>Ga0256405_10003504_pt1 | contig 32136 bp, 23 predicted proteins | sample RumenRJG_02DNA_FD_189096 | JGI IMG/M metagenome (GOLD analysis project Ga0256405, IMG submission 189096) | Bovine rumen microbial communities from Lethbridge, Alberta, Canada - RJG_02 | ecosystem: Host-associated > Mammals > Digestive system > Stomach > Rumen | place: Canada: Alberta...
ATGCTTTATCGAGCGTGAACGAGCTCGAGCTTTAGCTCAAGATTGTCGTGAAATAGTTAAACACGAGATTTGTCGAAGACCCACGAGGTACGCAGTAATTACCATTAATTACCCACGAATTTTCCATGAATTAATATTTGATGATGAATGAATAATTATATGTAAAATTATATGGGCAATTATATGGAAATTATATGTTGAAAAATATAAAAGGTCCTCACTGCAGATTCGGTGGGGGCTTTTTATGTTTGCACATAGAACCTTTTAATTTATCTCAAATCATTATCGCGTATGTCTCATTCGACGTGGAAGTGGGTAAAGGATGAACGTAGTTCGGGGAAAAATGCGTAACTTTGCGGCACCATTGCGATAATAACTAAATTAATTCTATAGATATGAAACGAATTTTACTTTTGTTTTCTCTTATTGCATTCGTGGTATCACAGGCTTCTGCCTACAAGAAACAGTCCATCAATATTACGGTGAACAACAAGCAGAGAAACATGATAGTGTTCACCCCGAATAAGCTACCGGCCAAGTCGCCCCTGTTCATCGTGACCCACGGCATGAACCAAAGTCCGGAATACCAGTTGGATTCTGACAAGATGTATGAGATGATAGACACAGCCAAGTTTGTTGTAGCCTATCTGCGTAGCGACGGTAGTACGTGGGATACAGGCGGTACTAACGACCAAGCTTTCGTTACTAAGACCATTACTGCTATGGCCGACAGCTTTGATATAGACAAGGAGCGTGTCTATTGGTCGGGCTTCTCTATGGGTTCGATGCTTATCCATCATTGCATCGCCAATATGCAGGGCAAGATAGCTGCCTTTGCCCCTACGAGTGGTATCCAATTCTCTGAGTCGCCTTGGAACAACTGCACGAAGCCCGTGAACCTGCTGGAGGTGATAGCATACGGCGACGATGTATTTGGTTACGAGCAATACAATATTCATGGATATATAGAGAACTATGCCAAGCATGAGAAGCACACCAGATACTCGAAGACTGTGGGCTATAAGGCCAAGAGCAGCAATTGGCAGAACGGCGACCTGGAGAAATGGACAGGGGGTGCCAATGGTGGCGAGGTGTGGCTCTACTCCTATAACAACGGCGGACACTGGCCCTCGGATCAGAACCGCTTCCTCATCTGGGAATTCTGCAAGCGTTTCTCGCTGAATCAGCCTACGGCGACTTTCACAGAGCCGGCAGGTGAGACAACCTTCCTCTGTCTGGCACCGAAAGGGGAGGCATCGTTTCCAGATGTCACGGTGACGGTATCGGCAAAGCCCGTCAGCGGTCAGATAGAGAAAGTGGAGATCTATGATGGCAAGACATTGCTGGATTCGGCGACGACAGCTTCATGCACCACCACCCTGACGGCCCCCTCTACCGGCAAGCACAGCCTGCGCGTGGTGGCTAAGAACTCGAAGGAGAAGAGTGGGGAGGGAACCTGCCTGGTCAACTGTGTTACGAATTCGACGGCTACCAGCACCTGTACCTTGAGCCAGACTTTCAAACAAGAGGGTGTCGTCCCGCAGAACTGGTATGTGAGCAATGGGTCTACCAAGCGTGTAACTAATGTGTTCCCTTTGACCAGTGGCTGTAGGCTGCTGCGTTTCACCAATACCACCAAGGCCTTCACTTATGGACTGCTGGTTCAGAATGTCACGACGAAGGCCAAGAGCGCATGGGCAAAGTTCGGCGATGCCAAGGGCCGGTCGCATCTGACGCTTCACGCCGGCACTTATGCCTTGAAGTATAAGGTGTGCAACTGGAACCAGCCGGAGTTCACACCCGTTACTGTTGCTATAGAAGACCTTGATGGGAAGGAGATAGCCTCGCAGGATTATACCCCCACCGTTAATATCGGCAACGATGTGGGCAACAAGTTCTCGGGTGTCACTCAGCAGGTTTTCGAATTCGACATCCCTGAGACGGGCGACTATGTCATTGTGTTCTATGCCGACGGTAAGAAGAATGCCGACTTCGTGTTAGGTCAGGCCAGCATCCAGCCTAAAAGTTTTGTGGCAACAGGCATCAAGGAGATTTCCAGTTCGTCATCTTCTAAGCTGCAATCAAGGTCGGATGAGGCGTATGACCTGAGTGGCCGTCGTTTGGACAAGACACAATTGAAGCGTGGCATCTATGTCATTGGTGGACGCAAGACCGTAGTACGATGAAAAGATATTTACCGATAGCAGTCTGGGCAGTAGCACTCTCCGTCATAGCGGGAGCTTTGCTTTTTCTTGAGTCCGACTTCCTGTGGAAAGTGCAGGAAGGAAACCTCTTTTTAGAAACATCGCTGTTCTTCAGGGAACAGATGGTGGTGCCGGGTGGACTGTTGTCGTGGATAGGAACCTTCCTGACTCAGTTTTTCTATGTTCCCTGGTTGGGCACACTGCTGCTCTGTCTGTTGTGGCTGTTGCTGATGTGGCTGGTGAAGCGGGCCTTTCTTCTGTCGGCAGAATGGTCGGCGTTGTCATTGGTGCCAGTAGGACTGCTCCTGTTGACCATCGTCGACATGGGCTACTGGCTGTATATGCTGAAACTGCAGGGTCATGTGTTTGTAGGCACATTGGGTACGGTGGCTGTTGCCGCCTTGCTGTGGGCATTCAGAGTACTTCCAGATCGCTATTGGCTTCGTCCGCTGTCTATCGTGATGACTGCTGTCGTGGGTTATCCGCTCTTGGGCATCTACGGATTGGCGGCAACACTGCTGATGGGAATCTGGTCATGGCGACTGGAGAACGGAACGCTGTGGAAGAAGATGGGCTATAGTCCTTTCTTCGCACATATTGACAAGGATGGGAAATGGGGAAAACCCTTTGAGTTGCCGCAGCAGGATCCCGACTATCCACGTCAGCTTCTGCGCAGCTATAATATTCCAGAGTTCATGCGTGGCCCGGTGACCATTGATCCCCATACCTTTGCCGATGTGTTGAAAGGCGAGGGCGAACCAGTGAAATACGTTCAGCAGTTAAGCAATAGGCAGTGACAGAATGAAGCGGGCACCCGGAGAGTAGGAGGTGTCGAGTGTGACGTCACCGCCCAGACGACGGGCTATGGAACGTGCAACGGTAAGGCCGATGCCTGTTCCGTCGTAATAATCATCCAGTTGCACAAACTCTTCGAAGATATGCTCGGCTTCCCCTGGGGGCACGCCAATGCCAGTATCCTCGACGGTGAAGAGGGCTTGCTTGTCGTTTTGGGATACAATGAGTCTGACGGTTCCTTCCGAAACGGCGGCATTGGGCTTGCTGAGGAACTTAACGCCATTGTCGAGCAGAAGCACCAAGGCACGTGTAGCCTGTTGCAGGTTGGTGTGAAGCATCGTAGCTTCGGCCTCTGGGGCAATCTGCAGGTCGAAGGTGACGTGCTTGGCATTATTGATGCCCGAGTCTTCGGCTGCCTGGGCGGCAATCTGTATGGCAAGCGCATCGTCATTTTGCTCAATGTCAGCCTTGCTGGTGGCATCTGAGAGCTCCAGCATCTTGTTTACCAGGCCGGTGATACGGTTGGTGTTGTCGTTAATCTGGTTGTTGATATCGGTACGTGTGGCATCATCGAGTTCCATGCCGGGAGTGGTGATGATTTGTGTGAAACCGCTAAGGATGTTCAGCGGGGTGCGAATCTCATGTGAAATCTGCTGGATGAAGTTGGTCTTCATCTTCGATGATTCTTCGGCACGTGCATTGGCCGTTGTCAGTTCCTCATTGAGTGTTGACAACTGCGTGTTGAGTGTCGACAGTTTGATGTTGCCTTCTTCCAGTTTCTGGTTGGCTGCTGCCAACTTCTTTTGAGCTTTGCGGCGGTAGAGGGTGTAGATGGTGAAAAAGAATGTGAGCAGGGCAAGAATAGCCATCGTGCTAATCCATCTGGTACGTTGCATATCGGCCTGCTGTTGCACAATCTGCGCATCCTTCTGATTGGTATGGTAGATGGTGGCCAGTTCTGAGGCGGTATTGTCTTTCTGGTCAGTGATGATAGAGTCGAGCACGGAGAGGATAAATGCTCCCATGGACTGGGCAGAGTCTGTGTGTCCGGCATGGTTAAAAGCCTCGTATTTTGGAAGCAGGTACAGTTGGATGTTGTCGAGTGTGAGTCCCATTCCCCATTGCTTTAGTGCTTGCTCCAGATAGACGTAGTTGTAGGCCGCTTCTTTATAGCGTTTGGCAGCTATCAGATAATCAGTGGCATTGATATGTCCGGCAGGGGTCTTCGAGTAGTTAGTCTTGAGGAAAGCCTGATAAGCCTTGGCTGCTTCTTCTTCTTTGCCCAAACCTTCACATGCAACGGCACGCATGATTTCTATACGTCCTTGATACTCGTCGAAGTATTCCGTCCGGGCATCGGGCTTTTGTCCGTATTTCTTCAGCAGCATCTCTGTGCGGTCAATCCAATAGATGGCCTCGTCGTATTTGCGGGTATTGATATAGGCCATACTGGTATATACAGTGCCTACCACGGCCTCTTGAAATCCTCGACCGGTGCTGTCGGTCTGCCAGCGGTTTACGTAATGCTCTCGGGCTGTTGCGAAACTCTCTTTTGCTTCGTTGTCGTGTCCCAGATTCAGTTGGCAGCAACCGATATTGTTGAGCAGAATGGCATAGTCGATGTCGGAACCGATGCCGGCTTTGTCAATTTTCTCCACGGCAGGAATGGCAATGCCAAGTGAACCTTCGTAATCGCCTTTTACAAGTAGGATTTCTGACAGGCGACGTGCTGATTTGATATAGCTTACCTTGTCTTGCTCTGACTTGATGTTACATTCCAAAGCCTTCCTGTAGCAGATTTCAGCCATGTTGTTATTGCCTTCGCGATAATAAGACACGCCTCGCCAGCGATTGGCATTCAGTGGTGAGATGTCGCCCGAAATTTCGAAGCTGTCGGCTAATATGCGCATCCTTTCATAGTCTTGCAAGAGACCAGTGTCGAAAATCAGACTGTCGGCCTTGTTGGCTTTTATCTCTGCCTGTTCATTGCTATTGCATGAACAAAGGAAGACACCTGCTAATAACGTGATGGTAGCAGTGATATGTAGAAGTAAAGATTTACTCATGTTTTATAGCTTTGCGTTTGGGCGCAAAGTTACTAATAAGTCGGTAAATAAACAAATATATTTCTTTTTTTCTTTCAAAGATGCCGTAACTTGTGAAACAATACTAAATATTTTGGTAGAACAGATTTTTATGCGTACCTTTGCAGTTTGAATTTCTGTATTCTTTAGAATTGATGAATAAGACAATGGAAAAACAGGCACCGATAGGTGTTATTTTGGCCGCAGGCATGGCAAAGCGTCTGCGCCCATTGACCGATGAGCGTCCGAAGTGTTTGTTGACGGTAGGTCTGCGTACCTTGCTGCAACGTACTGTAGATGGCATCTTGGATGCCGGCATCAATGAATTGGTAGTTGTGACGGGCTATCGTGGCCAGATGATTCGTGACTTTCTGACACAGCATTATCCGCAACTGACCATTCATTTCCTGGATAATGTGGACTATGCCAACAATAATAATATCTTCTCGCTCTGGATGACACGTCCTTTTACGGAAGGCCGTGACTTCCTGCTGTTGGACAGCGACATTCTGTTTGACCCGCAGATTATTCCTGAGGTTTTGAAGGAAGAGGGTAGTGCCTTGGCACTGAACCGCCATGAGCTGGGTGAGGAAGAGATGAAGATTGTGGTCGATGACAATAATAACATCGTGGAGATCAGTAAGACCTGCGCAGTTGAGAAGGCTATCGGCGAGAGTGTAGGTATCGAGAAGATGACGGCAGCATACAGCTCGGCACTGTTTAAGGAACTGGAGCAGATGATAGAACGTGAGGGCCTTATTGATATCTTCTATGAGCGTGCCTTCGAACGATTGATTCCCCAAGGCCATACGTTCCGTGTGGTAGATACCACCAAGTTCTTCTCGATAGAACTCGATACAGTGGAGGACTTTGAGAATGCCAAGAAACTGATACCAGAAGAACTGTATTGAATTAAGAATTAAGAGTTAAAAGTTGTCGGTTTCGCCGATTAAGAATTAAGCATTAAGCATTGAAAAAAATTGATATGATGAATTTTCTTGATAGAAACGAATTTAACTTTGAGCCCAGCCAGAAGGTGGTAGAGGCTATTAAGAATTTTGATCCGAAGGATTTGTGCTTCTATACCCGCATTTATGATCAGGGTAAGAAGAGTGTTATCAGCGTACGTGTGAGCGAGATTTATAATGTACCCGAGGAGCAGGTGCTGCTGACCTACGGCGGTGAGGATATGCTGAAGAATGCCATCCATTATTTCCTGATGCTGGGTGACAACAAGAAGATCCTGATTCCGGAGTTCTCGTGGTGGTATTACAATCGTGTAGCCTCTGAGTGTGGCGGTACCTTCGAGATGTACCCCCTGCATGAGAAAGAGGATACCTTTGCCTACGACATTGACGAGGTGATTGAGTACACCAACCGTGTGCATCCCCGTATGCTTTTGCTGGCATCGCCCAACAATCCCACAGGTAACGGACTGACACCCGAGGAGACAGGACGTATCATGGAAAACATTCCTTCTGATACGATGGTGCTGATTGACGAGGCATACGCCAGCTTTATCTGCGACGATACCTCGTATATTGCACCGCTGGTGAACAAGTATTCGAACCTCATCATCTCGCGTACGTTCAGTAAGTTCTACGGACTGCCAGGCCTGCGCTGTGGCTTCGGCTTCATCGGTAAGGGTCACGACCAGTTCCTGAGCTACACCAACAAGTACCTGGGCTACAACCGCTTCTCAGAGGCCGTGGCTCTGGCTGCACTCGACAGCAACGAGCACTATCGCCAGGTGGCTGATGATATGGAATGGGGTCGCCAACTGTATAAGAACGAGCTTGGTAACCTGCCTGGTTTCAAGGTGTATAAGTCGGTGGCCAACTTCATCCTGATCAAGTATCCCGTGGAAATCAAGGATAGACTGATGGAGGAACTGAAGATTCAAGACTATAAGATCAAGTTCATGACCGACAAAGGTCTGGAGTCATGCCTGCGTATCACACTGGGCCGCAAGGAACAGACACAGACGGTGTGCGACACCATCAAGCGCGTCTATAATAATAAATAAGGTATGAACGAGAAATTCAGAGCAACACTGAAATCATCAGAGACGGAGGACTGGCTTGACTTGCACGTCATCCGTCCTTTCTGTTATTACTGCGCGGTATTCTTCGCGAAGTTGGATGTCCATCCCAACACCATCACCATCTGGTCGATGATTATCGGAGCTGCCAGTGCCTGGTTCTTTGCGCAGGGCAGCTGGTATTACAGTCTTCAGGAAAACGGCAGTATATGGCCGGGTCTGGTATATAACCTCATTGGAATTTTCCTGCTGATGTGGGGCGACATTTTCGATTGTACCGACGGTCAGTTGGCACGTATGACGGGTAAGAAGAGTCGTCTGGGCCGTATCCTCGACGGACTGGCAGGCTTTGCATGGTTCTTCCCCATCTATTTCGCATTGGTGTATCGCTTCTATCTGCATCATGACATTGAGTTTGGGTGGTTAGGCATCGAGGACAACGAGCAGAACACACTCATTGCAACTGGTGTGGTCTTGGTGTTGGCAGCCATCTCTGGTCTGTGGGGCCTTCAGGGACAGCAGCGACTGGCAGACTACTATATCCAGGTGCACCTGTTCTTCCAGAAAGGAGAGAAGGGCAGCGAACTGGACAACTCCGTGCGCCAGAAGGAAATCTATGAGCAGATGCCCAAGGAAACACCTTTCTACGAGCGTTGGTTCCAGAAGTCGTATATCGAGTATACGAAGAAGCAGGAAGACGTGACACCTGAGTTCCAGAAACTGATGGCCAAGTTGCGCGAGAAATACGGTAGCACGGACAATATTCCTCAGGAGGTCCGTGACGAGGTACGTGGCAACTCATTACCCCTGATGAAGTGGAACGGGCTGCTAACCTTCAACTTCCGTGAGTTCTGGCTGTTCCTGTTCTGTCTGATAGACATCCCTGTAGGAAACTTCCTTTGGGAGATAGTCGGCATGGGTCTTATTTTCTGGTATGTCAATCATCGTCACGAGACATTCTGCAAGAAAATAGCACAATCACTGTAACCCCATGAAGTGGACTAAGCAGCAACTGAACAACCTCTTTTTCGTGGTTGGTGTCGTGGCCGTAGTGGTCATGATACTGACGTTTGACGTGAGTTTTGCTGAACTATGGCGACATCTGGCCCATGCCGGTTACTGGCTGATACCTATTCTGGGTGTCTGGCTGCTGGTCTATGGCCTGAATGCCTTAGCTTGGCAGAGTATTATCAAGAGTTGTTCGGTTCCTGGGGCGGGGGATGATAAATCGGTAGAGAAGGTCAGCCCCTGGCGTATCTACCGACTTACCATTACGGGCTATGCGTTGAACTATGCTACCCCTGTAGGGGGACTGGGTGGCGAGCCCTATCGTATCATGGAACTGTCGAAAAATATCGGCAACCAGAGGGCTACCTCGTCGGTCATCCTCTATGCCATGATGCACTTCTTTGCCCATTTCTGGCTGTGGTTTACCTCTATTTTCCTCTATCTGGCACTGGCCGTGATTGACTATGTGCCTATGACACCCTTCATCGGCATCCTCATGGGAGCCGCCATTGCTTTCTGTCTGTTGGCATTCTATGTGTTCTCCAGGGGCTATAAGCATGGACTGGTGGTGAAACTGATTCGTTGGATAGGTAAGATTCCAGGTCTGAAAAGATGGAGTAACCGCTTTCAGGAACGTCATGCTGAGGCCCTACAGAATATCGACAAGCAGATAGCCGCACTGCATAAGCACGACAAGCGTTCGTTCTACTACAGCCTGTTCATGGAGTATGCCTCGCGCATCGTGCAGAGCTTAGAGATCATGTTTATGCTGTTGCTCTTCGGCATCGACTGTGGCGGTGGCTTCGATGGCCTGTTCTTCACGTTCCTCTATTCCGTCCTCATCCTTTCTTTCACCACGCTGGTGGCCAATCTGATTGGCTTCCTGCCTATGCAGTTGGGCGTACAGGAAGGCGGCTTCATGCTTTCAATAGCCTTGATAGGTATGTCCACCAAGCTGGGCAGCGATGTCGATTCTGCAGCTCTGGGCATCTTCGTGAGCATTATCTGTCGTGTGCGTGAGATTATCTGGATAGCCATCGGTATGCTGCTGATGAAGATCGACGGGCTACATCTGGGACGCAAGGCTGTGGCGGTGCTGTTGACACTGGTAGCTTTGGTGGGCTTGTCGTCATGCAGTCACGATGATGATGATGACAGCTCGGGTTCTTGGACGGTGGGAAAGGCAGAGCGCACGGTGCTGGTCTATATGGCTGCCGACAACAACCTGTCGAGCTATGGGTTCCAGCGTAGCGACATGGAAGAGCTGATTGAGGGTTCCCGGCAACTTACTGACAAGCAGCGTCTGTTGGTCTTTGTCGATAGCTTGGGCAGCAGTTTGGGCAAACCGAAAATTGTGGAGCTACATGGTGGAAAGGTCTATCCTGTAAAGCAGTATGAGGAGGAGTTCTCTTCTTGTGACCCCGCTCGATTCCGTGAGATTTTGCAGACGATGATTCAGACTGCTGAGGCCTACAGCTACGGCCTTGTGCTGTGGGGTCATGCCAGCGGATGGCTGGTCAGCAAGGATTCCATACCCGAAGAACAGGCATTGTCGAGGCGTGCCTATGGTCAAGATGATAATACTGCCGGAGGGACTGTCATGAAATGGATGAATATTACGCAGATGGCTCGTGCACTGAAAGGCTTGCCCCAGTTTGAGTTTATCTTTGCCGACTGCTGTAACCTGATGTGTATTGAGGTAGCCTATGAGTTGCGCGAGGCCACCAAGTTCCTGATAGGTTCGCCGGCTGAGATTCCCGGCAACGGTGCTCCGTATGACGAGATAGTGCCGATATTGTATAAGAACGACGCGGAGACACTCTATCGTGGCGTTATTGATTCTTATTATGAGTATTACCTGAATGCTGCCCCTGAGGTATTCTATAATTCTCAGCCTGGTGACATGAAGGGCTATAGCGTGCCTCTGTCTGTCATTGATACTCAGGAGCTGGATACCCTGTTGATGGCAACTCGCTCCTTGCTGCCCTCCTTTATTCCGCATTATCCTGAGTCGTTAGGGTTTGAGGGCATCACCTTTTATTTCCAGTTGGGCAGTGCACAGCTCATGTACGATATGCGCGCTATGATGCAGGCGATTGTCCATAAAGAAGACCTTGCCCGGTGGGAGAACGCATTCCGCAAGGCGGTGCCTTATTTCAGAATGTCGAAGCGTTGGATGACAAACTACGATCTGAACACGGAATTCTACAAGTTTACCCAGGCTGCGTCAGCGCATGGCTGTGTCAGTATGTTTGTGCCGTGCAATATCTCTTCCTATACCACCAGTCGTTATCAGTACAACCAGACTTTCACGCAGTTTGAATGGCATCGCAAACTGGGGTGGGAACGGTTTGGTTGGACGGTGAACTAAGCTCTTTTCATTTCAATGCGGAACGTTGTGCCTCGTCCGGGTTCCGATGATTTCACGTAGATATGCCCCTTGTGATACTCCTCAACAATGCGCTTGGCCAGCGACAGCCCTAAGCCCCATCCGCGTTTCTTTGTCGTGAATCCTGGTCGGAACACGTTCTTGATGTCTTTCTTCCTGATACCCTTTCCCGTGTCCACCACTTCTACCGCCACGATATTGTCCTCTTCCAGTAGCCACAGATCAATCTTGCCGGCGCCGCCTTCCATGGCGTCAACGGCATTCTTGCACAGGTTTTCTACGACCCATTCGAAGAGCGAGGCATTAATCTTCACGATGACAGCATGGTCGGGATAGTGGCCTTTGATGCTTATCTTCTGCGAGGTGCGCTTGTCCATGTATTCTATTACACGGTCTAAAACCTCGTTCATGGGTGTCTCAACAGGTTCTGGCAATGAACCGATCTTCGAGAAACGCTCGGCAATGCGCTCCAGCCGTTTCACGTCCTTGGCCATCTCGGGAATCAGCGCATCGTCGGGATAACTCTCTTTCAGTACCTCCACCCATGCCATCAGACTGGAAATGGGGGTACCCAGCTGGTGGGCAGTCTCTTTCGACAGGCCTACCCATACTTTGTTCTGTTCTGCCCGTTTGGCCGCCAGGATGGCAAAAACCGAGACGAAGGCAAATATCATGACGATGGCCAATGCCCAGTAGGGATAATAGGTCAGCCGCTTCAGCATGATCGACTCATCGTAGCACACCTGCTGGTAGTCGCCGCCCAATTCTATCCTGATGACATTGCCCGACTGCTTCATCCTCATGGCATAGTCGGCCACGCTGGTCGTATCGTCGATGTTGCGATAGTCCATCACCTGGTTCTTCGAGTCGAGCACGATGACGGGAATGGTGTTGTTGCTTTCCATCACCTGCGTCACCAGCATCAGGTAGGTCATCTCGTCTTCCTGGTTCAGTGCCTCCATGGCCTTTGCCCAGATTTCCATCTTCCCCTGCTCCTCGCGCTGTAGGTCACGCACCAGGTAGTGTGATGCCAATATAGCAGCTACCGCTATCAGGATAGCGGCCACTACCAACCAGAATTTCACCTGTCTAGTTCTTTCTGTCCACTGCATCGTTAGGGCGTTTTTTAGGGCTGTGACATCATTTCCTCGGCAAAAATACTTATTTTTAATGAAAATAAACAAGAAAGTAGTGAAAAAATGAGCGTAATCGAAAAAAAAGTGGTAACTTTGCACCCGCTAAAAAAGTGTATATGTGCTACTTGGAGCGTTTTGATATTGATTTAAAGGCACTTACGGACGAGGTGACACCCCTTTCGTGGGAGTTGGATGACCAGTATTTCAATGCGCTTGAAGAAGTGCAGGTGCAGGGAGGCTCTTTGCATGTGTCGGGGTCTATACGCAAGACTGTCGGCTTTTTCGAGCTTCTGTTGCATACTGTCGGCACTGTTCGCATACCCTGCGACCGCTGCCTTGAGATGATGGATCAGCCTATAGTGGCCGACCTCCGTCTGGTGGTGAAGCTGGGAGCGGAATACAATGAGGACGATGACATCATCACCGTGGACGAGAACAAGGGCGTTCTCAACACGGCATGGTTTATCTACGAGTCTATAGCACTGGCGGTACCCATCCAGCACGTTCATCAACCTGGCGATCGCAACGATGCTATGATGCGAGTGCTCCAAGAGCATTCGGCTGCCCGAAGCAGCGATGCGGACGCTAAGGAAATAGACCCGCGTTGGGAAGCACTTCGTAAGTTAAAAGTGAAGAGTGAAGAGTGAAGAGTGAAAAATTTGCTTCCGCTCGACTCATGAAATTGTAAATTGTTAAATCGTAAAATAGTTAATTGAATTATGGCACATCCTAAAAGAAGACAATCGAACACTCGTACTGCCAAGCGTCGTACTCATGACAAGGCAGTAGCACCTACGCTGGCTGTATGTCCCAACTGTGGCGCTTACTATGTGTATCACACCGTATGCCCCACCTGTGGTTACTATCGCGGCAAGGTTGCTATCAAGATGAACGAAGAGGTTGCTGAGTAATGGGAAAAATTAACGCGATCATCACCGGCGTCGGTGGCTACGTGCCCGACTATGTCCTCACCAACGAGGAACTGTCGCGCATGGTCGACACCAACGATGAATGGATTATGACGCGTGTCGGAATCAAGGAGCGCCGAATCCTCACCGAAGAGGGTCTCGGCACTTCCTATATGGCGCGCAAGGCTGCCAAGCAGTTGATGAAGAAAACGGGTGCCAACCCTGACTCCATCGATGCTGTCATCGTTGCAACATCAACAGCCGACTATCATTTCCCTTCTACAGCCAGTATCGTCATTGGCAAGCTTGGCCTGAAGAATGCTTTTGCATTCGACTTCTGGGCTGCCTGCTGTGGCTTCCTGTATTTGCTCGACGTGGCCTCCTCTATGATTCAGAGTGGCCGCTACAAGAGGATTATCGTCATTGGTGCCGACAAGATGTCATCGGCAACCGACTATAAGGATCGCAACACCTGTCCGCTCTTTGGCGACGGTGCGGCAGCCGTGATGCTTGAAGGTACAGAAGAGGAAAACATCGGACTGATGGACTCCTATCTGCGTACCGACGGTCAGGGACTGCCCTTCCTCCACATGAAGGCAGGCGGTTCGGTAAGTCCTGCCAGCCATTTCACTGTCGACCACCGTATGCATTTCACCTATCAGGAGGGTCGCACCGTGTTCCGCTATGCAGTGACCAATATGAGCGATGACTGCGCACTCATTGCCGAGCGCAATGGACTGACTAAGGACAATATCAATTGGATTGTTCCCCATCAGGCTAATATGCGTATCATCGAGGCCGTGGCCAGGCGTCTGGAGGTTCCTATGGAACAGGTGATGGTGAATATCGAACATTTCGGTAACACCTCTGCTGCTACCATCCCCCTGGCACTTTGGGAATACGAGTCGAAACTGAAGAAAGGCGACAATCTGATTATGACGGCCTTTGGTGCAGGTTTCGTTCATGGAGCCAACTATCTGCGCTGGGCTTACGACGGAAAGTAACATCCGCTAATAATATGAAAAGAAAGGCGAAACATTCAGATTGAGTGTTTCGCCTTTTTTCAACTGCACCTCGAAAAATTATAGCTATAATTTCATCGATTATAGCTATAATTCAGAAAATAATAGCTATAATTCAAAAACAAATTCTGGCCATTATTTTTTGAATTCTGGCCAAAATTCTAAAAATTCTGGCCAGAATTTTATTCCATATCACTTTGATTGATTGCTCGACTCCTTCACTTCGCTCGAATTTATCACCTCGTCTATGATTGTCCGCAACTGCTGATTATTGAGCTGGTCGCGGAAGTTTACGTTCAACTCAGGATAGTCCTCACTAAGTTGATCAAAGAACTTCTTGGCGCAGCTAATATCCAAATGATTGCCAATATAACTCTGCACGATGTCCTCATACAACTTGCCGTTCTCGTCAGTAAGCCTTGTGCGCTTTACGTCGTATGCCGTCTGCTTATACTTAAAGCGTTGCATAGAGTTCTCAATCTTCCAGTTTGTGATGTTGCTGATGATGCGGGCCAGCGATTGGTCGTTAATCATGTCCTGACTAAAAAGCGGCTTAGTACCAATACCCTCACGCATAGCTTGATGGAGTGTACGGATAGGTACGCTGGTGGCACGGTTGATTCGCTTCAGGAATTCGTTATATGGCATACAGTTCCCCGTCGTCTGGTACGAAACACCCGTATCTTGAATGTAGGCCATCTTTCCGTCTCCAGTTCCCACAATCTCTCTTTGACTGGTTATAACACTCTGAGCAAACACGCCATCGCTAAACAGCATAGGCAAAGCTTTCTCCAGTTCTTTCTCCAGCATCGGGTCAAAGAAGATGACATACCTCTGATTGATTTTCATCCAAAGGTCACGCAGGCGGTCGAACACCTGCGGACGTACCTTAATCTTATTGGTATTCTTCTTGTTCCTATCGATAACCTTTGACTTGGGCAATCCTGTATTGGCAAACTCGGGATAGACGTTATAGAGTTCACCCAGCATATCGCCATTGATATGATACTCCAAGTCCTTGATGATGCCGCGATTCTTCAGGTCTATCATCAATTCCCACTCATCGATACCACGTTCCTGAGCAACCCGCTGAATGAGTACAGCAGGAATCTTGTCCGTGATAACCACTTGCGGCAACTGACCGTTTATCTCGGCAACCAGTTTAGTGGCAAAGTCGGCTTCATCGAAGTCCACTATGTAGTTCAGCAAATACGCCTCACTGCTGCGATTACCATATTCATCTACTGGCAGGCGCAATCCACGACCCACCTCCTGCAACTTACTAATCTCACTACCGCTGCTTCGTAGCTTGCAAATAGTGAATACATTAGGATTATCCCAACCTTCCTTCAGCGTCCATTTCGAGAAGATAAAACGGCGTGTGTTCCAACTACCATCTTCATTCTTGAATGACAGCAGTTGTTTCTTATCGTGCAAAATCTCCTTCACCTGCTGAGCTATCTCCTCATCGCTGTTTTGATTATCCTCTGCAAAATAACCTCCATGACAAGCATGAGGGTCTTTCAATGTAGCTTTCAGATAGGTCTTATAATCGTCAGAACATGGTTTGCTCAGTTCCAATTTGACACGCTCCTTTAGTAATGCTTCGAATTTCTCTGCCAGCCAGCCGTTTTCTTCACCTTCTCCACGATATGAGCGAATACTGTCGATGAAGAACAGAGCCAGCGTTTTCATGCGCTGGGGACGCTCAAAGTTCAAACGCTCAGTTTCGAAATGTCTTTGAATAGCCAGCTTGACCATTTCTTCTTGGTAAGACTGGGCATAGACAGAAGGGCTGAAGTGTTCGCTGGTATGGAATTGCTTACCATTCGACAGTGTCACCAAACCCTTCTCTACCGCATCCACGCTGACGTTCTGCATCTCTGGTGCCAATGTGATGGGATCGCCTGCCTGCAGCGTTTCCGTTCTGCCGCCATATTGCAAGGTCACCTTGCGTTCCCGCTCGTTGATTTCCTTGATAATAATACGTTCGCGCTGTTGGCCCTGCAATTCAAAGTGCTCCTTGGCAACACCCTTAATCAGATTCTGAGAAAAAGCCTCACAGGCATTCAGGTCGTAGAGCAGATTCAGATAGTCTTTCGTTACGTGCTTACCCTTGCCACGCCCTACTGATATCTCTGGGAATGTGGCACCATAGCGCAGTATCAATTGTGGTTTCAGTTCATTGAGTATCTGGGTATAGGCCGCCTGTGTCCGAGAGAAACGATGTGGTTCGTCGATGATGACAACAGGATGTGTAGCCCTCAATGCATCGAAGGGACGATAAAAGCCCAATACGCCAAAGTCGTAATCGTTGCGTTTCAATATCTGTGCATTCGTCAGCAGAGCCATGTTCAGCAACAGTACATATATCTTATTGCGCTGTTGGCAAGAACCTTCCACGAAGTCGCGCACCACACCAGGGAAATACCGCTTACCTTTCTTCGTCTTAGCAGCCTCCAATACGCCAACTTCCAAATCACAATGATAGCCACAGGCATCAGAGAAATGGTGCTGCACATAGAGATCGTTCAGAAATTGCTCAGCTCCAGCCTTGATAGGCAAAGATGGTACGCAGATAATAAATTTATTCAAGCGATAGCGCTGATGCAACTCAAAAATGGTCTTGGTATAGACATACGTCTTACCTGTACCCGTCTCCATCTTGATGTCAAGATTCAGAGGGGCGCCCTCTTCTGGTTCCTGCAACTTCTGAGGCTGATTAGGCAGCAGTTGTTTCTTCACCTCAAAGATAGGTGCACTAAGCTGATAGCGGTTCGACCACGACATTAGCGGATTGGCATAAAAGTCTTTTGGCGACTGCCAATTCACTTCCTTTAGTGCATCACCTACAGCCTCTACTGGCAACTGCTGGTGTGGCAGATTATTCTGTAGTATCAGTTCCATAGTATCAGTAGCGCACGTCGATAATAATGTTCTTGTCCTTCACCAGATTAATGGTAGGCTTGTTCTTCTCCAGCATATCCATTGCATTATGGCCAAAGCTATAGCCAAATAGCACGATACAGTCAGGGTTGAACGCAGGGTCGCTCTGATAGCGGTCCACCAATGCCGTCATGGCGTCTTCTGTAAAGTCACCATCCGTCAGATAGAGGTGGTTGCCACAGAGGGTAGCGTGATATTTGTCGAGTACGATGTCTTGAGTCTTGGCACCCAATCCGTAGCCATCATTAACAAGCCATGTTTCCAATACGGTATCGCGTCCAAACATATTCAGTACGTCATCAGTACTCAGTATCACGTTGGGGTCGAAGGTCTCCAGCTTGTCGAGGGTGTTCTGTGGCACTTCCTCCAGCGTATAGTGCTTAAAGCCCAAGTCGCCTGCAAACAGCGGATTCTCTTCCTTGATTTTCTTCGCTGCACGTTTAATGCGCTCCATGCCGATTTCATCGATGGTGCGGTAGCCAGCCTTCAGTGCTTCGCTTTTATCTTGGGGCTTTTCTGGCAATTGAACCAATATGTATTTGCGCATTGCATCTTCTTTATCGTTCAATTCCATTATAGCTTGAGCAGTAGTGCTACTACCACCAAAGAAATCCAATATGAGGTCGCCATCTTCAGTACCCATTTCCAGAAGATTCCTTACCAATTCAACAGGCTTGGGATAATCAAAAACTTTTGAACCGAATAGAGCCTTTATCTGTTTTGTTCCTTCTGCTGTTGTTCCACAATCTTTTAAAAACGTCCTATAAGGTTTTGTTCGAGGGTCAGTACTACGTATCTTCTCATATACGATATAGGTACTATTCTCTCTCTTTGAATACTCGACATTATGATTCTTCACAGCATCCATCATGGCAGTCTTTCCCCATCTCCAGCGCCCTTCTGAATTATCGTTTCTAATGGGATAGACTTCTTCGCCATTAGGACCAGGAATCGGGAAAAACATGGTCGGTCGGTCTTCTCTTCTGGAGTTTGAACCCCATTTGTTCAATTCGCGACCTAATCTGTATGGGCCATATTCATCTTCAAGATTCAATTCTTCTGACTCAAGCAACATCTTTGATATTGCATTCCCATTTCCTATGTTTCTTGCATAACATAAGACATACTCATGATCAGCAACGACTGCGTTATTATCACTTCCTCCTCCTGTTTTCGAAATCCAGATAAACTGGGCAACAAAGTTGTCTTCACCAAAAATAAAGTCACAGAGTTGCTTCAAATATGCCTGCTCATTGTCATCAATGGAAATAAAGATAACACCATCCTTTGAAAGCAAATCACGAGCCAACTGGAGGCGGGGCATCATAAACGTCAGCCACGCAGCATGGCTGGCACGATGACCACTCGTCATTGCAATAATCTTCTCTGCCTCGTCAGGACTAATGCTCAACTTCTTCTCTAATTCCTCAGCCGTAAACTTGAACTTGTCGTTATATACAAATCCATCAGTACCCGTGTTATAAGGCGGATCAATATAGATGCACTTCACCTGACCTGCATAGCTCTTCGTCAGATGGTGCAGGGCATCGAGGTTGTCACCACTGATGTAGATGTTCTCGCTGTTTGCGTTCTCTGGCTTCGAGTTGTGCTCTGTGTCAGGGCGAATCACAGTCGTGGTATCTAACGACGACAGCATACGGGCATAACTCTTACCCAGAAAGTCGTAGCTACGACCTTCGCGAGTAACGTCTACCTGTGGCTGGATAGCCTCGCGGAACTTCTCTATATCAAACCGCCCCTCATTGTTGAAGCACTGCGGAAAATACTCGCGCAACCCTTCCATCTCCCTGCTGATAGGGCTGACTGTCTCGTTCTTATTTATAATATGTTGTATCATTGCTCAACATTTTAATATGATTTGAACGCAAATTTACTGAATTTATACAGAAAAACACAATAAGAGGCTCGTAATTTAATGATTTTAAAGAATTCTATCCTCATGTGCAACGACCTTTCCATAGGGTGCTGAGTAGATTCTATATGGACATTTGTTAATCTTCCTTAACATGAATGTCTGTTGTTTTACTTTTCCACGGCAGTCGCGTCAAACCAAAAACAATAATTATCAACCAATGATTCAATATTACTTATGAGAAAAATTATTCTTTCGTTGTTGGCACTTATAAGCTTGACAGTGTCAGCTCAGTTTGGCGCACCCCGTCAAAACCCCATTGTTCCTTCTGTCGTTGAAAATGTTACTGAGGACTTCAAACCTGCTTCTTCCAACCAGGACAATAAGCAGTATCCGATGGTGAATTCTCAGCGCATGGTGCGTGCAAAGATCTCTGCTCCCGATGCAAAGTTCGTAGGACTTGACATCGCAGGTAAGATTTACACGATGACCAAGGACGAGAAGGGCGACTGGGTAGGAACGTCAGAGCCTCAGGACGAGGGCTTCCACTATTATCAGCTGAATATCGACGGTGCGTCTGTGCCCGATCCAGGCAGCCTCTACTACTATGGTGCCAGCCGTTGGGGTAGTGGTATAGAGATTCCTTCTGAGGATCAGGACTTCTGGCAGGTGAAGAACGTGCCACAAGGCTCTATGAACGAGGTGTTCTACTATTCTACCTATACGGAGAAGATGCGTCGCTGTCATGTGTATCTGCCCAACGAGTACTTTACTAATCCCACCAAGCAATTCCCTGTTCTGTATCTACAGCACGGTATGGGTGAGAACGAGTACGGATGGGCAGAGCAGGGTCATACCGCTCAGATTCTGGACAATCTGATTGCCGAAGGTAAGGCTGTCCCCTGCATCATCGTGATGGATAATGGACTGAACACACGCCGTCCCGGTGAGCAACCGATGGGCTTTGGTGGTCCTCGTCCACAGGGTGGCCAGCGTCCGCAAGGTGCTCCAGGTCAGGGTGGCCCTCGTCGCGGTGGCTTTGGCGGTTTCTCTGAAGGCTTCAAGAATGTGCTCTTCAACGATATCATCCCGATGGTTGAAAAGAACTATCGTGTGATTGCCGATCCTCAGCATCGTGCATACGCAGGTCTTTCTATGGGTGGTATGCAGGCTCGCGAGATCACGTTGGCTAATCCTGAGAAATTCGCATACGTAGGTTCTTTTAGCAGTGGCGCATGGAATGTTGATCAGGTGAAGGCTTCAGAAGGTTTCACCAAGCACGTTAAACTACTTTTTATGAGTGGTGGTGGCAAGGAAAATATGGGATGCGAAGAAGCCGCAAAGAAGATTCACGACGAACTTGGTATGAATGCCGTAGGTTATGCCTCTCCTGGCACAGCGCATGAGTGGCATACTTGGCGCCGCAGCCTGTATCAGTTTGCACAACTGATATTTAAATAGCCAATTGTTTTAATTCTCCGAATCCGGATTGCTTCGGCAGTCCGGATTTTTTGTGGGCTAAAAGTTTGGCAGTTTCACGAAAAATGCCGAAATTTGCAGAATAAATCAAAACACATGAAACATAAGGCCGGATTTGTAAATATTGTGGGCAACCCCAACGTGGGAAAGTCAACATTGATGAACCAATTAGTGGGTGAGCGTATCTCGATAGCCACCTTTAAGGCGCAGACTACGCGTCACCGTATCATGGGCATCGTCAATACCGATGATATGCAAATTGTGTTTTCCGATACCCCAGGTGTGCTGAAGCCTAACTACAAACTTCAGGAGTCGATGCTGGCTTTCTCGGAGAGTGCCTTGGCCGATGCCGACGTGCTGCTCTACGTCACCGATGTGGTGGAGAATCCTGAGAAGAATATGGACTTTCTGGAGAAGGTACAGAAGATGACAATCCCTGTACTGTTACTCATCAACAAGATTGATGAGAGTGACCAGAAGACGCTGGGCGACATCGTTGAAAAATGGCATTTGCTGCTACCCAATGCCGAGATTCTACCTATTTCGGCAAAGAACAAGTTTGGCGTGGATCTCCTGCTCAAGCGTATCGAGGAACTGCTGCCTGAGAGTCCGGCCTTCTTTGATAAAGACCAGCTCACGGATAAGCCGGCTCGTTTCTTCGTGTCCGAGATTATCCGTGAGAAGATATTGCTTTACTATGATAAGGAAATTCCCTATTCGGTAGAGGTGGTGGTAGAACGGTTCAAGGAAGATGATCGCCAGATTCACATCAATGCTGTTATCTATGTGGAACGCGACAGTCAAAAAGGTATCATCATCGGTCATCAGGGCGTGGCTCTGAAGAAGGTATCTACGGAAGCCCGCAAGGCATTGGAGAAATTCTTCGACAAGCACATCTTCTTAGAGGTCTTTGTCAAGGTTGACAAGGACTGGCGTTCCTCACAGAAAGAACTGGACAACTTCGGCTATAACCCCGAGTGATTAGAAGCCGCCGCGCCTGCCGCCTCCACGACCGCCAGCCCAGCCGCCTCCACGGCCGCCTCGCTCGCCGTCGAAGCCTTCGCCGCGTCCGCGCCGCTCACCGCCTTCCCATCCGCTGCCATTACGACCGCCGAAGAAGTTCAGACGGTAGCTGATGTGGAGCATGGCATAGGAGGTGATAGCATTGACTTCCTGGTCGCGCCAGCCGTTGGCATTGATGGTACGGCTGAAGTTGGTCTGCTCATGCAGGATGTCGTACCACTGCAGCATCACGGTGAGTTTCTTGCCTTTCAGGAAACTCTGTGAGAGCTGGGCATTCCACAGCAGTTCGTTGGTGTTGAGCGTAGCATCGCTATAGCCGCGTTTGCTGTACATATGCATATCTGTGGAAAGATTGGTACCCCAGGGGAAGGTGATCTTCGTGTTGCCGCCGTACTGGAAGTTCCACGTCTCCAGATTGCGCGAGGCCTGTAGACGGTTCTCTGTATGGGCGTAGGAGGTGCGGCCGTTGACTGAGATGCTAAGCCATTTGTTACGGAAACTGAGCGAGAGGGAAGGCTCAATGTTGTAGGAATGGGTCACGTTGCGGTCGGGGGTAGCGTCCATATCCAGATTCACGAAACTTACTTGGTGGCGATAACTGCCTTCCAGACTACCGCTGATGTCCCAGCGGTTCAGCGTGTCGAGTCCCAGGTAGAACGTGATGCCACCACGGGTGTTCCAGTTGCCGTCGAAGTTGTCGGGACGGCTGATGCGGCGGCCTGTGTTTTCCTCGTAGGTCACGATATTGCCGATGGAGTTGGTGGTACGCTGGAAACTGCCATTGGCGCTGAAGCTCCAGTTGCGCTGGTTCTTGGGTACCATGAATCCCAGACTGTCTTCCACCAGCGTAGGTTTGCGCTGCATTTGGAAATTGGAACTGAGGTTGGTGGTGAACGAAGGCTTCAAGCCAGGATTACCCATCGTGACCGACAGCGGGTTGGTGTCATCATAGATTTGAAGCAGCTGGGTGATGTTGGGCTGTTGCGTCTGTCCGCGGAACTGTACCTGCAGGTTGGTGTACTGGTCGAAGCGATAGCGCAGGTTCAGGGTGGGAGAGAGGTTGACCACCGTTCGCACGGTGTCAACAGGCTTGCCCAAATACTGCTGGATGAAGTGCGAACGCTGTGGCTGGATGTTCACACCAATGTTCATGTTGTATTTCTCGCGTGAGAAACGCAGTTGCACATCAGCATTATGACCGTACTCCGAACGCTCGGAATAACGGCTGAGGCTATCTGACAGTCGCTCTTCGAAATTATCAGGCAGGAATCCAAAGTCACGATAGTCCTGCAAGGCACGGTTGAACTCGTCCTCGCTGATGCCCAGCAGGTCGTAAGTCTTGGGGTCGTTCTTCTGATAGCTGTAGTTGAAGCGGTAGTTCAACTGTAGGTAGATACCCTCCTGACCTACCATGCGCCGGCCTCGGTTACCGAAGGGGCCGCGCTGGCGTTGCTGCTGCACGGTGTCCACAGGTGTCTCTTTCTTCTTGAACATATAGATGGGTTCGGTGTAGGTAGTACCCAGTGAGAAACTATAGTTCTTGGAGTCGGATGTCGTGTAACGGTTGGTCTGATAGGTAGAGTCCTGATCGGGCTGCAACTTCTTCTTCGTGAGCCACAGGTGTACACCAGAGAGGTTGGCGTTCTGATTGCTGCCGTCGCGATAGTTGACATTAGAGCTGAAGGCTATATTGCGGCCCTTGCTGTTCAGACGGCGGTAGATTTGTAACTGCGAACTGAGTTCTTTGTTCTTTCCATAACTCAGCGACTTGTTTTTCCGGCTGTTCACCACCAAGCTGTCTTCATTCAGTTCTTGCAGCCCCTCGTCGCTCAGCGGATTGAGCACGTGCTCAAAGGGATCGGCCTTAAAGGACGCTGAGTTGGAGCCGTTTTGGTTGTCGTTCGCAGAAAAATTGATATTGGGACGGAAGTTCAGGGTGGTCAGCGAGTCTATCTTCCACTCCAGGTTCATGTTTCCCGTCCACGAATTGCTGCGCGAATAGCTTTGGCTGATGCTGTTTGAGAAAGCACCGCCACGGGTGTTAACGAAGTTCTCTGAACCCGTGCGGTTCCAGTTGTTGGCATTGTTGTGATTCCACGTCACACGTCCACTCACCTTCAGGTTCTTGTCGTTCTCGTAACTGATGTCTAATGCGCCAGTCTTGGTATGGCGCTGACCGTTGTTGTTACCGCGTCCGCGACCGCCACGACCGGAGAAGTTTCGGTCGTTCACGTTGTTGGCGTTGCCCATGAACGTATAGCGCATGGCTCCAAAGGGCTTCATGGCGGTGAGACGGATGCCGTAGCGGTTGTCGGTGCCATAGCCGATGTCGGGGTTTGCCTGCACACCGTTGCGGGCACTGCGCTTGGTGACAAATTCCAGCACGAAGTCATCATTGCCGTCATCCACACCCGTCATACGGCTCAGGTCGCTCTTCTCGTCATAGGCCTTCACTTGGTCGATAACGTAAGAAGGCAGGTTCTTCATCACGGCATCGTTGTTGCCTGTCATGAAGTCACGCCCGTCGAGCTTGAATTTCTTCACATCCTTACCGTTGATGCTGATTTTGCCGTCATCATCGATCTTCGCACCAGGCAATACTTCGACCAGTGCTTCGATGACTGAACCTTCGGGTACACGGAAAGCATCGGCATTATACACCACCGTGTCATCCTTGATCACCATCTTGGGAATGTTGGCAGTCACCACGGCTTCGTCAATCAGCACGCTGTTTGGCTCCATCGCAATAGTTCCCAGGGTGAGGGCCTGACTGCGCGTCTTGGTAAGTGGCTTCTGCTGCTCCACATATCCCAGGAACGAAATCTTCAATACGTAAGAGCCAACGCTGACATTGCTAAACGAAAAGGCACCACGTTCGTTGGAGAGGGTGCCTCCAACAAATGTGGTGTCTTTCTTGTTTCCTATCTTGTAAAGTTGCAGGGTAGCCTTCGACAGGGCTTCCTTGTTCTCTTTGTCAATGACTCTTCCTGAAATGCTTTCCCGTTGTGCATGGATGTTGCCTATGCACAGGAAGATGATGGACAGCAGCGTTAAAATGCGTTGGTTCATTCGTTTAGTTGTTGGTTTGTTTCCCTATTTTGACGAAAACCGACGTTAAGGGTTTAACTGCTTCTTGATTTCTTTTTCCCAGATTTGATAGCCAGCCTCGGTGATGTGCAGACCGTCGTAGCTCAGCTCTTCGCGCAGCGTGTTGCTGTCGGGGTAGGTCATCTGGTGAAACAGGTCGATGAAGGTGATGCCATTCGACTCGCAGTAGGCGCGGATGTACATATTGGCTATGGGAATATCGTCTGTGCGCCCTGAGAGTGTGCGCCAGCGCCCCGTTCTTTCGTTGATAGGCAGTATGCTCTCTACGAAGAGACGGGTTTCCGGCGACTGTTGCCGGATGCTGTCAATGAGGCTGATAACGCGGTTGGCCACATTCATAGCTGGGTTGTCGTTCACCATGTCGTTGATGCCTGCCATTAGGAAGATGGCCTTGGGATGATGGGGGGTGATCTGGCAAAGGCGCTCGGTCATTCCAAAGGTATTGTCGCCGATGATGCCGCGGTTCACCACTTCGGGTATGCCAAGCCGTCCTGACCAGTTCTTGCCGTTCTCGGTCAGACTGTTGCCCAACATGACAATGGAACTTTCGTCAATGCCTCCTTCGCGCTCAAACTGTGCCACACGTTTATTGTAATGGGGCGTAGAACGGTATGCCACATGCTGCGCCTTTGCCTGTAGATGGCATAGACTCAGACCTATTGCTGCTATCATGGTAATCATTTTCATTACTTTCGTGTCTTTGTCACCACAAAGATACTATCAAAAGTTGGAATAGCGGAAATCTTTTATGCTTTTTTTGCGTGTAGACGAAGAAAAAATTCGATCGCAAGGCTCTTGACCTAACAACCGAATTGTATTGGATTCATAAATAGCATTCAATCAAATGCTCATCTCATGCGTCTCAGTACTCTGTTGTAATAACTCTGGGTGGCACGCGTACTGTAGTTCGGTCCACCGTTCCAAGAACGAATCGCCTTCTCGATACTGTTCTCTTTGTTGTACTTCGACTGAATCAGAAGGAACATCTCTTTTGATTTGGCCACATCGTAACGATCAGCCAATGAATAGCGCAGACTTTTGCCGCTGGCTTTCAGAATGTAGTTGCATTCTCGCACTACAACAGGTGTAATCTGCAAGACACCTACTGAGCTCCCGCTCACGGCATTCGGATTTCCTTCGCTCTCCACCATCATGATGGCCTCTATCACAGGGGTCCAATCAAATGGTTCTGTGCTCGTCTCGTTTTTAGCCGCCCCAGCACTGAGGGAAACTAGTGTTTGAATAGACAAGCTCAGGCAGAATAGCTTCACTAATCTTTTCATAACAATATGATTATGGGGCTTTTCCAAGGCCCTCGTTTCTATGCTTTCTTGCCCCGTCTCTCGCGAGAGTTATTCGGGCATTATCCTGAAATCGTGTGCAAAGTTACGCAAAAAACTTCATTGCGCAATGGATTTTTATGTTAAATTTTACTGAATGCCCTTCTTCTTGATATGACTCAAGCCTATGAAATGTCTACTACCGTGATGCCTGCACCGCCGAATTGTACGTGCTCATCGCGGAAGGAACTGACGTTGGGAATGGTCTTTAAATACTGTCGGATAAGCTGTCTGAGGATGCCGTTGCCGGTGCCGTGAAGGATGCGTACACGCGACATTCCCACCAGTATGGCATCGTCGATGAAATAGGTTACGGCATTCACGGCTTCATCGCCACGCATACCACGCACATCAAGGTCTTGACGGAAGTTCAGCTTGCGCGAGTCGATGGCTTGACGCGTCTCGTTCGACAAGTTTCCGTATGCTCCTACGATTTGCGTGTTGCGTTCCTCTGTCTTGCTCTGTGTCTTGACTTCCTTAGCTGGCTCCAGTCGCTCCAACCGCATCTTGGTGCGCATATCTCCGAAGATGACGGTGGCCTGCTTCCCGTCAATCTTTTCTATCTTGCCAATCGAGGTGAGGCCTTTGATACGGACGGTGGAACCCACCCCCAACCCCTCCCCAAGGGAGGGGAGTGCTGAAACGCTTGCCTGTGTATCTCCTTGAGCCTGACTAGACTCCCCTCCCTTGGGGAGGGGCTGGGGGTAGGCTTTTCTTTTCTCTTCCTTTCTCTTCTTGCGTTCCTGTATCTGACGAATCTTGCGCTCAATGGTTTCGTCGTTGCTCTTGGCATCGATGTCGGTGACCTCTTGCTTGAAGGCTTCCAGCTCTTCCCTAACGCGCTTCGTGGCCTCCTTCTCGGCCTGTTGCTCGCGAATCTCGCGGATGGCGGCCTCTATCTTGCGGTTGCTCTCGCGAAGCAGTTCCTCGGCCTGCTCCTTGGCACGGCGCAGAATCTGCTTACGCTCCTGCTCTATCTCCTCGATGCTACTCTCGTAGTGGGCAATGCGACCCTCCAGGTTCTTCTCGTGTTGGTGGATGGTTTGGCGCTTGCCTTCCCAGTAACGCTTGTCGCGAACAATGTCCTGTAGGTATTTGTCGCTCTGGATATACTCTGAGCCTACAATGTCTGAGGCATCCTTGATGACCTCTTCAGGCAGACCGGTCTTTCGGGCTATCTCGATGGCAAACGAGGAACCGGGCTGACCTATGGAGAGCTGGAACAGGGCCTGCATCTCATGGCGGTCGTAGAGCATTGCACCGTTGACTACGCCTTCGTGGTCATCGGCAAAATGCTTCAGGTTCTGGTAGTGGGTGGTAATGACACCAAACGTCTTCTTCAGCCAGAACTGCTTCAACACGGCTTCGGCAATGGCACCGCCAATCATGGGTTCAGTACCGCCACCGAACTCATCTATTAATAATAAGGTGTGGGCATCGCAGTTCTTGATCATCTGCTTCATGTTCATCAGATGGCTGGAGTAGGTCGAGAGATCGTCCTCGATGCTCTGCTCGTCGCCGATGTCAATCATGATATTCTCAAAAATGCCGCAGGTGGAACGGTCGCCAACAGGTATGGGCAGTCCGCATTGTAGCATATACTGCAGCAGCCCCACCGTCTTCAGGCACACCGACTTGCCACCGGCGTTAGGACCGGAGATAATGAGAAGCCTGCAAGGTTTAGAGATGAGGGGAGAGGGTTGAGAGGTGAGAGTGATGTCAAGAGGGACGACATTCTTTCCTTGTTGTTGTAGCGACCGCTGTAACAGGGGGTGGATGGAGCGAATCCAGTCGATATGTGGCTTGTTGATAACCTTCGGCTCAAAGGCCTTTGTCAGTTTGGCCAACTCGCATTTTGCCTGAATCAGGTCGATGATAGCCAGGAAACGGTAGGAGTCCAGTATCTCTTTCACGTGAGGGCGCACCTCGTCGGAAAAGACGGTGAGGATGCGTATCACCTCGCGACGCTCCTCAGCCTCCAACTCACGCACGCGGTTATTAGCCTCCACCACCTCCGCAGGCTCAATGAATACGGTCTTTCCTGTGGCACTCTCGTCGTGTACAATGCCGTTGATCTTACGCTTCAAGCCGGGGGCTACGGGAATCATCAGTCGACCATCGCGCAGGGTGGGGGCTGCGTCTTTATCTACCAGTCCGTCGCGTTGGGCGGCATGAAGGATGGTGTAGAGTGTGCGTGAAATGCTTCCTTCGGTCTTCTGCAATTCATGGCGGATGCCAGCCAGCGTCATCGAGGCACCGTCCTTGATCCTTCCGAATTTGTCCAATATGGAGTCGATGCGGCGAATCATGGCGGGAAAGGTCTGGATGTCCGTTGTCAACCGATACAGGGCAGGAAATAGTGGAGTGTATTCTGCCTCGGAACTGTTCTCCTTCCATTTCCCACTCTCCTCTTTCCTTTGAAGATAATTGACGATGTTGCTGATAGTCTCCAGCGAACGGCGCAGGTCAAAGACCTCGTTCTCCTCCAGATGGGTGTTGGCCAGACGGATACGCGCTATCGACTCACGCATATCAAAGAAGTACTGCATGGGAAAGTCATCAGTGGTCTCCTTTAAGCGTCGGAACTCGTTAGCTTGCTGCAACCACTCATTCACCTCGTCGGCATTCGTTGAGAACTGCATCTCGTCAACCATGTCACGACCCAATGAACTCTGACACCGTTCTTTCAGCAGTGTCCTAATATCGTCAAATCCTATCTTGTGCTCAAAATTCTTGGGATAAATCATGCTGCAAAGGTACACATTTTAGTTCATAGTTCATAGTTTGTAATTCATAGTTTATGGGTAATTTGGTTAAAATATTTTAAAACAAATAAAATTGTGGACTTTTAACTATGAACTATAAACTATTTTTACTACCTTTGCACCCGCTTTTAAGCAGTTCGAGCACTGGAGAGATGGTAGAGTGGTCGATTACAGCGGTCTTGAAAACCGCCGTGCTGAGAGGCACCGGGGGTTCGAATCCCTCTCTCTCCGCAAAGAGCAAATTTGATGACTTTTAGGGTAGTCAATCAAAGTTCAACCCAAACAGGTCATTAAGTTGCCAAAAAAACAGAAAAGCGTTGTAAGTCTTTGATTTACAACGCTTTTATTTTGCCTTAAAAGTCCCCTTCTCTACTCTTGAATGATGGCGTGACCATCTTCTGACTACCTGACATGGGGTCAAATAGTCATCTGTTAGTCAGTCTTGTGTTACACGTAGTGTTACACTTTTTGTGCTACAGAAAAATGTAACACAAGACTACAAAATGACTACGATATTGACTTCGCTAAATCTTTGAGCGTTAAATATTTATGTTTAACTTTGCAGTTTGTTTCGGGCATGCGAAAGTGGTTTGATTTTAAGCGTGTTCTGTAACACAAGGAATCCATTGGGGCACGAATAACTGCATAAAAAGGATTTATCGTATGAAGGCAAAATTGAAAATCTCGTTCTATCTGAGAGCGAACTACTTTAACAGACTAGGAGAATCCCCCATTAACATAAGGGTGTTCTTGAATGGTGAGAAAAGATATTTCGGTTCTACAGGATTCTTCGTAAACCGGAATATGTGGGACAATAATGCCGACCGTGTTATAGGTCGTACTCCCAGTGCGCGAACCATCAACATGGCTCTTAATGAGATAGAGCTTAAGATCCGTGACATAGCCAGGTCTCGTGAAGGAGATAGCGGCTTTACTATAGAAAAGCTCTATAGCCTATATGCTGGCAAGGACAAGACTATAACTAACTTCGTCGAGTTCTTTGAGGATTTCATTGAGAGTGTTGAGCAGCAGGTTGGTCATGGAAAATCTGCCGCTACTGCACAGAAATACAAAACCACGAAGAAGCATTTCCTAAGTTTCTTGAAGAGCAAGCATGGCTGGACTTCAGTTTCTCCTTTTGATATGACTCCTGCCTTAATCTCAGATTTTGGCATCTATCTGCGTACAGTTGGTGGTATGCAGGAAAACACAGCAACCAAAACTCTAAAGACATTGAAAACCGTTACGATTCAAGCTCAGAAGGTAGGATTTTTGGATCACGACCCCTTTATCAATTTAAGATTCCATCTCAAACCTGTTGACAGAGGATTTCTTACTGAAGAAGAGATAGAAGTCCTGATGTCAAAACAGTTCGACGTTAAGCGTCTTGAACATGTTCGTGACATATTTGTATTTTCATGCTTCACAGGTCTTGCATATATAGATGTTTCCAATCTTACTGAAGAGAATATTGTTACCCTCGGAGGAACGGACTGGATTATGACCAAAAGACAAAAAACGAGTATCACGGAGAATGTTCCGATACTCGATGTGGCAAGGGAGATTATAAACAAATACCATTCATCAGCAGATAGAAACGGTCATCTGCTGCCAATACTCTCAAATCAGAAGATGAATGCATATCTGAAGGAAATAGCCGATTTGTGCGGCATAAAGAAACGGCTCTCCTATCACATGGCCAGACATACTTATGCCACCCTGCTGCTTTCCAAAGGAGTACCAATGGAAACTGTTTCAAAGCTTCTTGGGCACACCAACATCAAAACCACGCAAATATACGCCCGAATTACCAATAAGAAGATAGAGCAGGACGTTATGCGTGTTGCAGACCAGCTGAATGCATTTAGCAATTTTGGTAAAGTATAGCTGTTCTATAGTCTGGATTTCTGCATTTTACTTGATAGTCCCATCAGACATGAAAAAAGTCTGGTGGGATTTTTCTGTCCAAAAGAAAAAGACAAATTCAGTCTATATATTTGTTTGGTTTGCTCTGTTTATATAGTACAGAAGATTGGAGTAAACAAACGAACATTTTTTTGTCCAAAATCATTTGTGTATATAATCACAATGGACAAAACTAAACCAAACCATCGAACAATATTTTTTTTCTTTTCACAAGCAGTAGTTTTGCTATTGTGCCTGTACTTCGTTAAAGATAATGTCTGCCGTTTCTACTTTCTGGAACTGATGAAATTAGGTTGCAAAGGTAACTGTTGTTCCTTCATCTACCCAAGGTGATCCATTGGTATGCCTCAAAATCTCCACACCATACGGGTTGTATTTGGAGCCATAACCTTGTGCTGATGGTCACAACACCTTGTGAAGCAACATAATTTCTAATCACTCCCGAAAGTAGAGAAATCTACAGTAGGGAAATAAAAACATTCAAGTTATGGCAAATCAAGCAACAACCACCTACAAGGTGACAGGCACACGCAAGGCAGTGAATGACCTGTGGAGCACACTCCAAAAGATGGAGGTGAACAGTAAGAACATTTGGCTTTACCAGTTGGCAGAGCATTATGGCATTGACTACGAAACAAAGCAAATCAGTGTCCGTGGTCACATCTATTGGGCAGAGTATGAGGAAGACCCAGCCAATGACTACTATCTACTATCCTTTGAAACTGAAACGGCATGGGATGCTTGCAAAGAGTTATTCGAGGAGATTAACCATCTGCTATGGGATGAACTCTCTATCTCATACAGAGTCTGTGAATGTGGCTGTGAGGTCTATTATGTGCATGATGAGTGTGACTTCTTCCCTGAAGAGGTAGCAGTCAGTTCAAGCGGAGAACCATTCGAGGATGCTTGTGATGACATCTACACCACCCTTAAAGATGCTATCAATGAATGGTGTGAGAAGATGAACATCAAGCAAGGTGAGCGAACCGATGAGGAAATGATGAACTTCATCAACGAGTATGAGTATGACGATGATGACACCTACTTCTACATCCGTCAATTTACATTTGAATAACTAACCTGCGGTGGTATGGCTCAAAACCGATGGCATACCATCGCACAACCTCCAAACCATTATGTACACAGATGAAGATAATAATTCCGATATGATAGGAGCATTTTGTGAACTCCTATTCCCATGGAAAGGTCATAGCAACGGCATCATCGTTGATGACTACGGCACAGAATGGCTTGTTCAGTTGACCAACGGCAAAGAAGTCCCTGTTTATAAGGATGAAGTTTTTATTGTATAGTTTTAGGAGAGTCCATCTGTAGCATTTGACATTTGGGCTCTCTTTCTTTTGGACGGCAAAAACTGTTGTAGTTCCACGTGTGGTTTGGAGAGCAATTCTGCAAATGATGATTCGATGATGATTTCAATCACCATCAAATCATCATAAAAGTGACTAATTTAAGCCAGCTTTTCTACCAAAGAAGCTGTTCAAGTTACCCTTATAAGCTTATTTTTGGAATTTGATGATTCCGTGATGATTTCAATCACCATCAAATCATTAGTTCTAATATCTGGCTTGGCGTACAAATCTACCACATTCTTTCGTTGATGTAGTAGATTTGTACAAGAACCTTTATATGTTGAGTGTTTTCGGTGCAATGCTATCAATACTCGGATTTAGATTTCACCCACAATACTCAATAAGCCTCTTATAATCCGTTTGGGAAGAAAACCGTCATTTTCATATTATATTTTCTCTTGGAAAGGAAAGGCTTACTTGACCTTCTTCTTCAAGTTCATTCTTTTCCTCATTTCCTTTCCGGCAGGAGTTCTCATGCAGCTGTCTTACAGATCGCGTTGCTGAACATCCTAATCGCTTTTCCCCTATCTTCTGTTGTAACCTTCCAGAGCATTGCCTCTTTAGCATGCCAATGAGCATCCTTCGTTAGCCATACTTCCTGATGAATATGAATGATACGCTACATCTTCGCTTTGTCCTTCTCCGTCTGATAACCATGACGTGCCCCCAATGAGCAGTTGACTGTCGAGCATCCTCCTTATCGTATCTGTCACTGA
>Ga0256405_10003505_pt1 | contig 32134 bp, 42 predicted proteins | sample RumenRJG_02DNA_FD_189096 | JGI IMG/M metagenome (GOLD analysis project Ga0256405, IMG submission 189096) | Bovine rumen microbial communities from Lethbridge, Alberta, Canada - RJG_02 | ecosystem: Host-associated > Mammals > Digestive system > Stomach > Rumen | place: Canada: Alberta...
CCGAGCATAAGGTTCCATATCTTACGGCAGCAGCCGAAGGTCTTTGCAAATAAGATTTTCTGGTCGGCTGTAGGGTACAGCCTGTAAACATATGCTTTGTTCATAATGATATTATAACATATCTGAGCCAATAAGAAAACATATATTCTGTTCTTATTTGCTTCAGATAAGCACTATTTACGGGCTTTCATCTCGGGAACAAGTTCCCGAGAATTCCCGCCCGATTTCTTAAAGGATGGTACAGGAAGAAAAACAGCGGCATATGCTTGAAGCAGCGCAGGAGAAATATGGTAATGATATAAAGGTAGTATCAGCAGAGAAAAATATACTGCATTTTATGACAGAAAGCCAGAGTATAACATACACATGCCATAATAACGGAGTTATAGATGAAACTGTGAGATGGAGAAGAGGCCATAAACCATCTGAAACAACCAATGCTAGTCCTGTTTCAGATACAAACAATAAAGCGGATGAGGTTGATAAAAAACCAATAAAATCAGCAAAGAATAGGCCTCATCATGACGGAATGCATCAGCTCACGTTTGATAATATTCTCGGAAATTCAGATAGTGAAGATAAAATACCTGACAAAACTTCAAAGACAACCAAAAAGGCAGAGAAGTCGTCCGAAGCCAAAAGTGAAAGACCTGTTGATGCTATGGAAGAATTTATGCCTGCTCCTGTATCTGAAAACAGCACTTCTGTTGAGAATAAAAAGACTGGTAAAAAGGCTGATAAAAAAGATACAGGCAAGAAAACTGTATCTAATCCTGAAGCAGAACAGGGGAAAAACCAAACATCTGATACGTCAAAGAAAAAGCGTCGCAGAAGAACAAAAGCTGAGATTGAAGCCGAAAGACAGGACAAGGGTGCTGTAAAACAGACGGATAAAGAGAAAAATCCTGATAAGATTGGACAGAATAACTCGAAAATAGGTCATAATGATGTATCTGACAACCATGATGAAAAGGTTGTGTATATGCACGAGACTCCATGCCCATATAAACGAGGCGATTCAGTCGAATCAAGATATTCGGGCAAGGCATATACAGTATTGTCTACTCTCGGTAATACGGCAAGAGTTGTTACTTCTGATTCAAAGACAGAGTACATGGAATTTACTATCTGTGCAGCCGATCTGAAACCCAGTAGTCATAAAGCACGGATACTTGATGAATGAGTAAAAATGAGAATATTGATACTTGGACAACCACGGACGGGGAAGACTATACTTTCAACACGATTAAAAGAACATTATGGCATTCCAGTAATGCACACAGACAGATATAGAAGAGAATGGGGATATCATTGTCCGTGGAAAGGATATTCGACAGAAATACCATTTGAAAAACAGAATGCCTTTTATCAACAGCTTCAAGGACTGTATATGTCATATGAAGATATAATACTGGAAGGCTCTGCCATATATCCGGATGACAGAGACCTTTTTCCTCATGACAGTGCAGTTCTGCTCTTCCGAGATGTTTCCTCTGATTAGATGCTGAAAGATGTACGTAAGTATGACGATAAAGATTCGTGGACATCGAAACGTGATGATTCTTATCTACTGACACTTTTTTCTGATTATTTGCGTTATTCAGAAGAATGGGTTCGGAAATGCAAAACAAGCCACCCTGAGCTTTGTATCAATACAACGGATTTTCAAAATGGGATTGATACTGCCTTTCAAAAAATCTGTGACGATATAGACAATGCCGATAGGGAAGGATGATAACAATGTTTTTAGGCAATAAAGGGGAAGCGGAAAGTTATTTTAGGTTTTAATAACTTTCAGTAAACGATTAACAGTGATCACCTGCAGCATTTGAAAAGTGAATAGAAATTTTGAATATATTTTCAAAAAACTATTTACAAAAGTAGGTAAATATAGTATAAATATCATTATAGTAAACATCCTGCAAGGTGCAGGTATGTATATAAAAAGAAAGGAAACAGAAAAAATGACAAAAGCAGAATTCATCACACTTGTTGCAGACAAGTCAGGACTCTCAAAGAAGGATGCAGGAGTAGCCGTTGATGCTTTCACTGATTCACTCACAGAGTTAGCAAAGAATGGAGACAAGATCACATTTCCGGGATTCGGTACATTTGAGGTAAAGGAAAGAGCCGGCAGAAAAGGACGCAATCCACAGACAGGAGAGGAAATTGATATTGCCCCAAGCAAGTCGCTGCACTATAAGCAGGGAAGTCACTTAAAAGAGTTAATAAACTAAGTTTACAGCAATATAGAAGGTAACTAAAAAAATTTTTTTCAATGCCAATAAGTTAAGACCATAAGTGTCTGAAAATTCTTCATACTTGCGACTTCTTGCTTAAAAGCTATAAGTTAAGAACGACTGAAAAAGCAAAAGCACCTGAATCGATATAAATCAGTTCAGATGCTTATTTTATGCATATCAGCAGGCATGACGAACAGACCGGATTTATCGTCCGGTCTGAAAAACTTGCTTATATCTTGCTTAAAAACTTGCTTAATATTGCTTGAATTTTCAATGTGCTGTGACTGGTTACGCAATCCTGTACCAGAATACTATCGCCGATTTAGGTTTCATATTCCTTTCCTTTGCAGGTCCGCTGTCCTTTTTGTGACGGTAATGTATGATCTCGTTATATATGTCATTAGGAGCTTTTCTGCATCCGTCACGGAAATATTTCCGCACAATGGTTGCGGCTATTGAAAAGGAGACTTCATATCTGTGCTTGCTGTTGATCTTTCGTGGAATATCAACAGCTTTGACAGTCCTTGAAACTACGTTATACATAGTCATCTGAGCAAGCAGCTCCATTTCACAGAAATCGGAGCGGAGGCTGTGGAACTGTGCACCTGACAGGTCGTATTTCAGTTTTCTGTAAGAACTTTCAATATCGACAAATGGGATAAGAACGACTGAGGTGATGCGTCATGAACAGTTATAAGAAGAAAAAGATCCATTACCTGAATGCGAGCCTCGATGAAGACCTGTACAATGAATTTGCAGCCTTCTGCGAAAAGATGTCCATGTCAAAGACCGGGGCCTGTGAACAGGCCATACGTATGTATATGGATGCAATGACAGAGGTTATGGATAATGTAAAGAAGAAAGCCAATGGCAATGCCCAGAGGGACGTGGCAAAGTATTTATAGGCAAAAGAAAAAGGCTCTGCGCCCTCCGCTATACAGCAGTGGGTGGAACCTTATCTTTAATGATATGATACCACGTTTCGGTAAAATGTCAAGTATGGATTTTTATCGCGAACGACTTATAAGCTCGCCATTCTTCTTTATGATAAGAAGTCTCTTTATCTTCGTCTTGCTCTTGAAATTGTCGAGGAGCTGGCTTACAGCCCATTCCTCTTTGAGACGCGAACGGCGGAGATCAAATATGATACTGTCAGACTGGGTTATAGCCTTTCTGAGGCAGACCTCAATGGTTCGTTTGCTCGTGCCGACAGGACTTTTAATCTCCCATTCGACACCATCCATATAGATATCAGGTGTATGGACTCCGGGAATATTGCTCGGTCTGATAAAGGTCACGTTCTTGCCTCTGTCGGCGAAGTAACGAGCTACTTTAAGCTCGTGGTCTTCTGGGAATGTATTATCCAGTTTGCTTACATCTATCTTTCCGCTCATAGGTGATATTTTACTATATAGAATGGATAATTTCAACAAAAAATGATACACCCTTTTCCACCAAAGCAGATCAGAGTGTATCAGATATTTTTGCCAGAAGCCTTAACTTACTGGCATTGAAATAAAAGATGGGATGCAATAGCAAACCACCTTTTTTCTTACAGTCTGATTATGATACTCAACCACCTTTTTCCTTACAAAAACCACCTAATTTCTTAAATACCCAACAAAAAATGATACACCCTTTTCCACCGAAGCAGATCAGAGTGTATCAGATATTTTTGCCAGAAGCCTTAACTTACTGGCATTGAAATAAAAGATGGGATGCAATAGCAAACCACCTTTTTTCTTACAGTCTGATTATGATACTCAACCACCTTTTTCCTTACAAAAACCACCTAATTTCTTAAATACCCAACAAAAAATGATACACCCTTTTCCACCGAAGCAGATCAGAGTGTATCAGATATTTTTGCCAGAAGCCTTAACTTACTGGCATTGTATCCTTATCTTTTATTCTATCTTCATAATCTTTAATTCTTTGAAATTGCATTAAATAGGAAATAAACAAGTAAAATAAATGCACAATATATGAAATAACTACCTACACAGGATGATCGCATTTGTCGTATCCTCCTGTCTCCGCCTGTCGGTTATCTGTCAAATAATCAAAGAAAACAGACGATCAGGGGTTATAAATAGATTATGAAGATGATAACCAGTCAGAAAGCAGATTATTATTCAGGAGAACAGCAAAATATATGAAAAAAAGAATAGCCGAGGCAGTCCTGACTGCCTGTATGCTGATGACCATATTTACATATACATCCGAAACACAGGGCAGTGTCTATGTAAACGGACATCCTGTAACAGATGTCAGGACATATGATGACCTTAAACAACAGTATATCACACAGTATCCTGATGCTGAAAATCTGCTGTCTGATAAGGGACTTGAAAAAGAATATATCTCAAAGGACATATCGTTTCAGAAGACAGTGCCATTATCTGTTGCAAAAATCTTTCATACAGAAATAAAACCAACAGTTTCATATCAGGGGACAGACGGTTCTAGAGATATGTCACAGGTCCTTCGGGATATGACAGAAAAGTTCAATAGCAGTCATCATAAAGATGCTGTAAACGCAAAAGCCGTCTATGATAAAAAGAAGAACAGATATGTCATAAAACCATCAGAAACGGGAGAAGAACTGTCATATGGCAGGCTGTTATCACTCTATCGGTCAGGAAAGAAAAATATAACATTGCCTTTGACCATAAAGAAGCCTTTAATAACAGAAAATGATCTGAAAGAAGCTGTAGATGAAGCAAACAGGCTTCTTGAATGGCATATCACGTACTCGTCGGGCTATACAGTCAGATATCCGCATGAACTTATAACGATAAAAGGAACCAAAGTACAGGTAGCGGACTATGGTTTCAGAAACGAACTTCTGCATCTCGACAGTATATATGGTACTGCGGGCCAGAAAAAGACTGTAAGGCTTCATAACGGGAGAAAGTATTCAACAGTCAGAGGTTCATGGGGAGATCTGACAGACAGTGCAGAAGAAAGGAAATTTCTGAAGAGTTTCTTTAAAAAGGGTAGGTCTGTAGAAGACAGAAAACCCGAAATGAAGAAAAGGACACCCGATGTGATCATTGAAGTGAGTAAATCCGCACAGCACGTATGGGTGTACAGACCTGACGGAAAGAAAGTGATGGATTCACCATGCGTAACGGGAAGAAGAGGAGTCCACGATACTCCCACAGGCGTATATTACATAAGTCAGAGAGCAAAGGAATATAACATGAGAGGTGATGGTTATGTAAGCCACTGCAAGCGGTTTATGCGGATAACAAATACAGGTGTGGCACTTCATGATGCGTCATGGCGTTCAGTGTTTGGCGGAAACATTTATACATACAATGGATCTCATGGATGCGTAAATCTTCCTACAGCATTTGCATTAAAACTTTACGACAGAGTGACAACAGGCAGAACCATGGTAATAGTCCATTAACGGCACAAAGGAGAACTATAATGAATAGAACAGTTGTTGAGATGTTTGCAGGGGTTGGCGGATTCCGGTGCGGACTCAACCATATAGACAAAACAGCAAATGATACTGACAAAGAAATATGGAAGACCGTATGGTTTAATCAGTGGGAGCCGGCAGACAAAAAGAAGCAGTGGGCACATGACTGCTATAAATTTCATTTTGGGGAATGTGCTGACCTGAACGGAAATATAACGACAGGCATGGATATACATTCTGTAGACAAAACTGTCATACCCGATCATAGTCTGCTTGTTGGCGGATTTCCCTGTCAGGATTATTCAGTGGCATCTTCTCTTGCAACATCAAAAGGTATTGAAGGCAAAAAAGGAGTTCTGTGGTGGGATATAAGAGATGTCCTTGAAAAGAAAAGACCTCCTTTTGTATTGCTTGAAAATGTAGATCGTCTTCTTAAAAGTCCTGCAAAGCAGAGAGGAAGAGATTTCGGAATCATCCTTGGATGTTTCAGAGATCTGGGATACAGTGTTGAATGGAGAGTAATAAACGCAGCAGACTATGGCTATCAGCAGAGGCGTAGAAGGGTATTTATATTTGCCTATAGAAACACAACGAGTTATGCAGTAAAACAAGACCAAAGGTACATCACACAAGACAGTGTCTCAATGGCAGAAGATATATTACAGAACAGCGGGTTCTTCGCAACAACTTTTCCCGTACATCCTATTGATAAAAAGGATATAGAAATAATGCTGATGCCTGCCAGGATAGGCAATATATCAGAATGTTTTTCTTATAATTTCAAAAATTCAGGCTTACTTTCAACGAATGGAGTCATATTTACGACAAAAAGTATGCCGTCTTATAACGGGGCGACTAAGACGATAGGAGATATTCTTGAAAAGGGCTCTGTTGATGAAAGATTCTTCATACCCGAAAAAAAGCTGTATTATACAGCTCATGATATAACTCATAGTGATGAAACAGAAGAAAAACTTTCCGTAGAAGCAAGACATACATGGCAGTATATCAAAGGCGGGAAGACGACAGGAACAGCAGCTGTAAATATTGGTGGAGACACTGTACACAGGGTATTTGGTGTACCGATACCTGCATATGGAGCAAGGGTAACATCAAAGCAGGACAGAAATGTAGATATCCTTGCATCTGCGGACTGTATGATCATTGATGAAATCTCCATGTGTACCAACGCAGTCTTTTCGTTCCTCTGGAGAGTCCTTAAAAAGGCAGAGAAACAGAAAGGCGACAGGATACGGCTTATAGTTGTAGGAGACTTTCTACAGCTTCCGCCTGTAGTGACAAAGAACGACCAGAAGTATCTGAAAAAATTTAATCTTGATACATCAGGATGGTGTTTTGCCTGCAAAGAATGGAATGAAGCACATTTCATGCCATTGGAGCTTACAGAGATAAAGAGACAGTCTGAGAAGGAATATATAGAGCAGTTATGCAGGCTGAGGGAAGGAGATTCTTCATCGGTTGACTGGTTCGACAGGTTTGTGGGAAGTGAGGTTTCTGAAACTGACGACAGTATTTACATCTGCGGAACAAATGCTGAAGCTGAAAGAATAAACAGGGAGAAAGTAGAACAGATAGACAGTAAGCCTGAATATTTTGAGGCAGTAAAGACAGGAAGAGTGTCATCAGCTCCAATGGATTCGGTCGTATCTTTCAGAAAAGGCGAGAGGGTAATGTTTACGGTAAACAGCAATATATCAAGCAGATATCAGAACGGGCTGATGGGAACGGTAAAAAAATGTCTTAATGAAAAAGATCAGAAATATGTCCTTGTCCATGCAGATAACGGGCAGTATATATTTGTAGAATATCATACATGGCATATCTATTCATATAAGACAAAAGGCGGAATCCTTGAAAAGAATGAAACAGGGACATTTTCCCAGATACCGTTAAAACCTGCATACGCCATAACCATACATAAATCACAGGGTAAGACATTTGACAGGGCAGTCATATCTCCGAAATCTTTTGCTCCGGGACAGCTGTATGTTGCTCTGTCAAGGGTAAAATCATCAGAAGGGCTTTCTCTTACCGAACAGATAAATAGTGAAGATGTCATTGCCGATAAGACAGCCCTTGCTTTTATAAAAAATGGTTATAAATATGCACTGCCAGAAAAGAATACAAAGCCCGTAAAAAAGGCATCGACAGTGAAGAAAACATCAGATAGAAAAAAGCCTGCTGTAAAAAAGAATACAATGGGGAAAATATCGAAAAAGGCAACAGGAAGAACAGCGAAAAGAGCAACAGGACATACTTCTAAGAAACTGGTCTCCAAAACAGCAAAGAAAAAGTAAGGCATAGGCTTACAATCATATGTATAAGATACAGCCTATTATTACCGGAAGAAAGGAAAAAAGCATGGTAAAGCAGACAGCAGTGCATGAGACAGCACAGAGCAAGATAATATCTATAGATCAGGCACTCAGAATGATGAAAGGGAAAGGACATAATACCATCATCATCACTGTAGATGGGGATGAAAAAGTCAGGATTGAGGATGTGGAAATAAAGAAAAATAAGGATGCAAGAGCCATTGAAGAAACTATCGAAGGATGGGACAATATATCAAAGCATAAGATAAAACGTATTTCTTTTATCTATGACACGGAATATAAGTTACCGCTTGCACAGTTCGACCTTATCTGAATCAGGAGCTGGATATGCATGATTATTACAGGGAAAACGGAGTAAGGGAAATATGTCACAAGGTCAAAGAAGAAAAAGACACCTTTGAGAAGCATCATGCGGTCATGATTATTGCCAATGACCTCTTAAGCCGCAATCTTGTACATAAAGGTGATTTTCTCATACCCGCACCACAACATAAAGGAAGGGCTGAATATACAAGAGATATAGCCGAAATAATAGCAATGCGGACAGGTGCCTATATCTGCGATATCTTGAGATGTGAACCACACCGACCTCTGTATGAACAAAAGGTTCTTGATATGAAACCGGAGCTTAAGATGAGAATATGTGGTGGAGTTCCTGCAGCAGGCAGACTGTTCTTTGTTGATAATGTGATAGATACCGGACTTACATTCAGAGAAGCAGACAGATTACTCGGGAACAGGCTCATACCTCTGATATATGCGGAAAATAGAGAAAAAGATGCTCAGATAGTTAAAGATGCATTATAGGAGAACGAAATGGGAAAGACATTATCAGACAGGATAACAGCTGAATCAGCTATAAAGATAGCAAATCCTGTATTTGCTAAAAGAAATCTGAAAACAAGAACCATATTACGACTGCCCGACAGCTATATCCTTTATGGTGTAGATATTAATGATGTGGACAATGAAACCAGAGGTATAAGGGTAAGTCGGAAGACAGGCAGGCTGAGTGGCTTTCAGAAGAACAATGAAAAGAATATAAGGCTTTTTGAAAAAGCAGAAAACATACCACTGACATCTTTATTTCAGGAAAAAGCAAAGAAAAAGAAGAAAAAAAAGGGGAATGTAACTATGAAACGGTATTTCAAGAAATGATAGGAACTGGGAATCATGGAGGAAGCAAGATGAGATTCATATTTGGCAGTAAGGGAATGAGGCAGGTAAGTGATAACCTTACGATCAGCAGTGAAAATAAAAATACAGATATGCAGATTCAGACTGGAGATATAAGTCTGTCTTCCAGATACGGCATATCAAACATCTCAGATGATCTGACAATGATGTCCAGCGGAAAGATGATACAAAAATCAGGTGACAGTTATCTATCTTCTGATGGAACAGTATATACAAAGTCTGGAGACACCCTGCTTTCATCAAGAGGCGGATTATGGAAAGGCACAGATGATGATAAGGATATATGTAATATCATTATTGATGACATAAATTCACGATAATTTACGATAATAATTTACAAACAGATATTATATGGCTAATATATATGATAACAGAAAAAATATATGATTATCAAAGGAGACCTGATGGATAAGTTCAATAAAGAATACAGGCGGGTGAAGGTACAGACACTTATTATTATCCCTGTATGCCTCATTCTTATGCTTATATTGGCATCCGGCGTATTGCTAAATACCGCGACTCTGCCTGATGTTTCAGTAACAGCAGGGGCAAACCCTGTCCCCAAAGGATTTGATTACAATAAAGTTCCTAAATGGGATAAAAAACACGCTTTTGTAAAAATCAACAAAAACAAGCCGTATTTTTCCAAAAAACAGCTAAAAAGCACAAAATCCTATGAAAAATACGGAAAACTTGATAAATATGGCAGATGTACCACTACAATAGCCTGCATAGGAACAGACCTGATGCCCAAAAAGGTAAGAGGTGAGATAGGCATGATAAAACCTACAGGGTGGCATACGGTAAAATATGCAGGTATTGATGGCAATTATCTCTATAACAGATGTCATCTTATTGGCTATCAGCTGACAGGTGAGAATGCGAACAATAAAAATCTTATCACCGGGACCAGATATCTCAATATAGAAGGTATGCTGCCATTTGAAAATGAAATAGCTGACTATCTGCACAATAACTGGAATGATCACGTTCTTTATCGTGTGACACCGGTATTTATAGGAAAAGAACTTGTTGCCAGAGGTGTGCTGATGGAAGGGCAGAGTATTGAGGATAATGGAAAAAGTATCAGATTCTGTGTCTTCTGTTATAATAATCAGCCGGGAATCACAATAAACTACAAAGACGGTTCGAGTAAAGGACCTGAATATACCGGCAGTACATCAGAGACAAAGGGAAAAACTGAAAACAGCAGGAGCAGGCAGAATGATAATGGCAGACATACATATGTGCTTAATGTAAATACAAGAAAGATTCATAAGCCATCATGCCCGTCTGTAAGCCGTATATCATCAGACAACAGGGAGACCGTCAGAGAAAAACGTAAGACGCTTATCAACAGAGGCTACAGTCCTTGCGGAATCTGCAAGCCATGACAGTAAAACAGTAGTAGTATAAGGAGAAAAAAATGACAAATGAAATTGCTGTAAGACACGGGGGAGTAGGACTTGTTCTTTTTTCGTTAGGGATAATCCTTTTTACAATGGGGATTATCGCACTTGTCGATCTGTTGCTTGTTATATTAAGTAACAGAAGATATGAAAAGATACAGGCAGTTGTTTCAAAATCAGACGAAGAAAGCGATGGCTCGTTTAAGTATAAATATGAATATCGCTTAAATGGTAAATTATATACATCAGCTGAATTTGATTCAAAAAAGGACGGTCTTGAAGGCAGTCCTGATAAAGCTGTGATATATGTAAATCCCGACGATCCAGGCAAGTTCAATACAAAGGGAAGTGCCAATAACTATATATTCAAAAATCTTCTTAAATCTCTTATCCTGCTTGCAATAGGATTTCTTCTTATTTATGCAGTGGTTATTATAGCTTGACATACCCACGGGCAAGCCCGTGGGATTCCAGAGAAGTATGATGTCTTACGACACCCTTATTCTCTGTGGACTAGCCAAAAGCCCACTACGCAGTCCTTCCATACGGAAGTTCTGATTACTTTTACGGATGATATTTGCTGCACCGTTAATGTCTGCAATAACATGGAAAATATAATATAATCGTATTAAAATACCGGCATCTGTTATGGATGCCGGTATTTACAGCTTATAAATCATTCAAGTATTATCAGACAGAGGTGTTTTCAGAATGGATGCAACTTATCCAAAAGAGGAGAAATATGATAATAAAAGATATGTGGCGCTTATTGAACAGTACGGTGAGGATATATTAGTATCAGAAGCATTTATCCGTGTTATGGATCAGAAACACCACATCTTCTCCACAGTCGGATATCACAGTATACACGTTGCCTATATAATGTTAGTGCTCTCAAGAATAATCAGGATGGATGAACGGGAAATCATAAGAGCAAGCCTATGGCATGATACAGGCATTTATGACAGAGATTCGTTTAATCATGATATGTGTATGGAGCATCCTGTAAGGTCTCTTTCCATAGCAGAAGATGAAGATGCTTTGTCAGACACACAGAAAGACATGATACAAAATCATATGTGGCCAATGAGCCGTCATATCCCTAAGACCAGGGAAGGCTTTCTTATCACTATAGCAGACAAATGGTGTGCAACAACTGAATTTTTTCACTTTAAAAGCAAAAAAATTGAAGAAATCCTCGAAAAATTACATAAATTGTTTACAGAATACAAGAATGTGGCATAATGAGTTTATAAACAAGAACGGATCTGACAGGAAAGGGAATAATAATCTATGCAGATAAAAAATCTAGTATTTGATATTGGAGGAGTACTTCTTACGGATCGCAGCAGACAGATGCTTCTGGATAGCGGACTGGCAGAAGAGGATGCATCAAAGATAGCCATGGAAGTATCATTTGATGATCATGGTCTGTGGGAAGAATGGGAAAAAAACGATATCAGCATAGGCAGTCTGATATATAAATACAGGAACAGATATCCTGAAGATGCTGAAGCAATAGAATGGTATATACGTCATGGAGAATATACTTCGTCGCCACGTCCGATAATCTGGAAGCTGATTCATAAATTGAAGCCATACTACAATATGTATCTGCTGTCAAATTATCCTGATATATGGTTTCATAAACATACACAATATGCTGATTTTATCAAAGACATGGATGGCATGGAAATATCATATATGCATCATCTGGCAAAACCCGACACGGCGATATATCAGATGTTGTGTGACAGATACAGTCTGATACCAGAAGAATGTATCTTCTTTGATGATAAAAAAGAAAATACGGATGCTGCAATAAAGTTTGGTATGTATGCCGAAACTGTAACAGATCAGAATTGGTTTATAGGACGGCTTCGCGGAATTTTGTATGAAAATGAGAAGGGAAACAGATGATAGAGATAGTACCAGAAACAAGAATAAAATGTTGCAACTCCTGTGGCAGAACTGAAACAGATCATAAAGACAATGGCTTCAAAACTATCAAGTTCAAAGTAGGAGATAATGCGGGTTCGAGTATTGTTATATTATGTCCCAAGTGCTTTGAACTGTTAGGACAGTATGTAGAAACAGTACTCAGGGAAGAGGATGATAAAGAGATACATCAAAAAACCTGTTTTGTCTGTACAGATGTGTAATATGCTATATACAGACGAGTGTTTATAATCAGACGGAGAAGAATACTATGACTATGAGTAGCAGATGGACAACAGACAGACAGAATCCTGATGATCCTATCTATGCAGTCCTTATGATATCAAGAAATAAGGATAATAAGGACAAGGTGGAAGGATTCGTACAGAGAAAAGCATCCTTTCTTTATCATATGTCTCATCCACTTTACTATTCTGAAACTCTTGCAAAAAGGTTCAGTAGGTTTGTGGATGAAGGAAAAGACGGAGAAGTGTCAAGGATGTATGTTTCTGTTAATTCCAGAGACCCGATAAAAATAAAAAGGGAACTATGTCATCTTCTGATTGACGACAATTTGCCTTCTAATACGCCATTAACTCATATGGAATCCGTAGTAACTTCAATCAGTATGAAAAAAGGCTTCAACATCGAGAAGAAATGGCTGTTTGATTTTGATATAAGAGATACAGAACTGGAGAACAGATTTTTCTGCGATGTAAAAAAAATAGTGGATGCAGATGATTATGATCCATCAGAACCTTCCGTGGAACAGTACAGGACGCCAAGGGGATCCGCTTTCATAGTAAAGCATGGTTTTGATATCCGCAAGCTCCCAAAAGAATGGAAAGATTATATTCATAGTGGGGATATAACCCTCATGCGGGATGATATGCTCTGCGTAAGATGGGCTACGAAAGCTTAAAACAGTATTGAAGAGATAATACATTGATTATACATCATAGATAAAATACAGAAAAATATTATAAGATATGCTTGCATAATTAAATTAGATATGATATAGTATAAAACGTGCCAGACAAAAGGCAAACATTGAAAACTGAATATCAATCATCGTATAAGGCACACCGTAAGCTGTGTGAAGAAACGCCAGTCACGTTGCACAGAGCAGCCGGATGCTACCTCATAAATATCCGGGATACTGGATATAGAGAGGTCGGGTATCTTGTGAAGGATACTTGATAACGGGAAAATCCCAAAAGCAAGAGTTGTGTGCCTGTGTATACGGCGAGTCAAAAGCACTATCTTATCGCCACGATAATAGACGCTGCAGTGCAGAATAACGCCGATGCCTTTTCAGACGGAAACTGAAAGGAACATAAGTAAGCGAACTCCAAAACAAGTGGTCTGCCGTGAGACGGAAGAAATTCCGAGTATAAGATAAGTTGTAGGTGCAAGTAGCCTAAGGCAGAATATTTCTTGAGAAAATATCTTGGAATAAATGGTTATTCTGATACAATCCGAATGACAGGTGAAAGCTGAAGGTAATCAATCCTTCATAGACGAATGGCAGGTGTTACCCCTGCGGGGCGTTCTCCCTTAGCCGACGGGCGAAAGGGACGGGAGCGTTTCTCTATTGGCAGAATATGACGGTCGTATATATCAGGTAGGGTGAAAATCCTACGGTGTGCCGTATAGGGTGATTGATATATTCTTTCATTCATAAATCTTGTGTCCTGAAGATATACAGATTCGTCTGTATATCTTCTTTTTTGTTTCTGAATTGAAACTGCTCTGTTCTTCTGAGCTGTAAATTTTATAAAGAAAAAAACCATTCTAGGTATATTGTTAATATAACCTAGAATTAACGGAGGTTTTATGATAACTCAGGACAATGGCCTTTTTATGAATAAGAAAGTAGTAGTGATTATTCCCTGTCTGAATGAAGAAAATACGATTGCTGATGTTGTATTCGGCTTCAGAAGGAGTCTTCCAGGAATACCTATCTATGTATACGATAACAATTCGACAGACAGGACAGCAAAGTTTGCAAATATTGCAGGTGCTATCGTAAGGAAAAGCCCTGTTCCAGGCAAAGGAAACGTCATCAAGCAGATGGTGAAAGAGATAGATGCTGATTATTATATCATGATAGATGGAGACGGTACATATTCTCCTAAGGATGCTCCGAAGATGCTAACCAATGCTATACAGGATAATGTAGCCATGGTCATCGGAGACAGACTTACAACAACATATTTTAAAGAAACAAAAAATCCATGTAACAAACTCGGTAATAAATTCATAAAATTCGTTCTTAACTGGAAGTATCCATGGGGTAATGTTACTGATGTATTAAGTGGTTACAGGGTAATAAGCAGGGAATTCTTTGAAAAACACCCTATACAGTCTGACGGTTTTGAAGTAGAGACTGAAATGACCATAAATCTTATCAAGAACATGGAATTTACATTTGAATTTCTTCCCGTCCATTACCAGTCAAGGTCTGAGGGCAGTCATTCAAAAATAAAAGTATTTTCTGACAGCATTAGGATATTGAAAGCTATCAAAAGATTCAGCAAGACAGACAGAAGGATTACAGATAATGGAAGACGGTAACAATAGAGTACACTCTGAAGATATTATGTATTCAAAACCATATATGTCAGATGCTGAAATCCACCTGAGATACAGCAGAGGTGTCTCTAGTGAACTACTCGGGAACAAGTTCCCGAGCTTCCTGCTTCAAGACTGGTGGTAACTAGCATACCCCGCTAAAGGTATGCCCCGTCAGAGCCAGCTCCACAGGCTTTAGTTTGGGCGGTTCCCGCCCTACATGGATAAAGCTATTCTCCGCATCGGAAGATACGGTAAGCTTCGTTTCTGATGTTTATAGCGGCGTTCACATCCCTGTCATATATACGACCACATACAGGACAAACAACAGTGCGGACAGAGAGATCCTTGGTTATCGGATTCTTATATCCGCACTGGCACAGCTGGCTTGACGGAAAAGTCCTGCCTACCTTTATGAGGCTTTTGTTCCTATCAGCCATTTTGTAGGCAAGCATCTGGATAAACATACCAAAACCGTTATCGTTTGTTGCTTTTCCAAGCCCCAGTCCTTTGGAAGATGATATCCCTTTGAGTGATAAGTCTTCTGTCCCGATAAGGTCGTACTCATCAGCAAGGGCGGTTGACCGCTTCTGGAGATAGTCGCGTCTCTGGTCTGCCACATGTCTGTGTTGCTTACGGACCCTGGCAAGCTGTTTTTCAAAGTTGTGGGAAGGTGTCTCGCCTTTCTTTGAACCGACTTTGCGTGACAGTTCCCGTTGGAGGTGTTTCAGCTTCTTCTGAGCCTTACGGTAGAAGTGTGGCATATCGGCACATCTGCCCTCGGAATCGACGTACAGTCCGTCTGACTTGTAATCAAGTCCCAGAAGTTTTTCCGGGTCAGATGCCTTGTATGATGTGTCTGTTTTATCGTATTCATAGAGTACGGAGATGTAGTATCTGCCACATTTGTCGCATGAAACAGTCGCTGACTTCAGTTTCATATAGGAAGGAGCTTTTCTATGGATCCTGGCTTTTACCATGCCTGCTTTTGGAAGACGGACAGCATTATCCGCAACAGAGATGGTCCCGCCCTGGTTATTGGTAGTGTATGACAGCTTTGCACGGCGTTTTGACTTGAACTTCGGATAGCCGGACGTTCCATTATAGAAGGCTGTAAAAGACCTCTGCTGATCAAGCTGTACGTTTGCAAGGGCAAGGGAGTCTACTTCTTTGAGATACGAATACCTGTCATCATCTTTGTACCATGCGGGAGTCGGAAGCAGGGTTATCCCATAATCGTTGTAGGCGTCGATACGGTCGCCGAGCATAAGGTTCCATATCTTACGGCAGCAGCCGAAGGTCTTTGCAAATAAGATTTTCTGGTCGGCTGTAGGGTACAGCCTGTAAACATATGCTTTGTTCATAATGATATTATAACATATCTGAGCCAATAAGAAAACATATATTCTATTCTTATTTGCTTCAGATAAGCACTATTTACGGGCTTTCATCTCGGGAATAAGTTCCCGAGAATTCCCGCCCGATTTCTTAAAAAACAAAGAAAATAATGACTCTGACGGTATATTTAAAATATAAAGGTTCAGATGTTACAAAGGACATTGTAATCAAAGGAGAATTATAAAAGTGATAAAAGCAGAAGAACTGGCGATAAGAAAACTTACGCCAAAAGAATGCTGGAATCTCATGGATTTCAACAAAGGGGCATATGAGAAGGCTTCACAGGTAAACAGCAGAACGCAGCTGTACAAACAGGCAGGAAACGCTATAGTCGTGAACTGTCTTATAGGAATATTCGGGCAGATGATAGAGGGGCATGAAGATGATTATAAAGTTATGGCTCTTGATGCAGTGAAGTCTCACACGACTAAAGTAGCGTGTGACTTCACGCAATCAACAGAAAGTGAAATAAGGTTAAAAAATGGCAGAGACAAAGAAACATCTAATAAAAAAGAATAAAAAGATCAGGCTTATAGAACTGTTCGGAGGCATAGGTACACAGTCTATGGCACTGGAACGGATGGGAGTTCCGTTTGAACATTACAAACTTGTAGAGTTCGATAAGTATCCAGTTGCAAGTTATAATGCAATACATGAGACATCTTTTAAGCCACAGGATATAACAAAGACACATATAGATGATCTGGCAATAACTGATAAAGAACATTATCAGTATATATGTACATACAGCTTCCCTTGTACTGACATTTCAGTAGCAGGACATATGGCAGGTATGAGCAGAAAAGACTGGCTTTCGGGGAATAGTACAAGATCTGGACTTTTATGGGAATTTGAACGCATACTCAACGAAGCTGTAAAAAAAGGAACAGACGAAGGAGAACCTCAGAAATATCTGCCGGATATCCTTGTCATGGAAAATGTCACCCAGGTACATAACAAAAAGAATCTGAAAGATTTTAAGTACTGGCTCGATGACCTTGAACAGTTTGGGTACATATCAAAATATGCCGATCTCAACGCAAAGGATTTTGGTGTTCCCCAGAACAGAAACAGATGCTTCTGTGTATCATGGCTTGATAAAAATGCAGATTTTGAATTTCCAACGGCAATACCTCTTGGAGTATCAATGGACGTATGCCTGCAGCCTGAAGAAGAAGTAGAAAGCAGGTATTATATCAAAGGGCCTCGTGCTGATGATCTTATAAATCAGCTCATTGAAAGATATGGAGAAGATCTTGAAGAAATGCTCAACTGATTATGTGTGATTAGGAAAGGCGGTACTGGTGGGAAATAGCGGATTTCAACCAGAAGAGACAGATAAAAAAGGGTATTTAAGATTTTAGGTGGTTTCTGTAAGAAAAAAGGTGGTCGTTGACAACAGATTTCTATAAGAAAATAGGTGGTTGTCAATACAGTACTGAAACAGGCAAATCCGCACTAATACTGACAATGAGTCCATCAGACCTAATCAAAAACCACCAGATTTCTTACAGTTACGCACATAGTTAAATTGATTAAAAACATTTAACTTACCACCGATTTTCTTAAATACCCATAAAAAAATACGTACTGTTGTATTAGGCTCGTTGGATGGATATGCTTTTGAAAGTATAGCCCGAGTCTATAGCGTAAAAGCATTATGCCCGACTCTTTCGACTATGGGCGGGGGAGACAGACAGCCTAAGATACTGGTTGGGAATAGGCACAGATTATGAATGTATGCAATAAAAATAAAGCAAAAAGAAGACCAATAGACCTTTCCCTTAAAAAGCCCGAAATCAGAGTGGTTGCTAACTGCCTAAGGGTGGGAGCGAGAGGAATATGCAATTTTCAGAACATGGAGAATGGTGTTCTTGCGAAGGTAAAAAAAGATGAAAAGAATGATGATGGCGCAGAGGGGCAGATATAATGCCGACGGGACAACATCGCAGCACGCTGAAATGAACTGCGCCAGATGGTCAAATACGATAACGACTGTGCAGAAAGACTCGTATGTACTCATATATACCCCGTGCAGGATAGTAGGTCGGAATCCTGACCGTCCAACGTCGAGGCAGCCAGGCCTGCCAACAAAGCAGATGATAGAACCTAAAGAAGAGAAGAACATAATAGGCAATATTACAACTGTACAGAAAGACAATATGCTTATCATACGGAAGGCAGATGACCATAATGAGAAAAAACAGAAGAAATAACAACAGAAAAGATAACGGGTATAAGACTCTTGCTGTCCTTTATCTTATTCTGCTTATCGTGTCAAGCCTGCCTGCTGTAACAGAACCCCAAGGCGGTATGCCGATGATGAGGTCACAGAGACATTTTTCATCTTTTCCTTTGAGAACTGAATTTTCATATGCCATACTTAATACAGAAAAAGCTGATCTGGTGTAACGGACATCAAAAAGAGATTGTACTTTAACGATACAGGGCAGCAGACAAAACATCTGTCTGTCCTGTTTTTTATAAAATCTGAAAGGCAGAAAACTCCGATGTTAAAACATCGGAGATGAATGCTTTAGCATAGAGGAGTTTCAACAGGTGTAAATTATGAGATATACAGACAATAGAAAAGATATCCCAGTTATAACGATATCTCTTATCGTGATAAATACCGTCATCTTCCTTATCGAGACGGCTTCTGGCGGGACTGAAGATACTTAACAGGGTGGCGGCAAGAATCCAGACAATGCCAATAGTAAAGACGATACATCAAAAGATACTGTTTCAGGCACTCATACAATGGATGCCGATATGCTTGCAAATGAGCTTAAAGGTGCAGGAGTAGAAGGCATTACCTCAAGTTACGCATATATCGTTGATAAGGACGGCACGATGCTCTATCATCCAACAGCAGACAAGATAGGAAAGCCTGTAGAAAATTCCGTGGTAAAAGGGCTTGTCCGAGAAGTACAATGGCGTATTCCATATATGAATGGCATTAAGGAGCAGGAAATGGCAGGAAAAGAGCAACATAAAGAAGACAGTCTTATATTTCTTGGCGGAATGAATAAATGGCTTGTAGACGGTAAATCCTTTTCACGCAATTTTCGCACGGGAGAACGTCTTTATTCCACTCAGGGGATAGGAGCGTGTATATCGGCAAACGGCGGAGGCCTTGCGGGAAGCGGCGGTGGACTATATCTGGTAAGGAGAAAAAATGGCAGAGAAAAAGATATATAAAAGAAGACCTATAGATCTTACACAGAAAAATCCAGGATTCAGACAGATAGCCAACTGCATAACAACAAAAGACCACAGCATAGCAAATCATGAAAAAGAAGGAAACGGGGTTGTCATACTACGGGCAACAGATAGATAAAGGAGAAATGTTATATTGAAGAAAATGTAGACTAATATGCACAAATGTGTTATAATGTGCTCATAGAAAGATTAGGAGACAGTCTATGAACACATCCAACATTACAAATTACAAACCAAAGGATTTTGCTGAACTTATTGGTGTTTCAGTAAAGACCCTCCAGAGATGGGATCGGGAAAATATATTAAAAGCAAACCGCACCCCTACCAATAGAAGATATTATACTTTCGACCAGTATCTTGCTTTCAAAGGTATTGACAATACAGACGATAGCCGACAGACAGTCATATATTCAAGAGTTTCTACCAGGAACCAGAAAGACGATCTGGCAAATCAGGTGGCTTTTCTGAGACAGTTCTGTAACAGCAGAGGTATGATAGCAGACCAATGTATTGAAGATTTCGGAAGCGGATTAAATTATAACCGGAAGAAGTGGAACATACTGCTTAATGAAGTGATGGAACGTAAGATAAAGACCATCATCATCACAAACAAAGATCGTTTCATTAGATTCGGCTTTGACTGGTTTGAAAAATTCTGTATGAAGTTTGGGACAAATATCATAGTAGTGAACAACGAAGAATTGTCACCGCAGGAGGAACTTGTGCAGGACATCATATCCATACTGCATGTATTCTCATGCAGGCTGTACGGACTCAGAAAGTATAAGAGACAGATACAGGAGGACGAGGAAATTGCTGAAGAGCTACAGGACAGAAATAAATCCCACACCGGAACAGAAACAGCAGATAAATAAGACGATCGGTGTCTGCCGGTTTGTCTATAACTTTTATCTTGCTCATAATAAAGAACTGTATGAGTCCGGACAGAAATTTATGACAGGAAAGGATTTCAGCAAATGGCTCAATAACAGTTATCTGCCTGCCAATCCTGACAAGTCATGGATAAAGGATGTAAGTTCAAAATCTGTAAAGCACTCGCTTGAAGATGGGTATACTGCTTTCAGAAGGTTCTTCAAACATGAGTCAGGATATCCGAAGTTCAAAAAGAAAGACACGTCTGACCCCAAGATGTACTTTGTCAGAAACAATCCCAGGGACTGCCTCTGCGAACGTCACAGAATCAAGATTCCAACTCTCGGATGGGTGCGGCTCAAAGAAAAAGACTACATCCCTACATCAAAAGACGGATACATCATAAGGAGCGGCACCGTGTCAAAGAAATTCGGAAGATACTATATTTCTGTACTGATAGATATTCCCGTATCTGAAAAGGCCGAGAACGATCACGTTGGTCAGGGAATAGGCATTGATCTCGGCATAAAAGAATTTGCGGTATGTTCGGATGGGACGGTCTATAAAAATATCAACAAGACAGCAAATGTAAAGCAGATTGAAAAACAGTTGCGCCGTGCACAGCGTTCACTGTCACGGATGTACGAAAATCTAAAGAAAGGAGAAGCTACTCAAAGAAAAAACATATCAAAACAGAAGCTTAAGGTACAGAAACTTTATCAGAAACTTGATAATATCCGCACCGATTACGAGAACAAGGTTATTTCTGAAACGGTGAAAACCAAACCGTCATATATTGTCTTGGAAGACCTTAACGTAAGAGGCATGATGAAGAACAGACATCTTGCAAAGGTTATAGCAGCACAGAAATTCTATGAGTTCAGGATAAAACTTACTGCCAAATGTCATCAGAACGGCATTGAAATACGCATTGCAGACAGGTTTTACCCTTCATCAAAACGCTGCCACTGCTGTGGAAAGATCAATAAAGGGCTTAGACTCTCAGACAGGACTTTCCGCTGTGAATGCGGCTATACTGCTGACAGGGATTTTAATGCAAGCCTTAATCTGCGGGATACCGGAACTTACAGTATCGCATAGAAAAGTGACTGTAAGTATGTACCGATGGCTAGTCGGGAATTTACGACTATGGAGTGTACATGAACTTGTGAGTAGCGGAAACATCGCCAAAGCATACACGTTGAAATAGTAAGGATAAACTGTGAAGAATCCAATTCTCGATGTGATGAGTATGTTTTATCACATTTTGAGTAGCAGATGAATTATATGGCAGATAATCAGCAGATACAGAAAATGATACCTGATAATCGTATGGAACATATGCATGGAGTAGCAGAATACTGTTACAAGCACGCAACTGATGATTTCTACAAATTAGATCGTACCCATATGTATATTCTGGGACTGCTTCATGACTGCGGATATATACAGAAAAAAAGCCATCATGAGTATTTTGGAGGTAATCTCCTTAAGGAACTTGGATATAAGGACTGAAAAGAAATTTATGATCATGGAAAACTTCTGAGAACAGAAGACCTGAACAACAAGAAGCTGATTCTTCTGGTAGAAGCAGATATGAAGGTAGATATAGGGGGTGAAGAGGCAGGATACGACACACGTCTTGAAGGTGTTGCCAGACGGCATGGGAAAGACAGCAGAGCATACGAAATATGTAGCAGAAATGTTGATTTTCTTCGAAAATTAGGAAGACCGTAATATCGGTTAAGATAATGATATATCATATATGCAGATATTGTCTTTGCATAACAGACAATAATATGCTATAATAAATATCAATTAAAGTCATGAGAAATACAAGACGGAAGTAAATGCCAACAGGCATCGGCTTCCGTCTTTTTTTTGTCTGACACCATCTCCTGCCCACTACAGGATACTTACTTTAAATCAGGTATCCGTGAGTGGCGGATACAGATACACAGGAGGTGCATATGATCATTCATATAGATGAATTTCCCAACAGGCTCAGAGGTGCTTTGTTTAGCGGAGACGACAGTCTCATAGCTGAGCATGATTCTTTTGAGTCTGTTCAGGATGAAAAGATAGCCAGTTTATATAAAGCCTTCTTGATGAGGCAGATAGACTGTGCCATCGAAAAAACTGAACCGACCGAAATTGGTCGGTCAACAATTCATCTCTGGACCTCCAGTTCCAGAGAAGATGGTGCGTTACAGAGAACGGACTGGCTCTGTGACGAAGTGACCCGTACCGTAATGGCAATGGGACACTATACAGTTTCGTTAAATTCATCATACACCGATAAAGATGCTGATCCAGTCGAAGGTACGGTGTATGGATGGAAATTTGGTCAGGACGAGGAACCTGACGTTGCAGTATATTTTGAAAACTGCACGTTTTTCGTATGACCTGCCGTCAAGAAAGGAGGATTATTATGAGCAATCTTGACGAGCTTGCCACCTCAGTGGCAACAGATAAACTGTTCGATGAGTTCATTTCTAAAGAGGGAAACATCATCGACAGCACTGAGGCGGATGCTGTAAAAGGGTACTTCAAGCACCCGTCTCAAAAGGACTTCGTTCTCAAGGGAGTATATTATGAGAATGAAGACGATAAGGATAACAGCACGTTTCTTGCTGTTGTCCTTAACAAGAAGAATGTTGGCACAGAAGACTCCCCTTCTTATGCCAACGGGGAATATAACCTCGAATTTTTCAGACACGGAGAAAATTATCCGAGGAAGGTGGAAGCAGACCTTCCAAAATTTGAGGTTACAACAAGAGTTGAAAGCCTTCAGCTGACTGCAAAGGTCAAGCCAGAGGTTGATGAGGCTCTGGATAAGGTAATGAAGCAGTTCAAAGCACAGTTTGATACTGTCTGCTGATTTACTTTAATTCCTTTTTTGCCCGCCGTATCGGGATGATTTTAAACGTCCCTGATACGGCAGGGACATTAGGAGGAAATAGGCATGAAAATGTCAGGATTCTTAAAAAAATATGATGGCCAGAGTATCGAGGACGATGCTTCGTTTATGAGTGCAGAGGCAAAGAGTTTTTGCAAGGACTTTGCTTCAGTACTAAAAACGGAGCTTGGCTCTGATTACCAGGTCAGAGTCAAAGCAGGACACTACGATGTGTCCGGCTTCGTCATCGGAAGCGACGGCAGATGCATTTATGTGGCATATTCCATTCCAAGAATGGAGATACCGATAGATGCATCTGCCAAGGATGCGATGAACGGCGTATTATACAGGGAGGCTGCCAATCCCGAAGATTATACCGGAGGGATGAACCACTTCACTTCCCTTCGGATGATGGCTTATGATATTCTCGCAGGCTTTTACAGTCTGAGGGAATATGGCAGGATGTAATATGCCATCGAGAACGAAAAGAAAGGTTAAGGGAGGATACCTTGAAATCCTCCCATCTTCCACAAACTTTGACGAATACGACAGTGGTGTCGGAAAATCGGGAGAGTGGAAAAAGTGGAAAGTCGGGAGACCGACGATTTATGAATACCATAGTTTCGATGGAAGTGGACGATACTATGGTACAATCACATCAATCCAGAACGACGGAAAAAGAGTCATGGAGATTGATGACATGAAGCTGATTATTGATGACTGGTCAGCATCGATGTTTTCATAAAAGTCATCAGAGATCCTGTTACCCGTATGGGTTTCAGGATCTTTTTTGTTGCTATGTTGCAAATGCAACAGAATAAACCCGCCAATATTCTTAATGGTTTTCGAATTTTACAACATTGCATAAAAACAGTTTACAGAATCACATCTTATGATACTCTAAATGAAGGAATACACATCTGATAAAAGAAAGGAAAAAGAAAAATGGAGATTATCGATTCAAAATACTCACATCAGCAGATACAGGAATATCTTGACAAATACAAGGAATTTTTTACGCCTCTGATACAGTTCGGAAGGCAGGAGAATATAAGAAAAAAGATAATAATGATAGGAAATTTCCTGGTTCTGTTGTCGTATGTCTTTATAATCCCAGGTATCCGGCAGTCAGGCGACATTAAAGCTTTCCTGCTATATATCATAATAAGCCTGATATGTCTGGCGGTGATTGATATCCAATCAGTTAATCATATAAGGGACAGAGAGGTGAATGCAAATGCCAAGGCCTATACAGCTTATACAAAAGTATCGGATAATCTGGCAGGTCTGGCTGTTTCTTATGAATATCAGGAAAATATGCAGAAGCATGTAGAAGAAATGCTGTCTGAAAAGAAAGAAGATGTTATCCTGACAGAAATATCTGACGGGACTATACCAAGACAGGTATACAGGGATGGGAATATAGATCTGACAACTCTCGATAAGGAAACAGATGCATATATTGCGATGATGGATATGCTGATGAACAGTCAGAAGATGGTATATAACTACAGAGACAGAAATAGAAATATTTATAAAAACTCTGATAAACAGTAAAAAGGCTTATAAAAGCTGCAAAAAATGAAAATATTTTTGCATAAACTATATACAAATTAGCCTGATATGATATAATATACACATAATAAATGAGAATATCTTATTATTCTCGTAAAATAACAACAATGGATTAAATCATGACTATCCGACGGACTGGTCATAATTCAGATAATGATCAAGGAGGAATTATATATGGCACAGGCATCAAGAACCAAGTCTCATATACAGGAGCAGATGGAAGACAACAGTATCCTTACACTCTGGACTCAGAAGTGGGGACTTATCGTAAGGCCTGCATATGGAATCGACAAACTGAGGTTTTCATTTATCCAAAAAGGTGCTCAGGGAAAGGGTGAATCCTTTGATATATATATGGAGTGTCAGAGAGACGGAGCCAACTGCTTTGACGACTGGGCATACGATATCTTACACGACAGAAGACTTGAAAGGATTCTTGCGGAAGAGAAGAAAAACGGAGAGAAATACGCCAAATATTTCAACTATACAACCGGAGAAAGTGGCAATAAGCATATCGGTATCACGAACTCAATGAATGGTAACAAATATGTGATTACAGCTTCCATCATGGATAAGAGTGGGCAGAGAAAGTCTGCAAATATTCCTGTATCATTCCACGACCTCAGGCATCTGGCTGAAAGATATCTTATATCATATAGGACTAGGATAAAACAGCTCGAAGGTATCCGTATAAGTTCAGAAAAGAAGATGACAGAAGAAAGAGCCGAGTATAGAAATTCACATACTCAGGTAGCAGGCAATGTTTCCGTATCCGGCTCGGCATCGTATTCTGGCAATATTCCAGCCAGAACGGCAGGTACAACTGACTCCAATGCGAATAATGCTACTGCCGCCAATGTTACAACCCCTGTCAATAATAAACAGCCCGTATCTCTCCCTATTGAAGATTTTGTGGTCAATATCAAGTCTGATTTTAAAAAGAACGGAGATATGACATACTCAATGGCAAATCTTCCGGATGGAAGGACCATCTATCTTATTATGACTCAGCAGACCGTGGACAAGTTTGGAAATCAGTGGTCTAAGTTTGAGAAGGAAAGTATCGGCAAGAAATATCGTGTAAGAGGACAGATGAAGAATAATCAGCTTCTGTTCAGTTCTTTTGCAAGATAATAGGAGTAATAGCCGTATTAAAGGACAGACAGTTTTGATCTCACTAATACCCACAGGCTTGCCTGTGGGGTTGCATAACAACCCTGAGTGAGTAGCCTAAGCGCTTAAACACTACGTTAAGAGAGAATATATAGTTACCTGCGGATGTAGTACCAAGTCCGCAGCTCTAAGGTCTGTGATTAAACAGTTCTGAGGTATAGGAATAGTGTTGCAGGCATACAAAACCTCTCATTAACATTGGCGATGGTGCACTGACCACCCTTCGGGGTGAGTAACTAAAACCTTTCAAGGTTTTAAGAAAGGAGTACGACCTATGGTCTATGTATTATCAAAAACCGGACAGCCTTTAATGCCTACAGAAAACCATGCAAAGGTTCGTATTTTATTAAAGCAAGGCAAGGCAAAGGTAGTACACAGCTGTCCGTTTACAATACAACTGTTGTATAGCAGCACGAACTATACACAAAAGGTAACTTTAGGCGTAGACAGTGGAAGTAAGCATATCGGTCTTTCAGCAACTACAAAGGATAAAGTATTATTTGAATCCGATATAGAGCTTAGGAACGATATTGTAGACTTGCTTTCTACTCGCAGAGAATTAAGACGTTCCCGCAGGAGTCGTAAAACCAGACACCGCAAGTCAAGATTTAATAATCGCAGGCGCAGTGACAGATGGTTAGCACCTTCTGTAAGACAAAAGGTAGACTCTCACATTACGATGATAGCAAAAGTACACAAAATACTGCCTATCTCAAATATCGTAGTAGAAGTAGCCTCTTTTGATATTCAGAAGATTAAGAACCCTGCCATAAGTGGTGTCGATTACCAGCATGGCGAACAGTTAGACTTCTGGAATGTGCGTGAGTACGTCCTCTTTCGTGACGGACACAAATGTCAGTGCTGCCACGGAAAATCAGGAGATAAAATTTTAAATGTCCATCACATAGAGAGTCGTAAGACTGGCGGCAACGCACCTAACAACCTGATCACGCTATGTGAAACCTGCCATACCGGGTATCATAAAGGAATTATAAAACTGCCCAAGACGATACATAGAGGAATGTCTTTTAAAGATGCTACGTTTATGGGTATCATGCGTTGGGCTTTGTACGATAAGCTTAAAACTATATATCCAGATGTAAAACTTACTTACGGATATATCACCAAAAACACTCGTATAAAGAACGGTTTGCCAAAGGATCATTACATAGATGCCCGTTGTATTAGTGGTAATCCTAATGCCATTAGTAATGGAGATGTCTATTATTACAAAAAAGTTCGTTGTCACAACAGGCAGATACATAAGAATACCATCCTTAAAGGTGGCTATCGTAAACGTAATCAGGCACCATATGAAGTTAAAGGTTTTAGACTTTTTGATAAGGTACAGTGGAAAGGATGTAAGTGTTTTATTTTTGGCAGACGCTCTACAGGACGTATGGATTTAAGGCTTTTAGACGGAACACATATTAACGCATCTGTAGGGTATAAGAATCTAAAGTTGTTAAAAATGCGTAGTAGTTATCTTATAGAACAAAGAAAGGTAGGTTAAAGGCGGTTCCTCCCACAGACAAGCCTGTGGGTTTCTCTGCCAAAAAGTTTATGATACTTACAAACGAACAGAGAAATTTCATAGATCATGCCTGTGCGGGTGAGAATATCCTTGTTGATGCCTGCATAGGCTCCGGCAAAACAACAGCCATACAGTATCTGTGTAATGTACTTCCTAAGGATAAAAGCATATTATATCTTACCTACAACAAGCTTTTAAAACTTGATGCAAAAGAGAAGATCAAAAACAGAAATGTTCTGGTACAGAACTATCATGGCTTTGCATGGATGATGCTTGACAGGGTAGGAGTCCATACGGGTCAGTCTGATCTTATACAGGCATTTCTTAGGAGAAAGCCTCCGGTTCCAAGGACTGATGTACTCATATTAGACGAGTATCAGGACATAGAAGAGGAAATTGCAAGAGAGCTGCTATGTATAAAAGCAGCCAATCCGGGAATACAGATAATAGCTGTTGGGGATATGGCTCAGAAGATATATGACAAGACAAGACTCGATATAGCAAGGTTTATAGTCCAGTTTCTTGATGACCCTACAAGAATAGAGTTTACGCATTGTTTCAGGCTTCCAAAGGAATATGCAGCATGGCTTGGCAGGATATGGGGCAAGAAGATAATCGGTACAAACAAGCACTGTAAGGTATCAACAATGACACTAGAAGGTGCTGTCAATTACCTTGCACAACAGAAACCGTCAGATATTATATGTCTAGGAGCAAAAAGCAACGGAGACAGAGTAGAGCTTCAGAACAGGCTTGAAACTGAATATGGAGAAAAATTTAACAAAAAGACTGTCTGGTCTTCAATAGATGATAAAGGTCTTGGCTGTGCCGTCAAGCCATCAAAAGAAACAGCAATATTCACAACCTTTGATGGCAGCAAAGGTATGGAAAGGCCTATATGTGTATTATGTGATTATGATTCAGATTACTGGAGAATAAGATCGTACCAGCCACACCAGAGATATGACATTCTAAGAAATATCTTTCTTGTGGGAGCAAGCAGAGGCAAGCGTCAGATTATCTTTGTAAAGAAAGAAAAGAAAAAGATACTCGATGAGAAGACTCTTGGCACTTCTTTTGAACCATCACATAAGTATGTACTTCCTGTAAATATGTCCAGTGCGTTTGATTTTAATCTTAAAGAGGATGTTGAAAAATGCTATGAGACAATAAAAACCAAGAAGATAGAGACAGTAGACAACCATGTGATACAGACGAGCATGAAGGACGGACTTATAGATTTGTCGCCATGTATAGGAGAATATGTTGAAGCATCATATTTTGAGCATTACGACATTGACTCTCAGCTGAAATTTGTGTCAAAGTTCTCAAAAACATCAGGGCTTACATACGAAGGCGAAGATGCAGATCTTCAGAAGAAGATACTCTATCTCACTTACAGGGATACTAATCAGATAAGATACAGAGATCAGGCAAAGTGTCCTTTTATTGAGAAAAAGACCATAGACGAGATTTCCCGACGCATGGGAGAGCATTTTACAGGCAATGAGCAGCAGCAGACAGACTGTGAAATCAAGTTCGCGGAAAGCAGCAATGCTCCTGCATCTCTCTATCTGGAAGGCAGGGCAGATGTTATCAAAGATGATATAGTCTGGGAACTAAAATTCGTCAAAGACCTGTCCCACGAAATGTTCCTGCAGCTCGCATGTTACATTGTAGCTTTGAGGAAAGAAAAAGGTATGCTCTGGAATATAAGGGACAATACACTATATGAAGTAACAGTTCCTGACAGAAAGAAATTTCTTGATGCGACAGCTGTTTCTATTACAAAGGGAAGCTATAAAAGATACTATAAACCATATAATCCACATGATGCCGTGGTAGAGAAAGGACTGGGTAAAGCAGTATGATCAATTTAGCAGACATAATAAAGTATTTCTGTACACATTTAAAGGATTTTGGAACAGTACCAATCATATCCGTGATTGTGATATGTATAATCGAGATAATCGCATATTGGAAGATATATGAGAAAGCAGGATATCTGGGAATCAGATCAATCATTCCATTCTATAACTCATATCTCTTCTGTAAATTCATTCTTGGTAATGGATTACTATTCCTTGTCCCACTGGTAGCATTTATTCCAGTAATGGGTGGAATCGCAGCAACTGTATTCTGGGTATATCTTCAGTATAAGTTTTCAAAGGCATTCGGTCACGGTATTGGATATGCTATTGGCCTTATCTTTCTTCCGGCTATCTTCGTGATAATCATTGGATTCGGAAAAAGCAAATATCAGTATGAAAATCCCGACAAGGAGATTGTCGTAGATTGATGTGGACATATATAGGAACATTTGTAATATTAGGGATCATGGCTATTTATGGTCATATAGTATTTAATACTGGAGTTGAAGCAGGAAAAGGCAGGCATCCCGCATTTATAATTTGCGGGCTTCTCCTTATACTCACATCAGTAATATTTTCAGTGATTCTTGTAGTAAAATGCCTGACATAAATATGTAAACAAGGGAAAAAAGATTGTATGATTGTATCTTACTGATGTGTAAAAGGTATAGTCAGCAGAAAGAGGAATAAAAATGTTTATAACAGCTAGTGAAATGCATGGGATAAGAAAAGCAGGAAATGACGGTACAATAAAAATCCTGCCAGATATCATAGTGATGAACCCTCAGACAGGAAAAGAACTAAGTACTTATGGGGAAAAGATAGACAACTATCTTAAGGAAAACCGTGATAAATATGGATGGATTGTGTATATCTACTTTGTCAACCAGTGGACTGCAAGATTCAATGATGAGGAATATAAGTTCATGGAAGAGAATGGTATCGATGTACATAAGATTCCGCTCAACGACAGTTTTAGCAAATATCTCAGACAGGAAGCACCATCAGGAATGAATAGTGATGAATACAGAAAGATTCAAAACTGTCTAGGGAGCAATGCAGACAGAATTGCAGTATGGGAACATTCCAGATATGGGATTGAAGAATATGAGGCTTCACTATGGACAGACCCAGAGCGTTCTGTTGATGTCATAGGATTCGATATTGAATCAGATATAATGGAGACAGCCTTCAGCCTGTTTAATGTAAGTGCCAACTTCAGAGTCCTTACCAGTCTTTGCTTTTCAAGCAATGATGGTATGGAAGGATATAAGGAAAAAGCTGTCAAACTTATGGATAAAAATTTTGGAACCGCTATAGTCTGATAAGCATTATAAAAAGAAAAGTAAAATATACCACACGGCTGAGACAGCAAAGCAGAACACTATTAAAGAAAAGGAAGGCAGTATAAAAATTTGAGCATAGATACATCAAAAACAAACAGACATGAGAGAAAATTATTTCTAATACTGTTTCTCGTTACAGTGCTGTCATTTCTGTACTTCTGCACCAACATTTTCGGAGCACCCGTTGATATAGATATGTATTATATCATAAGGAATGGTCAGGATATGCTGAAATATGGCATTCAGCATGAAAATATCTGGTCATATATTCCAGGACAGAAGATAATCATTCAGCAATGGCTGTACTGTATAATAATGGGCGGAATGTACAAAACTTTTGGAGGTTGTGGTATATATGCGATAGCCTGCATTACAATGACTCTTTTTGTACTGTCCTCTGTCTGGTTTTTCAGGGAAATAGGTTTTGGTGGTTACAGCGCGATCGTTGTAACGGGAATTTCTTATATTGCATTCAATTATAATGGAGTCAGACCTGAACTGTTAACCTGTATGCTCGTCACATTGCAGTGTGCAGCAGTAGAACGATATCTTAACACAAAACATAAAAGATGGCTTTACGTAATGCCTCTTACTGTACTGGCCGAGATAAACCTGCATGGAGCATTATGGCCAATACATTTCATAATGTTTATTCCTTATCTGCTTTTTCTTCCTGAAAAGCTGAAAAAGTATTTTCCAAAGATTAAAAATAGGAATGTATGCATTAAAGATTCTGTCATACCTGTGATATTATCTGTGACAGCCCTGTTTATAAATCCATATGGAGTTGACGGTATAACATACATAATAAAGTCATCAAAAGCTTTGGAAGATTATGGAAAAATGATATCAGAGCTGAATGCGACAAGTCTGACAGTTTCTGCAATTCCATTTATAATCCTTATATGGTTTATTGTGATTCTAGTGATGTCAGAGGATTATGATCTACAATCGTTTTTTATAATAGCAGGGATTACCTTATTGATGTTTCTAAAAGTTAGAAATCTGGGATTTATATTTCCAATGCTGTTTTATAACATATATGAAACAGAAAAGGTTTGGCATAACAGGACAGAAGGGAAAGTGCATATA
>Ga0256405_10003508_pt1 | contig 32106 bp, 25 predicted proteins | sample RumenRJG_02DNA_FD_189096 | JGI IMG/M metagenome (GOLD analysis project Ga0256405, IMG submission 189096) | Bovine rumen microbial communities from Lethbridge, Alberta, Canada - RJG_02 | ecosystem: Host-associated > Mammals > Digestive system > Stomach > Rumen | place: Canada: Alberta...
TTTCGCTATCCCTTCTTCTCGCCTAAGCGTCACCGCTTAAACCTTGGGAGTCGCTATCGGGTTCGTTGGCAACTACGCCCCTTGGGACTTTCACCCAAGGCTCGGGTCATGCCCGTCATACAAAATACCGCCGCTGCCATTGCCGGCAGCGGCGGTATTTCTATAGTCTCTTATTTGGGCTTTTTGATGGTCCCCAGTTTCCTGTTGATCTCTTTGACAAAATCCTCGGTAAACTCTTTTCGCCGGAGATTAAAGATCTTCAGCAGCGATACCGGCGCGCTCTTGGCAAACTCGAAATCCGCAGCCAGGACAGGTACTTCCTTTTCCAGCATCGCCAGCACTCTGGGATCCGCCAGCAGCTCACGCATGGGATCAAGCACAGACCAGCAGTCCGGGTCGAAGAGCTTGTCAGACGACTCCTCCTGGGTAAACCAGTTCTTCACGTTGTATTCCGGATTCGGATCTACGTAGATGTAGCTGGGCTCCGCTTCTGTCACACCGGTCAACGTAATCTCATCGATGCAGCTTCCGCTGACAGCCTTCAGTCGATTTTCTCCCAGGTGGAGCGGCACATGCTCGAAGGTGAACACCGGTGCGCAGCCGCTGAGCGTTCCCAGATCCGTCCCATCCGCGAAGAGCAGCACGCTCTTCTGATTGGAATAAACCTTGACGCAGGTCTCCTCACCGCAGCGTCTGGCAAAGCGCCGGCCGCCGATGTGGACGAAGGAGTCCCTGCTCCAATTGGCTTTGTAATAGTAAAAGGCATCCTTTTTGATCTTTCGGTCGAAGGTGGCGAGGCCCTTGCGGTTCTGGCCCTGGCAGCCGCCCTCGTTGCGGGCAAAAGAGCCAAAATCAAACATGTTCCAAACAAAGCTGCCCCAGACAAAATCGCGGTCACGGAGCTTGGGGTATACGGTCTCGTGGAACAGCGCCTGAAATTCCTCGCTGTAGTCCTTCCGCTTGGGGGCGGCGGAATGGAGATCAGGCGAGCCGTCCACGCCGTACTCGCTCACACACAGGGGAACCTGCGGATTCTGGCTGTGGAAACTGTCGAGGAAGCTGTCGTAGTCCTCCATCTCATGGTGATACCAGCCGAAATACACGTTGTAGCCGAGAATATCGGGGATAAAGCAGAGCTCACTGTTAAAAGGAACGGAAAAGAGGTTTGCCGCCGTTGTGGGCCGGGATGGATCCAGCGCCTTCGTGTGGGCGTTGATCTCCTCGGTCTTGCGGTACATCTCCAGGCTCTCGCCCAGCATGGCGATCTCGTTCTGAATGCCCCAGCAGAAAATGGAGGGATGATGCTTGTTTTGAAGGATCATCTCGGTCATCTGCTGCTTGGCGTTTTCAACGATCGCCTCGTTTCCGTCCGGCATCCCCAGCATCGGGATTTCCGCCCAGACCAGCAGGCCATTTTCGTCGCACAGGTCATAGAAATAGTCCGGGTGTTGGTAATGGGACAGACGCAGGGCATTTGCCCCCACCTCGCGGATCAGCTCCATATCGGTGTCCAGCTGCCCTCTCGTCGGGGCGCTGCCCATCTGATCCCAGTCCTGGTGCTTGGCGACGCCGTTGAGCTTGAGGTGCTCCCCGTTCAGGAAAAAGCCCTTGTCCGCGTCCACCCGGCAGTCCCGGAAGCCGCAGCGCAGGGAGACGCAGTCCTCACACACGCCGTTTACCACAAGCTCCGCGCGCAGGGTGTAGAGGTAGGGATCGTCCTTGCCGTTCCAGAGGTGGGGATTGTCAAGCTGCAGCTGCACGGCGCTTTCCTCCGGGGTCGCCTCCGCCTGCGCTGCTGTGGTCTCGCCGTCCATCAGGCGATAGATGATCTTACCCTCGCCGACGACATGGGCGTTCGCTTTCACCAGGCCGTCAGCCCGTGTTTCGATCTCAAGTCCGCTGGAACCATAGTAGAGCAGATCAAAATGGTTTTTGCCGGTGGAGATCAGTGAGACCTCACGGTAGATACCGCCGTAATTGTTGAAGTCGCCGCCCAGCGGGCAGATATCCTGATATTTGTAATTGTCAGCTGTGACGGTGAGAAGATTATCTCCCCCGTTCAAAGCCTCGGTCAGTTCAAAACGGAAGCAGCTGTAACCGCCGCGATGCTCGCCAATATACTGCCCGTTCAGCCAGACGCGACACACGCCGGCAACGGCGCAGAACTCCAGAAACACGCGCTCTCCGGCGATTTCCTCAGCACGCAAATGCCGCTGATAGACACGGCAGCCCACTTGTCCGGGATTCTCCACATTCCACACATGGGGAACACAGACGCTTTCCATTATCTCCGGCAGAAACGGCAGTTCGTTTCCCTTCGGGGCTTCTGTGACTCCATAGCGCCATCCGTCAGTCAGCAGGACCTTTGTTCTCATAGCTTGCTCCTTCCTTTTTTACAAAGGCCCGCAGCACCTTGTACTGCGGGCCAAATCGGATTGTTTCCTGAAAGCTTAGCGGTTCATGAAGGAAGTGTAAGCATCCTGTACCCACTGGGTAGCATTCTCAATGCCCATTCCCTTGATGGTGTTCACATAGGTGTCCCAATCGGAATCAAGGTTGGCCTGCCCGGTAATGAACTTGATGTACATTTCCTGGATGTAGGTCTGCACCTCGTTCATGATCATGCGGTAGTCGTTGGCGTGGTCCTTGTCGACAGTCAGCTTGGGCAGGTTTGCCCCCTGATCCAGGCTCTGCCACAGGCTGCGGGCGGCGCCCTGCTCGGGCATATTCACAGCCAGCTGCACGTAAGCGTCGTTGTCCATGGCATTGACGAAACCGTACATGGGCAGAGCGTAGTCCAGAATAGCCTCGGTGGGAGCCTTGCCGTCGGCAGCGTTCATAATGTTATCGGTGAAGGCCTTGGTGCCATCAGCGGCTACGGTGTAGCTCTCGCCCTCAATGCCCCAGGAGATCAGATCGCTGCCCTCATCGGAGTAGAAGAAGTCCAGAACCTGGGTAGCCAGAACGGGATCGGAGCAGGCGCTGGAGATAGCAGCCTGGACGCCCGTATGGGCAACGCCGCCGGCCAGAACATAGCTGGAGGGATCGCCGGCATTCAGAACAGGCCATGCCACGCCGGTGAGCTGGAAGTCGGGATTGTTGGGGCGAACATTGTTGGTAATATTACGGATGCCGCTGTTGATGGCCATCGTGGCAACAAGGCAGGAGCCGTCGGCGACCTTGCCGTTGAGGGCAGTGCCGTCATTGGACATAAACTCGGGATCGATCAGGCCAGCACTGTACCACTCATTGAGCTTGGCGAGGTAGGCCTTGTAGTTATCGGTGATGGGGCCATAGACGACCTCGCCGTTTTCACCCAGGCAGAACTCGGTACGGGTGTTGTAAGCGGGCAGAAGCTCGTTGAACCAGACAGCGCCGGTGTAGCTCTTACTGGTGGAGAGAGGATACTTGCAGGTAGGATCCTGCTCCTTGACAGCCTTCATCACTTCTTCCCACTGATCAACGGTCTCGGGGAGAGAAAGACCATATTTGTCCAGAATGTCCTGGCGGAAGACCGGGCCGGAGGAAACGGGGATGCTGACGGTAAAGGTATAGAAAGCCTGATACTTGCCGGCATCGGAGCGGACCTCACGCGGATAAGCCTCGTTGCGCTCGAGAACCTTCAGATAGTTGGGAGCATACTGGCGGATCAGCGGATCCATATCGATAAGAATGCCCTGGTCAACCAGTTCGGAAAGACCCATGGCAGCGGTAGAGAACTCCCAGACAATGATATCGGGGTATTTGCCGGAACCGATCATGAGGTTAAACTGGTCAGCCTCGCTGCCGGTGGTGGGGTGAATGAACTCCAGTTCTACGCCGAGCTTCTCTGCGGCGGCCTTAATACCGGCCACGCGGCCATAATCGCCAATGACGCCGGCAGAATTATCGCGCATGTAGATGGTCAGCTTCTTGTTCTCGGTGGTCAGAGGATAGGTGGCCTCGACAGGCTCGACAGGCTGCGAGTCGTCAGCGGCGGTTTCGGAATTGGCGGTCGAGGTTTCCGAGGAGGAAGCCGCAGGGGCGGAGTTGCCGCAGGCGGCCAGAGCCATCACCATCAGGACGGCCAGAAGCAGGGAGAGAAGACGAGTGGCTTTTTTCATTCTGTTTGACTCCTTTTCCGCGTGATGTCACGCTTATAATGTGATGATAAACGCTTGCCGGGAGAAAGTATATCTACAGTTTTTTGGAATCCGATGCACTTTTCTCAATTCCATATCCTGTATGATACATCATGAAGTTTTTGCCTTATCCCTTAACAGAGCCGACCATGACGCCCTTGGTGAAGTACTGCTGCAGGAAGGGATACAGGCAGAGGATCGGCAGTGTGGAGACAATAATGGTGGCGTACTTGATCGCGTCGGCCATCTCCTGGGTGAGGGCAGCGCCATCGTTCATCGCGGAGGTGGCGCTGGAAAGGACGATTTCGCGGGTAATCAGCGCCAGGGGGAAGAGCTCACGGCTGTTGGGAAGATAGAGCATGGCATTCATCCACCCGTTCCAGTGGCTCACACCGTAAAACAAGGTCATGACCGCAAGAGAGGTGGCGCTGACAGGCATATAGATCTTCCAGAAAATCGTCCACTGGTTGGCACCGTCAATCTTCGCCGACTCTTCCAGTGCATCCGGGATCGACTCAAAGTGGGTGCGCATAATGATGAAGTTGAAAACGGAAACAAGGCCGGGAAGAATCACAGCAAAACGGTGATCCAGAAGACCAAGGTCGCGGATAACCAGATAGGTGGGGATCATGCCGCCATTAAAGAACATGGTAAAACTGATCAGAAGGGTCAGAGGCTTTTTCAGCATCACGTTCTTCCTGGACAGGGCGTAGGCCAACATGGCAGTCAGAAGGACGTTAAGTGTTGTGCCGACAACGGTATACAGGACTGTGTTTTTCAAGCCGGTCCAGATATCCGGGTTGGAGAAAACGCGCCTATAGGCGTCTAAATTAAGCTTTTGAGGCCAGAACAGCACACCCTTGCATCCGGCGACGACAGTCGGATCGGAGAGCGAGGCGCAGAAAACATACCACATTGGGTAGAAACAGGCGAGAACCAAAATGGCGATGACCGCATAGGAGACGATGTCAAATATGAGGTCTTCTTTCGACGTTTTAATCGTATTTTTCTTCATTGCTGATTCACGTCCTTTCTTACCAGAGGCTGGACTCGGTCAGTTTCCGGCTGACCTTGTTCATAACAACAACCAGGATCAGATTGATCACGCTGTTGAAGAGACCGATGGCTGCAGCGGAGCTGAAGTTTGCACCAAGAATGCCCTGCCGGTAGACAAAGGTGGAAATGATATCAGCAGTCTCATAGGTGGCCGGGCTGTAGAGGTTGAACACCTTTTCAAAACCAAGGCTCATCACATGGCCCAGGCGCATCAGAAGCATGGTGACCACTGTGGGGAGGATGCTGGGGAGAGAGATATGCCAGATGGTCTGCCAGCGGGAGGCTCCGTCGAGCTTCGCTGCCTCAAACTGTGCAAGGTCGATGCCTGCCAGTGCCGCTAGAAACACCACGCTGTCCCAGCCAAAGTTTTGCCATATCTCGGACCCGACGTAGACAGTCCGGAACCATTTGGGATCGGACATAAAAGCAATGGGCTTGCCGCCAAAGAGCTGAACAATCGTGTTGACCAAACCGTTGAGGCTGAAGAAGTTAACCACGAGGCCGCAGATGACCACGATGCTGATGAAGTGCGGCATATAAGTCACGGTCTGAGCCAGTTTTTTGAAGCCGCGGCTGCGAATTTCGTTGAGTACCAGCGCGAACAGAATGGGGATCGGGAAACCGAAGATGAGCGTCTCCAGACTAAGCACCAGGGTATTGCGGAGCAGGCGGCCAAAGTAGTAGCTGTGGAAGAAGTCCATCAGATACTTGAGGCCGACAAACTTTCCGTCGAATAGTCCTCCGGAAATTTTGAAGTCCGAGACTGCGATGTACAGGCCGGCCATTGGCGCGTAGCAGTAGACGATGAAATAGATCAGCGCCGGCAGCGCCATTAAGTACAGGATCCAGTTTCTTTTGAAGTCCAGGGCCAGTCGCTCGAAGAACGGCTTCTGCGGTTTGCCCCGGAGCGCCCTCTTGGGCTTTTTTGCCACAGCGGCAGTTTGTGTTGGCATAAGCAACCTCCTAACAGTTTGACCTCTCACGGCTGGGGTTTTGAGCTGGCTTCACTATACCAACACCTTTTTTGTTTTTCTATCTGCAGTTCATTGGATTCCGTGACAATCCCGGAGAAGCCACCCTGCAATTCTTTTTCCGAGGGTGCATTTTTTGTGAATCACTGGAATTCCCTGTGTTTTGACAACATAAAGGCATGTTTGGGCTGAAACTCTTTCGCCGCGTAGGCAACCGTTATCTACTCACCCACGCCGGGGAGCGCTATATGGAGAAAGCGTCGCAGATCCTCGCGCTCAAAGGAGATCTGGACGCAGAGATGGCCGACATCGTCAAACGCGAGGTCGGCGAAGTAAGCGTAGCCTTCGCCAGTATGCGCTGCACCTATATGCTTCCCTGCACGCTGCCGGAGTTTCATCGGACGCACCCAAACGTGAAGGTCAACGTGTTCGAGGGCAACTCCGATGAGAACGACCGGAGGCTGCTGGACGGGCAGGTGGAGGCGGCCTTTTATTCCAAGCCGAGCGAACTGAACCCGCAGATCCAATACGAGACACTGGGCAAGGATGAGCTGCTGATCTGCACCTGCGCGGGTCACCCGCTCGGCCGCTTCGCAAAGCCGAATCCCGCCAGCCGCTATCCGAAGCTGGAGCTGTCCCTGCTCAAGAACGAACAGATCATCATGATGCGGCCTCAGCAGCGCACCCGGCAGATCCTGGACGCCATTTTGAAGGAAGAAAAAATCAAATATGACAATGTGACCTGTACCGGTAATCTCCCTGCCATCATGGAGCTTGTCGCCCTGGGTTACGGCGTGTCCTTTGTCCACGAGGCCCATCTGCGGCATCGAGCCGAGACGCGGCCCATCGACTGCTACAGCTTCGGCGAGCCGCGGGTCGTGACCGATTTTGTCGCCGCCACACGCAAGGGCAGCTACGTCTCCCGCTACACCCGCGATTTTATCGACATCGTGCGGCGCCAGGTATCAAACGCCGTCGGCACGGAATAGCGCACCGACGGTGTTCGATTGGCTCACCGGAGCGCACGGCGTTCTCGCCGAGGCTCCCGGTCAGAGTCAGAACGCTTATATAAACCGTGAAGACCACCTGCTGAGCAGGTGGTCTTTGCTGTCCGAAAACAGAATTGCCGCGGGAGGGCCCGAAGGCCCGCCCGCGGCGGAGAGAAGGGAGTGAAAAGGGCGAGAAATATCAGGTGTCAAAATGTTATGCCGAATAGTAGGCCGCGCCGTAGTGCAGGCGCTTGACCCCCAGAGAACAGCGCCGGTCTTCTCGTCCTGGGAGAGCAGATCCAGCGCCTCCAGGGAACTCACCAGCCCAAAGGCCGTTCTTTTATTGAGTCCCAGTTCTCTGGCTATGACGGACAGCCGCTCACCTCTGGGCTTTTTCGCCAGATAGTCCAGGATACTGACTACCCGCTCTACCGATTGGATGATTCTCTTGTCATTTGCCTTTCTGTCATCTTTTTGTCCTGCATTATCGTACGCCGTTCTTATCCGATCTCATTATACGACGCTCTCTTTTCTCCGGATTCAATTGTGGATTCCTGCAAGGTTTCTCTTTATGTTTTACCAAAGTTGTACATGCTCCTCAATCATCGGCTTCGGGATCGGATCTGCGCATTCTCCAAAAAGGATTTGAACGCCAAAAACGCCCTTACCCGTCGTTTATTTCACGGCAGTCGGACGATCGTTCTCCCGAATGACGCCGTCCCTGTAGGCCTTCAGAAGCAGATTCAGGTCGTCGATCCTCGCCTGGATCTCCCGCCCGATATCCGTCTCGCGGATCTTCTGCCGGGCTTCCATGCGCTCAAAGATCGTCGTCTGGGAGGCGATATCGTAGTTTTCCCGGATCGCCCGCTCACGGCCCACAAAAGGCTGGTGGGCCACGATGCGCAGGGAGCGGGAATTGCAGATCAGCGTGTAGCCCGCGATGCCCGAGGTTGGCTGATACGCCTTGCAGAAGCCGCCGTCGATGACGATCAGCTTGCCCCCGCCCTTGACCGGGCTCTCCCCCTTGCGGGCCTTGACCGGCACGTGCCCGTTGATGATGTGGCAGTGCGGCCCTTCCAAACCGAACTCCCGCAGGATCTTCTCGCAGATTTCCGGATCCTCATAGAGCGTGTAGTAGGCGTTTTTCGGCTCCGTCCAGGCTTTGGGGTCGTCGATGAGCCGTCTCTCAAAGGTGGTCATGCGGTCTCTGCCGAAAATGGGGCTGTTGCGCCCCGCCCAGAGGAACCACAGCAGATCCATCGCCAGCTTTCGCTCTGCCGAGCCGTATCTCAGGTAGTATGCCCGGCGGGCGGCCGTGTCCAGATAGTCCAGGAAATCCTTGCCGCGGCGCTCGACGCCGTCGAGCCGGAAGCACATCAGTTCTCCCGTCTCTGTCAGCGGGATGCAGCCGTGGAAGAGAAGATTCCCGTTGTAGATCTTGTAGAGGCTGCCGCTGGAGTACAGAAAGCTCACGTGCCGCTGCAGCTTCTCGCTGTGTCGGAAGGAGTCGGTGAGCCGGTCAATGACCGCGCTCTCTTCCGCGGTCAGGGTGTAGGGATCGGCGGGATCCACCGTGGGAAAGTCCGTGTCCGCCAGCGGCCACTCCACGCCGTCGATGCAGATGCTGCGGCGCTCGTAATCGATCTTATCCAACAGCAGGCGGTCATCCATGCGGTACGCCGGATGGCGCAGGATCTTCTGTCCCTCCAGCTTGAAGAGGATGACGGTGATGGCCTTGTGCATGCGCGCCGAGAGCAGCTTGTCCTTCTCGGTCGCACTTGCCTCGTCCTGCTCGTTCAGCTTGACTGCAAAGCGGCTGACGTCACACCTGGAATAGACCTCATTGGCAAACACCGACAGCGGCCGCAGAGAGATCCCGTAGCCGGTCTCCACCACCTCAAGATTGTTGTAGTGGATGGAGTTGGCCAGCACAGTGGCCACGAGGGTGCGGCTGCCGGAGGCTGCGCCCATCCACAGCACGTCATGGTTGCCCCACTGGACGTCCACACTGTGGTGCGCCAGAAGGGAGTCCATGATCACGTCCGCCCGGGGCCCGCGGTCAAAGATATCGCCTACCAGATGCAGGTGATCCACCGCCGCCCATTTGATGAGGGCGCAGACCGCCGCGATAAATTCCGGCGCCTGGTCGATCTCGATGATGGTCTGGATGATGTTTTCAAAGTAATCCCGCTTGTCGATCTCTTCCCCGTGGGTGTAGAGCAGCTCGTCGATGATATAGGCGTAATCCGGCGGCATGGCCTTGCGGACCTTGCTGCGGGAATACCGCTCGCTCATCAGGCGGCAGACCTCGATGAGCCGGTGGAGGGTGACGCGGTACCACTCGTCCGGATCCTCGATCTGCGCGCAGAGCTGCTCCAGCTTCTCCTCCGGATAGTAGATCAGGGTGGCCAGCTGCGCCCTCTCCTGCGGAGAGAGGCTGTCGGCAAAAAGCAGGTCGATCCGCTCGCGCACCACGCCGGAGCAGGAGTTGAGGATGTGCAGAAAAGCTTCGTGCTCCCCGTGGACGTCGGAGATAAAATGCTCACATCCCCTGGGCAGGTTCAAAATGGCCTGCAGATTGATGATCTCCGTACCGGCGGCGCGCAGATTCGGATACATCCTGGACAGCATTTTCAACATGTGCAGTTCGTTGTCGGAATACTGACGCTGCTCCTTCACGAAGACGTCCCCTCCTTCTATTCTTCGCGGATGATCTGCTCAGCGAGCACGGAAGAATGAAGCGGTTCGACGCGGGGAACGTCCGCGTATGCGGAAGGTTCCGGCATCGGCAGAGACTGCATATACGCATGCATCGCCTCCGCCACGCGCTTGCCGTTTTCGACCGCGTGGACCACCGTGCTGGCGCCGTGGGCCACGTCGCCGGCTGCGAACACACCGGGGCGGGAGGTGTTCCCATCCTCGTCCACGGTGATAACGCCGGAGCGCTCCTTTTCAAGATCCTTTGTGGTGTTGAGGATATTGCTGCCCAGCTCCTGACTGACGGCAACGATGACGCCGGTGCAGGGGTAGAGCTTTTCCGAGCCCGGGATCGGGCGGAGTTTTCCGTTTTCGTCGTATTCGTTATCCGCGAAGACGACGCCGTCGTCCCGAATCTCCACCGGGCTCTTCATCATCTCGAACCCCACGCCCTCGAGCTTGGCGTAGCTGGACTCATAGTCGCTGGCGGCGATCTTGTCGCGGCGGTTGAAGACCGTGACGTAGTGCGCGCCGTTGCGGATCGCGGTGCGGGCGCAGTCCATGGCGGAGTTTCCCGAGCCGATGACGATCACGCGCTCCCCCAAGCGGAAGGCCTTGGGCGAAGCAAGATAATTGATCGCGAAGGCGACGTGCCCCAGGGTCTCGCCCTTGATGTGCAGCGTCTTCGGCCGCCACAGTCCCGCGCCGACGAAGACGCTCTGATAGCCGTCGCGGAACAGATCGTCCAGGTTGATCGCGCCGCCGATCGTGGTGTTGGGGCGAAAACGGATGCCCTTCAGCTCGAGATGGCGGTAGGCGAAGTCGTCCAGCACGGCGTCGGGCAGACGAAAGTCGGGGATGCCGTAGCGCATCACGCCTCCGATCTTGTCCTTGCTGTCAAAGATCGTGACCTGATAGCCGTAGCGGGCGAGGATCACCGCGATGGTGAGCCCCGAGGGCCCCGCCCCGATAATGGCGACCTTCCGCCCGTTGGAGGGGGCGGGCCCGGCCACCATCTGGTTGGCGTAGGTCGTCGAGATGTAGTTTTCGATCACGGAAAAGTGTACCGGAACGTCCTTGATGCCGCGGATGCAGTGCCCCTCGCACTGCTTTTCGTGGTTGCAGACGATAGAGCAGACCGTCGTGAGCGGGTTGTTCTCAAAGAGCATCCGGCCCGCGTCGTTGAGCCTGCCGTCTTTCAGGAGACGGATGACCTCCGGAATGTTGGTGTGGATCGGGCAACCCTCGCGGCAGCGCGGTTTTTTGCAGCCGAGACAGCGGTTGGCCTCCTCCATCACGTGCAGCGCCATATCGTTTCCCCGCCTTTACAGATTGAAATAGGTCTCCGCATTCTTGACGGAAATGCCCTCGACGATGGTGCGCAGGGCCTTGTCGTCGTTGGGATATTCGCCGTTTTCCACCCAAGAGCCGAGCAGCTCGCAGAGGATCCGGCGGAAATACTCGTGCCTTGCGTAGCTGAGGAAGCTGCGCGAATCGGTCAGCATGCCCACGAAGCCGGCGAGATAGCCGTCCGCGGCCAGGGTCGTCAGCTGCTCCAGCATGCCCTGCTTGTGGTCATTGAACCACCAGGCGCTGCCGTGCTGCACCTTGCCCACGGCCTCTCCGGTCTGAAAGGCGCCCATGACCGTCACCAGGGCGGCGTTGTCGTTGGGATTGAGAGAATACAGGATCGTTTTCGGCAGCTCGCCCGTGTCGTCCAGCGCGCCCAGGAAGGCCGCCAGGTCCTTGATGGAGGGCTGATCGCCGATGGAGTCGATGCCGGCGTCCGGCCCCAGGGCGCGGAATACCCGGTGGGAGTTGTCCCGGATGACGCCGAAGTGGAGCTGCATCACCACGCCGAGGCGGTGGTATTCGCGTCCAAGCTCCAGCAGCAGCGCGGTCTTGAACTGCTTCGCCTCACGGTCCGTGGGCAGCTCGCCCGCGAGGCGCTTTTGGAAGATCGCCTCTATCTGCTCCGCCGCGGCGGGGGCGTAGGGCACGGATTCCATGCCGTGGTCGGAGACCCGGCAGCCGTTTTCCACGAAGAAGGCCAGCCGCGCCTTGAGCACCTCCGCCAGCTGAACGAAGCTCCCGATCTCGCCCAGTCTTTTCAGGTAGTCCAGATAGTCCGCCTTTTCGATCCCCATGGCCTTGTCGGGCCGGTAGCTGGGCAGCACCTTCACGCCGAAGCTTTTGTCCTCGGCGATTTTTTTGTGCCATTCCAGCGAATCGGCCGGGTCGTCGGTCGTGCAGAGGGCTTTCACTTTGGAATTTACGATCAATTGCCGGGCGGAGAGCGTTTTCAGCTTCTTGTTGCAGAGCTGCCAGACCGTCTCGGCCGTGTCGCCGTTCAGCGCGCCTTCATAGCCGAAGTAGTTGCGCAGCTCCAGATGGCTCCAGTGGTAGAGGGGGTTGCCGACGGCAAGGCCCAGGGTCTCCGCCCACTTCTGGAACTTCTCCCGATCGCTCGCGTCGCCGGTGACGTATTTCTCGTCCACGCCGGCCGAGCGCATCAGCCGCCATTTGTAGTGGTCGCCGCCCAGCCATACCTGGGTGATGTTCTCAAACTGCCGGTCCTCAAAGATCTCCTGCGGGCTGAGGTGGCAATGAAAATCGATGATGGGCATGGGCGCCGCAAAATCATGATACAGATGCCTCGCCGTCTCCGTGGAGAGCAGGAAGTCCCGATCCATAAACGCTTTCATGGCCCTGCCCTCTCAGCGCTTGACGCGGGCGCCCGCGCCGCCCATGACAGCCTCCACCTCATTGAGGGAAGCCATGGAGGTGTCGCCGGGGGTGGTCATGGCCAGCGCCCCGTGGGCAGCGCCGTAGTTGACGGCCTTCTCGGCGTCGCCCGCGTTCATCAGCCCGTAGATCAGGCCGGAAGCAAAGGAGTCCCCGCCGCCCACGCGGTCCATGATCTCCAGGCCGTTATACTCCCTGGACTGGTAGATCTCCCCGTCTGCCCAGCAGATGGCCTTCCAGTCGTTGACGGTGGCGGTCTTCACGGTGCGCAGCGTCGTGGCCACCACCTTGAAGTTGGGGTAGGTCCCGGCGGCCCTGCCGATCATCTTCTTATAGCCCTCCAGGTTCAGCTCCTTGAGGTTTTCGTCGTTGCCCTCGATCTCAAAGCCCAGGCAGACGGTGAAGTCCTCCTCGTTGCCGATCATCACGTCGACGTACTTTGCCACCTCGCGGTTGACCTTCCGGGCTTTGTCCAGCCCGCCGATGGCGCTCCACATGGAGGGGCGGTAGTTGAGGTCGTAGGAGATCACGGTGCCGTACTTCTTCGCGATCTTGCAGGCCTCGATCACGGTCTCGCAGCTCTGCTCACTGAGCGCCGCGTAAATGCCGCCGGTGTGCAGCCAGCGGACGCCCAGGGTCCCGAAGATATACTCGAAGTCGAAGTCCGCGGGCGTGGCCTGGGAGATGGCGGTGTTGGCCCGGTCGGAACAGCCCACCGCGCCGCGGATGCCGAAGCCCCGCTCGGTGAAGTTGATGCCGTTGCGGCAGACGCGGCCGATGCCGTCGGTCTTCTTCCAGCAGATGAGGTCGGTGGAAACCCCGCCCTGCTCGATGAAGTCGCGCATGAGCATGCCGACCTCGTTGTCGGCGAAGGCGGTGATGACCGCGGTCTTGAAGCCGAAGCACTTGTGCAGGCCGCGGACGACGTTGTACTCGCCGCCGCCCTCCCAGGCGCGGAAGGAGCGGGCGGTGCGGATGCGGCCCTCGCCGGGGTCAAGGCGCAGCATCACTTCGCCCAGGGACACGGCGTCAAAGGCGCATGCTTTTCTCTCTCTCAGATTCAGTTCCATTTTTCAGCCCCTCACTTCCTTGACGATCTCGCGGGACTTTTTGCACAGCTCCGTGATCTCATCCCATTTGTTGTTGTCGATCTGGTCGGCGGTGACCATGTAGCTGCCGCCGCAGGCCGCGATCACCGGGCAGGACAGGTATTCTTTCAGATTTTTCAGCGAGATGCCGCCCGTGGGCATGACCTTGAACATCGGGAAGGGTGCGGACAGGGCTTTGATCTTCGCCAGGCCCCCGCTCTGCTCGGCCGGGAAGAACTTGATCACTTCCAGGCCGAATTTCAGCGCCTGGTGATACTCGCTTGCGGTGGTGCAGCCGGGATAGATCGGGATCTCCTTCTCCTGGGCGTAAGTGACCAGCTCGGGATCGAAGCCGGGGCTGACGATGAAGTCGCCTCCCGCCGCGATCACCGCGTCGATCTGCGCGGTGTTGGTCACGGTGCCTGCGCCGACCAGCATGTCGGGGCAGCACTCCTTCATGATCCTGATGGCCTTGTCCGCCCCTGCGGCGCGGAAGGTGACCTCGGCCACCGGTACGTCTCCGTCGCACAGGGCCTTCGCAAGACCGGCCGCGTCCCGCTCGGGGTGGTTGAGCTTGATGACCGGCACCACGCCGATCGCGCTGATCTTTTCGTTCATGGCGTTCATCGTTTATTCCTCCGTAACGTACTTGTGCAGCGTGGCGCGCACCGCGCCGACGCCCGCGGTCAGCTCCTCAAAATAGGCGCAGACCTTTTCGGCGAGGCCGGTCTCGACCAAATCGACGCCGAAGATCGTCTTGTTTCGCAGCAGCCCCTCCAGTTTGGCGCAGTCCGGCTTTTCGCCCAGCTTCATGCCGGCGACGTAGCCCTGCGCGGTCTCCAGCAGCGGATCGGGGCTGGGCTCAAAGGGCTTGCCCTCGTCGTCGACGGCCATCAGGTAGCGCAGCCAGCCGGCAAACACCAGCGGGATCAGCTTGAGATCCTTCACGTCCAGCGTGTCGGAGGCGAGGTAGGCCTTGATGGTCTCACCGAAGCGGATGGACAGCTTCTGGGAGGTGTCGGTGGCGATGCGCTGGGGGGTGTCCGGCATGAAGGGATTGGGAAAACGCACGGTGAGAACGGTCTTGATGAAGTCCTCCGGGCGGATGATGCCGGGATCGGTGACCACAGGCAGTCCTTCCTGATAGCCGATCGTATAGATCAGCTTTTTCAGATCCTCGTCCTGCAGCTCCTGCCAAATGTGCCGATAGCCCAGCAGGCAGCCGTAGACGGCGAGGGAGGTGTGCAGGGGGTTCAGGCAGGTGCAGACCTTCATGCGCTCCACCTTGTCCACGGTCTGGCGTTCGGTGAAGAAGAAGCCGGCCTTCTCAAGCGGCGGACGGCCGTTGGGGAAATCGTCCTCCAGCACCAGGTATTCGCTCTCCTCGGCGTTGACGTAGGGGGCCTTGACCGTGCCGCGGGCGTTGCGCACGGGGGCGAAGCCCTCCAGGCCGTCGGCCTCCAGCATGGCGCCCACCGAAAGATCCGGGCTGGGCGTGATCTTGTCGATCATGGTCCAGGGGAAGGAGACCTTGGCGCCGTCCTCCACGTAGGCCTTGAAGCCCTCGTCGCCCCAGGCCTCGGCAAAGGCGGTCATGGCCGTCTTGAGCTTGTCGCCGTTGTGGGAGCAGTTGTCGGTGCTCACCATGGCGATGGGATACGCGCCCGCGCGGAAACGCGCCAGCAGCAGCGCCGCCACCTTGCCCATGTAGCTCTTCGCCTCGTCCGGCGACAGGGCCAGATCCGCCTTCACGTCGTCTCCGGAAAGGCTGTAGCCCTTCTCGGTGATGGTGAAGGTCGCCAGCTGCAGCGAGGGAGCGCGGAAGATCTCCTTCAGGCGGTCCTCGCCGCCGTAGAGATAGCAGGTCTCGGCCAGCGCGCCGAGGATGTTCTTTTCCACCGTCCCGTTGGCCTTGAGCGTCACGACGACCGCCAGATCGTCATAAGTCTCGCCGCCGCGGTTCATCCGCTCCACGGCGATAATGCCCTTATCCAGCACGCCCTCGTTTAAGAGCCGCTCGGCGGCCATGCCGTGCAGAGCTTTGAAAATGTTGCCCGCGCCGAAGTGCAGCCAGGCGGGATCGGCCTTGGTCCGCGCGATCATGGCCTCCCGGTCGTATTCCGGCAGGCGGTAGCCCTTGGCCTCCCATTCGGCCCGGTTTTTCAAGGTCTCGTTGTTCAGGATCATTTTGCCTCGTCCTCCTTATCCATCAGATCCCACGCGCCCAGCATGTACATGATGCCGAGAGCGCGGTCATACAGCCCGTAGCCGGGGCGCACGTTGCCCGGTTTCTCGTCCCAGAGGTGACGGCCGTGGTCGGGACGGATATAGCCCTCCCAGCCGCCGTCGTGATAGGCGCGCAGGATGTCCAGGATTCCCGTCTCGCCGTCGCAGTCGCGGTGGCTGGCCTCGGAGAAGTCGCCGTTGGGGAAGTGCTTGACGTTGCGGATATGCGCGAAAGCGATGCGGTCAACGTGCTTACGGACGATGGCGGCCACGTTGTTCTCGGGATTGGCGTTGAGGCTGCCCGAGCAGAGCGTGAGGCAGTTGTAAGGATCGTCGACCATCTTGAGGAAGCGGTCGATGCTCGCCTCGTCCACCAGCAGACGCGGCAGACCGAAGATGTCCCAGGGGGGATCGTCCATGTGCACGGCCATCTTGATGCCGGTCTCATGGCAGACGGGCATGATCGCCTCGAGGAAGTACTTGAAATTCGCCCAGAGTTTTTCCTTGGTCACATCCTTGTACTTCTCGAACAGCTCGTCCAGCTTTGCCATGCGCTCAGGCTCCCAGCCGGGGAAGGTCATGTGGTACTTCTCCGTGAAGCCCATGACGTAGTCGGCCATCTCCTTCGGGTCGTCCTGGATCATGTCCTTCTGATAGAACAGGGCCGTGGAGCCGTCGCCCACCGGGTGGAAGAGGTCGCTGCGGGTCCAGTCGAAGATGGGCATGAAATTGTAGCAGATGACCTTCACGCCGAAGGGGGCCAGGTTGCGGATGGTCTGGATGTAGTTGGCGATGAGCGCGTCGCGGGTCTCGAGACCGATCTTGATGTCGTCGTGGACGTTCACGCTCTCCACCACGTCGGCGTTGAAGCCTGCGGCCTTGATCTGCGAGACGACCTTTTCGATCTCATCAGGCTGCCAGATCTCGCCGGGCATTTTGTCGTGCAGCGCCCAGACGATGGTGCTCACGCCGGGGATCTGCCGGATGTCGCCGAGAGAGATCTTGTCATTTCCTTCGCCGTACCAGCGAAAACCCATTTGCATCGGCATTTGCTGTTCCTCCTGTTTGTTGTAGTTTGTTATTCTAAAAAAATTATATCATCTGAAGCGCGGAGATGAAATTGCGATTATTGTTGCATACATTACCGTTCTTGTGGTATCCTGTGGAGAGAAGGGAGCGCGTGCAAATGAAAAAGAAACTGCGCAGTGAATTCAACAGCCGTCAGTATATGCTCTCGCAGGATTTTGAAGTCTATTATTACAGCGATCTGCACTTCTCCTCGGTAGGGAAACACAGTCACGCCTACACCGAGGTGTATCTCTTCTGCGAGGGTGACGTGGATATGGAGGTCCGCGGCCGCTGCCGTCCGCTGAAGCCCGGCGACGTGCTGGTGCTCCCGCCCGGCACCGAGCACCGGGCGATCGTCCGCAGCGGAGAAACGCCCTATAGACGCTTCGTCTTCTGGCTCAGCGAGAGTTTCTGCGAGACGCTGCGTGCCGAAGCGCCGGAGTACCTGTATCTCTTTGACCGCGCACGGGAGAAGAAAGACTACGTGCATCCCATGGACCCGCTGGAGTTCAACAGCCTGCGCAGTCAGCTGTTTACGCTGCTCGAAGAGCTGCACACCGACCGTTTCGGCCGGGACGCGCAGATCGCTCTGCATGTGCGCACGCTGCTGCTGAGCCTCAGCCGTACGGTATGGCAGCAGACAAAACGGCAGGCGAAGCGGAAAACGCGCTCAAGCTACCAGCTCATCACCGACTATATCTCCGAAAACCTGAGCGGCGATCTGAGCCTGGACGCGCTGAGCCGCGAGCTGTATCTGAACAAGTACCACATCGCCCATCTGTTTGGGGAGAACACCGGTCTGTCCGTGCATCAGTACATCACAAAAAAGCGGCTCGCCGCCTGCGTGGACGCCATACAGGGCGGGCAGCACATCAACGACGTCTATCATCAGTTCGGCTTTCTGAACTATTCCAGCTTTTACCGCGCTTTTCTCAAGGAATACGGCTGCTCCCCCAGCGTTTATCTGCGGGAGCGTCTGTCCGCCGCCGTCGTGGAGGAGCGCTTTCCCGAGCCGGAATAGCGTTTTTTCCCCTTTGTCAGCGACACCCGCGCCCTCTGCGGCATGCAGAGGGCGCGGGTGTCGATTTTATTGGGTGCAGAGGGCAAGCTTGGCGTACATGTCTTCGAGGATAAAGCGCACGTCGACAGAATCGTAGACCCGGATCGTCTTGCCGCCCGGGTTCGGCAGATAGCGCAGATCATCGGCGATGCGGGGCGCCGTCTCGCTGTGGAAATTCCCGCGCCACTCGCACTGCAGCAGCGCGCCGACCACGGGAGAATCGCCCAGGCACCAGTTCTCGCCCCGCCGCAGGCCGGGCGCTTCCTCGCTTTGGAGGTTGTATTCTTCCAGCTGGGCGTAGAGATACTGCCCCACCGCTCCGCAGGGGCGCACACGGGCGGCGAGCTCCGCGAGGGAGACCTCCATCGTGCTGTAGACGTTGACCGGGAGCTGCCACACTTCAGCCTCGGAGGCCATCACGGCGCGCGCGGCGGCAGCGTCCTGCAGGAGATTGAATTCCGGGCCGCCGTGAGGGTACGGAAAGCCGCCGATCCAGACGACGGTCAGCTTGGACGCGATCTCCGGGCAGCGGTTGAGCGCCGCGGCCACGTCCGTCAGCGCGCCCTGGCAGGTGACAAAGAGCGACCGGGGATCGTCCCGCAGGGCCTCTTGGATCAGAAAGTCCACGCCCTCGGCAGACGGGGCGTCGTGCTCGTCCTTCAGAGGCAAAGCGCAGCCGCGCAGCGCGCTCACGTCGTCGATCCCGGCGGCGTCCAGCAAGGTCAGGAGCTCTTGGTAGCTCTGCTCCATGGTCTCCTTTCCCGGCGATTTCGTCTCAAAATGCGCGGCGATGACGCCCCTGACGTCAAAGCTCGGCACCTCGTCGATCTTGTCCCCGTCCAGCCAGATGGGGCGCTCGCTTTCAGAAAATGTCTGCATACTCGATCACCTCCTTTTGCAGGATGCGCTCATAGCGATCCAGCACGCCGTCGGTCAGATAGGACACCTCATCCTCTTTCTGCTGCTCTATGCCCCCGGAAAGCAAATCTGCCAGACCTACGATGAAATCGTACATCTGGCAGTTCTGCGCATATTCCGTTGTGATGGGATCGTCCATGCTCTGCGGCGCGGTCAGCCGCTTTTGCCGGTGGAGCTGGACCTCCAGCGCCAGAAGCACGTCATGGCAGCGTTCGGCCGGGTCGGGCGGCTTGGGCGGCGCGGGCGAGGCCGAAAGCTCGGCTCCGTCTCCGAAGTCCGCGGCCAGCTTTTCCGCCGCTTCCGGCAGCGTCAGGTTGAAGAACTTGGCGGTGAAGTCGATGACGTCTCCGTCCTCTTCGCAACCGAAACAATGGAACCTCTCGTCTACCTTCATGCTGGGGTTGTGATCGTCGTGGAAAGGGCACAGCGCCATTCCATGACTGTTTACTTTCAGCCCATAGTGCTCCGCCGCCTCGCGGGCTGTGACGAGGCTTTTCGCTTTTTCGTAGATTGTCATAAGCAATCCTCCATAAAATTGATAGTAGGGACGATTTGTTTGTCCCTCCACGAATATTATGAGGAAAAAGCGAAAAAACAGGCTAATGGCAGGACAAGCCGATTTCAAAAAACATGACAGCAGGACGCTGGGACGGATGGACGGATGATTTCAGTCGCTGCATGTTTTTAGGGAGAGATTTGTCGAAATCAATCGGATTAAAAAGTGAAAATCTATCGGATTGAACTTGTAAAATCCATCGGGTTATGTTATCCTGTTGGTGCATGAGGTGATGCACATGGAAAAAATCATGGACAAAATGAAATACAAGGCCCGTCTGATCGATGAAACCGTGGAACGTTATCTGGCTACGATCGGCGCGGTCTGCATAGAAGGGCCGAAGTGGTGCGGAAAAACATGGACCTCCTCTTATCATTGCAACAGCGAGATCATGATCGGTGATCCTGCCAATAACTTTCAGAACCGCGCGCTGGCGGAGATGTCCCCTGCGCTGGTGCTTGAGGGCGATACGCCGCGTCTCATCGACGAGTGGCAGGAAGTACCGCCTCTCTGGGACGCGGTGCGCTATACGGTGGATCAGCGCGGGAAAAAGGGGCAGTTCATCCTGACCGGATCGGCTACGCCAAAACGCAAGGGCGTCCTTCACAGCGGGGCAGGCAGGATCGGCAAGCTGCGGATGCGACCCATGTCTCTCTATGAATCCGGAGACTCCATCGGCATGATCAGTCTGCAGGAGCTCTGTGCCGGAAGGCTGTCTCCCGTTATGTCCGGCGAGGTTGATCTGCGTACGCTGGCCATGCTGACAGTGCGCGGCGGCTGGCCGGGGAATCTGGAGACAGACGAGAAGGATATTTCCCTGCTCCCCAACGAATACCTGAACGCGGTGATCGACGACGATGTGAACCGCATCGACGGTATCAAGCGCGACAGCAGAAAGGTACGCTTGCTGCTGCGCTCCCTTGCTCGCAACGAAAGCACGACCGTTTCAAACAAGACGCTGAAAAACGATATCAAGGAGATCGACGACGAGGATATCGACGTGGAGACGGTGGCAGCCTATCTGGATGTCTTCACACGTCTGTTCCTCATCGAGAACCAGGAGCCTTTCGCCACGAAGCTGCGTTCCTCCGTCCGCGTCAAGCAGGCGGAGAAGCGGCATTTCTGCGATCCCTCTCTGGCCTGCGCGCTGCTGCGGGCCACGCCGGAAAGGCTGATCGGCGATCTGGAGACCTTCGGTTTCCTCTTTGAAGCGCTGTGCGAGCGCGATTTGAAGATCTACGCGGAGAGCTTCGGTGCAAAGCTGTACCACTATCAGGACTACGCGGGCAATGAAATGGACGCCGTCATTGAGCTGCCGGACGGCGGCTGGTGCGGCATTGAGATCAAGCTCGGCGCGAACAAGATCGAGGAAGCCGCGTCAAACCTGATCCGCATCCGGGATGAGATCGTCAAGGACGGCGGGACGGCGCCCTCTGCCTTGGTCGTCCTCTGCGGCCTGTCCAACGCGGCCTACAGAAGGCCGGACGGCGTCTTTGTCGTTCCGCTTACGGCGCTGAAGAATTGAAGCGATCCTCCACTCCCCAAAAACGATTTTTTCTTGATTTTGGGGAATGGAACAGAACAAAAAGAAAAAGCCGCGGGCGTGAGTCTTCTGCCGGGAAGATACAGGCCCGCGGCTTCTGTATGCAAAAAATGCTCCCACAAATTACCAAGTCCGTTTTATGGGACACCTTTTATGAGATAATGGCATTGTCCGGGAATAGCGTAAAATATCGGATGAAGGGAGAGGTCGTTATGAATATCGCCGAGCACAATGTGCTGACGCTGGACTACTGGAGGGACGAGGTCTCTTATGAGGGTATTACGCTTCCCTCCGGCAACATCGGCTGCGCTGCGTTGAACATATCCGATGCTGTGATCGCAGAGCTGAAGCAGATCTGCCAGCCCCTGCAGGCGGTGATCGATGCTGTGGGCAAGTGCAAGCTCAAGCCGGATCAGCTCGCGCCGACCGGAGACTGCGTTCTGCAGATTCTGGCGCTGCTGCAGAAAGAAAACGCTTTCCCGTTCCTGGATTACCCGTATTACATAAAGCGTATCCCGGAAATATTCACCGATGAAAACATGAAAAACGCGCTGGCCTATGCCAAGCTCGCGGCAAGGAATCTTGCTGCTGCCATGAGCGACCAGTTGAAAAGCGGGCTTGGGCTGTTGAAAGTGATCACGATCTGCGCACAGTTGCCGGATTCTCTTGCCATGTTCAAAGAAGGTCTGCTGCCCTTCGTCCAGGCTCTGCACGAAAGCGACCGCGCGCCGGAGGACTATGCTGCGGTGTTTGGCGAGTATTTCCCGGAGTTTTCCCTCACCGATCCGTCCTGGATGTCGCTGACAAATGTGTCGGTACAGTATCTGAGCACGATCATGCCGGGGAAGGATGCGCCGCAGCTTGTGACGCGGATGCACTATGTCTCCTTCGTGGGGATGATTCGCTCCGATCTCTTTGAAGGACTCTGTGTCGGCCACGCGCCGCGAAAGTGCCCCATCTGCGGAAGATGGTTCCTGACAACCGACGCCCGGCACACGAAATACTGCGGCGGTTTTGCGCCCGGCTATCCGAAAGGCCGTACCTGTCGTCAGCTCGGGAACCTGCAGGGGCGGGAGAAGCGGGAGCTTGCGGACGACCATCCCCTGAAAGTGATCTACAATCGGCGCATGAACACGGTCCAGGTTTATGTCCGACGCAGAACGCTGAATAAAGCCACGGCAGAAAAGATGAAGCGCCTTGCACGGAACAAGCTGGAACGCGCGATCTCCGACGCAGAATATGCCGCAGGCAGCTTTGCGGATGAGATGGAGCAGGAGGCTCTTTTGGCCGAAGCCATGAAATGAGTTTGGACTAAGAATGGAGGTGTGCCCGTGGCGGACTATGAAAAGAAATATCCGTTTAGCGCCAAAGAAACGCGCGGGCTCACCATGCGCGACGCGGAATGGGCGTTCCAGCTCTCGCCCGATCCGCCGAAGGTGGAGAAACTCAACGATTACATCGTCATGGCCGCCCGCGGTGATCGAAACGGTTTTCTGTTCTTTCTCCACGCCTATGAGGAACGGCTCAACTGTCGCATCCGCAGCTTTCTTTTTAGAGAAGGGTATAAACGTTTTTATGATCTGCGTGACGACCCGGAGAAGCGGAAAGCTTACGCGGATGAGATGGAAGACTATGTCCGCGCCCATCACCTTCTGATTTTTGATTATCCCTTTGTCACCCACCCGGAGCTGCTGCGGGAAGAGGATCTCTATGAGCATCTCTCCATCACCAAAGGCTCCAATGTGAACGTGGTTCGGCACCTGCGCTATACGCCTGTCTTTGTGCACAGTCATTCTTTTTTCACGGTTCTGTACGTTCTCCGCGGGCAGTGCGGCCATACGGTCGGCGGGGCTGATCTTCCGATGAAGCAGGGGGATGTGTTCTTCCTTCCACCCTACGTCAAGCAGACCATAGAAGTCTTTGATAACAGCATTGTGCTGAACCTTCATATCCGGCGTGACACCTTTGACGACGTGTTTTTCAACGCGCTTCGATACAACAATATCCTCTCTGACTTTTTCATGAGCTGCCTGTACAGTCAGGAGCCTGTCAGCGGCATTCTCTTTCATACGGGGAATGACAAAGACGTCGAAAATCTGTTTCTCGAAATGTATAAGGAAGTACAGCTGGATGACAGCTACAGCTGGCGCCTTCTGAACTATCTGGTGCCGCTGTTGTTCGCGAAGATCCTCCGGAGCTATTCCGATAAAGCGATCTTCACCGGCGTGGACAGCAAGCAGGGTTCGGATAGCAACAAGCTCCGCATCCTCAGCTTCATCAATGACAATTACCGGACCGTGACGCTGGAGGACGTGGCCACGCATTTCAACTACTCCGTCCCTCACTGCTCCAAGCTGATCCGAGATGAGACCGGCATTGGTTTTGTCGCCTTTGTACGGCGCATCAAAATGAACCACGCGGTCGCTCTTCTTCTGAACACACGCACTTCTGTCGCGGATATCGCCAACATGGTGGGCTATGAAAACCCTGAGTCTTTTATCCGTGTCTTCCAGAAGGTCTATCAGATGTCGCCGACTGCTTACCGGAAAAAGGTGACCGGGGAATAACATAGGCAATAGCAGGAGAAACGCTATAAACGAAAAAAGGGGCTTGAATCCCGGTTTGAGATTCAAGTCCCTTCAATAATACCCTTTGTTAGAATGGAGCCTTTTAAGCGACGGTTTATAGAATCGGCCCCTTTCACAGTCCGAAATTGTCTCTCTCGCAAAAGAGTGAATTGTTTTTTCTCTTTCGTATTGCAACAAACCGTGAAAGCCCGGAAAACGCGTTTGTATTAGAACTCCATTAGAACTGGGAAAAGTGCGAAAAGCGAAGATAAAGAAAAAGTTCCGAAAACGCTCTTTTTCGAGCAATTTTCGGAACTTTTATGGTGCGCGAGGCGGGACTTGAAGTCCACGTTTTTCATTTCATGTATTCTATTCCATCTATTCTTGCGACCGGTATTTTCAAAATGTGGAGGCAGCGAAGTCTCTCTCTGAGTTGACGGGTGTTGCCAGCACCATGCATCGGGATTTTGTGGAGCGTGTCCATGCTGTGCGCACACAGAAGCTCTCCAAGGAGATTGAAGCTGCCTGTAGCTATATCGAGCGTCATCTGGAGGAAGAGCTGAGCATTGCTTCCCTCGCCGCTTATGCCGGGTATATGGAGTATTATTTCTCCAAAAAAATCAAGCGGGAGTTGGAGATGACACCTGCGGAGTATATTCGGAAAAAGCGTCTGACAAAGGCCGCTCTGCTGTTACGTTCTTCGGATCTGGATGTACAGCAGATCGCATCCCGGCTGCAGTTTTGCTCCCAGAGCTATTTCACAGACTGTTTCCGAAAAGAATTCGGCGTATCTCCCACCAAATACCGAAAGGATGGAAAAGCATGAGCCGTATCTTGATCAATCCTTTGAACATCCCCTACCAGTTCCAGCACTATAACAAGCAGGCCTCCCGTGAAGCGGCCGACCCCACGTTGATATTATTCAAGGGGCGCTACTATCTCTTTGCCTCCATGTCTGGCGGGTTTTACTACTCCGACGACATGCTCCATTGGGACTGGCATGAAAACCGGGAACTGACGCCCTTCCGCTATGCGCCTGACGTGCGGCAGGTTGGCGACTGGCTCATTTTCTCCTCCTCAGACCGGGATCCCAGTGCCATCTACCGCAGCAAGGATCCTCTGAGCGATGATTTTGAAAAGCTCAGCGAGCCCTTCCCGTTTTGGGATCCGAACATCTTCCAGGACGATGACGGGAGGGTATATTTCTACTGGGGCTGTGCCAACACCACGCCAATCTACGGTCAGGAATTCGACCCGGAAACGATGACGCCCATCGGAGAGAAGAAGGAGCTGATTTTCGGCAACACCGCCGAGCACGGCTGGGAGCGTCCGAACTATCCCGGAAGGCCGAAGGAACAGGGCAAAGAAGGGCTCGCCATGCGGCTGTTTCGACTGTATATGCGCCTCAGCGGCGCGGATAAAAAGCCCTTTATTGAAGGCGCGTTCATGAACAAATGGAACGGCAAATACTATTTGCAATACGCCGCACCCGGCACAGAGCTGGCCACCTACGGGGATGGGGTGTACGTCGGCGATTCGCCGCTGGGGCCCTTTACCTATCAGGCGCACAATCCCTTCTCCTCCAAGCCGGGCGGCTTCATCACCGGCGCAGGCCACGGCTCGACGATTGAAGACGAGCATGGCAACCTCTGGCATGCCTCCACTATGCGCATTTCCGTGAGCGCCAATTTTGAGCGCCGCCTTGGCCTATTTCCGGCTGGGCTGGACAGAGATGGGATCCTCTTCTGCAACCAGAACTTCGCGGATTATCCGCTGGAGATCCCCGAGGGGAAATTCGATCCCCGGAGCGTCAAGCCGAAATGGATGCTGCTGTCCTACAAAAAAAGCGCCGTGGCCTCGTCATACCGCGAGGGGCATGAGACGGCCAAGGCACTTGATGAGGACATCCGTTCCTGCTGGTGCGCCAAAGGCAGCGCCGGAGAGTGGTATCGGCTGGATCTTGGCGATGTGTATGCGGCGCACGGCATTCAGCTTGACTTTGCCGACGTAGACGTGCCCATGCTGGAGGTGGACAAATCTCTGCGCTCCAACGTCTACACCTCCAATCGCTACATCGACCCCGATCCCACGCTGCGCACCCGGTATCTGCTGGAGGGCAGTACGGACGGCAGCGAGTGGTTTGTGCTCTCCGATAAACGCAGCGCCGAAACGAATCTGCCGCATGATTATCTGGAGCTTGACGGCGTGAAGCTGCGCTATGTGTGCGTCACGGCGGAGAAACTGCCTTACGATGAGCCCTTTGCGCTCTCCGGACTGCGGGTGTTCGGGCTTGGCAACTGCGCCGCGCCGGAGGCGGTAACAGCCTTTGACGCTTCTTGCCCGGATCCTATGACTGCAAAACTGAGCTGGAAGGCCGCTGACCGAGCCATCGGCTACAACATTCGCTACGGAATCTCGCCGGACAAGCTTTATTCCAGCCACATGGTCTACGGGCAGACGGAGGTGCTGCTCACGATGCTCAACGCAGGACAGAACTATTACGCCGCCGTGGACTCTTTCGGCGAGGGCGGTGTGACCGAGGGTGAATGCCTACCGCTGCAGTGAGGCAGGGAAAAAGAGCCGGGATGCTCTCTTAGAGCGGGATGCTCTCTTAGAGCAAGATTCGCCTTGAGACGGGATTTGTCAAGGTGTTTTTTTATATATCTGCAAAATGGCAAGCGTTTCTACAAGGACAGATTTGTCCCTACTCCCATAGCGAATATGAAAATGGCTGTATACGGCAAAGCAACTTTTTGCCGTTTACAGCCATTATCGCAGAGAGGTCTTTTTCGTTATTCGTGTTTGTCCGTCCGTCAGTTCCAAGGTCATAATTTGCTATAACGAAAGTGTATTCGCGGACAAGGGGTGTATTTCTGTTATAGGCGTTTCTGATAAAACTGTATCGTGCATTCGGCGGGAGTTGCGCCGCCCTATTTTTCCTCTGCCTGGCGGATAAAACGTCGGATCACCTGATATCTGTGCTCAAACACCCGCTTCACAAGAGGGCTTTTCAGCTCCGCGTCGAAGCCGTGATAGCTCCCTACGATCAGATTACACTCCGTCTCAACACCGGCCGCCTTCAGTTTGTTGGCATAGGCGATCGCTTCGTCGCGCAGAACATCCATTTCCTGCGGCTCCACATAAGCCTGCGGCAGTCCATGGCAGTCATTTTTCATCGGCACTACACGTCGGATCTCCTCGCATCCATTATGGAAAAACAGTTTCCACATAGAATCGTTTGCCTTTTTTGACCAAACGCCATATTCGTATTCGTCCACCGATTCATAACGCCAGGACTCGTTGTCACAGACCGGATACAGAAGCATTTGCGCAAGCAGCGGGAAGCGATCCTCATCCCGGTTGCGAATCGCTGCATTTGCAGCGAGGCACCCGCCCGCGCTGTCTCCGTACAGGATGACCTGTTCCGGGTCTACTTGCAGCTGCGAAGCATTCTGAAATACATACTGAAGCATCTCATAACAATCGTCATTTACTCGTTTGCAATCGACCTGAGGAACGATCCGATAATCAGGCAGAAACACCTTAACACCGCAGTTGGATGCGTAAAGTGCGCTGTTGTCCATCATGGCCTTCTGGATCGGAAACATAAACCCGCCGCCATGATAATAGACGATTGCCGGGTATTTTGCTCTCTTCTCCTTCGGCGTAAAGGTATAGAAAGGGATTTCAATACCGTCTGACGCTTGAAAGCTGCCCTTTTGAATATCGGCGATTTTCGATTTGTAAGAGTTCATCTGCCAGGATATGAAGCGGATCACTTTATCCATTTTGCCGGACAGTGCAAGTTCAGACATGTCATAATCCGTCCCGATTGCCTGTCCCTTCAACTCTGAACTGTATTCATATCTCATCTTCATAGCTGTACACCCCACTTCCGACAGAATCAGTTTTTCCGCTGGGCAGAATAACGGTGGCTTCGCAATTACAGGGGATTCTGACCTGCATGCAGAAATGCTTAGAGCCGTTCCTTTCTTCGATATGCCAATATGAAGCGATCTCGCCGTTGACCGATTCAAAGCTGCGGCTGGCTGAGGTCAGCTTACCGTCAAGCTTCGGTGCGATGATCACCTTGCTGAAGCCTGCTTCAGCGGGCGCAATGCCGTTGACGTTGCGGTAAATCCAGTCGGCTACGCTGCCGAAGGCGTAGTGGTTGAAGCTGAGCATGCCCGGATTGCCCGCTTCGTCATATCCGAAGCAGTTTTCCCAGATTGTGGTGCCGCCAGCCTCCACCTCCGACAGCCAGGAGGGAGCCTTGGTCTGCCACAGCAGACGATAAGCCAGATCTTCTCGTCCGATTTTGCACAGAGCGTCAAGAAGAAACGGCGTAGCCAGAAAGCCCGTGTCAAGGCAGAAGTCGTTCGTCTCTATGTTGCGCACAAGGTCATCTGCAAAACGCTTCTTATGTGCTTCCGGCACGAGGTCAAAATAGAGCGGCAGCACATAGGCACCCATAAGCTTCGAAGGCATGGACCCGTCCGGGCCGATCACGCCTTTTTGGATGGCCTCCTTCATCTTACCCGCGATCATCGCGTATTTCGGAGCATCCGTAGCATAGAGCGCCTGCGTCGGATCTTCTTCCGAGAGGATACGGCTGATATGCGCAAAAGTGCTGACAGAGTACCAACCGAAGATCGGCGCCGTATAGCAGGAACTCTCTGCCATGATTTTTTTGAGGTTCTTGGTATCCAGCCCGTTTTTGCTCTGACTTGGCACCAGCCACTCGCCGTAGTGATATCCGGTATCCCACAGGTACTGCTCGATCTCATCTGGGCGTTTGCAATCCTTCGGCTTCTCGGTTTTTGCCTGACGGATGATATAATCACACCAGCGGCGCATGCAATAATACTGCCGCTTCAGCACCTCGGTGTTTCCGGTCACCTCGTACATGGAATACGGAACGATCACGGCAGCGTCGCCCCAACCGGAGGAGGTGGCCTTTCCCTTTGCGCCAGCCATCAGGTTCATCAGCTTGCCCGTCATGGGATATGCTCCATTTTCGGGAACGACCATCGGAACGATCCCGTAGCGATCCTGCTCCTTCGACATATTTTCAAGCCAACGGCTGAAAAGAACTGTGCAGTCCTCGTTGAGCATAGCCGTCCTGGCGTAGACCAGCATGTCGCCCGTCCAGCCCGCCTTCTCGCGCTGTGGGCAGTCTGTAGGTATGGAGAGCATGTTTGATGCCTGCGAATACCGGATATTGCGGTATAAGCGGTTCAGCGCTTCGTCCGAGCAGGAAAAGCTGCCGACGTCCTTCTTCTCGGAAGAGAGCAGCACGGCGGTAAACCATGCGGGATCTACCGTTTCCGGTGCTTTGCCGTCCACCGTGAGTCTGGCATAGCGAAATCCGTGATAGGTAAAATGCGGCTCATAGCTGACATCCGCTCCATCGGAGATATACTCATCCGTCTGGTCGCAGCCCTTACCGACTCCACCGGCAGACATGATATTGTTATAATAATTGCCCTCTCTATCCAGTACCTCGCAGTGCTCCAGACGGAGACGCTGGCCCTCCTTCAGGGGCATCGTTATCCTAACACGCCCGGCCAGATTCTGCCCAAAGTCCAGAATGCACTCTCCCCTGGGACTGCGAAGGACATCTTTCACGGGAAAACGCTCAACTGCGATCACGCGGTCACCGCATTGCGGCACGAGATTGTCATAGCCATAGGTTTTGACCTTCGCAGGCGTCCACTGTCCTTCCCGGCAGGTGGATTTGCTCCAATCCCGAATCTCCCTGGCCGCGTCGTAGAGCTCGCCTGCATACAGGTCGGCAGAAACCACAGGCCCTTCCGAAGTCTGCGCATCCTCACCGGAGGAGACAAGCTGTCTCTCGCCATTTTCATAGAGAAGTTCCAGCTGATAAAGCACCGCGTGCTGGTTGTCTGTCTTCATGTTCGGCTTTGCATTCGGGCTGAAATACCAGCCGTCTCCCACATGGAAACCGATAGCGTTGCTTCCTGCGGCCAACAGCTTGGTCACGTCATATGTCTGCACGCACAGATATTTGCCGTAGACCGTGTGCTCCGGAGCAAAGCAGCGTTCGTCCGCCGGAGCTCCATTAATATACAGCTCATACACGCCGTGCGCAGTGGCATACAGACGAGCCTGCTTCAGCCCGCTTTTGACAGGAAAACTCTGTCGGAACAGTGTGGAGGGAAACTGTTTTCCAAACCCGGGCTGCGCTTTTTTGCGTTTCTTTTCCGCGATGATCCAATTACTTTGCCAGTCCTCACGATGAAGCAGACCTGTTTCAAAAAAGCTGACGGCCGTTGCGATTTCGCCGTGATTATCTGTCACTTCCAGCATTACGGTATATGCGGTTCTGCTGTTCAGCGGCTCCCCGGAATACGGCACATAAGCATTCTTCCGGCTGCTGACTACACCGGTATCCATGCACACGTGCCCGTCTTGTGTGGTTACTGTTAATCGGTAATTCTGCTGGAGTGTGTTCTTTTCCTCACTGATGATCTTCCATGAAAAATAGGGGTGGCCGCCTGTTCCGAGCGGCTTGTCAACGCTTTGGACCAATACCTCGGTGATCTCCATGCTTTCCCGCCTTTCTGGTTATTCTTTAAACAGTGCCAAGTCTACAAGATCATTTTACAAAAATGATCGCTTGATTGTCAGTTGCTATGTTGCTATAATACTATCAAAAATTGCTGTTTTGTGAGGTGGCAGTCGTGTTTGAAAGAATCCCCTTTCAGCTTGTGAAAGGCAGCTACAGTCATGAAGACGTCAGAAAAGCGGAAACATACGCACAATTCATTCGGGAGAACGAGGTGCCGGATCAGGAACGCCAGGAGTATGAGGTGGATGGAGACACACAATATTTGCTTTCTCGGCCTATGCTGCCGGAGCGCAAAAACCATTTGGCGTATATTCAGTCTTACAGCTATATGGAAAGCGGATCGAAGTATTATACAAAACGGGACAGTTATGACTCTTTTCTGATTCTTTATACTTATGACGGCGCCGGATCCCTGGAATATGAAGGGGAAAGCTATACACTCCGCGCAGGAGAAGGCTTTATCATCGACTGCCGAAAAGCCCACCGGTATAAGACGGAAGGTAAACTGTGGGTGCATGGTGATCTTCACATCTGGGGCGGGAATACGGAATACCTCTATTCAGAGTTCATAAAGACTGCCTCGCCGCTGTTTCGCCCGCAACATCCAAACGGTTTTCAATCCGTGCTGGAAGAATCTCTGCGGGCTCATTCTTCGATCAGTCCCTCCGGCGACCTTGCCGTCTCCGTTCTGCTGGGCGACTTGCTGAAGATGATTTGCGAAGACCTTTCCGGGCCGGCGAAGGGGGCAGTTCCGGAGGGTATTTCCTCCGTCCAGCAATATATCGGCCAACATTATACGGAAGATATGAGTGTGGATGATCTGGCACAGATCGCTCATATGAGCAAATATCATCTGATCCGGCAATTTCGACGGTTTACAGGCTTTACACCTCATGACTATATGATTCGTCTCCGCTTGTCTCAGGCAGAATCCATGCTGCTTCTCACGGATCTGCCCTCCTACAAAATCGGCGCTCTACTCGGATTTCCTTCTGAGGCAAATTTCATTCAGCATTTCAAACGGGTCTACGGGACAACGCCCGGCAGAGCACGCGGAAAGCAGGACAAGGAGTAATACCGAACCTCGCCCTAAAATCGACGTGTTTCGGCACGTCGATTTTGAATGTCCTTATCGAAGATGTCGTATCGGATAAAACGTTGATTTGATAAGAGCACCGCAGTTTCCTACTGTTGAAGCAAACCTTTGATACTTAAAGAGAGCCTGCCGAATTGCTTTGTCGGCAGGCTCCCTTTATCTTCTGTTTTCTTTTCGATATTCCCCGGGGGTCTGTCCGGTCTGCCTGCGGAATACCATGGTGAAATAGCTCTGGTCGCAGAAGCGCAGCAGGGACGCGATCTGCGGGATCGTGCGGTCGCTTGCTGCCAGGAGCTGTTTGGCGGCCTCGATGCGCTCTTTTGTCAGGTATTCCCGCATGGTCAGTCCGGTGTGTGCTTTGAACAAACGGCTTAAATGATAAGGACTCAGGCCTACAGCCGCGGCAATGTCCTCGGTGCGGATCTCCTGGGTCAGATGGTCAGACAGGTACCGTACAACATCGCAATCGCCTCTTATGCGCCTAGGAACATCACATCATAGATCGGGATATACGTGATCTTGCCGTTTGTCGTGATCTCACGGGTGTTAGACAGTACATAGGCCTTCTTTACATGGGAATCCTCGTTCTTTACGAAGGCGCTCAGCGCGCTGTGGACGGTGTAGTCCTTGCCGTATGCATATTCATCTAACCCACTCCTGTAGCGTGCGATTGACATGCTGCCCTAAGAAGTACGGTCTCAAGGCCGCCCGCCGCGCTCCGCAGTTCTCCAAGCGCTGATTGGAATATCAGAACAGTCAAAAAGTCCCGGAAACTCAACAGTTTCCGGGACTTTTCTGTTGACAGGGGACGGC
>Ga0256405_10003510_pt1 | contig 32099 bp, 26 predicted proteins | sample RumenRJG_02DNA_FD_189096 | JGI IMG/M metagenome (GOLD analysis project Ga0256405, IMG submission 189096) | Bovine rumen microbial communities from Lethbridge, Alberta, Canada - RJG_02 | ecosystem: Host-associated > Mammals > Digestive system > Stomach > Rumen | place: Canada: Alberta...
ACAATGAAGTTTATCCATATGGCGGATGTCCATCTTGGCTGTGAGCCGGACGGCCGGTCGGAGTGGGCACAGGAAAGAAAGAGAGAACTCTGGGAGACTTTCCGCGATTCGATTGCGGATGCCAAGGAAAAAAAGGCGGATCTGGTTCTCATCGCGGGAGACCTGTTCCACCGGACCCCGGAGCTTTCACAGCTTCGGGAGGTGAATTATCTCCTGGGATCCTATCCGGAGATCTGCTTTGCGCTGATCGCGGGCAACCATGACTGCTGCAGCCCGGGCAGTGCCTGGGAGGATTTTGATTTTGCACCGAACGTGGCGTTTTTGGGAAGCCGCGCTGTGGAGTGCATCCGCTTTCCTGCCCTGTCCTGCGAGGTATATGGCTTCTCCTATGACAGGAGCCAGATTACACAGAACGTATACGACAGCCTGCATCCGTCGGAGAATGATTGCTTTCACATCCTTCTCGCGCATGGCGGGGACCGTGACCACATTCCGATCGACCCGCGCCGGCTGGCGCTCTCCGGATTCGATTACATTGCGCTGGGGCATATCCATAAACCGACTGTGATGCTTCCGGGACGGGCCCTCTATCCGGGCGCACTGTCGCCGATCGATGCGGGAGATGAGGGACCGCACGGATATCTGGAAGGGGAGACACACGGAACTTCGGTTCAGGTGCATTTTGTCAAGAAGGCGCTCCGGGAGTATGTATCTCTGGCCGTAGACGCAGACGAGTCGGATACCGTGTTCTCCATGCGTGATAAGGTGCAGGCGGCGATCACCCGCCGGGGAAAGGAAAACATCTATAAGATTGTGATCCGGGGACAGAGACATCCCGCTGTGCAGTTTGACACAGAGCTGATCCGGTCGGCCGGGATGATTCTGGACGTGAAGGACGAGTCTGTACCGGCCCTGCATATCGAGCAGCTGAAGGAGCGTTACCGGGGACAGCTGATCGGGCGGTATATTGAGAGCTTTGAGGCGGCAGCGCCGGGATCTGTGGAGGAGAAGGCACTGCAGATTGGCCTGGAGGCATTGCTGAGTTGAGTATCCTGTTGCTAAGTGGAATAACCTATGGAAATTATACAGCTTCACTTGAAACATTTCGGAAAGTTCACGGATTACCGGCTTGATCTGCATGCGGGGATCAATATCATCTCCGGCGGGAATGAAACCGGGAAGAGTACGCTGCATGCTTTTATCCGTGCGATGCTCTACGGGCTCACAAGGAACCGCTCACGGAGTCTGGATGAGTATCAGCTGCGGGAGCCATGGGAGAATCCGGCGTATTTTTCCGGTTCCATGAAACTTTTGTATGAAGGAAAGATCTACCGGATTGACCGGAATTTCGGCCGCAGGCAGGAGCAGGTTGAGGTGATCTGTGAAACCGACGGAACGAAGGCAGCCGATCCGGCTGCGGCGATTTCGGCATTTACGGGTGGCCTTTCAGAGGCAGACTTTGACAACACCGTATTCATCCGGCAGGCGGGATCCGAGGCAGGTGGACAGCTGGGAGAGCGGCTGAGGGATTACCTGATCAATGCGGACCAGAGCGCGGATGACTCTGTGGATGTATCTGCCGCGTCGGAAAAGCTGAAGAAAAGACGGAAAAAGACCGAGAGTGAGAAAAATGAAGCGCTGCGGGAGATAGAAGCGCAGATTCAGGAGAAAACCCGGGAATCGGAATATGTAACCAGGGACCTGGAGCGGCTGCTGGAGAAGCGGTCGAAGGAAAGCGTACAGGGGGAGAGCAAGGCGCCCTTTGAGCGGATCGAAGAAGGAAGCATCCAGGGCGGTATGCAGCAGATCGGCGCGGCGGCAGGAGCAGCGCAGAAGGCCGGAGCCGATCAGGCCGCAGAGGCAGTGCAGGCAACGGATACAGCCACATCAGAGAAAGCAGCACAGGCGGAGGATGCGGCCCGGCCCGAAGAATCCGCAGTGCCCGGGGAGGACGCTCCGCCGGCTCAGCCGGAGGATACGGAAGGCGTACTGCTTCCGGCTGCGGTATTTCTTTCCTTTGCGGCGGCGATTCTGATGTGTGTGTGCGCCTGGATTACGACGGATCATAGAATGCGCTATGGGATGCTGGCAGGAGCAGTGCTTACCGGGATCGTGGCTGTCTGCCTGCTTTACAGAGTGCTTCATCCTGTCTCGAAGACGGAGCGGATCCGGAAGCGGGCGAAGCGGGAGGAGTTTCTGAACCGGCATCTGGGCTTTCGGGAGGATCCGGACGATCCGGCTGACCGGGCAGAGGCGATGCGCCGTCAGCAGAAGGCCCGGGACCAGATCCTGAGGGCAAGGGAAGAAGAGGCACGCAGGGAAGAAGAGGTTAGACAGCAGCAGCGCCTGGAGATGGAACAATCCCTTCAGAATCAAGAGGCGGAGGACAGGCTGCGCCGCGGCGCTCAGGTGCAGAGAATTGCCAGATCCCAGCTGCTTGACAGGGAGATCTCTCTCAGAAGAGAAAAGCTGGAGGAGCTGCGGAAGGAACTGGAGGAGCTGTACCGGAAAAAGGCGGTTCTGTCACGGTATGACGAGGAGATCCGGGCGATCGAACTGGCCCGGAGCAGGATTCAGGAGCTTTCCGGGAATCTCTATCATGAAAGCGGCGCGGACTTCGCGAAGGAGGTATCCGCTATTCTGTCAGTGCTGACAGACGGACGTTATACCAGGATCTCTCTGGATGAGAAGAATCTGATCCGGCTGAATACGCCGGATAAGCTGCTGAGTGTGGACCAGGTCAGCTACGGAACGATGCAGCAGGTGTACTTTGCCCTGCGCCTTGCGTCTGCAGGTCTTCTGTCAGGCGGATCCGAGGTTCCGATTCTTCTGGATGAGCCTTTTGCAATGTATGATGAGAAACGGCTGGAGCGCGCACTTCGGATTCTGGCAGGCAGTGCAAGGCAGGTAATTCTGTTTTCCTGCCAGACAAGGGAGCTGGATCTTCTGGAGAAAATGGGTCTGGCTTGACTTTTGTCTATGTGATAGGTAAGATCTGAATTGCTTTTGTCGAAGAAAACCAGCACAAATGAGGTAAGATATCCTATGGTACAAAAGAATCTTTCGAAGGAACTGGCGGCCAACACCTATCCGGGACGCGGGATTGTTGTCGGACGTTCCAAGGACGGACGATATGCGGTGACCGCGTATTTTATTATGGGACGGTCCGCAAACAGCAGAAACCGTGTCTTCGTGGAGGATGGAGAAGGAATCCGCACCCAGGCAGCGGACCCGTCAAAGATGGAGGACCCGAGCCTGATCATCTACGCACCGGTGCGGGTGCTCGGAACCAATACGATTGTCACAAACGGAGACCAGACCGACACGATCTATCAGGGACTGATGGACGGCAAAACCTTTGGAGAGTCTTTGAAGGTCCGTACATTTGAACCGGACGCGCCGAACTATACGCCCAGAATCTCCGCTCTGATGGACATCCGCGGGGGCGAATACGAATATAAGATGCATATCATCAAAAGCGCGGATTCCGATCCTGATTCCAGCGTACACTTTACCTTCAGCTATGAGAATCCGAAGGCAGGGGAGGGACATTTTATCCATACCTATCTGTCAGACGGAAACCCGCTGCCGAGCTTCGAGGGAGAACCGGAGCGTGTCGGCATCAGCGGCGATATCGATGCATTCACGGATGAGGTGTGGGAGAGTCTGAATGAGGAGAACAAGGTTTCTCTGTTTGTGCGGTATATTGATATCCGGACCGGTGCATATGAGACCCGCATCGTGAACAAGCTCAGTGCTTCAGCCGCCGCAGCAGGTGAGAAAGAAAGGACATGACTTATGAATGAAATGACTCTGAAATATGGCTGCAACCCAAATCAGAAGCCGTCCCGCGTGTTCATGCAGGACGGAGAGGATCTTCCGATTCAGGTATTGAACGGAAAGCCGGGTTACATCAACCTTTTGGACGCACTGAACGGCTGGCAGCTGGTCAGTGAACTGAAAAGAGAGACTTCTCTTCCGGCAGCCACGTCTTTTAAGCACGTGTCCCCCGCCGGTGCGGCGGTTGGCCTTCCGCTGACCGATGTACTGAGAAAGATCTACTGGGTGGATGATCTCAAAGAGGATCTGTCCCCGCTTGCCTGTGCCTATGCCAGAGCGCGCGGCGCGGACCGGATGAGCTCCTTCGGAGACTTTATCTCCCTGTCGGATGTGTGCGACGAGGATACCGCACGGCTGATCAAACGGGAGGTATCGGACGGCGTGATCGCACCGGGATATACACAAGAGGCATTGGAGATTCTCAGGAGCAAGAAGAAGGGCAATTACGTTGTCCTGCAGATGGATCCGTCCTACCGGCCGCAGGAGCTGGAGCGGAAGATGGTGTATGGAATTACCTTCGAACAGGGGCGGCAGAATCTGGTGATCGATGATGATTTCCTGAAAAATGTCGTGACGAAAAACAAGGATCTGCCAAAGGCGGCGATCCGGGACATCAAGATCTCTCTGATCACGCTGAAGTATACACAGTCCAATTCCGTGTGCTTCGTCAAGGACGGCCAGGCCATCGGCATCGGTGCCGGGCAGCAGTCCAGAGTACATTGCACCAGGCTTGCGGGCTCCAAGGCAGACAACTGGTATCTGAGGCAGAGCGAGAAGGTGCTGAACCTTCCGTTCAGGAAGGACATCGGACGGGCGGACCGGGACAATGCGATCGATGTCTATATCGGGGAATGGCCGGAGGATGTGCTTGGCGAAGGTGCCTGGCAGAGGGTATTCACCGAGCGGCCGGCAGAATTCACGAAGGAAGAAAAGAGAGCGTGGCTGGACACAATGGAAGGCGTAACGCTGGGATCGGATGCATTTTTCCCGTTCTCTGACAACATTGACCGTGCGTACAAGAGCGGTGTGAAATACGTCGCCGAGCCGGGCGGAAGCATCCGGGATGACCTGGTCATCGAACGCTGTGACGATTATGGAATGGTGATGGTGTTCACCGGGATCAGGCTGTTCCACCACTGAGGAAACAATCAAAAATGAGAGGATACTGCTATGTATCAGATAGACTATAAGAATCCGGTTCATATCTACTTTTGCGGAATCGGCGGAATCAGTATGAGCGGACTGGCCTCCGTGCTGCTTGGAAGAGGATTTCGGGTGACCGGATCCGATTCGAAGCTTTCTCCGCTGACAGAACTGCTCACACAGCAGGGCGCAAAGATCTACTGTCCGCAGAGTGCCGACAACATTACCGCGGACATTGATGTGATGGTTTGCACTGCGGCGATCCATCCGGACAACCCGGAATACGCCGCTGCGCTTTCAGCCGGTATCCCGATGCTGACCAGGGCACAGCTGCTCGGGCAGATTATGGATCACTACGAGAATTCTGTTGCTGTTTCCGGTACGCATGGCAAGACAACGGTTACCTCCATGCTCTCCTGCATTCTGCTGAGCGCGGATCTGGATCCGACAATCTCAGTCGGCGGGATACTGAAGGAGATCGGCGGCAATATCCGTGTCGGCCGCTCGGAGAATTTTATCGCAGAGGCCTGCGAGTATACCAACAGTTTCCTCAGCCTGAGACCGAAGATCGGACTGATCCTGAACATTGACGCGGATCACCTGGACTTTTTCAAGGATCTGGACGATATCAGACGTTCCTTCCACCGCTTTGCGAAGAACATCAAAGAGGGCGGCACCCTCATCCTGAACGGAACCATTCCGCATCCGGAAGAGATTACGGAAGGAATCGATGCCGGGGTGATTACCTACGGAACCCCTCAGTCCGATTATACCAGCGCACAGATCACCTATGATGCATTCGGAGCGGGGACCTTCCATGTACTTCACCGGGGCGAGGACCTGGGCGTATTCACGCTCCATGTTCCCGGGAAGCATAATGTTTCAAATGCAGTTTGCGCCATCGCTGCCGCGGACCAGATGGGAATCTCCATGGAAGACTGCAGGAAGGGGCTTGACGCATTTCACGGAGCGGACAGAAGATTCCAGATCAAAGGCAGGCTGAAGAGCGGTGCAACCGTAATCGATGATTACGCGCACCATCCGACAGAGATCCGCGCAACCCTTGAAACTGCCGGGAATTATCCTCACAAAAAGATCTGGTGCGTCTTCCAGCCGCACACCTACACACGGACAAAGGCGCTGATGAACGGCTTCGCGGAAGCGCTGTGCATCGCGGACGGAGTGGTGCTTGCCCCGATCTACGCGGCGCGGGAAACCGACAATCTGGGCATCAGCTCGGATACGCTGCGTCAGAATATCGCCAACCGCGGAACCGACGCCTGGTATTTCCCGACCTTTGAAAAGATCGAAGACTTTCTGCTGACGCACGCTTCCGATGGAGATCTCGTGATCACCGTCGGCGCGGGGGATGTCGTCCGCGTAGGAGAAGAGATGCTCGCGCGGGACGAAGCGGCCGGAATCTGAAAGATCAGGGAAACCGGGGATCTGTACAGGAGGATTGTACAGATCCCCGGCTGACATCTCAGTGGGGTGCCCCCACTGAGAGCAGCCTCCGGCGGATGCCGCGCGCTCGGGCGCAGGTCTGCCGGTGGCAGACATGAATATGTCTCACATATTCATGTGGATTTCTTTGTAGATAAGTCGTGGACAGATTCCCTTAAAAGAATCTGCCGGATATGGTATACTTCAAAGCGTCGGCTGTGCTCTGTCTTAGGGAGACGACAGAGCACAGCCGTTTGGCTTAAGGGGCCGGGGGAGTGCGTATGAAATCATACACGATCAGAATGAAGGGGGATACTATAAGCAGGAAAGGCGGTGTTTTCATGCGGGTTCATCTGCCGGAGAATGGCGGCATGACCATGATTGAGAACACATTTATCGATCAGCTCATGCCCTCGTCAAGCGGGGATTTTGTAAAAATATACCTGTATCTGATGCGCTGCGCACAGAGTGGACAGACGGATGTTTCGATTCCGGAGATTGCGGATGCTCTGCACTATACCGAGTCAGATGTTACGCGTGCGATGGGATACTGGCAGAAGAAGAAGTGTCTGGATCTCATAGAGGAGGAAGAGGAGACAGACGGGAGGGCATATGTGGATGCCGCTTCCGCGGATGCTGTGTCCATGCCCTCACCTGCCGGACGTAAGATCACGGAATTCCGGCCGGCGCAAAAGCACTCGAAGGAAGAGATCCGCAGCCTGATCTTTGTCGCGGAGAATTATCTTGGCCGGCCGCTGTCCCCGTCAGAGCAGGAGACTTTGGTATACTTCATAACGGATCTCGGAATGGAGATCGACCTGGTTGATTATCTGCTGGATTATTGTATCTCGATGCATCATACCAGCTTCCATTATATCCGCAGGGTTGCCATGAACTGGGCAGAGAAGGGGATATGCAGTGTGGAGCAGGCACGCCGGGAGGGGTCTGCCCTCCGTGCGGAGTATTATGAGATCTTCCGGGCACTTGGCATCCAGGATCATACCCCGACGCCGTCGGAGCGGGAGTATATGGACCGCTGGCTCTGGGAATACGCGCTTCCCATGGAGGTCATTCAGCTTGCCTGCACGCGTACGATTCTCCGGACCGGGAAGGCCAGACTTTCCTATACTGATTCGATTCTGAAAAGCTGGAGCCGGAATGGGGTGAAGTCTGCGGCGGATGTTGAGAGACTGGATCAGGCACACGAACAAGCCTCCGGCAGGCAGCCGAATGCCTCGGCGCTTCAGACCGGCAAGGGCGGTGCTGCCTCCGCAGCCGGACGCTTTCTCAACTTCGAACCTTCCGGCACCGACTGGGATGCGGTCGCGGATCGTGTCATGAAGGCGCAGGAGACGAAGGAGATGCTGTCACAGGAGTCCTGATGGGAATTACAAATTCACAGTATGACGCGCTGATGCGTGTCTACGAAAAGAGAAGGATCGACAACCACCATGTTGAAGAGGCACGCCGGGAGAAGGCTTATGAAATGATTCCGGAGCTGGGGCAGCTTGACAAGGCGGTTGCTTCTTTGTCTGTTCAAACATTGAAATCTTCGCTGGCGTCAGGAGACGGCAGCGCTCAAAGTATGTCCGCCTCTTTCCGGGCGCATCTGAAAGAGGCGGCGGGAGGAATGCTGCCGCAGGAGCGGCGCGCGCTTTTGCTGAGAGAGCACGGTTTTCCGGAGAATTATCTGGATTCGGTGTATACATGCCCGGACTGCAGGGATACCGGATGGATCGGCGGGAAGCACTGCCACTGTCTTGAGAAGGAGATCATCTCTTTGTTCTATACACAGTCAGGGCTGTCCGGGATTCTTCAAAAGGAAAACTTCGATACCTTCGACCTTTCGTATTACCGGAAGGATCTGATGGATGAGAAGACGGGAAAGAGCTCTTATGAGATCATGTCCGGTGCTCTTGGCACCTGCAGGACATTTGCGCAGCAGTTCCAGCGCGGAGCGGAAAAGAACAGCCTGCTTCTGACGGGAGCTGCAGGGCGCGGAAAAACATTTCTTACACATTGTATCGCGAAAGAACTCATTGACAAGGGACACTCCGTCATCTACTATTCAGCCGGAGAACTGTTTGATCTGATTGCGAAGAACCGGTTTGGCCGGGCCCAGGAAGAGGATGACCAGATGCCTGATGACCAATACCTGTCAGGCTGTGATCTGCTGATCATAGATGATCTCGGAACAGAACTAACGAACAGCTTTGTGGGAACTGCTCTGTTTCAGCTGCTGAATACCCGGATACTCCGCGGGAGGGGAATTGTCATTTCGACCAACCTGTCCCCAAGCGAGATCGGAAAGGTCTACTCAGACCGCATTTCTTCGCGTATCATGGAGAACTTCATCCTGGTGAGGGTATTCGGAGAGGATATCCGTATTCTGAAAAGAATCGGGACACGACAGACCTGATCCCTTGCAACTTCGTCAGACCGTTTCCGCCGGCAGGCAGGAACGGCCATTCCGTACACACAGGAGGCTGGCAGAATATGCAGATTGGCACAAGAAACACCAAAGCAAAGACTCCAAAGACAAAAGCCGCCGGAACAAAGAGTACTTCCGTCAAGCGTGTCGGCACGAGGGCAGCGACCAAAAAAAACCGTGATGTTCTTCCTGTCGGCGATCTTGGGATCATTGCGCTTCCGTCCAGCGAGGAGATGGGACGCAAGGTCAATGACTACATTGTGGAATGGCGGACAGAGCGGGAACATAAACACTCCGCCCATCCGCAGCTGTCCGGTTACCTGCGTGACAATTATCTGGTCCGCACCGAGACACCGCGCTTCGGGTCCGGAGAGGGCAAAGCGACAATCTATGACACAATTCGGGGACATGATATCTTCCTGCTTCTTGATGTATGCAACTACAGCATCACCTATAAGATGCGCGGCCAGATCAACCACATGTCTCCGGACGATCATTTTATCGATCTGGAACGGGTGATTGCCGCGATCGGCGGAAAAGCACGGCGGATCAATGTGATCATGCCCTACCTCTATGAGAGCCGGCAGCACCGCCGCTCGGGGAGAGAATCGCTTGACTGCGCGCAGGCTCTGAAGGAGCTGGTGCGCATGGGGGTGGATAATATCATTACATTCGACGCGCATGACCCGCGCATTCAGAATGCCATTCCACTGTCAGGCTTTGAAAACTTTCTTCCCACCTACCAGTTCCTCAAAGGGCTTTTCCGGGCAGCTCCCGACTTCTCGGTGTCCCCGGATAAGCTGATGATTGTCAGCCCCGATGAAGCCGGAACCTCCCGTGCCGTATACATGGCAAATGTGCTCGGCGTAGAGATGGGCATGTTCTATAAGAGAAGAAACTATACGTTGACTGTGAACGGGGAGAACCCGATTGTTGCGCATGAATTCCTTGGCGCTCCCGTAAAAGGGAAGGATGTTGTTCTTCTGGATGATATGATTTCCTCCGGGAATGCCGTCCTGCAGATCTCCCGCGAACTGAAGGCGCTGGGCGCAAAGAGAATCTTTATCTGCGCAACCTTCGGACTGTTCACGGACGGGCTCGAAAAGTTTGATGAGGCGTGGGAAAAGAAGATCTTCCACTCGATTCTCACAACGAACCTGGTCTATCAGAAGCCGGAGCTTTTGTCCAAGCCTTATTATCGCAGCTGTGATCTGAGCAAGTTTGTGGCACTGATTATCGATTCTTTGAACCATGACAGCTCCCTGAGCGATCTTCTGGATCCGGTGGACCGCATCAATCGGTTCCTGAAGCGCAAAGGGGCAAAATAATTACAAAAAAGCAGCCTGCCTGTCAGAGGAATACATGTTTGTTCACAAATAAATTTCCATGTGGTATACTGTTTGTGTAAATATCTCTGCGCAGCTTGTCGGGGAGGGATGACGTGGTTAAGAAAGAGATGATTGCAATGCTGCTGGCAGGCGGACAGGGCTCAAGGCTTGGTGTCCTGACAGCAAAGGTTGCAAAACCTGCAGTTGCTTTCGGTGGGAAGTACCGGATCATTGATTTTCCGCTCAGTAACTGCATCAACTCCGGGATCGACACGGTTGGAGTCCTCACACAGTATCAGCCGCTGCGGCTGAATACGCATATCGGAATCGGCATACCGTGGGATCTGGATCGCAACCAGGGCGGCGTAACGGTTCTTCCGCCATATGAGAAAGTCGGAAAGACAGAGTGGTATACAGGAACCGCAAACGCGATATACCAGAATCTGGCGTACATGGAGAGCTTCCATCCGGATTATGTGCTGATTCTTTCAGGGGATCACATCTATAAGATGGATTATGAGGTAATGCTGGACTATCATAAGTCCCATAACGCGGATGTATCAATTGCCGTTATGCCGGTACCGCAGGAAGAAGCAGGAAGATTCGGGATCGTCGTTGCCGATGAGGACGGAAAGATCCGTGAATTCCAGGAGAAGCCGGAGCATCCGAAGAGCAATCTGGCGTCGATGGGAATTTATATCTTCAGCTGGCCGGTGCTGCGTGACGCACTGGTTGCCCTGAGTGAACAGGAAGGATGTGATTTTGGAAAGCATGTAATTCCTTACTGCTGGGAAAGAGGGAAGCGGCTGTCGGCCTATGAGTTCAACGGCTACTGGAAGGATGTCGGAACGCTCGGCTCTTACTGGGAAGCGAATATGGAGCTGATCGATATCATACCCGAGTTCAATCTTTACGAGGAGTTCTGGAAGATCTATACCAAGAATGACATCATTCCGCCACAGTATATTTCTTCTGATGCCAGGGTTTTCCGGAGTCTGATCTCAGACGGAACGGAGGTTTACGGAGAGGTATCGAATTCCATTATCGGAAGCGGCGTTACGATCGGTGCAGGAGCTGTTGTACGTGATTCCATCATCATGCAGAATAGCGTCATAAAAGCCGGTGCAATTCTGGATCGGGCAATTGTGGCAGAGAACAGCGTGATCGGAGAGAAGAGTGTAATTGGGTGGGGCGACCCGGCACCGAACAGGATCAGACCTGACATCTATGCTTTCTCTCTGGCGGTGGTCGGAGAGGATACTGTCATACCGGGCGGTGTCAGAGTCGGCAGGAATACCGCGGTAACCGGCGTTACCGTTCCGGAGGATTATCCGGACGGCATCCTCGCCAGCGGCGAGATTCTGGATAAGGCAGGTGTTGTGACATGAGAGCAGTCGGTATGATCCTGGCCGGCGGCAACAGCTACCGGATGAAGGAACTGTCCAATAAGAGAGCGATTGCGGCTATGCCGATCGCGGGGTCATTTCGCAGCATCGACTTTGCGCTGAGTTCCATGTCCAACTCCCGCATACAGAAGGTTGCCGTGCTGACCCAGTATAATTCCAGGTCCCTGAATGAGCATCTGTCGTCATCAAAGTGGTGGGACTTTGGAAGGAAGATGGGAGGTCTTTACGTGTTTCCGCCGACCGTTACGGTGGACAACAATTTCTGGTACAGAGGCACAGCGGATGCATTGTATCAGAATCTGGACTTCCTGAAGAATTGCCACGAGCCTTATGTGGTGATTGCGTCCGGAGACGGAGTCTATAAGCTTGATTACAACAAGGTACTGGAGTACCATATCGCCCGCAAGGCCGATATTACGGTTGTATGCAAGCAGCTGCTCCCTCAGGAGGATGTGACAAGATTCGGCGTTCTGAAGATGAATGAGGAATGCAGGATCGAACAGTTCGAGGAGAAGCCGATGGCTTCCGACGCAAATACGATTTCCTGCGGTATCTACGTGATCCGGAGGCGGCAGCTGATCGAACTGATTGAAAAGAGCGCGGAGGAGGGAAGGTTCGACTTCGTGCGTGACGTCTTAATCCGCTATAAGAGCGTCAAGAGAATCTATGGGTATAAGATCGACAGCTACTGGAATAATATCGCTTCTGTAGACTCTTATTACAGAACGAATATGGATTTCCTGAAGCCGGAGGTGAGGGATTATTTCTTCCGGCAGTATCCGGAGGTCCACTCCAAGGTCGACGACCTTCCGCCGGCCAAGTACAATCCGGGAAGCGAGGTAAAGAACAGTCTTGTTTCCGCGGGGTCGATCATCAATGGATATGTAGAGAATTCTCTCATATTCAAGAATGTCTTTGTTGGTGAAAACTGTGTGATCAGGAATTCCATCGTGTTGAACGATGTGTATCTTGGTGACAATGTTCATTTGGAGAACTGCATCGTGGAAAGCCGCGATACCATCAGGGCTAATACTTACTACAACGGGGATAATGGTATCAAGATTGTCATCGAATCAGATGAACGGTACATTTTGTAACAGTTTTGCAAAGAAAAGAAAGTCTGATAGGTGTATAGGATGACAATTACTGATGTGAGGGTTAGAAAGATTGCGAAAGAAGGCAAGATGAAAGCGATAGTATCGGTGACTTTGGACGACGAATTTGTTGTCCATGACATCAAGGTGATAGAGGGCGAAAAGGGCCTTTTCATTGCGATGCCGAGCAGAAAGACAACCGATGGAGAATACCGTGATATCGCCCATCCAATCAATTCAGAGACCAGACAGCAGATGCAGGATGTCATTTTGCGCGAGTATGAGAAAGCCATTCCGACAGAGGAAGAAGCAGAATAACCGGTAATGGCTGTTTTTGAAAAAGGAAAGCGCTGCGGGCAATCGTACCCGCGGCGCTTTGTTTTTTTATTATCATACTTTTTCCGGGTTTGTGTACCCGACTTCAGCCGTCAGATCAGATCATGGTTGCGCTTCACCATCTCCTGTATGATCGCGCGGCACTTTGCCCCGATTCCTTTCAGCTCCTCCCGGGATGCGTCTGCGGTCTCAATCGGTTTTCCGTACTCGATGATGACATGTCCGGCGCGCGCTTTCGGAAACTGCCGCTCAAAGCATTCACGGGTCCCCACAACAGCAACGGGAATAATCGGGCACTTTGTCCTGGTGGCAATCTTGAAGGATCCTTCGTGGAACTCCAGCAGATCGCGCTCGTCCTGGGCGGTATTGCGTTTTCCCTCCGGATAGATATACATCGAAACGCCCTGGTTCACATTCTCGATTGCGGCGAGAATCGACTGCAGGTTCTGACGGAGGTCTCCCTTCACCAGGAACTGGCAGTACAGTCTGCGCATCCAGATCGGAAGAATCGGAAACTTCGTGAAGTCATTTTTCGCGACGAATCCAGTCAGGAAGGGCAGCGTCGGATATCCGAGCACGACATCCAGATAGCTGCGGTGGTTCCCGATGAACAGGCACGCTCGCCCGGCCGGTATGTTCTCCTTGCCGATCACATCAAGCTTGATGCCCAGAGGCAGACTCACCAGTTTAAATGCGAACTGCATAAAGCGGAAGCTGCCCCGTTCTCCGAAATGCGGCCATTTTTTCTGAAGCAGCCACTGAAGCCCCAGGAAGGGCAGGGATACGATCAGAATCACTGCCGCAAGCAAAACTGCGATGATTGTTCTGATCATAGCCTGTCATACACCTTTGTGTAGCGCCTCAGCCAGTCACGGCGCCATGCTTCGTCAATGTCTCTTTGCTCATACCGGAATGCCCAGTTGGCTGCGGCAACTCCCGGCGTATTCATGCGTGCATCGCTGCCCAGCTGGAGCAGATCCTGGATCGGGAAGATCGCGAAGCGTGCGATGGAGGACATTGCAAACCGGATGAAATCAAGGGATACGCCCTGCCCGTCGCAGTTCCCCATCAGACGGATCCGGTCCTTGACTTCTTCGCTCTGATTCTGGTACCAGCCGACGGTTGTATCATTGTCGTGCGTGCCGGTATAGCAGACACAGTTCGGCGTATCATAATGATGCGGAATGTACTTGGTGTCCTTCATGTTCTCAAAACCGAACTGCAGCACTTTCATGCCTGGGAAACGGAACTGATCTCTCAGCGCCTCCACATCTTCCGTGATTACGCCCAGGTCTTCCGCGATGATCGGCAGATTCTTTCCGAACTTTTTCTGCATGGCAAGGAACAGCTTCTCGCCCGGCCCCTCTTTCCAGACTCCTTCGATTGCCGTCTCGGCATCCGCCGGAACCGCCCAGTAGCTGACAAAGCCGCGGAAGTGATCAATCCTGACATAATCAACCAGCTCGAGCTGACGCTGAAGACGGCGGATCCACCAGTCATAACCGGTCTTCTCATGCCAGGCCCAATCGTAGAGCGGATTGCCCCACAGCTGACCTGTCGCGGAGAAGTAATCGGGCGGGACTCCGGCAACCTCAGTCGGGTATCCTTTGGAATCCAGCTTGAACAGCTTCCTGTCTGCCCAGACGTCACAGTTGTCGATTGCCATGAAGATCGGGATATCGCCGATGATGGCCACATCACGCTCGGCAGCATACAGACGCAGTGCCATCCACTGCTCCTGGAACAGGAACTGCGTGAACTTATAGTACCGAATCTCCTGATGAAGCTTTTGGGCATACTCTTTCTTCGCGGCGCTCTTCCCCTCGCGAAGATCCGCGTCCCAGTCAAGCCAGCAGCGCCCCTGAAAATGATCCTTCAGCGCGCTGAACAGAGCAAAGTCATCTAGCCAGTCCGCCTGCTCTTTGGCAAATGCCTGGAAGCGTTCGCTGATGGACGGCTCTGCCGTTTTCTCCGAGGGAGAATGCGCCTCAATCTCCAGAAAATGGGCATAGGCCTTCTTCAGAAGACGAACCTTGAATGCAATCACCTGTCCGTAATCGACCTTTCTCGGGTCCCAGGCGGGCTCCCCCTCGAAGTCCTGGTCTGTGAGAAGTCCTTCCCGTTTCAGATCCTCCGGACTGATGATATAGGTCTGGCCGGCAAACGCAGACAGACTCTGATAGGGAGAATCCCCGAAGCCGGTCGGCCCAAGCGGGAGCACCTGCCACAGATGCTGCCCCGTATCCTTCAGAAAATCAATAAAATCCCGGGCACCCTGCCCCAGATCACCGATTCCGTGCGGTGACGGAAATGAAGTCGGATGCACGATGATGCCGCTCATTCTGTCATTCAGATGCCGGGCATCCAGTGCCAATTCCAGTTCTTTCTGATCCATACTCTGTACTTCCTTATATCTTTATTATCGTCTGCCGGCACAAACGCACCGCAGACAGAATCATTCTATCTTAACAGCCGTGATTTCGCAACCTGCCCCGTCCGGCGAACACCCGCCCCCGACAAGACAAGATGTGATATGATGAATAGGGTCAAAAGCCCTGAAGCCGAGGCAAGCTGAGCCGCGCGCACCGCGCGCGATATGCTTGCTTGCCGGAGGCGAAAGGAGTGTCTGAGGAGCGCGGGAGCTGCGAAGCAGCGAAGCGATCCGTTCATCATATATAATACATATGGGTCAAAAGCCCTGAAGCAAATTAAGGATTCCTTAGAATTCTTTTACGAAGGATGTCCGCTGAAAAATGATCGAAAAATGATATATTGAATGCGAAGACATTCCGATGATTCCGGCAAAGCGCGGAAAGGACAAGAGGGGAGACAAAGCTATGGCGGATACGTACACGATCCTCGTATGTGACGACGAGAAGGAAATTACAGACGCGATCGAGATCTACCTGACACAGGAGGGCTATGAAGTGCGGAAGGCATATGATGCTCCGCAGGCACTCTCCATTCTGGAGAAGGAAGAGATTCATCTGCTGATCATTGATATCATGATGCCCGGGATGGACGGGCTGAGTGCCGTGCTGAAGATCCGCAGGAACATGAAGTCCAGTATCCCGATCATTATTCTTTCTGCCAAGGGACAGGATACCGATAAGATTATGGGACTCAATTACGGCGCGGATGATTACATTACGAAGCCGTTCAGTCCGCTGGAGCTGGTCGCGCGGGTTAAGAGCCAGCTTCGCAGGTATACCAGCCTGGGCACGATGCAGGAGACGGATACGGAGAATCAGAACATATTCCACAGCGGCGGGCTGGTGATCGATGATGAGCGCAAGGAAGTTACGGTAGACGGGAACAGTGTGCGCCTGACCAGAATTGAGTATAACATTCTTCTGCTGCTGCTCAAGAACAAAGGCAAGGTGTTCTCGATTGACCAGATCTATGAAAAGATCTGGAAAGAGGAGGCCTTCTGCGCGGATAATACGGTTACGGTTCACATTCGCCATATCCGGGAGAAAATAGAGATTGACCCGAAGAATCCACGGTACCTCAAGGTGATGTGGGGGATCGGGTATAAGGTAGAGGACCTGGATTCCTGAGAGAGACAAGATGAAGCAGGACAGCTATAGTATCGGATTAAAGGCTTCCATTGCCATCCTTCAGGGGGTATGCATCGGAATTATCGCTGCAGCCCTTCTGACAATCGGCTACTGGCTGGATGGTACCTGGCAGTTTTCGCAGCTCGGCCGCTCCTTTGAGGAGACGGCCGTATTTCTGCGCGATACAAAAGAGATCATTCAAAAAGAGATCCATAAGAGCATGGATGAAGCGCTGTTCAGCAAAGACGGCGTGACGGACCTGAGCAAAGAGATTGATATTCGTCAATATGTCTCAGGGGTTGATGACGCGGCAAACCGGAACGAGAACCTGACCTACCGGCTGAGCGATCTGATTAATTATTATCCGAAAACCGCGCAGCTGTCCCGGGTTCTGGAACGAGTAATCGCCGCGCAGCAAGAAGCGGTATCCCCTGAGAACGAAGGAACCTGGGAGAATCTTTCCGCTCAGGCATCTTCCTGCGAAGTGATTGTTCCGGTCTCCGGATTCACTCTGGCAGAGACGGCGCGCGCGTCCCAGACTCCCTTCGAAACACTGCTTGGCTATTATCAGAGTCTGCTCCGTGCGAGCACGGAGATTCATGAACGTTATCTTTCCTATGAAGATGAGATGCATGCGAAGGAGAATGCCGCCGAGCAATTTGTGCCGAGCAACGTTGCCTATTACATCGAGAATACTTCCACCAAGCAGTACTTTACGAATCTTGGCGTGAAGGGTGTTGCGGCTGCGCGCGGGGCCATCTCGGACGATCCGGGTCTGACCTTCCTGTTTGACGGGGTCCGGACAATGGACATCATGGTGGCAAACAATGAACTGATCATGAATCAGGAGGCGGCAGCCGAATTCATGGATACGGTTTTTGTCGGCGCAAATGAGCGCGTGGTCATTGCGGTGAATCTGTCTTATCCGGCAGGCGACCAGCTGAGAAGGGACTATTATTCCTACCAGCAGAGAAGGCCTGCGGTTCATCTGGCGATCATCTGCGGCGCGGCAGCGCTTTTCCTGCTGCTGGTGCTGCTTGCGATGAGTATCTCCACGGCAGGACGTTCCGGCCGCAGTGCGCTTCTTCCGCTGAGCGGCTTTGATCTGATCGCGACGGAGATTGCGGCAGGAATGTGTGTGGTCGCGGCGCTTGCCTGGCTGTATCTGAGCCGGCTGATCCTGCGGGACTTTCTTCCGGAAGCGTATCGGAACATGTGGATCATCGTGACGGCGGCTGTCGAATATGAGATCCTGCTGCTGTCGCTGCTGAGTCTGATTCGCCGGATCCGGCACCAGAGCCTGTGGAAAAACAGTGTTACCTATATGTTCCTGCGCGTCAGCTCGCAGGTTCTTGAGGCGCGGGCAGCGTCAACCCGAATGCTGATCGCCTATCTGCTGCTCATTATCCTGAATTTTCTGTTCCTGCGTTTCTTCGGGACGGTTGGCGTGGTGAGCGTGATCGTGATTGACCTGGCGGTGCTGCTGTACCTTCTGCGCGACCGGCTGGGCAACCTGAGTATCCGGACAGGACTTCGGGAGCTGTCAAAGGGCAGGCTGGATTATCGGATTGACACCTCCTCACTGACCGGCGAAAGTCTGGAGATGGCCCAGGCCGTGAACGAGATGGGAGACGGCCTCCAGGAGGCGGTAGACGCGATGGTGAACAGCGAGCGTCTGAAAGCAGAGCTGATCACGAATCTTTCTCATGACCTGAAGACGCCTCTGACCTCGATTATCAATTACGTGGATCTTCTGAAGCGGGAGGAGATCGGGAATGAGAGGGCAAAGGGATACATCGAGATACTGGAACGAAAGTCAAACCGGCTCAAGAGCCTGATTACGGATCTCATCGATGTGAGCCGGATCAGCTCGGGGAATGTGGAACTGCACATAACGACCCTTGACCTGCACGCTATGGTGCAGATGGCAGTGGGAGAATTTGAAGACCGCTTCCAGGAAAAGGGCCTGACAACAGAGATGGAAGCTGCCAGGGCGCTGCCGGTCAGCGCAGACGGAGATATGCTCTGGAGAGTCCTGGACAATCTTCTGGGCAATATCGCGAAATATGCCATGCCCGGGTCAACGGTCAGGATCAGAATCTTTGAAGAAGCCGGGAAGGCGGTTGCTTCCTTTGAAAACCAGTCGAAGGAGAAACTGGAAAAGAGCGCGCAGGAGCTGGAGGAACGCTTTGTACGCGGAGATGAAAGCCGCAGCTCGGAGGGCAGCGGACTGGGACTGTCCATTGCCGGAAGCCTGACCGAGCTGATGGGAGGCACGTTCCGGATTGAAACCACGCAGACTACCTTCTGCGCAACCCTGCAATTCGATCTGCAGCCGATGCCCTGAGCCTTCGAAGTTTTGAACGTTTGGTGAATTCGGCGACATTCTTCTTGCCTGAATGAAATAAAGTCATTATTCTATAGATTAACATTTGTTCTATATAATCGAGGTGAAAAGGATGAACTGGAGAGACCGGCTGAATCGCTTTATGTATGGTCGTTACGGGCAGGATCAGTTTTCCCGCTTTCTGCTTGCCGTGTGTCTGGTGCTTCTGGTTTTGAGTTTTTTTGTCCGGATTCCCGGGCTGAGCCTGCTGGTACTGTTGCTGCTTGGCTATGTGTATTTCCGGATGCTGTCCAGAAATGTACCGGCGCGATACGCGGAGAACCAGAAGTTTCTGGAACTGAAGGGTAAAGTTCTGGGATTTTTCAAAGGAAAGTCCTCCCACGCGGAAAAACAGGGGGACCACATGATCTTCCGGTGCCCGAAGTGCAGCCAGAAGATCCGGATTCCGAGCGGCAAGGGGATGGTTGAGATTACCTGCCCGAAGTGCCGGACCAGATTCCGCAAGAGGACCTGATCATGTTTGGCTATGTAACGGTCAACCGGCCGGAGCTGAAAGTGAAAGAGCTGGATCAGTACCGCAGTTATTACTGCGGTCTGTGTCATGCCCTGCTGGAAAGATATGGCAGGAGAGGCCAGCTGCTTTTGTCCTACGACGGTACCTTTCTTGCGATTCTGCTGACCGGACTGTATGAACCGAAGGAGCAGGAGCGGAAAACAAGATGCATGGTGCACCCCCTGTCAGAACACCGGGAGAAGTCCAACCGCTGCATCGAATATGCGGCAGACATGAACGTGATGCTCGCATACCGCAAAGCGGTGGATGACTGGCGCGATGAAAAAAAGCAGCAGGCGAAGATTCTGGCCATGCTTCTGCACAAAGACTACGGCAGAATCCGTGATCAGTACCCGCGGCAGGAGAAAGCGCTGGCGAAGAACATCCGCACACTCCGGCAGCTCGAGGAACAGGGGAAAAATACTCTGACAGCCGGCAGGGCCGCTGAAGAGGGCAGACCCTTTGAGGACCGGATGTACGACATCCTGGCGGAAATTGAGAAAACCTCAGCCTGCACGGGTAACTTCCTTGCTGAGATGTGTGTTCTGCAGAAAGACCGCTGGGAGAAGGATCTGCGGGAAACAGGATTTTACCTGGGCAAGTTTATCTATCTGATGGATGCCTACGATGATCTGGACGAAGACACGAAGAAGGATAACTTCAATGTCCTGTCCGGACTGAAGAAGCTGGATCCGGAGCACTTTGAAGAGATCCTGAAGGAGATCCTTCTGGACACGGCTGCATGCTGCTGCCGCAGTTTCGAAAGACTTCCGATCATTCAGGACGCAGCCCTGCTGCGCAATATCCTGTATTCCGGGATCTGGGTGAGATTTCATCAGATTCGCAGCAAAGAAAAAGAAGAAAAGAGGCGTCCCTCCATGTGCCGGGATACCTGAAGAAGCACTGATTGTGCTCTTGAATCAGTGCAGCATATGAATCAAAGTATGATTGGAAGAATCATAGAGGGAGCAAAATGAGAGACCCATACAATGTCCTGGGACTGGAGCGGGGTGCATCCGATGAGGAAGTGAAGAAAGCTTACAGGACACTGAGCAGGAAATATCATCCTGACGCGAACATCAACAATCCCAACAAGGAACAGGCCGAAGAGCGGTTTAAGGAAGTTCAGCAGGCCTATGACAGCATACAGCAGGAGAAGGAAAACGGCTACGCAGGCTATGGCAGTTCCGGCAGCGGGTATGGCAGCTATGGCAGTTATGGCGGCTATGGCGGGAATACCGGTTATGGCTCGAATGCCGGCTATGGCGGGTTCGGCGGTTTCGGCGGCTTTGGCGGTTTTGGCACGTACGGCGGCTCCCGGAGCACGGCCAGTGAGAACGAGACGGATCTGCACCTGAAGGCTGCTGAAAACTATATCAACAGCCGGCATTACACGGAAGCGATGAATGTCCTGAACCAGATTACGGAACGGGATGGCCGCTGGTATTATCTGAGTGCTGCGGCACACATGGGAGCCGGGGATAATGTACAGGCGAAGATCATGGCACAGCGCGCTGTTGAGATGGACCCGGACAATCTGCAGTATCGGCAGCTGCTGCAGCGCCTTGAGAGCGGAGGAAGCTGGTATCAGGGCATGGGCAGCAGCTATGGCTATCCGATGGAATCAACCTCTGATCTGTGTCCCAGAATATGCCTGGCCAGTCTTGCATGCAATATATGCGGTCCCGGTATACTCTGCTGCATCTGAAACAGCCCTCAGGCGGGGACGGACAGTTGCCTTGGATGGCAATAGTTGCTAAAATAAAATGATTCCGTCAAAGCGTATCGCAAGGTGTTTTGCTTGCGCAGGGCTAAGGCGCAGTGTCAGACATCAGGGAAAAAAAGGAGGTGCCCGGATGGCGGCGAAAGAGATTATCACGATCGGAAGAGAATTCGGCAGCGGCGGACATGAGGTCGGCAGGCGGCTCGCGGCAGAACTAGGGTACAGGCTGTATGACAAAGAGCTTCTGAAGCTGATGGCGCAGGAAAGCAACATCTGTGAGCAGGTTCTGGAAGACTATGATGAGAAGAATACAGGAAGCCTTCTGTATTCCATTATGATGGATGTGTATCCGTCTATGAATTATGTCGGAAACTCCCTCCAGCGTCAGATCTATCAAGCCCAGTATGACACCATCCGAAAGGTCGGTGAGAAGGGTTCCTGTGTGATTGTCGGCAGGGGAGCGGATTATATCCTGCGGGATCTTCCGGGTCTTACCAGCGTGTTCATTCACGCGTCTGATGAATACCGGATCGGCAGAATCGTAGAATTCGAGCATATATCGGAGCAGAAAGCAAAGGAAACCATCGCGAAGGCGGATAAAAAGAGAGCCTCCTACTACAATTTCCAGACGGAAAAGAAGTGGGGAAGTGTTTCTTCGTATCACATGTCACTGGATACGAGCCAGATCGGAATTGACGGCTGCGTGAATGTGATCCGGTGCTATCTGGAGCAGAAGAGAGCAAGCGCAAATTAAGAAAGAACAGGCATTAACTTATGAATGAGAACAATCAGGGCAATCATAACGGAAACGGCGGGGGCAATCAGAATCGGAATCATTCTTCGATTCTGATCTTTCTCGTGGTTACGCTGGTTACACTTGTGCTGATGAGCTTTTTCAACAGGATGATGAACGACTCCACCTCCATGGAGATCTCCTATGACCAGTTCCTGGACCTTCTGGAGCAGAATCTGGTGGAATCTGTCACCCTGGATTCGGATAAGCTGACCGTTGTAACCAAAAACCAGTCACTGGCAAGCCAGGGAATCGAGATGACCTACTACACAGGCCGGATGGCGGATCCCGATCTTGTAGAGCGGCTGGACAAGGCGAACGTAGAGTTTAAGCAGGAGATTCCGGACAACACAACCAGCCTGATCCTGAACGTCCTCCTGAGCTTTGCGCCGCTGATCCTGATCTGGATCCTGATGGGCGTTGTGCTGCGCAGGATGTCCGGCACAGGCGGCATGATGGGAGTCGGAAAGAGCCGTGCGAAGATGTATATGCAGTCCGAGACAGGCGTCACCTTCAAGGATGTTGCCGGCCAGGACGAGGCGAAGGAATCTTTGCAGGAAACGGTGGAATTCCTGGAACATCCGGATAAATATGCCGAGATCGGCGCCAAGCTGCCCAAAGGCTGTCTGCTTGTCGGACCTCCCGGTACCGGTAAGACGCTGCTGGCCAAGGCTGTGGCAGGAGAGGCGCATGTGCCGTTTTTCTCACTGACCGGTTCGGACTTCGTCGAGATGTTCGTAGGCGTCGGCGCAAGCCGTGTGAGAGACCTTTTTGACGAGGCAAAGAAGAATGCGCCCTGCATCATCTTTATCGATGAGATCGATGCCATCGGCAAGAGCAGAAACTCGGGCGGCTATGGCGGAAATGACGAGAGAGAGCAGACGCTTAACCAGCTTCTGTCAGAGATGGACGGCTTCGACACTTCGAAGGGCCTTCTGATTCTGGCGGCGACCAACCGTCCTGAGGTTCTGGATCCGGCTCTTTTGAGACCGGGACGCTTCGACCGCAGGGTAACGGTGGAGAAACCGGATCTGCAGGGCAGGATCGACGTGCTGAAGGTTCACTCAAAGGATGTGCATATGGATGAGACCGTCGATCTGAAGGAGATTGCGCTGGCGACCTCCGGAGCAGTCGGATCGGATCTTGCAAATATGATCAATGAGGCCGCCATTCTTGCGGTCAAGAATCACCGGGCGGCGGTGAGTCAGAAGGACCTGTTGGAGGCAGTGGAACTGGTACTGGTCGGCAAGGAAAAGAAGAACCGCATCCTGTCCCAGGAGGAGCGCAGGATCGTATCTTACCATGAAGTCGGTCACGCTCTTGTTTCTGCGCTGCAGAAGGATTCCGAGCCGGTGCAGAAGATCACCATTGTTCCCAGGACCATGGGAGCTCTGGGATATGTCATGAATGTGCCGGAGGAGGAGAAGTACCTCAATACGGAGAAAGAGATCCGGGCGATGCTGGTCGAGTTTGTCGCCGGACGCGCCGCGGAGGAGATTGTCTTCAATACCGTTACGACCGGTGCGGCAAATGACATCGAGAAGGCAACGAAAGTTGCCAGAGCGATGGTGACACAGTATGGAATGTCCGAGAAGTTCGGACTTGCTCAGCTGGAATCGCCGGCAGCCCAGTTCCTGGATGACGGCCGGATCATCATGAACTGCTCAGACGCTACGGCAGCGCAGGTGGATCAGGAGGTAATCAAGATCCTGAAGCAGTCGTATGATCAGGCAAAGCGGATTCTGTCCGAGCATCGCAAGGCGATGGATGAGATCGCGGCGTTCCTGATTGAGAAAGAGACCATCACCGGCAAGGAATTCATGGAGATTCTTCACAGGATCGAGGGGGATCAGGTATCTGCAGCCCATCAGGAAGGGCGGATTGTGGAGCGGCCTTATGAGGCCGAAACCAAAGCCGCGCAGCCTGAGACACAGAGCAAGGCCGAGCAGCCTGAGGCACAGAGCAAGGCCGCACAGCCCGAGGCACAGAGCAAGGCCGCACAGCCTGAGGCAGAAAAGGAAGCCGCGCAGCCTGAGGAAGATGCCGAAGCGGAGTGATTGGCAGCGACCCGCGCTTCACCTTCTCAGCGAGGCGGAGTCGTTCACATTTTATTGGAAGAGAACATGATAAAGAAAGTTGAAAAACTGATTCATCTGTTTCGGACGCACCGGGAGATCTGGTGGATCATCATCTATACGGCGATTTATATGGGCGGGTTCCAGATTATGGAGAACGCACGCCATGTGCATTATCACGTGATCCATACCTGGCTGGATGACCAGATTCCATTCTGTGAGTATTTCATTATTCCGTATGTAATCTGGTTCGGGTTCAATCTTGCCGTAGTCGGGTGGTTTGTTCTGCATGCGCAAAAGCATGAGTATTATCGCCTGATCACGGCGCTGATGCTTGGCATGACGGCATTTCTTGTCGTCTCTGTCGTGTATCCGAACCGTCTGGAGCTTCGCCCGTACTATGTGGATACCGGCAATCTGTGCGGGAAGCTGGTGGCGCTTTTATATCAGTCGGATACCTCAACGAATGTGCTTCCCAGTATTCATGTGTACAACACGGTTGTACTGTGCCATGCGATCAATACGTGCGGCGCGCTGCGGCGCAGAATCGGCGTATTGGTGTCATGCAATGTCCTGGGTGTGCTGATCATATTGTCGACAATGTTTCTGAAGCAGCACTCTGTGATCGATGTCTCTCTGGGCCTGGTGATGGGCATGCTGCTTCAGATTGTCAGCGACCGGATCTTTGAGACAGAGGAAGAGCGGTCCTTTGCACGGGATGCTCTGCTGGGCAGAAGACCATCCTCCCGCAGTACGGCGCTGTGAGGAAGCCTGCCTGAGACCGCAGGATTCCGGAAGGAACATGTTCATGAAAGAATGGCTGCCGCATAGACCATACATCGCATGAAGTTATTTCTCTCATGCGGGTTCGGCTCTATGCGGCAGTTTTATACCGGAGAGAAGGATGAATCCCGATTTTGATCTGCAGGAAGAACTGAAGAAGCTGCCCCACAAGCCTGGGGTCTACATCATGCACGACAAAAAGGATGCGATCCTCTATGTCGGAAAAGCAATCAATCTGAACCGGCGTGTCCACCAGTATTTTGTACGGAAGCTCGGAAGAGGGGCCAAGATTGAGCGCATGGTCAGCAGGATCGCCTGGTTTGAATATATCGTGACAGACTCAGAGCTGGAAGCTTTGGTGCTGGAGAATAATCTGATCAAGGAGAACCGCCCGAAGTACAACACCCTTCTGAAGGATGACAAGACATATCCCTATATCAAGGTGACCGTGCAGGAGGAATATCCCCGCGTGCTGTTTACCAGGAAAATGAAAAAGGACGGAGCACGCTACTTCGGGCCGTTTAAGAGCGCCTTTGCGGTCAAGGAAACCATAGAGCTTCTGCGGAAGCTGTACCAGGTCAGGGACTGTACGAGAAATCTGCCGCGGGACATCGGGCTGGAGCGCCCCTGCCTGAATTATCAGATCGGCCAGTGCCAGGCCCCCTGCCAGGGAAAGATCTCAAAGGAGGCATATCAGGAAGGCATCCATAAAGCGCTGCGTTTTCTTTCCGGAAATTATAAACCGGTTGTGAAGATGCTGGAAGAGCGGATGCAGGCTGCAAGCGCGGAGATGGACTTCGAGACCGCGGCAAAGATGCGGGATCTGATGCAGAATGTGATCAGCGTGACACAGAAGCAGAAGATGGAGAGCACAGACGGTGAGGACCGCGATGTGCTGGCACTTGCAATGGACGGCACGGATGCGGTTGTCCAGGTCTTTTATGTCCGGGGCGGCAAGCTGATCGGGCGGGATCATAGCTTTCTTCGGATCGGAGAGGAGGATGAGGCCCTGCTTGCACAGGCACAGCCGGACGAGGAGACGCCGGAAGGCGGGCTGCGGGAGACAGAGCCTCAGGATGCAGGGACGGACGATGCCAGGGACCGGCAGGAGCTGCGCGTGAAAGCAAGTGTTCTTTCCACGTTCGTGCGTCAGTTCTACGCGTCTTGCGTATTCCTGCCAAAGGAGATTCTGCTGGAGACAAGGATCGAGGATCAGGAGCTGATTGAAGAATGGCTCAGCGCCAGGCGGGGCAGGGCTGTACATCTCAGAACGCCGCTAAGAGGAACCTACAGCCGTCTGGTGCAGATGGCACAGGAGAACGCCGCGCTTGTTCTGAAGATGGACCGGGAGAGAGCGCGCCTGGAAGAGGGCAGAACCATCGGTGCCATGCAGGAGATCGCGTCCGCGCTGGGGCTTCCTCATCTGACCAGGGTGGAGGCCTATGACATTTCCAATACCTCAGGCGTAGAGTCTGTCGGTTCCATGGTGGTATTCGAAAAGGGGAAACCAAAGCGCAGCGATTACCGGAAGTTCCGGATCCGTACCGTCGAGGGGCCGAATGATTACGCCTCCCTCCGGGAGGTGATCTTTCGCAGACTCACGCATGGGCTGGAGGAAGAAAAGAGTCTGGAGGAGCGCGCACTGGCGGCGAAAGATGGCTCATTCAGTACCTTTCCGGATCTGATCATGATGGATGGAGGAAAAGGGCAGGTACATATCGCGGAAGAGGTCTGCAAAGAACTCGGGCTTGCGATTCCCGTCTGCGGGATGGTGAAGGACGACTACCACAGAACCAGAGGGTTGTATTTTCATGACCGGGAGCTTCCGATCAAGCCTGCGTCAGAAGGATTCAAGCTGATTACCAGAGTGCAGGACGAGGCGCACCGGTTCGCCATTGAATATCACCGCTCCTTGCGGGGGAAGGCACAGACCCGCTCCCTGCTCGATGAGATCGAAGGAATCGGACCGGCGAGAAGGAAGGCACTGCTGCGCAGTTTCGGCTCCCTGGAAGCAATCCGGGACGCGGATGAGGAGCAGCTGTCGCACGCACCGTCCATGAACGCGGCAAGCGCCAGGAAAGTATATGAGTTCTTCCATCCCGCCTCGACAAAGTAGGCTTTTTTTGCTACTATTTATGGATGCAATACAGTATAGTGTCATCTTGTCTGCGTGCTGTCTGAAAGAGGATCATTTATGAATACAAAGTCCAGCGTCCCAATTGAAAAACTGGTCCAGAAGATGGGTCTGACCAACCGGACTGAGTCCGTTCAATTAAAGGGTAAGAAGCTTACAACCCCGGAGGTCAACCGGCCGGCGCTGCAGCTGACCGGGTACTTTGATTACTTTGACGCGGATCGTCTGCAGATCATCGGATATGTGGAATATACGTATCTGGACACGCTGGACAGAGAGCGTAAGCGGGTGGTCTATGAACGTCTTCTTGCCGCGAAGATCCCCGCGATCGTCTATACGACCCGCACGGTTCCGGATGAGGATATGCTGGAGCTGGCAACACGTTATGACGTGCCGATTTTCACGACGGACCGGGAGACCAGCGCATTTGCGGCGGAGGTCCTTCGGTGGCTGAACGTAGAACTGGCTCCGTGCATCACGATCCATGGTGTTCTGGTAGATGTGTACGGAGAAGGCGTACTGATCACGGGCGAGAGCGGAATCGGAAAGAGTGAAGCCGCGCTCGAGCTGGTCAGGAGAGGCCATCGCCTGATCACGGATGACGTCGTGGAGATTCGAAAGGTGTCGGATCATACCCTTGTGGGTACGGCTCCGGATATCACGCGGCACTTCATCGAACTGCGCGGAATCGGCATCATCAATGTCAAGACCCTGTTCGGTGTGGAAGCGGTCATGGATACGACCAACATCGATCTCGTGATCAAGCTGGAGGAATGGGATAAGGACAAGGAATATGACAGACTTGGCCTGCAGGAGGAGTACACGGAGTTCCTCGGCAACCGGGTTACCTGCCACTCCCTGCCGATTCGTCCGGGGCGGAACCTGGCGGTGATCGTGGAATCGGCCGCGGTTAACCACAGGCAGAAAAAGATGGGATACAATGCGGCCCAGGAGCTGTACAACCGCGTACAGCAGGGCATCATGAAGAATATGGAAAAGCACGAGGAAGAATAAGGGAGAAGAAGCGGCTATGAAAAAGTATTGCTTTGGAATCGATGTCGGCGGCACCACGATCAAGTGCGGACTTTTCAGTACGGACGGAAACCTTCTCGATAAATGGGAGATCACGACCAGAACGGAGGAGAACGGAGTCCATATTCTCCCGGATATTGCGGAGGCAATCAATCAAAAGATCGAGGACAGAGGCCTCACCAAAAATGAGATCGAAGGCATCGGACTGGATATTCCCGGACCGGTCAATGAAAAGGGTGTCTGCATGCTTGCGGTGAATCTTCACTGGGGGCAGGTGAACATTGTCCGGGAGATGGAGAAGATGACCGGCATACGCACCAAAGCGCTCAATGACGCAAACGCGGCAGCGCTCGGAGAATGCTGGAAGGGCGGCGGCGCCGGACATAAGAATCTGATCATGGTAACGCTGGGAACCGGAATCGGCGGCGGCGTTGTCGTGGAAGGCAAGGTAATTGCCGGCGCGCATGGCTCCGGCGGCGAGATCGGACATGTCCATGTCACCGAAGAGCTGAACGAACCGTGCAACTGCGGAAATGTCGGGTGTCTGGAGCAGGTTGCGTCCGCGACCGGCATTGTCCGGCTCGCGAAGATGCAGCTGGATCAGAATCCCGATCAGCCAAGTGTGCTGCGCGGAAAAGCATTTACCGCGAAGGATGTATGGGACGCGGTGAAAGCAGGAGATGAGGCAGCGGATGCCATCGCCGAGAAGTTCGGATTGTATCTGGGAAGAGCGTTGGCTGCCTTTGCCTGTGTGACGGACCCGGAGATCTATGTGATCGGCGGAGGGGTCTCCAAGGCAGGAAACGTAATTCTGGACTATGTGCAGAAGTATTACCGGCAGTATGCCTTCCCGGGCTGCAAGGACGCGGCATTCGCGCTGGCTACCCTTGGGAATGACGCAGGCATCTACGGAGCAGCGAAGGTTGTCCTGTAACGGAGCCGGTATTTCAAGTACACCATCGTTATACTTGTTCCCGACCATGGCATCCGCCGGAAGAGAGAATTCCGATGCCGGGTCTGCCGGAGGCTGATTGGATAATGGAGGAAAAGAACATGAGAAGACGCAACAAAAAGCAGCAGACAATCGCAATTATCATCGTAGTGATTCTGGTAGCTGCCATGCTGTTCTCCCTGATCCCGGCATTTCTGCTGTAAGGAGAGAAGAACGTGAAGAGAGGAACCTATCGAAGAGCAGTCCTGGCAACTTTTGCCCTGGCGGGACTGCTTTCCTTCCATACGCAGGCAGCAAAGCCTGTGGCCTTAGCTTCTGACACGACGATCGCCAATGGCGTGCAGGTAGAAGGCGTTGACCTGTCCGGCATGACACCGGAACAGGCAAAGGCGGCACTCCAGGCGAAGGCAGACGCGCTGGCGTCCACACCGGTCAATCTGCGGATGGGGGAGAATATCATCACCACCTCCCTTGCGGAGCTCGGGTATACCTGTACGAATCTGGACATCGTCGACTCTCTCGTCCCGATCGGGAAGAGCGGAAACATCGTAGAGCGCTACAAGGAGCAGAAGGATCTGGAGAATGAGACCGTGCAGTACGCGCTGGACTTTACCGTGGATCCTTCCAGAGTACAGGCATTTGTGCAGAACTGCAGCGTTTACAATACGGATCCGGTAGAAGGAGAGCTTCTGGTCGGCGACGATGGCTATCCGTATGTGGAAGGCGGGACGAAGGGGATTACCCTGAAGCCGGAAGAGTCGGCAGAGATTGTCAGACAGGCGATTGAATCCTGGACAGGCGGGGACATTACGGTGGATCTTGTCTGTGAAGAGACAAGCCCGGAGGTGTCCTATGAAACGCTGGCACAGGTGAAGGATATTCTGGGGATGGCGACGACGGATTACTCGGCATCCTCCGGAAACCGCGCAATCAATGTGGAAAATGGATGTGCTTTGATCAACGGGACGCTGCTGTGGCCGGGAGACGAGTTCTCGGTGACGGATGCCGTTACTCCGTTTTCCGCGGAGAACGGATATATGCCGGCCCCCACGTATGAGGAGAACCGTACCATTGACTCCTACGGAGGCGGAATCTGCCAGGTTTCCACGACACTGTACAATGCGGCGCTGAAGGCGGAGATGGATATCACCGCGCGGTCAAACCATACGATGATGGTGACCTATGTAGAACCCTCCAAGGATGCTGCCATTGCGGAAGGCGTTATGGACATGCGGTTTGTGAACAACACAGACGCCCCGATCTATATTCAGGGCGGATGCCATGGCGGACAGATCACATTTATCATCTATGGCCATGAGACACGGCCGGAAAACCGGACCCTTGAGTTTGAGAGCCGGACGATTGCGACGATGGATGCAGACGGATACTCTCTGTACCCGGATGCGACACAGCCTGTGGGATACATTGCACAGACGCAGTCTCCCCATACCGGATGCCAGGCACAGCTGTGGAAGCATATCTATATCGACGGCGTGGAGACGGATGAGGTTCTGGTCAATGAAAGCTATTATCAGTCCGTCGGGACCATCTATTCCGTGGGTGTGATGACCGATAACACGTCTGTGCAGCAGGCACTTTACGGGGCAATCGGGTCAAATAACTTAGATGCGGTACAGCAGATCATCCGGACCGGAACCGCCGCGGCGCAGCCGGCCCAGGGACAGAATCAGACCGCCGGCGACGTGGATGACAACATGCCGCAGGGGCAGGATGTGACGATCTATAACTGATGAAAGAAAGGACAATGCCATGAGGGAGAAAATCCTTAATCTTCTGGAGCGCAATTCCAGGATGACGCCGGCTGAGATTGCCGTCCTGCTCGGCTCGAGCAGTGAAGTGATCGCGGCTGAGATCAGGAAGATGGAGCAGGAGAACATTATCTGCGGTTACAATACACTCATCGACTGGGACAAGGCAGGCTCCGATGCCGTGACGGCGCTGATCGAGGTGAGAGTCACCCCGCAGAGAGGGCAGGGCTTCGATAACATCGCGGAGCGGATCTATAACTATCCGGAAGTGCAGTCGGTCTACCTGATCTCAGGCGCATACGATCTGCTCGTCATTCTGGAGGGCAAGACGCTGAAGGAAGTATCCGAGTTCGTATCGAGCAAGCTGTCCACACTGGACACGGTGCTCTCGACGGCAACGCATTTTATCCTGAAGAAGTATAAGGATGACGGCATCATCTTTGAGAGAAAGAAAAAGGATGAGCGGATGAGCATCACACCGTGAGGGAGAAGAATCGATGAAGGAGTTGTCAGTGAGAAATGTACTCTCCGCGAAGGCGGACAGTCTGAAACCGTCGGGGATCAGGAAGTTCTTTGATATCGTAGCGGAGATGGATGATGTGGTGTCGCTGGGTGTCGGAGAACCGGATTTTGATACACCCTGGGCGGTGCGGGATGAGGGCATCTACACGCTGGAACGGGGCAAAACCTTCTATACCTCTAACGCGGGTCTGATGGAGCTGCGCAAAGAGATCACGGTATTCCTGAAGAAGCGCACAGGGGTTTCCTATGATCCGGTACATGAGTGCCTGGTAACGGTGGGCGGTTCGGAGGCGATTGACCTGGCCTTCCGCGCCATGCTCAATCCGGGGGATGAGGTTCTGATCCCGGAGCCCTGCTATGTTTCCTATACGCCGTGCGCGATCCTTGCGGACGGTGTGCCGGTACCGATTCCGCTTCAGGAAAAAAATGAATTCCGCCTGACGGCCGGGGAGCTGGAAGAACATATCACGGAGAAAACAAAGATCCTGGTTCTTCCGTTTCCGAACAATCCGACGGGAGCGGTCATGCGCAGGGAAGATCTCGAGGCGGTGGCGAAGGTATGTCTGGAGCACGATCTTTATGTCGTATCAGATGAGATCTACTCCGAGCTGACCTACACCGGAGAGGATCATGTTTCCATCACGCAGATTCCGGGGATGAGAGAGCGGACCATCCTGATCAACGGTTTCTCGAAGGCCTTTGCCATGACCGGCTGGAGATTGGGATATTGCTGCGGACCGCAGGAGATTCTGTCCGTCATGACCAAGATCCATCAGTTCGCGATCATGTGCGCGCCGACCAACAGTCAGTACGCGGCGACGGTTGCCCTGCGGGA
>Ga0256405_10003511_pt1 | contig 32091 bp, 29 predicted proteins | sample RumenRJG_02DNA_FD_189096 | JGI IMG/M metagenome (GOLD analysis project Ga0256405, IMG submission 189096) | Bovine rumen microbial communities from Lethbridge, Alberta, Canada - RJG_02 | ecosystem: Host-associated > Mammals > Digestive system > Stomach > Rumen | place: Canada: Alberta...
CTCTTCTGGTGTAATATGTTTGTAATGACTCATAGTACCTCCTGGTATTTGGATGTCTTCGCAAACACCATTGTACCAGAACTATGGGTCATTATTTATTTGTTGCACTTAGAGTGTAAATTCAAGACCATAAAAACCGGACAGAATCCGCAGGTGTTCCTGCACATATTCAAACTGACCGTCCTCAAATACCGCCGGCGCCATGTAGGTGTATTGAATACCATCATAGGCCAGCAGGGCTGGCGTCAGACTTTTCGTGAGGTCCATATGCGCGAATCGCTCGGCGTTCTGCCGGGCGATCTTATCGTTGCAGGCCCAGAGTGTCTTCTGTTCCTCGTAGGAGAGACTCCGGATCCAGTCCTTCAGGATTTCTGCACGGTCCGTGAAGACCGGCAGCTCCGTACAGACAAATGAATCCGTGTCCACCCGCATCTGCTTGGCCGGAGATATGATGAACCTCATGACAGTTCCCTTACTTCATATCCTGCATTCTTTAAAACCTTCATTGCCTTCTCAAAATTCTCTTCCTTTGTAAGGATATAGTCCGTGTTATAGGTCGAGATGGCAAATATGCCAATCCCACCCTCTGCCAGGATCTTTGATATGCGCGCCAGAATTCCAATTAAGGAGAAGTCCAGCTGCCCAATAATGCGAAAGCCTTTCCAGCCATCATCCCGTTCTATGGTATTCCCCGGAACAAGCGCTTCAGGACAGACCAGTGAATTCTCCTCATCTGTCGTTCCCGTAAAGCAGAACGGCTTCGTCAGGTCAACGCCGGAGTAATCTTTGACTTTGCAGACGGAAAAGCGAGGCCGGAGTGTTTCCAGAATGATTTTGATCTCCTGATCCTGCTGATTGTCTGTGAGAAAGGCATTTCTCGCAACGTTCTCCCACGTAAACATGCTTCCCCACTCGGAATCCAGAAAAGCCGTTATAATCTTCTCATATTTCATATAACAATCCGGATGCAGTACAAATATATACGAACGCTGCGTGCCCCTGTGAAAAGTGACAGCCAGGATCTGCGCGTCTCTGATATGATTTCTGATCTCTGCCTTTGCCTGCTCCCAGGCTTCCTGTTTTCTACGTCCTTTATGACAATAGTAAACGACGTTCCTTCCGCTGTTGTAATACTCAGCAACATCTTCCGGGAGAATAAACTTCTCGCTGTCTTTTGTCCTTGCTGTCTTTCTGTAGCTGATGCCATTATCAGGATCTGCAAATATGAGTTCGGCATTCCCCAGCATAAGTGTTGAATTATTGAACCACAGCCTGCGGTTCCATTCCCTTGCATCTGCTTTCAGAGAGCTGCTTTTCAGCAGCTCACCATAGAATTCAGCGCCAGGAATAATCCCTGCCTGCTCAATCATTTTGATAGTTTTATCAGGATGATCCGCTATATTTTGAAGTGCATCAAATAACTCCGGATCGTAAACCCTATCAGCAGGATTCTTCAGATAAGTGGTGAATTTTCCATCGGTAGAGCCATCATTCTCTGTAAGAAACCAATTAACACCGATCTTTATCCCGTAACTTGCCAGGAATCGCAGAAGGCCATACTTTCCGTAGTCGCCGATGTCTCCGACATATTGGTTTTTCATTTCACATCATCCTCATTTCGATCAGATAATCATAATTCACCGCGCATATGCATTATATGGCGTTGCTCTTTCTCCGACTTCTGCCTGACAAAATGCATTGCAACAACCATATATACCAGAACTATTGCCGGTGAAATTGCTTTCATTACATCTCCGATTCTCCAGAAATAGAACACCGACATTCCTACAAACAATATGATCCCAGCAAAATAACAGATCTTATTCCCTGTTCGTGCCGCTTTACATATTCCGAATGCAATACCTTTTCCGGTTTTAATCGGATACAGCAGCCAAACTCCATGATTATTAAATGGATTATTCAGCATGTCGAACAGAAGATGGAGTAAACCGCCAATACAATAATAAATGGCTGCGTCAGGATATATACAATAAACACCTATCGCAGTAATCGCAATAAACAGCAGTGAATGTGAGAATGTTCTGTGTGGCGAAAAGAATCCTATTAATAAGGCAACAGCGAAAACGATAAGACCTGTCAATGCAGTGTACTGCCTTGAAATAGCTGTCATTAATATACCGGTCTTAAAAAACCAGTCCAAGAGAATACTTATTCCTAAAAGACCAACGATAGCTAATCTGGTACGACCCGCATCTGTAACCTTGGGATTTGTCAGATTATCTCTTGTATCTATATCAACAGCCACTCCGCCTACGGCCCCGGCGAGCGCCGCTGTAATATAGAGCGCCGGAGATCCGTCTCCATTCAGAGCGGCTAATGAAAGCGCACCCGCTGCGCCGATTGCAGCGTGTGTGTATCCCATCATCTTACATTACCTCCAAAAAACGGTTGGTTCAGGCAACGCCCAAATAGATGTTCTTCCCATCGAGCAGCACATTGATGGGCTTGTTATACAACTGGTTCACCATTTCGATATTATCAACAAAGGGCCGGACACAGCTGTCCTTCGCATCAATCAACACTTTCATCGTGTCCATCATTCTTCTTGAGTCAAGCTGACCAAGCTTGCTCCCAGCACCAATCAAGGCTTCATCTACCTTGCCTTTGCTAATTACCGGTGTCTTAGCAATCGCCTCTCCAGTGGCCTTGCTAACGGTTTTAAGTCCTTTCAGCACCGCCGACTGGACAGAGGACTTTGAATAGTTCTCCATCTGATCATAAACAGCTGTGTATAATTCCCTGTACTGAATGGAATATTCCTCAATCTTTCCTGCAATGCTCTTCAGATAATCCGCATCAAAGTTTCCAAGAAGCATAACTTCCAGGAAATATGCAAACCCATGTGTATAAAGTGCAAGCCGATAGTCCTTAAAAAGATCAAGCAGCTTGGCCGTCTGTTTCTTCACGTCCTGATCAATATGAATCAGATTTTTCTTTTTTGTTTTCTCTATGATCCTCTGCCGGTAGAAGAGAATCTTCTGTTCTGCAGCCTGCCTTATATCCAGAACTTTGACATGGTTGCTTTGTTTATACATGTCACTGTTCCAGTTATATTTAAAGCTGTTCAGAATGTCTGCCAGGAAAGTCAGGTTTCCCCTCAGCTCAGCCTTCTCTTTCTGAACCAGAAAATCCATCATTTCCTGCTGCAGTTCCTGAATCGCATCCAGCTTTTTATCAATATTTGCCAAGGCTGCTGCCATGAAAATCATAGTCGGATTACAGACAAGCGGATTTAAGACAGCCTGACCGGCAATCTGATTATTCGCGTCAAGAACAGTTCCCAGATTTCCAACACCACTCTTAAAAGATGCCAGATGTGTTCCGCTGGGGATTGTAACTTTGCAGAGCTGCGTCGTCGCCCCTCTGCCAAATACATTCTGCGCTGCCGTGGCCAACGGTTCAAAAGCAGTCCCTAGCGCCGGTATTCTGGACAACGGAATCTTAGTATAATTACTGCCGGTGACATCTTCTTCAACAAATACAGGATGAAATTCCATCTGCCCCATAGACTGCTGTAGTGCCTGGCTCTTATATGTATCAACTTCGTTCATAAGCACTCCCCTTAAATACTGCTTTCCAAAGCCTTCTGCGCCATCTCTCTATACTCCATCATCGCATTTTCCGGTCCTTCGATCCGTACCTTTCCTCCCCACTGAAACACCCAGCTGTAGAAAGTGGGAGAGGTACAGACCTTCACCTTTGTCCAGAAATGCTTCGGATCCGCTTTCTTGACGGTGATGTCCATGCCGAACTTGTCCAGAACACCCTTCATGACTTCGTTCGCACAGAGAAGCGCCACTTCCTGCGACTCTTCATTGTCGTACATGCGGAAGACTTCCCTGGTATAACGGGCCACATCGAAATCCTCCGGGACCTGCTGAGCGTCTTCGTTCAGAATATCCGGCGTTTTGAGGATCCGATCCACACGGTATGTTCTGGTCTCTTCCTGCTCATGGTTCCAGCCGACCAGATAGTAATAGTCGCCGTTCCAGATCATGGTGTACGGACTGACAATATATGGCTTACCATCGTTCCGCAGGAACTGCTTCTTCCTGCCGTCAAAGTCGGTGTAGTAGAAGGAAATCTGCTTTCCGGTATTGATTGCCTCATTGATGGCATCGACGATGTAGTAGCCTTTTTCATTTGCGGATCTGACCCGGCCGGAAGTATGCAGATTCCTCTTGAGCTTCGCCGCGCTGGCCTCGCTGGTCAGTTTCAGGAGCTTTTCCACCAGCAGGCGGCTCTTTTTCTCCGTGATGAACTTGGAGGATTCCACTGCATCGATCAGGATCTTCAGTTCCGGAAGCTCGAAATTGCTGTTCTCCAGATAGTATTTGTTCTGACGTGACCGTCTTGCATGGACATCAAAGCCTGCTGCTTTCAGCATCTCTATATCGCCCGGCACAGTCGTCCGGTGCATTGAGATACCGTGCTCCTTCTCCATAATGTTCCGGATCTGATTGGTCGTCAGCTGATGCTCCGCGTCGGTATGCTGCAGAAGAAGCTGATACATATACAAAACACGCAGACGGATGTCATTCCAGTTCAGGTTGGGATCGACCTCGATAGTAGTGGCCGCCTTTTTTGCCTCCTGATCTGCCTGGATCACGGCCGCAATGGTCTCGGCTGCAAGACGGGATCCTGCTTCGCTCGGATGTTGGCCATCTTCCGCATACAGATCCTGGGAATCGGCTTGTTCATAGAATTGCTGTCCGACCTCCGCGATCAGCGCATCATTCTGATCGGCGGCTTCGCGATAGGCGTCGTGCAGGCCCTGCGCCATCTCGTCATAGCTTATATCCATCTCTGCCATGGCCTGGCTGTCTTTCTGATAAGCCCAGGTGGCAAATAGAAGAGGAGTGGCACCTTCTTCCCTGATCCAGGCACAGAGCCGTCCGGCATTCTTCAGGAAGGAATTCCGTGAAGTGACCGGCCCGTTGCTCATTTCCTGCAGGACTACGTAATCCCAGAATTCATTTTCCAGAGCGGCCTGCGTTTTGGCTCCGGTCTTCGTCTTCGGATTGAGCTGCTCCGCCAGGCGGGCGCCGCCGCGGGTGTGATGTACGACCTCCGCGCCGGTGAGTTCTGCCAGCATGGCGGGCATGTCATTGGCAAATGTAAAGCTGTTGCCAAGCATTAGGATACGCATGGTAACCTCCTCCATTTAATCTATGTTCTATAGCTTCTTTAGGTATCGCGCCGGTACTTCCTTTGTCAGCCACACATGATTTGCGGAAAGGAAGAATCGATATCCGTCTTCTGTCATTTTGTGGCAATCAATCTCATAAATAACCGGCTTCCCATGCCGACTGCCGACCTTCCGCGCCGTCTCCACATCTGAGGAAAGATGCACATACAGCCGGCTCTTTGGAATGAGCCCCTGTGCATCGATAGAAGAGACATATTTCTCTCCGGTACCATGCCAGAGAATTTCCGGCGGAACCTTTTCCTCCAGTTCCACATCTACCGGAATGGAATGCCCCTGGTTCGCGCGGATCAGCGTATGATCCTCATTGAAGGAATAGCGCTGCTTTTCATCCGTCCGGACGATCTCCTCCAGTAATTCCATATCAAGAGTATGTCCGTCTGATCTGTTGATCCCATCGATCAGTTCCTGCACATCTGCCCAGCCATGTTCATCAAGGGTGATTCCGATGGCCTCCGGCTGATGGCGGAGGATCAGGGAGATGAACTTACTTGTGTTCCTCAGTTGCTTATCGGATTTCCCGTTCTTCATCTATAATTTCCGCCTCCGTGTTCTCCTCCACAAAAAGGGAAATGTCATCCATCAGGCTGTATGCCATTGCGTTATGCGGGACAATGGCCGCAACGCCGATCACAATGATCTGATGGGTATCCTGCTCATCGATCTCCGCTGCCGATACATGATATCGGTTCTGGAGTTTCGCGATAAGGCTCTTTACTATCATCCGTTTTTCTTTCAGGCTGTGAACCCAAGGGGCACGGAGCTTGAACGTCAGGGTTGCTATTTTCATGATCAAAACTTTGTTACAATTGTCCGTACAAATAGTTCTGCAACATCTTGGTCAAACTCTCTGGTTACTAAATCAAAAACTCTTTCTAGCACCTTACGTTGTTCCAGTGTGAATTTTGGATTAATATTTAATGCAGTGTATTTGGTTTGCGCTTTTTTTTGATTAAGAAGCATTCCAAGTTTTGATATATAATCGGTTTCTGCAAGTTCTGAAGACTCATCCAGACCGATAATCGAACTCTCCCCGTAATCCTCCGCGTATGCTAGATCTTCTGAGTACAGGTCATTCTCATCAGCAATATCATCCAAATATTCCGCTTCTGCAACCGCTTTCTTATGTAAAGAAAGGCTCCGTTCATACGAGAGATGGCGGATCTCCTTTGAAACCTCAAATGCCCAATCCTTTAGATTAGCTAGAAGTTCATAATATGCTGAATTCTTCTCGAAACCATCTCGTCTGGAGTTTACAATTATTTCGGGATCGACCACATGCAGCTCACCAAGCATCCAGCCGTTAAACCGCTCTTCCTTGAAAAGAGAACTGCAAGAGCCCTTACCTCCGATTAATATATTCCCTTGACGAATTCGGAGTCCCTTAATAGTATTGTCTATAATCGTTCCATAGAAGCTCGTCTCAGCATACCAGAGGATTGCACTGAGTTTATCTTTTCTGTAAAATGGTTCAACCTTAATGTCTCTTATGAGATCAAATTGTTTTTTTACTCTGTCCGAAATAAGCGTGTCACGGTATGGCTTATATAATGTCTCACCATTAAGACGAATTCTATACTGCGGAATATCATATCCACTTAACCTCATTTTCTCTGTAATAGTTCGTCCCCATTTAAACTCCTTAGAAAACTGAAGTGGTGCATGCTGAAGCAGATAGTCCGCGACGGCTTCTGGATCAATGAGTCCTGCTTCTTCCCAAACGCCGTTAAGTTCAACCTGAAAATATCTGCGTTTGGCACTTTCTTTTTCTGCCCTAACTGTGACTATTTTTTTGATCACATCTTCAACGCTAACACTTTCATGTTTTCCGGGAAGTAATAATTCTTTTAAAAGTGCCGCATCAAATTCAATTACGGTTGCAATTTCTTCATCTTGATAACTCGTCTTAAAAGTCAGCTTTTCACAATAGCTAAGTCCTGCAAGCCTGCCTATTCCTCTAAAACCGCGTGATGTTACGCGGTTTTTTTGCGAATTACCAATATCCAGAAGAGTTCCGACCGCATCTGAGGCAGGGACTCCACAACCGTTATCTTTTATAGTGATACATTTTTTCGCTTGATCAATCACTATATCAATTACCAGCTTGTCTGCTATTTCGATTCCTGCCCCTACTGCATCGTCACATGAATCAACTGAATTCTGGATATATTCACGGTACATATCAAGAGGCGAAGCATACATGCCATTTGTAAGTGATTCCAGCGTATATTTGCCAATTATTAGTTCTCGTTTCATTCGAAACCCTCAAAATCAAACAGTGATATCTGTTTGCAAAAATCGTTGAGCTGTTGCTCGATCTGCGAAGCGACGTATTCTGCGCCGACCTCACCATCGGTCGCTTGTTTAATTAGCCGCTTTTTAAAGATCTGAAATCTCTCTGCCAGAATACATCTACATTTATCTTCATTCAGGCTTTTTATTGCTTTTACAATATCTAAAATATCTTTCTTACGCAGAGCACCTGCCTTTTTATACAGGAAGAAACTACGTACCAACTCAAACTTAAACACCTTAACCTGTGCTTTTTTCTGTGCTTTGATAAGATTACCTACCACAAACGGTTCTTCTTCCGCTGAATAATCAATATGTTCAAGAACACTTTTGGCAAAACCAGCTCCAAATGTTCTGAACGCGCCTTCAAGAAGAGAATACGGTAGTTTCCCGTCTGTAACATACCTTACCATTCGTTCGTATATTAGCGGGAAGTCTTTCGTTATATACTCCACAATTACTTTTTTCTCGCTGGCGTCTTCCAGCATAAGCGCTTTTAAAAGCGTCGGTGTCGTAAAATAATGTATAAAGAGCTTTTTATGATCCTTGTTTTCTATTTCTAAATAACGATCAATAGCATTGTTTGTTGCCAGTATCGCAATCTCCATGCTTTTACGTTCAATACTCTCACCGTATTCAGACATAATTACTGCACGGCTATCAAGCTTGATGATAACTCCAGTCATAGAGTTCATATCATCTACTGGTGTTTTTCCTAATTTTTTAGAAGCTGCAGTAATCTTCTCTTTACTATCATTTGTCTTTGAAAGATGGATATGGAAGCTTCCGCCTGTTCGTTTTTTTCATAGGATTCCAGATTTGAATGGACACTGGGAGGGCGAACTTTTCTCTTCGTATTCTGAAGAAGCTATTCACATGGATCTTGACATAGTTCAGACTTGGTCTGAAATCTCATTCAGAGCATCGTTTCCAAAATCCACGTCTAGTAGTAATACAGCTGCTATACATATGGAAGATAGCCGTGGTATCAGTATCTATTTTGGCTTTCACAATGACAGTACTGATATCACATCTGGAATGCAATCGTATGACGGCTACAATATTCTGACTCTGGATGATAAAGATACGCTTTCAGCGCGATATTTCAATAACCGTCCAAGTCACAGAAAAACTGTAAAAGGTGGTAATATGGGAACTTTCAATCTAAAAAGGAAGAAACGCTGAATTTATTCATTTAACAAACCTCGCAAGCAATGCCCGGGGGCACCCCGCGCGGCTATTCCGGCTTTTAGCCCTCATGTGCTTGTTGGGAAGTTTCCCAAACCCTTCCTGACACAACTGCGTTGTGGCTGCGCGTTCCTGCAGAACGCTTTTCTGAAAACCTGCAGTTTCCACCGGTTTTTCATTTTTCAAAACCAAAAAGAGTGCCGGTCCGAACACCAGAGAATATCTCTGATGCCCGGATCGGCGTTGTTATCGTTCCTGTTCTTTCCGTTTCTTTCGATCGGCATTTTCTTTACGCTCTGCATCATAGAGAGAAGCGATATTCTCGCGGATGGCCAGATACTCCCTGGCTTCACTGCAGGCAGCCCGATATTCTCTGAACTTCGCTTTTTTCTCTTTCATCAGCTCGGCATACTCAGCATTCAGCTCCTTTACGCGGGGGATTTTTTTGACGCCAAGTTCATCGAAAGCTTTCTTAGCTGCCTTGTGAATGGTGAGTTCCTCCCGGTGAGCTTCGAAGAACTTTTTGCTGTATCCGGCTTTGCGGTAAGCTTCATAAGTCGCTCTGGTGTCGGAGTAATTGTAGATGTGTTTCCGAAGCGCCGCGATCTCTGTGATCCGCTTCTCCATAGACTGGACCGCGCCGAGCAGGGCATCACGCTCAGCGACCTTCTTGTCGACAAGCGCATGGAGTTCCTCTCTGCTGTCGATCCCGTGTTCCCGCAGAAACAGAAGAGACTTTGACATTTCCTTCAGGTTATGGACCTTCGCCCAGCGTGCGTATCCCGATCCCTTTGTCTGAAGCTTCTCCTGAACATCGATGAGCAGGCTGATTCTTTCCTTCTTCTGCGCCGGCCGACTCTGTGTTTTTCTGACCGTTGGATTCAGGAAATATTGTCGGAGATCCGCTTCCCGATATCCTTCAGAAAGAGAAGACAGCCTGACAAAGCGCTTCTGGTTTTTGCCGCGGATGGAAATGTTCTTCCCGGTCTTGATCTCATAGCCGGCTTCCTGCAGCTTCTTCAGGAATTCCTCGAAATCCTTTGGTGCCGACGGTCCCTGCAGGATGCAGTCGATATTCTGGCAGATCAGTTCCCGGATACTTTCCTTCTTCGGATAATCCGTGTGTTTCTGTCTTTCCCGGTACGGCTTTGGGGTGATGACGGAGAGTCCTCGTTCCAGGCAGATCAGATCGCTGATGCGTTGCAGGGCAAAGGAGGAGAGGTAGAAGTTCCGGAATTTCCTTGTCCCGTCCAGTGAAGTCGAATTGAAAATGATGTGGTTGTGGATGTGAGCCCGGTCGGTGTGGGTCGCAACGATGAAAGCATAGCGTCCTTTCGTGAAACGCATGGCCAGCTCGTAACCGGCCCGGTTGGCTTCCTCTGCCGTGATTTCACCCGGCCTGAAAGACTGGCGGATCTGATAGGCAATGATATCGTTCTTAGGACTGAGTCCTGTTATCTGCTGATATTTCCTTTTGGAGAGCATGAATTCCTCATCTACAGTCATCGGATCGCATTCGTAGGAAGTGACTAGCTCTCCCTTTTCCGTCTTCTCCGGATTCTTCGCATAATCGGTTCTTGCTTCAAGGCAGGCAGCGACAGATCTGCCCTTGTTTACATGAAGCGGTATCAGTCTTGTGGCTGCCATGGACGTACCTCCTCCCTGAGTATTAAGTAAAACGCCGGTCCATCCCGACCGGCGCTGCAGCAATTATGAGATCGCCGCAAGTCTCGCCATAATCTCTTTTGCTCCTTCCCAGATCTCATCCAGTCTCGTCTGCAGGTCCCGGATGTCCTCCGCATAAATGCTTCCGGTTTCATTTGCTTTCTTCGCATACTGGTTCAGGTTGTTGCTGCACCGGCGGAGCAGTGAGACCAGCTCCCGGATATCGGAGAAATCCATGTTGACGCAGTAGCCGTCAAGTGCCATTTTCCGAAGATAAGCGCTGCGGTTCCGTACGTCCACCTCAGCCATCTTTTCTTTGATCCGCGCCAGCTCCTCCGGCGTCACCTTGGTGTAAATGCGTATTCTCTTTGACATAGATGCCTCCTTATACTGTTTCATCTGCCAGGATCAAGGCGGCTTCAAATTCATCATCCCTTATCTGCTGAAGTTTCCCGATCAGGCTGTCCGCCATCTGACACAGATCTTGCTCATCGACGTGCAGGTGCGTCTGCATTTCCCGGAGATTGCTGATGGTCTCGCTCCGGTTATCGCCGCAGTAGAGGAAGAGCATGATGGCCTCCTGCTTCTCAAGTGTGAGATTCATTCCAGGCTCCTTTCCTCGCGGTCCGGCAGAAACGGACGCGGCGGTCTGGGAGGTCTGGTTCGTTCCTCTTCGCGAAGCTTTTCGAGAACGGACCTTCGCTCGGCGGCATCACCGGCTTCCCGTGCTGCCTTTGCCGGATCCGGAGATCCTGCCGGCGGCTCGTCAGGCAGATTGTTGATGATGCCGTCGAACTGGTTGTCATTTTGCTCTACCGCATCCTCGATGGCACGCATGGTGGTGCTGGTGGCTGCGGCTTCCGTGACAAATCGTTCCGGGTGAAGGATCATTTCTACGCGGTCCGACATGAACGGATCATCGAAGACAACACCGTTCAGCCAGGCTTCGCATTCATGCCAACCGGCCATGATCATGGTCTGGCCGCCTTCCCCGAAGAAACGGAGATGGTCATCCGTGCTTTCGATAGTATCGAGCGTATAGCCGGCGGCCTCCATGGCGCGGATCAGCACATCCTTATCCGCGGGTGTATCGTGTATCGGCTCGGTGTGAGATTCATCCCATTTGCTCATGTGCGTTCTCCTTCCTTCTGATTTTTCTGTCTTTTGGGAGCTTTCTTCTCCCCGTTTTCCGGTTTCGTTTCCCCAAGCTGTTTCAGGACTGATTCCTTTTTCATCGCTGCGGTAAGAGTATCCTCCTTGCGGTCAATCATTTCGTGCAGCTCCTGGATCTGATCTCTGGTCAGGTTCAGATTCTCCGTTTCCCAGATCCCGTAACGGACATCCCTCACAGCCTCAACGGTTTCTGCCTGATCGATATCCTTCTTCCAATGGCCGAATGTCACGGCACGGGAGAGCGTGAACTCCAGTTTTTCCAGTTCCGGCTCAGGCATAAGATCCCAGATATCCTTTCCGTCGGAATGAATCACAAATCCCTCGCCGTCATCATGCTTTGAAACTTCGTAGGTCAGACGGAATGGCTCTCCGCGGATTTTGCAGGTCAGCGTGTGCTCAGCAGTACGCATCCCAGGATAATACTTCGAATCCACCCATTCTATGTTCCTTACATCCGAAGATTTCAGAACATCCCTGGATTTCTGTTTCACCATGTCATAGGAGACGGAAAACCGGCTTCTATGGTCCAGTCCCGCGAGGTTCAGAACATATTCCCGTGCCTGGTTCACGGTCCATTCCGGACGGTCCAGCTGTCCCTGCGTCCGGGACAGGAAATCCTTTGTGAGGATCTCATAGCGGAAGCCGGCGTCCGTGCGTTCCAGCATCAGGTATTCCCTGTGGCCGAGCTGCCAGGCCGCTTTCGTAAGCTCTGTTTCCGGCTCCGGCTCACAATGCCCACCGTTCTGCTTCAGGATCTCTGCATACTGGCAGATGTGGTAGACGGAAGTGCCGACCTTCATGTGGTAATCATCGATATAGCTGCATTTCTCCGCGAACTGCCGGTCCGGAAATGTCACCAGCACCGTTCCGCCGTCCGGAATCCGGAAGAGCTCTTCATAGTCTGTGGTGATGAACCGGATGCTGTGCTCATGTTCGTTTCTTTCGCTCATTTCTGCCGCCTCCCTTCTCAAACTCCATGGAGAATACCGCGCGGCCGTCGTCCTCGGTGGAAAGCAGAAGATCAGCGTTATACGTCTTTCCGGTCTTCTGGCTCTTGCAGTCCTTCAGACGGATGCGTCCGTCCCGGAGGAGCTTTTCCACCATCTGGCCGGTCAGGTGTTTGCCGATCTTCGTAAAATACCGGTTGTCCTTCCAGAGAACGAACCGGCATTCCCTGTTGCTGCAGAACCATCCCTTCTGACGTTCCATCACCTCCGCGCCGCAGTGCGGGCAGGCTCCCATCACTTTCTTTCCGTTCATCAAAACGTCCGCTCCTTTCACGACCTCGTAGGTCTTCACCAGTGTGCTGATCATGTCTTCGATTTCCTGCATAAATGCCGACGGGTCATATTCGCCGCGCTCGATCTGTAAAAGCTTCTGCTCCCAGTCCGCTGTCAGCGTCGGGGACTGGATAAGCTCCGGCATCACTGTGATCAGGGAAATGCCCCGGTCCGTCGGCACCAGATATTTGGTCTTCTTATCCCCGCGTCTTGTGAGGAAGCCTTTCTGCACCAGCTTCTCGATCGTGGCCGCGCGGGTCGCCGGTGTGCCGAGGCCTTTGCGTTCTGCCTCCGCAGGGATTTCTTTGGCACCGGCAGATTCCATCAAGCTCAGCATGGTGTCTTCTGTAAAGCGCTTCGGCGGGGTCGTCTTTCCTTCTTTCACCTCTGCCTTTTGGACCGGGAGTGTCATGCCCTCCCGGATCCCCTCCGGCAGGCTCTGCAGGGCGTTTCCGTCTTTACCATCCTTTACGGCTGGCCGGAAATGCCTCTCAATCCGTTTCCACCCTTCGTACAGGACATCTTTTCCTTTGGATGTGTATTCCCGTCCGCCGCAGGAAAGCGTGAGCCTTGTCTCTGCGTACCGGTGCGGTTCGGAGACAGCTGCAAGAAAGCGGCAGGCGATCAGCATCAGGATCCGCATTTCTCCGGAGGGAAGGCCAGACAGATTGGTATCCGCACAGGTCTTTGTCGGGATAATGGCGTGATGGTCGGAGACCTTTTTGTTATTGATCACCTGGCTGATCTGGTTCTTCTGGACTTCGTTATAAGGATCCATATAGAAATCCGTGAGGCCAAAGGCGTGTGCTGTCTTTGTCAGCCATTCCGGAAGTGCCGGTGCCATATCATCCGTCAGATACCGGCTGTCGGTCCTGGGATAGGTGACCAGCTTTTTCTCATACAGGCTCTGGGTGTAATCCAGGGTCTGCTGGGCAGTGAATCCGAGGATGCGATTGGCGTCGCGCTGCAGGGAAGTCAGGTCATAGAGGGCCGGCGGCTTCTCTGTTTTTTCTTTCCGGACAGAAGAGACGACTTTCGCTTTGCCTTCATCCCGGCAGGCATGTGCTGCATTTTCCGCCTCTGATCCTTCTTTGATCCTGTCACCTTTAGCGGAAATACCGCTAAACTGTAATTCCACTTCATAGAAGATTTCCGGCTTGAATGCCTGGATCTCAGCCTCCCGCATGACCGCCATGCCGAGGGTCGGCGTCATCACACGGCCGACTGCCAGCGTGGTCCCGTACAGGCATGAAAAAAGCCGGGTGGCGTTCATTCCGACGATCCAGTCGGCACGCTCCCGGCAAAGGGCTGCTGCATATAAGTTGTCGTAGGCGGTTCCGGGTTTCAGTTCCCGGAAGCCTTCCCGGATGGCCGCGTCCTCCATGCTGGAGATCCACAGCCGTTCAAATGGCTTTTTACAGTGACACTGGTTGTAAACGAGACGGAAGATCAGCTCTCCCTCGCGTCCGGCATCTGTTGCGCAGACGAGAGATTCCACATCCGGCCTTTTCATAAGTTCCTTCAGGATCCCGAACTGCTTCTTTGTGCCTGACGAGACCTGGTAGAGCCAGCTTTCCGGCAGAATCGGCAGATCTTCAAGGCGCCATTTCGAGTAACGTTCGTCATAGGTTTCCGGCGCAGACAGTTCCACCAGATGACCGACGCACCAGCTGACGAGATAACCGTTTCCTTCCAGATATCCGTCTTTGCGGCCGGCCGCTCCGATCACACGGGCGATGGACTGCGCCACCGAGGGCTTCTCGGTGATAACAAGTTTCATATCGTGCATCCTCCTTCGCATAAATGAGTATAAAAATAACGCTTTCCAGACTCACGGCCTGAAAAGCGCTATGTAATACCCTCTTATGCAAAGGCAGTTTTGCGTGCATATCCGACAGCTGCTGATCCGAATATACTTCCGGCAATGGCTCCTATGATTGGGCACTTCTTAAAAACATGCTTTCCAATCGTAGCTCCAACCACAGATGCAAGTGATTCGATAATACTGAAGATCGAATTCTTTATCAGCTGTTTCCGAGAAATTCTGTTTTTGAAGAACAGATAACCCTCGTGACAAACAGCAAACAAAGCTGTAACAGTACCTGACGTAATTGCCGCCGGAATTCTATAAATATTGGTCAGTGCATATACAATGCCGCCTCTAACAGCTCCTTTACCGCTTCCAACCACCAACTTACCGAGGATATCCTTAAGGTCCTCTTTGGTAAATTCGGAGAGCTTCTTCCCGCTTTTAAGTTTCAGAATCAGTTCCGTTGCTGCGCTCACACCGCCTTCAATCGCAGCAGATATGCCACAGACCTTTAAAAACTCTTCTAGACTCGGGGCATGGGTATCATGTGCCTCCTTTCGCTGATTTTCAAATGCCCGGTCTGTATCATTCTCGACCTTTTTTACAGTATCATCAATATTGCCGACTTGAATGTCTGAATACGTGACTTCCATCGGCTCAATCCTTATGTTCGGATTTTCCTTTGTAAAGTTTTTTATATACTTCCAAAGTCTTAAATCCTCTCTGCGTAGTTTTAATGCTACTTCCTCAGGTAGGTTTCGAAGTCTGTTATATTTCGCATACATATCCTGCGGAATCTGGTATATCCCTCCTTCTTCAAGGAATTCAGGGTACTTATCTGCATGTCGCCTGATTGCGTCCAACCCCAAATGTCCTCCGGCTTGACAGGCTTTCTGCTGTATGATTTGCATGCCTCGTAAGTAGTCGGTCATGCTGTTGTCATCCAGTAGAATATATAAAGGCTCGTCCCCGTTGATAAAGGCTTTGATATTGGAAATATGGACTTGCGATGTTTCACCGATAAAACCATGTATTCCTTTTTCGCCACCCCTGTTGCTCAGAAGCAGTTTTTGAATCTCTGCTTTAAGCTTATTGATTTCTTCGTTAGCTCCAGCTTGATTGCGGTCGATTCTTGAAAGGGCCTTCAACAATTGACCGATTCTTGTCGCATTAACAGCATCTACTACAATCGCATCAGCTTGGCCTGCCGCCTCCTGCAACGTAGCGCTTGTTACATTAGGCGTTCTGGACTTTGCGGAAGATAATTGGACATTATCCGCTTTGACAGACTTTTTCCTGGCGTTTAGTCCAAAACCAATTCCGACCAGTCCTGCAAGGGACGCTATGCCAGCTATAGCTATTTTTGGATTTACGTAAATACGATCACTCCCCTTCATCCTTCTGCTGACGTCTTTTCTAAAGACTCTCTAAGCTTTCTTTTTAACCCCTTCGAAACAGGATATTTCTCGATCTTGTTTAAAATAGACTCCTTGGTTTCTCCGCGTTTATACAATTCCTTTACTACCGCATTAAAAACAGCATCAAAACCAAATTCTGCTATTCCTTCCGAAACAAGCCCGATAACCCCCAAGGTTATAATACCGCCTATCATTCCACCAGGACCTAAGGCAGCAAGTGCTGTTGTAAGTGCAGCTCCTCCTGCCAGACCTGTCGCACCGATGGCAGTGACTAAAATCAAACCGGGAACCCCTAAAGCGGCCACCTTGCCAACAATCTTATCCATCTTTCCTCCTAAGTCATTGAGACATACACTTTTAAACCGTGTACAGTTTGTCAGGCTACAAAAAATATGTTACTTCATCAAATCAGATAGCCATTTCGGAATCGAAGATGGTTTTTTTAAGGCCTGACTCATAGAAAGACCGCTAATCACACCGATTGTTGCAATCATAGTTGCGACACTTTCCAAAACTATTTTGTCTCTCATCCGCCGTGACTTCGTCTCTGAAATGTTTGAGATTGTTTCATGGATTTTCTTTTCCTGATCTTCAGTGAGATCATCTGCGTCCACTAAAACAGCGATAGCATCCGAAAGAGTCTTATTACTACTATTGCTGATTTCATAATCTAAAACTGCACGAGTAGCAATATATTGTGTCTTTGTCATGGATAAGGTGTCACTTTTCTCGATGTTAGTTATCGTCTGCCTTGTAACACCGATATTCTTTCCCAGATCTTCAGCAGTCCACCCTGCCAGATTACGGATTATCGGTAAATTTTTCTGTAATCTGAGCATCTTTTCTTCAGATACATTCATAATTTCCTCACCTCCACAAAGAAAATACCATGGCAAACGCTGTATGTCAATGATTTTACCGTAAATATTTTACCGTAAATTTTCATCATATGTAATAAGGCAGCTTTCGCCGCCTCATCTGAGCTCCACCAGCTTCCCGTGTAGTACATATCTGGCGTTTTCAAAACGATAGGCACAAGTAGACAGTGTGATAACCCTATCGTAAGCTGAGATCTCCAGATTTGCCCTGAAGTCAGATCTGCCGCTCACTTCCTTCAGCCAGTCCGTGTGTTCCCGGACGCTGACGAAGTTCTGCATATAAGCAGAAGAGTCCATAGTGGTGATATAACCGGAAAAGAGCTCGATCCGGTACGCTGCCGACGGCGTCATGAGATAAATCACCGGATGTTCGTCATAATAGCTCTGATCTTCGTACCAGGAGATGCCGGCGAACATGGTGCCGTTCTGCATGTGGTGCCCGTAAATGATGGAATTGTCATCGGTAAAGTCGGGCCTGTTCTGGGCATCCAGGAACGGACATCCGTTGCGGTTCTCGGTTCCGTCTGCCAGGTGCTTCAGGTAATAAGCATTGTCATCGCCCTGTACGACAGGATAATTGATGATGGTATTTGGACTGTAGATCCAGCCGATCACATCGGGGTTTACTGCCTGCAATGCCTTAAAGTTGATTTCCGGCAAGTCCGACGGCTTTGACAGATCCTCAGACCTTTGATCGTCGGTTCCGGACCAGTCTTCTGGGTTCTCATGGAAAACACTTTCCGACCCATCCGGGTCCTCTTCAGAGTCTTCATCCGGATCATTTGTCTGACGGCTCTCATCTCGATCAGCCTCTCCAGAGCCAACAGAGGCCGGGATTCCGCCCGGCCCCTCGTGGCTTTCATTTCCAGTGCCATCTGCTCCGCCCGCTATCTCTGCGATCCGTTCATAGGCACTGATCCCGGCCCGGTATTCATGCTCGGTCTGCAGGATCTTCCAGCCAAAGAAAGCCGCAGTTCCCAGACATATCACTGCCAGAAAAACCGCGGCCAATCTTAAACCGGATCTCATATCAGCGCCTTCTGCGCCTCTTCGTGGCTGCAAAGATGCCAAACCCGCCGGCTGCGCAGGCGGCCGCCAGCATCAGGATCACCCACAGAGTGACATTGGATTCATCGCCGGTCTTCGGAGCGGTCGTCTGGGTAGACTGGCCTTTGCCGTCGGACGGAGATGTGGACTGACCTTTGCCGGAGTCGTCACTGCTTCCGGTACTGTCCTTCACAGTGGTTTTCTTCGTATCGTCACCGGATTTTGAAGAATCCTGTGTCGGTGTAGTGGTGTCTTTCTGATCATCGGTCTTCTTATCATCGGAAGGTGTTTCTGCCTGCTTTCCGTCATCCTTCGGCGTGGTATCCTCTGTCTTCGGGTCGTCCGCAGGGGTTGTGTCATCCTTCTTCGGATCATCGGCCGGTTTGGTGTCGTCCGGTTTCTGATCGTCCGGATTGGTCTCATCCTTCGGATCCTGATTTTCCGGATCTGTGCTCTTATCACCCTTCACGTAGACCTTGACCGGATTGCTGTCTGCGTCCGTCTCGTCCACATGGACTTTCGCTACATTCTGGATGAAATCACAGTCAGCTGTCTTGTCCACAGTGACGGTAAAGCTGACCGTCTGGCTCTTTCCGGATGCCAGGGTCGCGTTCCATGTGATAGTGTTGGTGCTTTCGTCGTAGGTGCCGTCATTTTCAGCGGACACGAAGGTCACGCCTTCCGGCAGCTCGTCTGTAACGGTAAAGGTACGCTCTGTTGTGGCCGGATTCTTAAAGGTGACACGGTACAGGAGCGTCCTGCCGCCTTTGACCTTTTCGCCTTCCAGATTCTTTCTGCCGTTCTCGGAAAGGACTTCCTTCACGACATCATCCAACACATAGTTGATGACCTGGTTGGTGACGGCCTTCTTTGTCTGACCTGTCTCCTGATCATTCACTTCCAGCACGGCACTGTTGGCAAATGCCTGTCCCTTGAGTGCCTTTGTGACTTTCACGGTCACCCAGACTTCGCCGTCTGTCTTCGGTGCTGCTTCCAGCACCCAGATCACGGTCTGGCCGTGAACGATGCTCTGCACGTTGCCGCCCTCGGAGGCTTCCACGTAGGTGACATCCTGCGGGAGAACATCCGTGATGGTGATCGTGCGGGTATTTTTGCTGTGATTCTGATACGGGATGTGGTAGGTGACGAGATCATCCACCGCTACGACCTGCTTATCGATCTCCGTACCTTCCGCATTGACAACGGTCTTTGCCGCCACGAAATTGGTCGTAGTGTCATCGTCGTCACCGCCATTGTCGGTTACGGTCGTGATATCTGCTTCATCCATGCCAACGCGGGCCTGGTTGTTCAACTCAGTGCCTGCCGCAGAAGCAAGAACCTTCACTTTTACGGTAACAGTGCCTTCCGTATGGGCGTCAGTAATCACGTTCCATGTGACGGTGTGATCCGCCTCGCTGTAAACACCTTCCTGATCGGCAGATACGAACTTCACGCCGTCCGGCAGCTTATCGGTAATGACAGCTGTCTTTGCGATATCAGCCGGATTCTTCCAGGTCACGGTGTAGAAGAGGTTCTCACCGATCTGGACCGGGAAGGTATTGATGGACGGCCCGCCGGGTTCGGACACGGCATCCTTCTTCGGGGTCGGGATGACCGGCGTCTGCACTTCATTGGTATCCTTCTGTGCCTCATCAACAGAGACGGTTGCATGGTTTTTAAGGATCGTATCCTCAGCCTCCTTCAGGATCTCCACACGGACCGCAACAGAGGCCTGTGTAGTCGCAGGAACATTTACGGTCCAGGTCACGGTACGGCTTGCCTCATCATAGGAGGAACCATCGGTGGCGGAAATGAATTTCACGCCGTCGGGAAGCGTATCTGTAATGGTAAATGTCCGCTCATCGTCCGCCGGGTTGCCGAAGCTCACCGTGTAGAAGAGCGTATCCCCCGCCTGCTTGACAGTCTGGATCATGTTGCCGTTGCCGTCGGTCCCGATGTTCTTGCCGTCGACATTCAGTACGGCCTTCACCGGATCATCGAGAACATAGACCGGCGTTCTGGCCGGATCCTCCGGAAGAGTGTGGACAGGAGAGTCTGTGTCCTTCTTTGTGCCATCCACCGCGACCTCCGCCTGGTTGAAGACGTGGGTGTAAGCGGCTTCCGGATCATTGACCTTTACATTGAAAGTTACAGTTTTGGTCTCATGGGCTGCCAGCGTCAGCTTCCAGGAAATGGAGCCGTCCTGATACTGGCCGCCGTCAGATGCGCTGCCGTCAAGGTAGGTCACCTCAGCCGGAACGGTATCTTTGATGGAAAAGACCTTCTCGGTATCTGCCGGGTTCTCAAAAGTGATCTGGTACATGATGACAGAACCATTGTTTACGATCTGGTTTGTGATATCCTCGCCGTTCTCATTGGCAACGGATTTGCTCGGATCCGGAAGGATCGGGGACCCGACCGTATCTTCCAGCGTAACGGCCTTTTCGGAACCGTCCTCAGTCAGCGGCTGCAGGGTGACAACGGCTGTATTTTTCACAACACTGCCCTCGGCGTCTTCGTTCATTCTGGCGTCAAAGGACACTGTTCCTTTTGTATAGGGATCAGCCTGCACGCTCCAGATGATCTTGCCGTCGGTCATGACGCCGCCGTCTGAAATGCTGCCATCCACGATACTCACACCTGCCGGTACGTTGTCGGAGATCAGGATGTTTCTCGCGGCACTGGTCGGATTCTCATAGGCGATCGTGTAGGAGACGACGTCCCCGTCACGGATCACGTCGCCGTCGATATCCGCATTTTCCGGATAATTCTCGATGGTCTCGCTCTCCTTCATGGAGACGGATTTATCCATCTCGGCATTCGCGTACACGACCTTGATGTGGTGGTCGGACTGGACATTCGTGAAGTCGTAATTCGCCGGACAGGTATTGATATCGACCTGCTTGCCGTCTACGGTGACTGTATCCAGCAGATAACCGTCGTTCGGCGCATAATCAACGTTGTAATCCGTACCGTAGGGAACACATTCATTTCCATCAGTGATCGTGCCATTGACAACTTCGGTGGTGATCAGGCCGGCAACTTTATGATAGGTGCCGTAGAAGGTATGATCCTCGGCAACCATGATGGTGTCCGGAACCTTCTTGGTGAGACCTTTGTCGTAATACCAGCCGTCAAATTCATAGCGGACGAATTCATCCTCCGGCATGAGATCATACTTGGCGTAGGTCGCGCAGTGCACGCCGACTGCCGGCTTCGCGTCAGGCGGAAGATCATCTTTTCCATCCGGAACGAGCTCATACTTGATGGTGTTGCCGAAATAGTTGATGCCGGATGCATGGACCTTGTTGACCCAGTAAGCGATCGTCAGCGGTTTGGAAGGAGACCCTTCGACCTCGACCCAGAGCATTTCATGCTCAGAATTGACGCCGTCATTGTTGTTCTCCCATGTGCCGCGCCAGGTGACCTTGTCACGTTTGGTGACGTTGGTCGGATTATTGAGCCATGCGGCATGCAGGCCCTGAATGAAAGAATAACCTTCTTCAATATCCATGTCCGTTAGACGCATGACGCCTTTCCATTCCACCTCGACAGGGTTGCCGGAATCCAGGGTGCCGGATTCATAGAAGTGGAATTCGCGGAAGACACGGCCGTCCTCGGTACCGCGGGCTGCGACGCTGCCGTTGTTTCGGATCGCGTAATACTCGCAGTCTTCCTGCCAGACATATTCGCGGATATCAAAATATGTGCCGTTAAAGCAGGCACCATTGTGATGATCGAAATAAATCTTATTGCTCTTGGATCCGTTGGTTCCCCGCCAGCCGGACCATTCGCCGTCTTCCCCGTCATTATAGGCGACATCGCCGTTTCCGACGGTATCCTTCACGCAGAAATAACCGGCGGAATGGTCGGAGTCAAAGGGATCCACGGAAAAGATCCGCTCCCCGTTCGCCGGTGGCTGCGGATTGGGCTCCGTATCAGCCGCGTAAGCCGTAAGACCGGTGCTTCCAAGGAGCGTGGTGACTGCCATCGCAAGGGCGAGCAGCCCTGTGGCAGCACGTTTCATTCTGTTCTTAAACTTCATGTGCTGTACCTCTTTCTTTGAATTTGAGATCTGTATTTGTGGTTTCATTTCAGCGGGATTCTTCCCTGCGGACAGGCTTCTTTCTGCAGCACTCCGAATTCTTTGGTTCCGCTTTCTTTGCAGTCAGATCTTTGAGGACCGACGCTTTTTTGTCTTCCCTGCCGACCGTCTGCCGTGCCTCCTTCCCGGATGTTTTGGCAGCTTTGTCCGGAGTCATTTCCGGAGCTGTCTCAGGAACCGCCGCAAGTTCAGGCGCCTTCTCCATCTCTGTAAGCTTTGCCTCGATCTCCGTGATCATCTCACTGGCCGCATCCCGGATCTTACCCAGAGACTCCTTCAGCTCCGCTGTTTCCTTCCCGGAGGACCAGCCGGCGATATATCCGAACGAATAATCGGACGTATCAATACCGAAATGCTGGCAGACCGTATAGGCGACGCTTTCCGCCTCAACTTCCTTGCTTCTCGCGCTGAGTCGTTCCTCCCTGGGTTTTTCCTTCTCATGAGAATGAAGCCGCTGATGGGCCATCTCATGGATCAGTGTCTTGACCGTCTGGGCCTCGCTCATGCCTTCCTGCAGGGCGATCCGGTGTTCCGTGGTGTGGTAATAGCCTTTCGCGCCGGATTCGATCTGTTCAAAACCGATCGGCACCGGGCAGGCCTCCGTGAGCGCAGACAGAAGCTTGCCGTAACTGTCCACCTTTCCTGTGAGCTCATCCACGCCGAGAGAAGGAAGTTCTTTTCCTTCTGTCTGGCTGACATCAAAGACCGTTGCGACCCGGAAAGCCGGATATTCGACCTCGACGGTTTCCTTTACCGGTTTGCCCTGAGCATCCAGCTTCGGTCTGCCGGTAGCCGGATCCAGGACTTCCCGTTCCTTCTTTGCCTTGTAAGGCGAGGGTGCAATGATCTGTATCCCCTTTTCTCCCTTCTTCACATGCCGCTGATGCTGTTTCTGCCAAGCCTGATAGCCGGCCACCAGTGTAGCGTCCGGTCTTTGCATGGCGATCAGCAGCGTGTTGTTCAGGGAATAGTTGTGGAACTTGGCCATTGTGGAAAGATAGGCCTTATAGGTCTCGCTCTGGAAAAGGGCGGCGATGCCGGCCTCCAGCTTATCGGTGATGGCCTTGACCCGGTCGGCGCGGCTTTCACTTTTCCCGTTTGAATCAGCTGTTTTACCAGGGACAGTGGATTCTGCCACCATCATTTCGGGCACCGGACTGAAATGGATCTGCTCCGGCGCCGTCGCAAAGCGATTCTCCGATACCGGCAGTGTCTGGTTTTCACGGAAGGAGTAATAGCGGTCGCCATTTCCGATAATGATGTGATCGAGAAGCGGGATCCCGGCCAGGTCGAGCAGCTTCTGCAACCGGTCCGTTATCTGGATATCCTCCTGTGAAGGGCTGAGGCTCCCGGACGGATGGTTATGAAAAGCCATCACATGGGCCGCATTGGAAAGTATCGAACTCTTCAGGATCTCCCGCGGATGAACGAGTGACGCATTCAGCGTCCCCATGGACACGATGTTCATGTTGATGGGCGTCATGTCGTTCCGGAAGTTGACGATGCAGAAGACTTCCCGGTCATATCCTTTCAGCATCTCCGCCATGAGCCGGACCGCATCATCGGGCGAGCGGACCGGCGTAGAAGAGTAAAGCGGCGGTTCCTTCACCATCCGGATCGCCACTTTATCCAGGCTGTACGGTGTCTCCGTCATCTGTCTCACCTCCGATCTCGGCCGTGATGTGGAAATCCGGTCCGTCTTTCAGCTCCTCCAGTATTTCCCGCAAAGTTCCGGTTGTGCTGTACTCTGGCAGTCCGGTTTCAGTGGGGTCATGAATTCTTTGTGACATTGCAAATCCTCCTTCTTCAGATTTTTGGGCAAAAGAATAGCGCCATCAGCCGCTTTGACTAATGACGCTATGTAAAAGAAGGATTAACTTGAAGGTGACTGACGGGATTCGAACCCGCATAAGGCGGAACCACAATCCGCTGCATTGCCATATCTGCCACAGTCACAGCATCCCCGGCACGAGTCGAACGCGCATCAGATGGTTCGTGGCCACCCGGTCTATCCTTTAGCCTACGGGGACATATGGGCATGACAGGAGTCGAACCTGCTTCCTTCGGTTTAAAAGACCGATGCATAACCGGTTTGCTACATGCCCGGAAGCCTCATACAGGATTCGAACCCGTATCGGAGGATTAGAAATCCTCTGTCCTTTCCATTGAACGAATGAGGCACAGCGGCCATCGGACTTGAACCGATATTTCAGGATCCAAAGTCCTGGGTGCTGACCATTTACACCAGACCGCAAGTGCACAGATGGATTTGAACCATCCCAAACGGTTTTGCGGACCGTTCTGACCACCAGATCCTGCGCACGGATGGACAGTGTTCGAGTCGAACGAACTCCTGCGGTGCTTCAAACCGCCGCTGCTCCGAGTCAGCTTACTGTCCGGATCACCCCAACGGGACTCGAACCCGTATCTCCACCTTGAGAGGGTGATTACCTGATCCAGTTAGTAGATGGGGCGAGAATAGCTCCGACGGGGCTCGAACCCGACATTTCGGCCTTGAAAGGGCTGTGTCCTGACCAATTAGACGACGGAGCCATATGGGTCATCCGGGATTTGAACCCGGATCTTACGGATTAAGAGTCCGCTGTTCTGCCGTTATACTAATGACCCGAAGCAGCCCTCACAGGATTTGAACCTGTAATTCCAGAGTCAGAATCTGGCGTGTTACCGTTACACCAAAGAGCTGTAAGCAGGCCCGCCCGGGTATGATCCGGGATCGTCGGTTTTGGAGACCGACATGCTTTCCTTTTACACCAAAGGCCTGTAGGTGACATTACTTCGTCACCAGAATATCGTTTATTGAAACATCCAAGAGGATGCTGAGTGCCAGCATATTATCGATGCCGGGCAGTGCATCTCCCCTGAGCCACTTATACATCGTGCTCATATCCGCGATGCCGAGCATCCTGCCGATACCTGCGATCGTATTGCCGCTGTTCTTAATGAGCAGCTTTATATTCGTTCCGGTTCCAACCGGATCGATGACCGGATAGTCCATTTCATTCACCTCTTCTCATCATTCACTGCATTAAAAAAACCGCTTCCTCCGGTCGGGAAAGCGGCTTCACTCTGCAATATGGGTATCCGGATGTTTTACATATCCTTAGGGACCCCCTCTATTTCGGGCATGATCTGCTTTTCCAACACGGGCATGACAAATTGACGTTCCTGGCAGAACCAGAAGCGCTTCTCTTCATGTCTATGCTGTTTGCAGGTCATCGTGTAAAGCATTGTCGCGTTTCTCCTTTTCATCAAATAATTCGTCAGCTTTTCGCCGGCAGTAATAACATATCGTATCTTTCGTTGTATGAACAGTGTCCGCGTGGGACACTCGTTGCAGAAGCCGGATTCGAACCGGCATGTCACACCTTATGAGGGTGCTGCCTCCCTGTCGAGCCATTCTGCAAAAAATCATCAAAGATGATTTTCCGCGGCAGTCGCCAAATGGACATGCAAGCACGTCCACTTGGCTCGTTGCTTCGCGTGAATAGCGGGCACAGGAGTCGAACCTGCTATCTCCGGCGTATGAGACCAGCGGTGGTATTCCGTTCCACTCACCCGCAAAGCCCGTACCGGGAATCGAACCCGGATCATCTGCTTGGAAGGCAGATGTGCTGGCCGTTACACCACACGGACGTAAGCAAGTAACGGGGCTCGAACCCGTAAATTCGCCCTGGCAGAGCGATGCGTTGCCAATTACGCGATACTTGCAAAAAGCTTCCCGTCGGATTCGAACCGACAGCCTGCTGATTACGAAACAGCTGCGCTTCCGTTGCGCCAGAGAAGCAAAGTCGGAGTTGCAGGAATCGAACCTGCGTAAACTGCTTATAAGACAGGTGCCCTACCATTGGACGAAGCTCCAGAAGCGGGAACGGCAGGGCTCGAACCTGCGACCCTCTGCTTAACAGGCAGATGCTCTGCCGACTGAGCTACATTCCCATATCCAGGCCGGCGCGGCCGCCTGAGGATTTGCTCAGGCAACCGCGATGGCCTCGTATCTTTCGGAGTTGATGATCTTTTCCATCGCCTCCACCGGGTTCAGGCCGACGCACTGCATGACCTGACGGAACACAGCTGCGGACTGACCGCTCACCAGCTGGACGCCGGTACGGCTTCTGTCAGCGTGGAAGACATCATGACGGCTTGCCACATTCCAGAAGATGATGTTCGGGATCTGGTAGCCGTACTTTCTGAACCTCTGAGCCATCTTCTCGTAGAAGGTCCAGTTCCTGTCACCGCAGAAGTCGATCTCCATGTCGGAGATAACGATCAGAGACTTCGGCATGTCCTCCTGCGCCACATGATTCTGTACGGCGATCTCCAGAACGTGCTGAAAAGCCGCCTGCAGGTTCGTGTTGTTCGCCCAGTCGTTCATGTCGATGCTGCGGATCTTCTGCGCCAAGGTCTCCCCCTTCAGCATCTGGATCCGGGACGTTCCGGAGAAGGACATGAACATGTTGTGGAACGGGCCGGTATTTCTTTCAGCGAAGTATACCGCCAGGCCGACGGACGTCGCCATCGGTCTTCCGTACATGGAACCGGAGGTATCCGCAATGACCAGTGCATTGGTCCCGGCTTCCACGTAGTCCGGTAGCTGGCGCCACTGGGCTTCCAGCGTTTCATCTTCTGTGATCCGGAACCTTCCCCACTGCATCTCCATGACCTTTTCGACGATGTCGTAAGGAAACAGAGTGGCAGAATGAATGGTTTCCTGCCCGCCGACTGCCCGCTGAATGAATTCCTCAAAACGATCCTCATCATGTCTCATGAAAGCATTTCTGTAAATCATCATGGCTCTGGACGGGACCGCAGAGTAGCGAATCTCTTCCCAGCGTCCTGCGGACATTAGAGTCTCCACGATACCAATCTGCTTACGCATCGCACGCACCAGGCGCTTGAACTCGTATACGGTGTACCCGAGCTTCTGCGCGGTCAGGATACCGAGCTTTCTGGTGTTCGCAGAAGAAGCGTCTGCCGTCTTAATCCACTTCGCGAGCAGGGAAATGGCATTTCCCGCCTGCAGGTTCTGACGGTCCTCTTCGAACTGTCTCTTCATGGCATCCCACATCTCGTCCTCCAGAGGAGTTCCGATCAGGCAGTACAGATCGTCGTAACGGCCGTACACGCCGATCAGGTCCAGGTTCGGACGAAGAGCTTCCGGATGGTACTTTGCCATAAACTCCAGAAGCGTACGGAAGGTCTGTCTTTCTCCCAGTCCGCCTCTGACATCACGCGCGTAGAACGCGATCTTCGTTGCAAACAGCGGGTCTGTCTTGTAGGCCTCGGAGAAAAGACGGGTGACCCGCTCCCTGTCCGCGCCGCGGAGTGAACCGACTGTTCCGAAGAAGTCCAATCTGGCATCGCCGGTGGTATTTAATGCCACGGCTCCATTTTCAGTTCTTGTAAATGCAGCGTTCATCATCGCTGCTTCAGCGAAATTCATTGTCATTTCCTCCTTTCCGCTGATTTATTCATGACCCTGAGTGTTACGGAATCGAACCGCTTAACAGAGTGACAGTCTGCTTTTGCCATTATGTTTTGCTGTAAGGGTCACATGTTCAGGACACATTTTCACTCAAGGGCCAGCCGGCCCAGAAGTCCCCTGGACTATGCTGTCAGTGTCCCTGTTATCAGGATGCATTGATTTCATGATTATCAGTCATGTGCTTTTAAGAGAAGCGATCTTCTTTTTGCTGTAAGCATCCCACAGGGCGGTGGATTGGATTCGAACCAACTACATCTGCGTCCATACAGAATTGCTGTTAAAACCCCGATCAGGAGTTATTCTTACTCAGCGCTCTTCCAATTGAGCTACCACCGCCAAGTCGAAGTGAGTGGAATTGCACCACTGACCTTCCGCGTATCAGACGGATGTTCTGCTGACTGAACTACACTTCGGAAACTGAAAATGTCGGATTCGAACCGCGCCTCTGCGTCCCAGGCGCAGCGTGCTGCCATTACACCACATTCTCAATAACAGCTCCAACGGGAATCGAACCCGTGTCCTCGGATAGACAGTCCGGCGTACTAACCTCTATACTATGGAGCTATATTCCTGCGCGGGCCGGCGAATTCCGGCCCGCCTTCTTAAAACTGTATGTAATCGTATCTATCCGCACTTCATGGCTACGGTCTCCACGACGACGATCTCGTCCAGAGTCACTCCCAGCATGGCGGCCAGGATCACCAGGTTGTCGATGGTCGGCATGGATGTTCCGTGGATCCACTTGTAGATCGCCTGCGGAGTCGCGAACCCGAAGACCATCTGCATATCCTTTACGGACATGCCGGCTGCGATCCTCAACCTGTCGATGTTCCGGCCGGTTGCGACAGTGTCAACGAATGGGATCTCCATCTTTTCGCACCTCCTATGTTCCGGCAACGCCGGTCCACAGGGGTACCGGCTATGCTGCCTTGTTATTTATTAGAATCTGATTATCTGTTTCAATCTCTGTTTCTTTTATCTCCCCTGACGGGAGCAGATTCATAAAACTATGATCTCGTAAATATCTTTTCATTTGCGATTTCTCCATTTCCGCACAAAAAAACCGCCTGTCTTTTCGGACAAGCGGCAGTCTCAGCATTAATACTTCGATTGATCTGATTATTCCAGTATGCGCATAGGGGCACCTGGTCGCAGATATCCACTTGATCCGGCCTGGTTAAGGCATGTCGAAATAAGCCATTCAGCTTTATCAGCTGAGGGCATAATCGTACCCTGAAGATCACACGGGCGATATAAATTCTTGAAACTGTACGTATGTATCTGCAGCATTGCCTTTCCTTTCCGGACCTGTGGTCCTGTTTACTTCAATGCCCACTATAGCATGAAAAAACAGTATTGTCATTAAACTTCCGGTATAAAATTCCGGGTGATGCCTGCGGGCGACATCTGAGCGGAGACAGTGGGTCTCGATCCCACATGCCGGTCACCCGGCCCTTCCTTAGCGGGGAAGTGCTTTTGCCAGTTCAGCCATGTCTCCATAGCGCTGTGAGAGGGACTCGAACCCCCAGTCCGCTTTCGCGGATCACCGGTTTTCAAGACCGGCCCATTACCAGTTGTGGCATCACAGCGAAATACCCAGGACGGGAGTCGAACCCGTAAGCCCGCACGGGCACATGAGTCTGAGTCATGCACGTTTACCAAGATTTCGCCACCTGGGCATAAAGTACAGGAGGAGGGAGTTGAACCCTCAGGATTCTGTGTTTGAAGCAGACGCGTATTCCAATTCCGCCACTCCTGCATAAGTACCTCTGGTGAGAGTCGAACTCACAATGGATCTTAGTCCGGCGCGGGTCCTTAACCCGCCGCATATACCAGTTCTGCTACAGAGGCATATTAAAGTACTCCCGGAGAGATTCGAACTCTCACTGAACCGGGTTTAAACCGGCGCCCTCTTCCAGTTGGGATACGGGAGCAATTAAGGTACGCGCGCGTTTCTCGCGCACGGGATGGGCCGGGAAGGACTCGAACCTTCGGTGTTTCTCGTGTAACGGATTTACAGTCCGCCCTCCTCGCCGCTGGAGTTACCGACCCATAATAAAAACCGCCTGCGTGGAATCCTCCAAACAGACGGCCTGAGATCTATGTATCTTCAGATGATACTCATGAATGCCTTTGTTTTTCCGGAGCATTTCCACACGACAATAAGACCTTGCTGCCAAGCAGAAGGAACAGATAAAGATCGTATGAGCTCGATAAAACATTCATGATCTGCATGTCTTTTGCCTTTCCTTTCGTAAATTTCTGAAAAGAGCATACCGCAATTAACCGTATTTGTCATTCGACCTGTAGTATAAAATGCAGCATCGTTATGTACAGGCAGCCTCACGACTGCCTTTTTTTCAATGCTCCGGCCCGCGGTCCTTCGGCTTTGCCTTCCTCCCTTCAGGGGAGAGCTTTGCCGCGGTTTCCTTTGTGAGAGAATCCAGTTTTTCTCTTGCCGATTCTCTGGATCCGGTTTCCCGTGTCCTCGGCGCCCTTGTCTTATAGGCCTCGACCATTTCCTTCAGTTCGGCGTTCGGGATGGATTCCTTCCGGTTCTCCCAGATGATCTCGCCGTCGATACCGTCCGTCCTTTCCGGTTTGGTCACGGTCGTATGGCCCTCCGCCGGGATCTTGGCCCACAGGCCTTTCCCGTACTGGTTTTCATGAACTGCCTTGGCCGGCAGCACGAAGCTGGCCCAGGGAGAATGGTCCGCAGGGTCGTTGTTTGGGATCAGGATCCGCTTGTAGGCTTTGCCGTCCTTGCCGGTGAAGTCTTCCACAAGCCCCTTTCCGAACTTGATCGTCAGTTCCTCAAATTCTTTTCTTTCATCAGGCATGGTGTATTCCTCCCTTATTCATCGTCTTCTTCATCCAGCCAGTAGTCCGGATCATCTTCGGAAACCGGCTCTTTCTTCACTTCCGGTTCCTCGGGCAGTTCATAGATATCCAGATCATCGTCGTCATCCAGATATCCTGCGTCCGGATCCTGTCCGGCGGACGAATTCTGTTTGCGCTTTGTCTTCAGGTACAGATATCCGCCGATTCCGCCGAATACAAGAAGAAGCGGCAGGGCAAGAAGGAAGGGATTTGCGCCGGATTTCTCCTTTTCCGGTTCGACTTCCGGCGTCGGAGTCTGGGCGGCTTCTTCCTCCTTTGCTTTTTCCGCAGCTTCTTCGGCCTCCTTGGCGGCCTCCTCCGCGGCAATCTGTTCCTTCATTTCCGTGACTTCTTTCTCATCCATCAGGGCGAAGAGGTCATTTTCATCCACCTGATTCAGGAAATGCACAGTCTCATTGCCCTCGTCATCGCGGTCAATGATCAGATAGAAAATGTTGCCGCTCTTAGTGGCCATGGTGATGAACTGCTTGCCGGTCGTCCCGGCATTGCCGTAGTCGTCCACCAGCGTCAGATTGCCTTCCGGTGTCAGACCAAGATCAGTCGATGTGACTTCCCCGCCTTCTTCCTCTGCCTGCTCCAGCATCTGGCGGATCAGCTCCGGGTCGAGGGAGATGGAAAGCGAACCGTCCTGCTGTACTTCCACCGGTACGGTCCGGACATCCATATAGTCGGCGCAGACATAGCCGGTGTGCTCGGGAATAGAGACATACAGCCAGTCGCCGTGATCCTCCAGGACCTCCACGGTATCGCCGTTGTTCAGGGTGTCGATGACGCCGTAGTCCAGGCCTTCGCCGGAGCGGACATTCAGATAGGAGCCGTCCGTCTTAACGGTGCCGATCTTTTTCTCTTCGGTTGTTGTGGTTCCTTCACTCAGGGAAGACAGAAGATCTTCAATATTGCCGATGCCGGCAGTGCCGGCTGAGGAACTCCCTGAGCCGCTGGTTGTACTGCTGCTCTGAGTGACGGATCCGTCTTCATTGCGGATGTCTCCGGACTGACCGGACGATCCGGTCGAAGTCGTGCCGGCTGCCGATGTTTCTTCCGTTTCATTCACTTCCTCTGCCGGGATCTCCCTTACGATCACGCCGGTCTCTGAAGAGGATCCCTCCTCCCCGGTATAGGCAAATGCAGCTGCAGGCACAAGGGCCATGGTCAGCACCGCAGTCAGGATAGCTGCACCAATTCGTTTATTCATTCTCCGATTCCTCCCTTTCTTCGTTTTGATTTCGCCCGCCTTGCGCTGCCGGATGCACGTCAAATACGCCGGCGCGGGCCTTTCTGATGATGACCGCCAGTTCCTCCGGTGTCAGATCTGCTGCATGCACCATGTCATGAATGCAGGTATTCTCGGCCTCCTTATATTTCCGCTCCAGTTCTTTCACCTTTGCGGTCCATTCTGCCTGACGGGTGCGGGCTTTTTCCAGCTCTGCACCCAGTTTTTTCAGTTTTGTATCGTCCATAAATCGTTCCTTTCTTCATCATGGCAGGCGGCCTTATCATAAAAAGAGAGTTATCAAAAGTTCCGTGCGAAAGGCCTGTAAATAAGCCATTCTCCGCGAAAAAACTTTTGATAACTCTCCGGTAAGGAATGCTTTCCGTTACCT
>Ga0256405_10003515_pt1 | contig 32062 bp, 31 predicted proteins | sample RumenRJG_02DNA_FD_189096 | JGI IMG/M metagenome (GOLD analysis project Ga0256405, IMG submission 189096) | Bovine rumen microbial communities from Lethbridge, Alberta, Canada - RJG_02 | ecosystem: Host-associated > Mammals > Digestive system > Stomach > Rumen | place: Canada: Alberta...
TTGCCTTTCCACCCATAACTTGATATTGCGTTCCGTAACAGCAAATCGATGATTGCAAAAGCCAAATTCCGATTTGCCGATGGTCACATAACTCAAAAGATATTTTGGCAGGCCCATACTGGCTGCCGGTTCCAATTTTAACATACCTGATTATGAATTGTGAATTAAAACTGAGAATCAGCTTACCCCGAAGGTTTCAGGCGCAGGGAGCAGCTCTATTTCACCATTTTCAGGATTGATTAATACCGGATAACGGAAGAACCTGACGGATGGGTCGAACGAATCAAGCGAAGGATCTGCCCGTTGATCCACTAACAGGATTATCCATACCGGGTTCGTGAGATCGGAAGATCCTTCATAGTGGGTATCAGAATCAAAGAGAACAAACGCAGAATCATCAAGCACCAGCGGCTCTTCAGGATCCAGGTCCTCAAATTGCTGCACGCATGCTTCATACGCAATCCGGTATGCTTCTCCCAGAGAAATATATCCGTCATAGCGCACTTCCCAATTGCAGCTGAAATCCACATAAGCCAGCAGCGTCGGACCGGCATCCCGGGTTTCGGGGATTTTTGCAATCAGGACTGCATCCGCTGCATCCTGTGCGCCGATTGCGAACAGCCGGCATTGATCTTTCAGATCAACTGTAGCGATGACTTTTCCGGAGCTCTCAAAGCCGCCGCGATATGTGCGGAATATTTCCTCCGCCCATTCGTTTCCGGAGCGTGTGTTCGTTTCTGAATCATTGAAGGAGATTTCATACCGAATCTGATTCAATGAGGGCAGTTCATAGGAAGACAGCCGGTAATAAACGATACATTCGTCATTATCACAATCAATCTGCATGATTGCCAGTTGTTCATCCGTATCCTTCTGCTGAGCCCGGACGACCCATAATCCATTTTCCGGGGAAGCAGTTATCTTCACATCCCGGGGCATCCAGGGAGAAGCGAATGCCTGCGACGCGGTCTTCATGACACCGTCTTCGGTTGCAAGATAGGAGTAAGATTCCGATTCATTCTCTTCGGCAGCTGCCGCGGACAGCAGAAGCATCATTGCAAGCAAAAGCACAAACAGTTTTTTCATTCCGGATCTCTCCTTGTGTTGAAAATGGGGATTGAATGATTCCTCCATAATACAGACGATGCAGGCGGAAAAAATCTTTCCGGGAACCGAACGATACCAAATGCATAATGCACAATGCACAATGCATAATGCATAATGCACAATGCAAAAATATCATATCCTCTGGTTTTTGGGCAGATATTTTTGCCGCCGGCTGTCATGAACCTGACGCCGGCACATGAAGGCATGACGATGGCTGCGGAATCATTCAGGCATAAAAAAAGCTCAGTCCGTAATCATCGCGGTACTGGGCTTTTTTCTTTCGGGAATAAACCTTTTTGCTTTCAACGGTTTTCGTTACCGGGCTGAACTCCCAGGTCACCCGTTTCTGACGGTTGAGTTCTTTCCGGGCTTTCTTACTGAGCTTGTCCTTGGGAACAAACCTGGCCATGCACATCATCTCCCTTCGTATGGCTCAGGCAGATTGTAGCATGCCCGGCATGGTTTGGCAACGGTGACGAAGGGGGCGGCAGGACGATCGGGCCGGGATGATGGTTGCTCTCATAAAAAACTGATTGACTTTAGATTGTCCGCATAGTAAACTTTAGGATATCCGGGATAAAACTTTAGATTTTCCGAATTGCATCAATTGGATAACACCTGAGGTGAAGAAGGATGATAATCAGCCGTAAAGCGAAAGATACCCTGCAAAAATTATGCACGCAATTCCCGGTAGTGGGGATTACGGGCCCCCGGCAGAGCGGAAAAACCACACTGGCAACAAGCGTATTTCCGGATAAAAAGTATATCAGCTTCGATGACAGATCCATGAGAGACCTGGCCGCCTCCAACGCAGTGGATTTTCTGATGGCTTTTCCGAACGGAGCGATTCTTGATGAAGCGCAGAAAGTTCCGGAAATATTCGACGCGCTGAAGCTGCTGGCGGACCGGGACAAATGGAAGCCGGGAAAATTCATTCTGACAGGCTCAAGCCAGTTCAGGCTGAAACAGAATATGTCAGACAGCATGGCAGGGCGCGCAGCTTTTCTGAATCTGCTGCCATTCTCCCTTCCGGAACTGACGAGTGCAGAAATCCGGGGAGAAGACGCGTACCGGTTGATTCATCTCGGGATGTATCCGCCGCTGCATGACCCGGACAGGCATTTTATTCCGTATGACTGGTTTGAAAGCTATATCGATACGTATCTGGAAAGAGATGTAAGAGAGCTGATTAATCCGAGCAACCTGGCAACATTCAGGAAGTTTATCCAGGTTTGCGCAGTTCACAGCGGACAGCTGCTGTCCATGGAGAGCATTGCCGGATCGGTCGGAGTATCAGCGCCAACGATCAAGTCCTGGCTGTCCATACTGGAAAAATCGTTTATCATCCATTTTCTGGAACCGGATTCGAACAATCTTGGCAAAACTGTGGTAAAGACGCCAAAGCTGTATTTTGTGGATTCGGGCCTGCTCTGTCACCTGCTTCGCCTGGAAACCAAAGAGGATCTGCTTCTGAGCCGCCATAAAGGGGCAGTTGTTGAAACGTTCGCTGTTTCGGAACTGATGAAACAACGGATGAATGAGGGAAGGAAGCCGAATCTTACATTTTTCCGGGACGATCACGGATTTGAAGTGGATACGATTGCTGACTGGAAGCGCACATTCGCCATAGAGATCAAAAGCGCAAACGCGACGGAAAAAAAGCTTTCAGCCAATACCAGGAAGTATCTGGACCTAAGGAAAGATCACGAAGTCCGGGGCGCCGTGTTTTATCTGGGCGATGTGACGATGACCGTGAACGATACAGCCTATATTTCGTGGAAAGACTGGGGAACATTTGCGGATTCAACCTGAACAAAATCATACCGGGATCAAACAGCCTGAATGACTGGCTGACAGAAAACGCAATACCGGGTCCCCGCCGCGGGGATCCCGCACAACAGCAAGGAGGAAACAGCTTATGTTTGGACGCAGACCGGATGGCAGACGCCTGAAGAAACAGGACCCCATTGTACAGATGACCCCTTACCTGATGCCCATGCGCTGCGACGCGCAGGTGTTTCTGGAGCACAAGGCAGACTTTGAAAAGCTGAGCCGCTATATTGTGGAAAAGACCCGGGAAGGGCAGAAGCTCACCTTCATGCAGATCCTGGTGGCGGCCTATGTCCGCGCCATCAGCAAATACCCGGAGGTGAACCGGTTCATCTTCAACAAGCAGTACTATGTGCGGAACAACTGTTCCGTTTCCTACACCGTGCTGAAGGATCCCCAGGACCATAACAGCAACGAGACCACCGTGCGCATCCTGTTTGACCTGACGGACACCGTGTACGACGTGCGCGACCGGATGAACGCCGCGGTGGAGCAGAGCCGCGCCACCGAGGACGGGGATTTCGTGATCCGGCTGGCCAGCACGCTCCTGTCCATTCCCGGCCTGGCCACGCTGATCGTGACGCTGGTCCGGCTGCTGGACAAATACGGCATTGCACCCCGGGTGCTGATCCGGGAGCTGCCCTTCTACAGCGGCATGTTTATCACCAACAACGGGTCCATCGGCTTGCATCATCCCCTGCATCACATTTATAATTTCGGGGATGTGAGCCTGTTCATCGGCATGGGCAGCGTGCTGAAGGAGGCCTTTGTGGAGCCGGACGGCCGGGCGCGCATGCGCCGGTGGCTGCCGCTGGGCATCACGGCGGACGAACGGGTCTGCTCCGGTGCGCACTACGCCGCCTTCTTCGCGGAAGTTATCCGCCTGCTGGACAATCCGGAGGAACTGGAAACCCCGCCGGAGCAGGTGCGCTTCGAACAGGGCGTGGAATATCACGTGCCGAAGATTTCAGAACAGAAGTGAGAAATGAAACCGTGAACGAGAACCGACAGGACCGGAAAAAGAAACAGATCTGGACAGCCCTGTTTGTCCTTATCAATATTGCCGTCATTGCCGCCACCGCGGTCAATGAGTTTTCAGGGACCCCGGCCGGCGCCTTTCAGTTCGGCTTCACCCGGCGCGCCCTTTTCTTCCTGGGATGCACCGGGCTGTGCCTGGCGGTGCTGCTTTGCGCGGAATCGCTGAAATACCTGCTGATGATGAAGTTTCTCGGCGAGCCGGTTTCCTTCCGCGTCGCTTTTGAAACGGCCGCGCTCGGAAAGTATTACGACTGCATCACCCCCTCCGGCGCCGGCGGGCAGCCCTTCCAGATCCTGTGGCTGCACCGTCACGGCTACTCGGACGGTGCTTCCTCCGCGATGACGATCAGCGGCTACATCACCATGCAGGCGGGATTCATCCTGCTGGCGCTGGGCGTATTCATCGCCCACCGGTCCGTGGAGCTGGAAGCGATCCGGTATACGGCCTATGTTGGCCTGCTGCTCTTCTCGCTGATTCCCTGCCTGCTGGCTTCCTTTTCCTTCATGCCGAAAACGGTGAAGAAAATCATTACCGCCGCGATCCGCCTGTGCGGCCGGCTGAAGCTGGTCAAAAAGCCTGAGGAAACCACGGAGCAGGTGCTGGGCATGCTGGACAGCTATCACACCAGCTTTTCCGCGATCGCGAAGGACAAGGGAACCCTGCTGTGCCTGCTGGTGCTGTCGCTGATCTACCGCATTGCGCTTTGCAGCATGCCCTACTTTGTGCTGAAGATGTTCGGCGCGCCGGTCAGCTTCCTGCACATTTTTGCCAGCACGATCTATATCTACGCCACCATCTGCCTGGTGCCGACGCCCGGCAACGCCGGGGCGGCTGAAGGCGCGTTCTACCTGGTTTTTTCAGCCATGGGGTCGGAAGGCGTATTCTGGGCTATGCTCATCTGGCGGATATTCTGCTATTATTCCTTTATCATCATCGGCGGCGCGATCTACGGCGTGAATGCGCTGCGCAGCCGGCGCGCCCGGGGAGGGAAACAGGATGGATAAGCTTCAGTCCCTTCACTCGGTCCAGTTTATCGACAACTATTTTCCGGTGATTGACGGCGTGACGGAAACCGTGCATGAATACGCGCGGCATATGGAGCATGCCGCGGTGGTCTGCCCCGCGATGGAAAAGCATTACCTGGAAAAGCACAGCTTTCCCTATCCCCTGCTGACCTCCGCCACAATCCGGGTGCCCTTTTCCCGGTATGCCAGCGCGGTGCCGAAAATAGACCGGGAGCTGGAAGCCGGGATTGCGAAGACGGAACCGGAGATCTTCCATTTCCACAGTCCCTCCCTGCTGGGCAAATACGCGGTTTCCCTGGGGAAGAAAAGGAAGATTCCCGTGGTGGCCACCTTCCATTCCAAGTATTATGACGCGATCCTGGAGTTTACCAAGAGCCGCGCCATTGCGAAAATGGTAACCAATCAGATTGTGAAGGTTTTTGAAAGCTGCGACGAGGTCTGGGCCTGCTCGGAGGAAACGGGGGAAACGCTCCGCTCCTACGGATACAGCAAAGCATACCACGTCATGCCGAACGGAACGGACGTATCGGTTCCGGAAAACATAGAGGAACTGAAGGAGCAAGCCGCGGACCGTTTTCAGCTGCCGGGGGACAAACACATTCTGCTGTTTGTAGGCCAGCAGATCTGGTATAAGAACCAGAAGCTGATCCTGGACACGCTGCGGCTGCTGTGCGACCAGGGAAACGACTACTTCCTGGTCATGGTGGGAACGGGAAAGGACGAGCAGGAGATAGAGCGCTACGCGGCTTCTCTGAAGCTGACGGACCAGGTCCGCTTTACCGGCCAGGTGAAGGACCGGGAGCTGCTGAGCGGCATCTACCGGAACGCGGAACTGCTGTTCTTCCCCTCCGTGTTTGACAACGCGCCGCTGGTGCTCCGGGAAGCGGCGGTACTGGGCGTGCCGACGCTGGCGGTCGAGGGATCCAACGCGGCCGGCGCCATCCGGAAGAATGTCAGCGGCTTCACGGCCGCGGCCAATCCGCAGGCAATGCGGGACGAAATCCTCCGGATTTTCACCCGGGAAGATGTGCGGGAAATCGGCCGGAATGCCCGGGAAACCATTCCCCTCGCCTGGGAAAAGCTGATTCCCATGGTGCTTGAACGGTATCAGACGGTCATTGACCGGTATGAAAGGACAAGGTGACTGACTATGGCAGAAGAAAACCGGAAGCCGGAACAGGAGACGCCGGCGAAAGACCGGAGCGAACTGATCCGCACGGTCAAGTTTGTACTGTTTTCCATCTCCGCCGGCGTGATCGAAATCGGCGTGTTCACGGTGCTGTACGAGCTGCTGCACTGGGAATACTGGGTAGCCTACCTCATCGCCCTGGTGCTCTCCGTGGTGTGGAACTTTACGCTGAACCGGGAATTCACCTTCCGCTCCGCCAACAACGTTCCCGTGGCGATGCTGAAGGTGGCGGCGTACTACGCGGTTTTCACGCCCGTGACCACGATCCTCGGCAACTACCTGGAGGGAAGCTGCGGCTGGAACGGCATGATCGTGACCGTGATGAACATGCTGCTCAACTTTGTCACGGAATACCTGTATGACCGGTTTGTGGTTTTCGGAAAAACCATTGACACCAACAGCCGCGCCCAGGCGCAATCCCGTTCGGAAGGAAAGAAATGACCATGCCATCCCGCTCTCCCCTGCTGTATCGCCTGATCTATCGAGTGATCCGGCTTCTGTCTCCGAAATATAAGCTTTCCGGTACGGAAAACCTGCCGCCGGAACCCTGCGTCATCGTCGGCAACCACTGCCAGATGTACGGCCCCATCGCCGCAGAAATGTACATGCCCCGTCCCCGCTATACCTGGTGCATCGGCGAAATGATGAACCGGAAAGAAGTGCCGGCCTACGCCTTTCAGGATTTCTGGTCCATGAAACCCCGCCGGATCCGGTGGTTCTACCGGCTGCTCAGCCATGTGATCGCGCCAATAGCGGAATACGTTTTTACCCACGCCCGGACCATCCCCGTCTACCGGGACGCGCGGGTCATGACCACCTTCCGCCAGTCTGTCAAGCGGCTGGAGGAAGGCGCGGACATCGTGATCTTCCCGGAAAAGGCGGAGCCGTATAATGCCATCCTCTGCCGGTTCCAGGAGCATTTTGCGGACCTGGCCGGGCTGTATTACAAACGGACCGGCGCCGCGGTCTGCTTTGTGCCCATGTATACCGCCCCGGCGCTGAAAAGAATCTGCTTCGGGGAGCCGGTCCGGTTCCGCCCGGACGCCCCGGCAGCGGAGGAACGGGCCCGGATCTGCAGCGAACTGGCCGCGTCCATTACCGCCATGGCCACCGCCCTGCCCCGGCACACCGTGGTGCCCTACCTGAACATTCCGAAAAAACAATACCCGATGAACACGGACCAATAGCCAAAGGATATAACTGAACGCTTCGGCGTTCTTTTTTGATGCGGTGATTCCTGCTTTTTCCCTGTATTGATGCAAAGAAATCTCTGTTGCGGTGTTGACAAGGATATAAAAGCGTGCTATAACATCTCCTATAAAACAGATAGGTTATCTGTGATATGGAGATGAAGTGAGATGCGGTTCCCCTTCCCCGGTGAACGATGTTGACCCGGCAGACGGCAGCACGAAACACTGATATATATTGAGAGGAGCATGACAGACCGTGAAAACATATGACAGGATCACCGACCTGATCGGGGGAACCCCGCTTTTAAAACTGACAAACTACAACCGTCTCAACTCGCTTGGCGCAACCATATACGGCAAGCTGGAATACTTCAACCCCGCCGGCAGCGTGAAGGACCGGATCGCGAAGGCCATGATCGACGACGCGGAAGCCAAGGGCATCCTGAAGCCCGACTCCGTGATCATTGAGCCCACCAGCGGCAACACCGGCATCGGCCTGGCCGCGGTAGCCGCGGCCCGCGGATACCGCATCATCCTGACCATGCCGGAAACCATGAGCATTGAACGGCGCAACCTGCTGAAAGCCTACGGAGCCGAACTGGTGCTGACCGAAGGCGCGAAGGGCATGAAGGGCGCCATCGAGAAAGCCCATGAAATTGCCGCGGAAATTCCCCACAGTTTCATTCCCAGCCAGTTCACCAACGTGGCCAACCCGGAAGCGCACCGCCGGACCACCGGTCCCGAAATCTGGGAAGATACGGACGGAAAGGTGGACATCTTCGTGGCAGGCGTCGGCACCGGCGGAACGATTTCCGGCGTCGGACAGTACCTGAAGGAAAAGAACCCCGCCGTCCGGATCGTGGCGGTGGAACCCGCAGGATCTCCCGTGCTTTCCCAGGGCACATCCGGACCGCACAAAATACAGGGCATCGGCGCGGGTTTTGTCCCGGACACGCTGGACACCGCGGTTTATGACGAAATTATCGCCGTGGATAACGAGGACGCGTTTGACACCGGCCGGACCCTGGCCCGGAAAGAAGGCCTGCTGGTGGGCATCTCCTCCGGCGCGGCGGTGTGGGCCGCCACCGAGCTTGCGAAACGCCCCGAGAACAAGGGAAAGATCATTGTGGCCCTGCTGCCGGACACCGGCGAGCGCTACCTGTCCACCCCCATGTTCTCCGATTAATGATGAAAAGGAAGTACTGACCATGAATTCTGCAGCACGCCTCCAGAGCCGCCGGCATTCTCTTTCCGGAACGGTGATCCGCCGTCCCGTATCTGTCGCTGCCTCCGAAGGCATGCGCTGCTGTCTGTGTTGTAATTGAAACACAGGCGGCCGATCAACTACTGCGTCAGGAAGACTGAATCCCGCCTGTTCCCGATCCGCGCGAAGCGGCCTGAGAACAAGGCGGGATTTCTTTATACCTGCGCCGGAAAAGAAGAGGTGGTTTTATGATCGATGATATGGAAAGCATCACCGCGAAGCTTTGCTCCTTCGCCCGCGCTTACCATTCCAATCACGAGAAGAACAAGATTTTTGACGATTACCTTGCCTATGACCTGATGGGCAAGGAGGAATATGACGAGATCGGCCAGCTGATCGAGCACGAATATGACAAAACCCGCTTCGACCTGGCCTACAACTTCAGCGGAAAAAGGATCCGCGACAAGCTGAACCGGTACATATCCCCCATTCCCCTTTCCCGGGCCGCCTTTGCGGAGCGGGAACTGACCCGGTTTACCTGGCAGCGGGGCGAATGCCAGTACGTCATCTGCGGCGCCGGGATGGATACCTTCGCCTTCCGGAACGACAACCCCAACATCCGGATTTTTGAAATTGACCATCCGGACACCCAGCGCTACAAGCTGGAAAAGATCCGGTCGCTGGAATGGAACATCCCGGCCAACGTCCGCTATGTGGCGGTGGACTTCGCGAAGGACGACATGGCGGCGGAGCTGAAGAAAGCGGGATACGATCCCGCCGCCCCCTCCTTCTTCGCGATCCTGGGGGTGACCTATTACCTGACGCTGCCGGTTTTTGAGGAGACGCTGGAAAAGATCGGCGCCATTTCCTCCTTCGGCAGCAAGCTGGTTTTCGATTTCCCGGATGATACCACGTTTGCGCCCGGCACGGCGGAACGGGTACACCGGCTGTCGGAAATCACCCGGTCCCTGGGCGAGGAAATGCAGCACGGCTACGCCCTGTCCGAGGTATCGGAAGCCCTGGAGCGGCACGGATTCCTGCTGGACGAGCACAATTCCCCTGAAAGGATCCAGAAACGGTTCTTTGACGGCCGGGCCGACGGCCAGCAGGCCTTTGAGAACATTCACTTTATCCTGGCCAAAAAGGGAGACCGGTTCATCGACAGCTATTACCTGTACATCTGATCCCGCAAAGGAACCGGATTGCAGCATTGAAATAAAGGAGAAAAAACCATGGAGAGGATTGCCAGTTTTTCCGTGAACCATGACCGGCTGGACAAAGGGATGTATATCTCCCGCGTGGACGGGGACGTGGTCACCTACGATATCCGGATGAAAAAGCCCAACGGCGGCGACTATCTGGGCAACGGCGAGCTGCACACGTTTGAACACCTGTTCGCCACCTACGCCCGGAGCAGCGCCTACCGGGACAGCGTGATCTATGTGGGGCCCATGGGATGCCGCACCGGCTTCTACCTGCTGCTGCGGGACACGGTCAGCGGGGAGGACGCGATCAGCCTGGTCCGGGAGTCCTTTGCCTTCATCGCGGCGTTCGAAGGGGAGATTCCCGGAGCAAAACGGCAGGAATGCGGAAACTGGCTGGAGCACGACCTGGCCGGCGCCCGCCGGACCGCCGCGGATATGCTTGACGTCCTGCGGGACTGGAAAAAAGAAAACCTGAATTACTGAAAAAGATCTGGAGGAATAAAACGATGGCAGTTTATCGGAAAAAAGGCACCGCGCTGATTCACGGCGGCATTTACGGAGACAAAACAACGGGAGCGGTCAACACCCCCATCTACCAGACATCCACCTACGAGCAGCGCGGCCTGGGGGAAAACACAGGCTGGGAATATTCCCGTACAGGCAACCCCACCCGGGCGGCCCTGGAAGCGCTGATCGCCGAACTGGAAGGCGGCACCGCCGGTTTCGCCTTCGGATCCGGCATGGCGGCTATTACCGCCGTGCTGACGCTGTTCAAAGCCGGCGACAAGGTGATCATCTCCTCCAACGTTTACGGCGGAACCTTCCGCGTGCTGGATAAGGTGTTCAAAAACTTCAGCCTGGGCTATGAAATTGTGGACACCTCCGACCTGGCGCTGCTGGAGAAAAGCATTACGCCGGAGGTCAGGGCCATCCTCGTGGAAAGCCCGGCCAACCCGCTGCTGACGGTCACCGACCTGGCGGCGGTGGCGAAAATCGCGAAGGAACACGGGATCCTGTCCATTGTGGACAACACGTTCATGACGCCCTATCTCCAGCGGCCGATTGAACTGGGCGTTGGCATCGTCGTCCACAGCGCCACCAAGTACCTCGGCGGCCACAGCGACCTGGTGGCCGGCCTGGTGGTGGTTAACGATTCCATTCTGGCGGAGCGGCTGGGCTTCATCCAGAACGCCACCGGCGGCGTGCTCGGACCCTTCGACTCCTTCCTGCTGATCCGCGGGATCAAGACCCTGGGCGTGCGCCTGGACCGCCACGTGGAGAACGCGGAAAAAGCCGCCGCTTTCCTGAAAAACCATAAGGCGGTGAAAAAGGTCTACTACCCCGGCCTGCCGGACGCCCAGGGATACGAGGTCAACCGCCGCCAGGCGAAAAACGGCGGCGCCATGATCTCCTTTGAGCTGTATGAAAACTACAACATCCGGAAATTCTTCAAGGCACTGAAGCTGATTGCCCTGGCCGAGAGTCTCGGCGGGGTGGAAAGCCTGGTCTGCCACCCGGCCAGCATGACCCACGCGTCCATCCCGAAAGAGGTGCGGGACAGGGTCGGGATTACGGAAGGGCTGATCCGCCTGTCCATCGGGATCGAAGATATTGAGGACCTGCTGGCAGACCTTGAACAGGCAATTGCGGAAAGCGAGGAATAAGAAAATGAGCTACTTTGAATCAACACAGGACCTGATCGGCAACACGCCGATTGTGAAGCTTTCCCACCTCCGCCTGCCGGAAGGCGTGAACCTGTTTGCGAAACTGGAGCTGTACAATCCGGGCGGCAGCGTGAAGGACCGGGTCGGCAGGGCCATGATCGAGGACGCGGAAAAGAAAGGCCTGCTGAAGCCCGGCGGGACGATTGTGGAAGGCACCGCCGGAAACACCGGCCTGGGGATTGCCTTCGCCGCGCTGAACCGGGGATACCGCGTGATCTTTGTGGTGCCCACCAAATTCTCCGCGGAAAAGCAGACGCTGATGCGCGCCCTGGGCGCAGACATCATCAACACCCCGCGGGAGGAAGGCATGCTCGGCGCGGAAGCGAAGGCCGAGGAGCTGCGCGCTTCCATACCCGGCGCCGTGACCCTGCGCCAGTTCAAGAACATGGCCAATCCCCGGGCGCACTATGAAACCACCGGTCCGGAAATCTGGCGGGACCTGGACGGAAAAATTGATTATCTGGTGGCCGGTGCCGGCAGCGGCGGGACCTATTCCGGCGTTGTCCGCTACCTGAAGGAACAGAACCCGGCCATCCGGGGCGTGCTGGCTGACCCGGTCGGCTCCACCATGGGCGGCGGAGAACACGGGGACTACAACATTGAAGGCATCGGCAATGACTTTGTGGCCGATACCATGGATATGTCCCTGGTGGATCAGGTGGTCAAAATTGACGACAACGACGCCTTTGCCGGCGCCCGGGAACTGGCGAAAAGAGAGGGCATCTTTGCCGGTTCCTCCTCCGGCGCGGCGCTGAGCGCGGCCAAAAAGCTCATTGATTCAGGGGCCCGCGGAAATATCGTCATCATCCTGCCCGACAGGGGCGACCGGTACTTCAGCAAAAACCTGTATGAATGAAAACAGGCGCGCCCGATTACTCAGGCGCGCCGTTTCCGCAGCAAAGCCGCGGAATCAGATCACATAGTCGTTTGCGTAGCGGTCCCGCTGCTGATCCAGGATATCCTGCAGGGTGATGCTGTCCACGTATTCGTTGATCACCCTGGACAGGCCCTTCCAGACCGGAAGCATGACGCAGTCCGCGCTGCGGTCGCACAGGACGGGATCCTGCCCGGCGCAGTCCACCGGATCCAGGGAGCCCTCCGTACAGCGCAGGATATCCCCCACCGTATATTTATCCGGCGACTTGGCCAGCATATACCCGCCCTGGGAGCCGCGGTTGGCCCGGAGGACGTCCGTCTTGTTAAAGATCGGAATAATCTGCTCCAGGTATTTCTTGGAGATGTTCTGGCGCTTCGCGATCTCATTGAGGGAAACAAAACCGGCCTGCTGATGCTCCGCAAGGTCCAGCAGCAGACGGAGCGCGTAACGGCCCTTTGTGGAAATCTTCATGATCATTACCTCGCATTTTTATAACCCTATAATACCATCTATTTTGTAGGAATTCAAGAGACGGAACCTACAGGGAAAGGGAAAACCGATGACCATACAACAGCTGAGATACGTGATTGCCATTTCAGAGGCAGGATCCTACAACAAGGCCGCGGAAGCGCTGTATCTTTCCCAGCCGACGCTGACCAATGCCGTCCGCGAACTGGAGAAGGAGCTGGGGATTACCGTGTTTAACCGGGGCGGAAGGGGCGTATCGCTGACGAACGACGGGGTGGAGTTTGTCCATTACGCGAAGCAGGTGGCGCAGCAGTATGACCGCCTGCTGGAGAAATACGGCAAGGACGGCAAGCTGAAGAAGAAATTCGGCATCTCCTCGCAGCACTATTCCTTTGCGGTCAAAAGCTTTGTGGAAATGGTGAAGGAGTTTGATACGGAGGAATATGAGTTCGCAATCCGTGAAACCAAAACCAGCGAGGTCATCGACGACGTGGCCACCGGAAGAAGCGAAATCGGCATCCTTTACCTGAACGATTTCAACCGGAAGGCGATCCGGAAAATCCTGCGGGTGAACAGTCTGGAGTTTCATCACCTGATCGACTGCGACGCCTATGTCTACCTGTGGAAGGGGCACCCGCTGGCCGGGAGGAAGTCCATCCGGTTTGAGGACCTGGCGGACTACCCCTGCCTATCCTTTGAACAGGGGGCAAGCGGTTCCTTCTATTATGCGGAAGAAATCCTGAGCACAAACGAGTATCCCCGGACCATCAAGGCCAACGACCGGGCCACGATGCTGAACCTGATGGTGGGGCTGAACGGATATACGCTGTGCTCCGGCATTATCTGCGAGGAGCTGAACGGCTCCGACCACATTGCCGTTCCCTTTGAAACCGACGGGGATCCGGCCGGCAGCCAAATGGAGATCGGCTTCATTGTCAAGGAAAACATGATCCAGAGCCGGATGGGCCGGCTGTACATCGAAAAGCTGCGCAATGCCCTGGAAAACAGGACGCAGAAATAAAGGCAGCACCGGTGAGTTATAGTCAAATACTATTACCTATTATTCCTATATGATATTGGACAAAAGGGAAAACACCCTGTACAATACGGTCATACTTTTGAAGGGAGGCACGGGGCATGTCAGCGAAGCAGACAGGTACACGAATGGGTATGTGTTTATGTATGATGCGGTTCAGCGTTTCCCGGATCGGCCGATGTTGCACGTCCCGAATGTGACAGATCAACAAAAAGGTTCAGAAAAGCGGAACGCCGGAAGTATGCATAAGACTTCCATTTTTTATACTCATTTTACAGTTTGGAGGACAACCGATTGATTCAGTTCCTAAGCCTGGTTCTCAGCTTTCTCCTCCTCTTTTTTGCCGGAAGCAGCCTGCCTGCTCAAAGCGGCAGCGCACACGCCGGCCATGAAGTAAAAGACTGCTGCCGGCAGGAAGTCGCGGAGGAAAACACCGCGGATTGCTGCAAAAAGGAAACCACGGAGGAAACCGTTCCGGACTGCTGCAAACAGGAAAATGCGGAGAAAAGCGCTTCTGACTGCTGCGGCGGCGAAGCCGCGGAAGAAAAGGACTGCTGCAGACAGGAAACCACGGAAGCAAAAGTCCAGGACAACATACCCGACTGCTGCGGAAACTGAACGACAGGCCGCAGCGCAGTCAGACTGATAAAAGATTGAAAGGATGATTTCCTATGAAAAAGATTGTTGCGATTGCAGCGCTTCTGGCGCTGGTGCTTACCCTGGCCGTTCCGGCCGGTGCGGAGAATGCGGGGGTTGAAAAGGCCGAATTCGGCCTGGGCTACCTGAACTCCACGGCTCACCTGCTGGGCTTCATTGCCAAAGAGGAAGGCTACTTTGAAGAAGAGGGCCTGAACGTGACCCTGACCCAGTTCTCCAGCGCGGCCGAACTGGCGACGGGCCTGATCTCCGGCAAGCTGGACGTGGCGTTCATCGGTTCCGTACCGATCCTCTCCTTCCAGAGCCAGGGCCAGGATCTGACCATCTTCGGCGGCGCGATGACAAACGGCCACGGCTACGTGATCAAGCCCGAATACACGGAGGGCCTGGCGGACTGGGATGTTTCCATCCTGAAGGACCGCAACGTGGCCTCCGTCAAGAACAGCGTACAGGACGCTGAACTGCAGATCCTGCTGAAGAACGCCGGCATTGAGATCGGCGAGGGCGAAGGCCAGGTGCACATCATCTACTTCGACAGCCAGAAGGACGCCTTCAACGCCCTGCAGAACGGCTCCATCGACGCGGCTTCCGTTTACTCCCCCTACGCCTCGCTGGCCAAGGGACTGGGATACGAAATCGTGTACCGCTGCTCCGAGGAGGAGGCGCTGAAGAACCAGCCCTGCTGCCGCCAGGTGGCGCCGACCGCGGCGCTGGCGGAATATCCCAACGCCTACAACGCGTTCGAGCGCGCCCTGATCAAGGCATACAAGTTCTCGCAGGACAATCAGGATGGCTCCATCCGGGATATCAAGCAATACATCGATATTGACGAAGACTACATCAGAACTGAGGTCTACGGCGGATACGGCACCTCCGTTCCCGATCCGGACAAACAGGGAACGGTCGCGCTCAAGGCTTCCATTGTTGAACTGGGCTATATTCAGGACTACGACATAGATCCCCTGTACAACACGGCGGTCTATGAAAAGGCTCTGGCCGGCATCCTGGCTGAGTTCCCCGATGATCCTGTTTATCAGTCCCTGAAGGAGCACTTTGATCTGTACGAGTAATCCGTTCACGGCACGGGACGGGAGAAACGCTCTTCCGTCCCGTCTCTCTGTAACACGCCAGCGGAAAACGAACTGTGAGGTGAAACACATGAGTAAGATCGAGATCAGCCATTTGTCGGTGGATTACACGGAAAGGAACAAACATTTCACGGCGCTGAACGACGTATCCTTTTCTGTGGAGAACGGCGAATTCGTCAGTGTGATCGGATCCAGCGGCTGCGGAAAAAGCACCCTGCTCAGCATTCTGGAAGGCATACGGCATCCTTCCGAGGGTTCCATCCTGATCGACGGAGAGCCGGTCAGAGGCACAGGAAATGACCGCGGCGTGGTCTTCCAGAACTATTCCCTTTTCCCCTGGATGACCGCGAGAAAAAACGTGGCCTTCGGGGTAAAGCAGGCCAGGCCGAAGCTTTCCAAAGCGGAACGCTTCCGGGTGGCGGATGAATTCCTGGACCGGGTCGGCCTGGACGCCTTCAAGACCAAGTATCCCTCCCAGCTTTCCGGCGGCATGCAGCAGCGGGTGGCCATCGCCCGGGCCCTGGCCATGGATACGGACATCCTGCTCATGGATGAACCCTTCGGCGCGATCGACGCCAAGAACCGAACCATCCTGCAGGAGCTGCTGCTCAAGCTGTGGGAAGGCGACGGAAAAACGGCGAAGAAAACCGTGCTGTTTGTGACCCACGACATCGATGAAGCGATCCTGCTGAGCGACCGGATCGTGATGATGTCCGCCAGTCCGGGACGCGTATACAAGGAGATCATCGTCCCCTTCTCCCGGCCCCGGAACCGTTCCGAACTGGTTCAGACGCCGGAATACAGCGCCTTCCGCAACAGGCTGCTTTCCCTGTTCTACGGGGACATCGGAGACAAAATCGGCGGGGATGAGGTGGTGCTGTAATGAATGCAAAACAACGCTTCCTCCGGGTCACGAACCTCCTGTTCCTGATCCTGGCAGCGATCCAGTTCCTGCCGGACAGAACCGCCAAGCCGGCTGAATGCCTCAACGTGCTCTGGTTCGCCATAGGGCTGGAAATCCTGGTGCTCATTGTTTCCGCGCTGATCAAAAAGCCGGAAGGGCTGGCGCTGTTCCTCGACATTGTCGGGTTTGTGTACGTATTCCTGATCCTGTGGACCCTGGCCTCCGCCAAGCTGATGTGGCTGAAGGAAACGCTCTTTCCGCCGCCCGGCAGGGTCTTCGCCCAGTTCATCACTGATTTTCCCAAGATCATGGTGAATATACAGAGCTCGCTGTCCATTATCATCCAGGGCTACCTGCTGGCCGCGGTTGTCTCCATTCCGCTGGGACTGCTGCTGGGCTGGAAAGCGCGGGTGGGAAACGCCGCCACCTATATTTCCAAATTCCTGAGCGCCATTCCGCCAATTGTCTACATCCCCTACGGAATCGCGCTCCTGCCCACCTTCCGTTCCGTTTCGGTGATGGTCATTTTCCTGGCCACCTTCTGGCCGGTACTGGCCAGCACGATGAGCGGGGTGCTGAATGTGGAACAGAAGATCATCGACTCGGCCCGGGTACTGAACGTGAATCCGTTCACGATGCTGTTCTCCGTGATTCTGCCCGCGTCCCTGCCGCAGATCTTCATCGGCTGCAACCAGGGGCTGACGGTTTCCTTCATCCTGCTGACCTCCGCCGAGATGATCGGTGCCCGGGACGGCCTGGGATATTACGTCAAGAATTATTCCGATTTCGGTGACTATACGCGGACAATCCTCGGCATCATCGTCATCGGCATCGTGGTGGTCGCTATCTCATTCCTTTTCAATAAGCTGCAGCAGTACCTGCTCCGGTGGAAGAAATAAGAGGAGGACATATGACAGAGATCTTATGGCATGGAAGAGGAGGACAGGGTGCCTTCACCGCCGCCAGGCTGCTGGGTGCGGCCTATGTGGCGGAAGGCGACGGATTTTATGCCCTGGCCTTCCCCTCCTTCGGCCCCGAGCGGCGCGGCGCGCCGATCCGGGCGTTTACCAAGCTCAGCGAGTCCCCCGTCGGAGACCGGAGTCAGGTGGTCAAAGCGGACTACAGCATTTACCTGGACGACACGCTGTATACAGAAGCGGCCTTTGACGAGCTGAAGGAGAACGGAAAAATCATCCTGAACACCCGGCGCACCGTTGAGGACGAACGGGTGATCACGCTGGACGGAACGGCGATCGCGCAGGAAATCCTGCGGATGCCGATCACCAACACCATCATGCTGGGCGCCTTCGCGGCGGTTTCCGGAATTGTCTCCGCCGGCGCGGTGGAGCAGGCCATCCGGGAGAATATGCCGGAGAAGCTGCAGGTCAGGAATATTGCCGCCGTCAGCGCGGCGATCCGGGAGGTGGCAGGATGAAACCGTATCTGAGGGAGCATATCCCGCGGGAGTTTTCCGAAATACCCGATACCACCTCCTATGAAGCCGGTTACCTGGTGTCGAAAAACGCCGGATGGCGCAGCGTGAGGCCGGTCATTGACGCGGAGAAGTGCGTCGGCTGCCTGCAGTGCTATCTGCACTGTCCGGACGGGGTCATTTTCAGGAAGGACGGCAAGGTGGCAATTGACTACGATTTCTGCAAGGGCTGCGGCATCTGCCTGAAAGAATGCCGGCCGGGGGCAATCAGGATGGAGGCGGAAAAATAATGGCAAAGAAGTTCCTTTCCGGCAATGAAGCCTTTGCCGAGGGCGTCCGGCTGGCCCGGCCCCAGGTTATCTCCGCCTACCCCATCACGCCCCAGACCATTGTGGTGGAAAAGCTGTCGGAAATGGTGGAGGACGGCAGCCTGAAGTCGGAATTCATCCATGTGGAATCCGAGCACTCGGCGCTTTCCTGCGCCATGGGCGCATCGGCAGTCGGCGCCAGGGCGTTTACCGCCACCTCCTCCCAGGGGCTTTTGTATATGGCGGAATGCCTGACCTACGCCTCCGGCGGCCGCTTCCCGATCCTGATGATGAACGCCAACCGTTCCACCGCCCTGCCCTGGAATATCTACGGCGACCAGCGGGATTCCATTTCCCTGCTGGACAGCGGCTGGATCCAGGCATACGCGGAAAACGCGCAGGAAGCGCTGGACCTGGCGCTGCTGGGCTATTACATCGCGGAAAAGAAGGAAGTATCCACCCCGTATATGGCCAACCTGGACGGCTTCGTCCTGACCCACACCTACGAGGTGGTGGATGTGCCGGACCGGGAGCAGTCGGACGCCTTCCTGCCCCCCTTTGAAACGGATAACCGCCTGGACCTGGAGCATCCCCGGAACCTGGGATTCTCCGCCGGTCCGGACTACAACACACAGTTCAAGATGAAGGAGCATGCCGGACTGCTGAAAGTCCGGGAGGCTGTGGCGGAAGCGGAAGAACGCTTCGCGAAAATCTTCGGCAGGCAGTATACCGGACTGACGGAAAGCTACCGGACGGAGGACGCGGAGTACATCCTGGTCACGCTGGGCAGCATCGCGGGCCTGGTGCGGGAAACCGTGGACGCACTGAGAGAGCGCGGAAAGAAGGTCGGCCTGCTGCGGCTGCGGTACCTGCGGCCCTTCCCGAATGAGGAAATCGCCGCGGCCGTCCGGAACGCGAAAGCGCTGGCGGTGCTGGAAAAGGACATCTCCTTCGGCAACGAGGGAACGGTTTATACCAATGTGGTTTCCGCACTCCACAAGGCGGGGATCGTCCTTCCCACAGCCAACTATGTGGGAGGCCTCGGCGGAAAGAACATCTCCGCCGAAGATATCCGGCAGATCTTTGAGGATCTTTCACAGGGGCAGCAGGGACTGCATTTTGTCGGAACCGGAGGTGAAGCGGGTTGAGTCTGAATGCGAGAACACTGAACGAAGAGGAATTCTTCTACGGCCACAAGGCCTGTGCCGGCTGCGGCGGAAGCCTGGCGGTCCGCATAGCGCTGAAGGTGCTGGGCGAACGGTCCGTTGCCGTGCTGCCGGCGGGATGTATGTCCGCGGTCGGATTCAATTTCCCGCAGCTGTGCTTCGGCAACAACGCGATCATCTCCACCTTTGCCGGAACCGCGTCCATGCTCACGGGCATTGAGGCGGGCCTCCGGGCCAGAGGGGAAACCAATTATCAGGCGGTCGGCTTTGCCGGGGACGGCGGCACGGCGGACATCGGGATCCAGGCCCTGTCCGGGGCCATCGACAGGAACGACGATATCCTGTACATCTGCTACGACAACGAAGCCTATATGAACACCGGCATCCAGAAAAGTTCCCTGACCCCCTTCGGGGCCAGGACAACCACAACGCCGGCAGGAAAGAACATCCGCGGAAACCTCCGGCCGAAGAAAAACATGTTTGAAATCGTGGCTGCCCACGGCATCCCCTATGCGGCCACGGCAAGCATCGGCTACCTGAACGATTTCATCGCGAAGGTGGAAAAAGCCTCGAAGATCCGCGGAACAAAGTATATCCACATTATCGCCCCCTGCCCCACGGGCTGGGGAATTGCCACGGACGAAACCGTGGAGGTAGCCCGCCAGGTGGTGGACTGCGGGCTGTGGTACCTGGCTGAGTATGAGAACGGTGAATTCACCCTCACCCATCAGCCGAAGCAGCTGGCCGATCCCGCCGATTACCTGAAGCGGCAAAGCCGGTTCCGGCACCTGACGGAGGAGGATATCGACCTGATCCGCCGGTCCAGGGACCAGAAATGGGAATCTATCCGCAAAAATTATAAGAATATCAGGGAGGAAAAAACATTATGAGCAGGGATGTAAACAACAAGTACTGGGATGAGGAACTGGAAACACTGCCCCGTGAGGAGCTTGAAAAAAGGCAGCTGGAAGACCTGAAAGAGATTGTTCAGTTCGCCTACGACCATGCGGCGTATTACAAAAGATCCTTTGATGAAGCAGGAGTAAAGCCCTCTGACATCAAAACCTTAAAGGACATTCGGAAGTTCCCGTTCATCGACAAGCGGACGCAGCGCGACACCCAGGGCGTCGGCTCCTTCCTCGGTGAATTGTGCGCCGTGCCGGAAGAAGACGTGGTCTTCATTTCCACCTCCTCCGGTTCCACCGGTGTTCCGACCATGAGTCCCTTCACCAAGAAGGACTTCGACGAGTTCCAGGAAACGGAGAGCCGCTGGTTCTGGCAGGTGGGCATGCGGCCCACCGACCGGTACGTCCACGCACTGAACTTTTCCCTGTATGTGGGCGGCCCGGACGTCATCGGCGCCCAGAACCTCGGCGCCCTGTGCATCTGGGGCGGCACGCTGCCCAGCGAACGCCTCCTCTACGTGCTGAAGACCTATCAGCCCACCGTGATCTGGACCAGCCCCTCCTACGCCTGGCAACTGGGTGAAAAGGCGCTCAAGAGCGGCATCGATCCCAAGAAGGATCTGAACATCAAGAAGATTATCGTGGCCGGCGAACTGGGCGGCTCCATTGAAGCCACCCGGCATGCCATTGAAGAGCTGTGGGGCGCTGAAGTGTATGACTTCTACGGCCTTTCCGATATCTTCGGCGCCTGCGCGGCCATGTGCGAAGCCAAGAACGGCCTGCACATTGCGGAGAACCACATCCTGGTGGAGACGGTGGATATCCATACCGGCGAAGTGCTGGAGCCCGGCCAGGTCGGCGAGCTGGTCTTTACCACGCTGCGCAAGCACGCCCGTCCCCTGATCCGCTTCCGCACCGGCGACATCGGCTGGATTGACAACACGCCCTGCTCCTGCGGCAGAACCCACGGACGGATCCATATCAACGGCCGGAAGGACGACATGTTCATCGTTTCCGCCGTGAACGTGTTCCCGAGCGATATCGAGGCCGTGATCCGAGACCTGCACGGCATCACCGGTGAATACCTGATCCGCGTTTTCGAGAAGGACTTCACCTGCAAGTACTCCGTGGAAATTGAGAAGAACGCCGACAATCCCGCGTCTGACGACGCCGTGGCGGCGGAAGTATCCGCGGCGCTGAAGGCCCGCATCGGCGTGAAGCCCGCCCAGGTGGTTGTCCATCCGGACGGCGGCCTGAACACCCGCAGCGAACATAAATCCAAGCGTATTATTGACGAACGCAACCTCAGTTACGATATCTGATCAGGAGGAACCATTATGCCGCAGCTGTCAAGAAGAACGGAAACCTTTACGGATTCAGTCATCCGCCGTATGACGCGGGTCTCCCTGAAATACGGCGCGGTGAATCTGTCCCAGGGTTTTCCGGATTTTGAACCGCCGAAAGAAATCCTGGACCGGCTGGCGGAAGTGTCCCGGGAGGATTTCCATCAGTATTCCATCACATGGGGTGCCCAGAACTTCCGGGAAGCCCTGGCGGAGAAACAGTCGAGGCTGATGGGAAGAAAGATCGATCCCAACAGTGAGATCGTCGTCACCTGCGGCAGTACGGAAGCGATGATGGCCGCCATGATGACGGTGGCCAATCCGGGAGACAAGGTGATCGTCTTCTCTCCGTTCTATGAAAACTACGGGGCGGACGCCATCCTTTCCGGAGCGGAACCCATCTACGTTCCGCTGTATCCGCCGGAATTCGGTTTCAAAGCGGATGAGCTGGAAGCCGCCTTCCGCCAGAAGCCCAAGGCCCTCATCCTCTGCAACCCTTCCAATCCCTGCGGCAAGGTGTTCACCTGTGAGGAACTGAAGCTGATCGCGGATCTGGCGGAGAAATACGACGCCTTTGTCATCACGGACGAGGTATACGAGCACATCGTCTACGCACCGAACAAACACGTCTACTTTGCGTCCCTGCCGGGGATGTGGGAGCGGACCATTTCCTGCTCCTCCCTGTCCAAGACCTATTCGATCACCGGCTGGCGGCTGGGCTATATCATTGCCCCGCCGGAAATCATCGACGTAGCCCGGAAGGTTCATGACTTCCTGACCGTCGGCGCGGCCGCGCCGCTGCAGGAAGCGGCGGTTACCGGCCTGCGTTTCGGGGACGAATACTACGCGGACCTGGCGGCCAAATACACGTCCAAACGCGACCTGTTCCTCAAAGGCCTGGATGATCTCCGGATCGCGCACACGGTGCCGCAGGGCGCCTATTACATCCTGCTGGATATTTCTGAATTCGGCTTCGAAAGCGACCTGGAATTCTGCGAGGTGCTGGCCCGGGATGTGGGCGTAGGCGCCGTGCCCGGATCCAGCTTCTTCCGGGAGCCGGTCAACCACCTGATCCGCCTGCACTTTGCCAAGCGGGACGAGACGCTGTATGAAGCGCTGAACCGGCTGGAAGGGCTGCGGAAAAAGATTCCCGTCCGGAAATAAAAGCCAAAAAGGCACGCTGCCTTGTATCAAAGCAGCGTGCCTTTTTTGTATACAGATTTACTTGTCCTGGGCAAAAACGGGCTGGCCGTTCACCGCGATGTCTCCCTCAATTGGGATCAGCAGATAGCTGCGTCCGTCAATCACCCGGGTCTCCAGGATATCCGCCTGTTTGGGATCCACCTTGATCGAGACGCTGGGCAGTTCCACCTTAAACTGTTTGGGAGCCACTACGTTCACCGCCGGCAGCACGGTGCCGGCTCCGAAAGTCTTGTCGTAGCCGTCCTGGAACGCCTCCACCTTTTCAGGGGACACGCCGCCGTCGGTCAGCACCCGCGCCACGTCCTGCTTGGATAGCATCAGGGGCTCCGCTTCCTTATCTTTCTGCTGTTCTTCAATCAGTTCGGACACCACCTCGTGCATTTCCTGCACCACGTTCAGGGAGCACTCCGTGCCCAGCGTCTGGGCCAGGAGCGACTGGAAAGTCTCGGTCTGTTCCGTGGCGGGCATCACGGCGTCCACATTGAAGGCAGCCTTCAGGAAGGCTTCATGGGCGTCGTTGATGTTCCGGCTGTAGAAAAGCAGGGTGTTCACGTCCGCGGCGCCGTCCTCATAAAGCGGGAACAGGAAACCCATGGCGGGCACGCCGGCCAGCCAGTCGGAAGCCCGCTCATGGAACATGCCGTCCGACGGAACATACTTCAGGGCCGGCTTATCCTGCTTCACAGGGCAGATGGCGCAGAGGAAATAGCTGAAGGATCCGGCGGAGTTCTCATGATCAATTTCCCCGTTCACATCCCGCTTGCGGACGTCCAGCTGGTCCTGCAAAAGCAGGATCAGCCAGTTTTCAGCATTCTGGGCGTCCTCCACGGACTGCATGTCCGGATGCTCGGCGCGGATGCCGGCGATCAGCCGGGTAAAGAGCGTCTGCACCGCCTCCTCGTCCCGCATTCCGGTATCCCGGATTTTCAGGAGCAGCCTGTCGCTCTCCGTCGGGAACGCGATGGGCGTCAGCGTCTGTCCGATCTGGCCGGAAAGCACTTTCTTGAAGAGGGCCATGTACTTCTCGTTTTCCGTTTCGTACAGGGTGGCCACCGGAACGGCAAAACTCGTAATGGGATTTCCGATATGATCAACATAGCAGCCGCAGAGCAGGGAGGGATACCGTTTGTCCGGGTTCAGCCGCCGTCTGATTTCTGACAGGTCTCTTAAATTCATGGTTCTGATTGTCCTTTCGTCTGCACAGTATTCCGTCAGGTGCAGCACGAAGAACATTTTACCATTATGAATCTTCGGATGCAATGAGCCGGCTGTGTATACATCCCTCCGGGATGAGCGGTGTTACTCCCGGGAAGACATATAACTTTCCACCGGATTCCGCGTCCAGACGTGCGCTTCGATATACCGCTCCGGTCCGTGGGCGCCGTCATCGTTCCAATGCTGCGGAAAGCCATATTTTTCGATCACCTTCAGGATTTCATCATAAGTGTAAACCCGTCTGCGGTATTCCTTTCCGTCGTTCACCCGGGGGCTGAAGGTCGGCATGGAATCCCCGTAGGTAAAGGAAACCTTTCTCAGGTCAAATTCCTCCAGGGGGATTTTCAGGCACGCCCCCTGCTCATACCAGGTGCTCAGCCAGGGGCTGTGCTCCAGCACCATGTAGTACGGCGATTCAATGTCAGTGATCCCGCCTTTGGCCTGGAATTCCCGGCGCAGGATTGCCTCGCAGTTCCGCCTTCTGGCCAGGTATTCCCCGTCCCGCTGCGCGCACAGCGATTCCGGGCGCTCCTTCCGGATCTGCTCCAGGATCCGGGCCGCCTCCTCCGGCGGAACGGCCGTCAGGCTGCGGAAAGGGCCGGACCGCCTGTCATAATAATGATACAGATACATTTGATTCTCCCCGTCTGGTTTTACATTCCCGGACTTTCCGCCGGATCTCCGCCCATCACTGCGCATTGGAAAAATTTACCTTGTCTTTTCCCCATAATCAGGTATAATTTGTATAAGAGGTTTTGTACAAATAAAAAATGAAAGCAGGATGAGCGAATGAAAACCAGACGTCTCACCAAAAAAGAAATGTGGATCTTTGCGATCGGCCAGCTGGGCTGGTCCATCCTCAGCGGGATCGTCACCACCTGGCTGGTGACATATTACCTTCCGACGGAAAGCTCTGTCAAGGAAGGCGCGCTGTTCTATGTGCCGACCGGCCTGATCATTTTCGGAGCGCTGACGATCCTCGGCCTGATCACCTTCATCTGCCGGATTTTTGACGCGGTGACGGACCCGTGGATCGCCTCCCTGTCCGACCGGAGCAAAAACCCGAAAGGCCGCCGGATCCCGTTCATGAAGCGGGCCGCCGTGCCCTTTGCCATCGTCACCGTGCTGATCTTCTTCGCGCCGCTCGGCGTGAAGGAAGGCGAACCGACCAGCCCCCTGAACATTGTCTGGGTGCTGGTTACGCTGATCCTCTTCTATCTGTTTATGACCATGTACTGCACGCCCTATAACGCGCTGATCTCCGAATTCGGCAAGACGCAGGAAGACCGGATGTTTATTTCCACGGCCATCTCCCTGACCTTCTTCTTCGGCACACTGCTGGCCTATCTGCCCTTTGCCCTGGCCGGCATGCTGCGCAGCATGGTTCCCTACGCCTGGAGCTACCGGATCTGGTTCATCGTGCTGGCCGTCTTTGCCCTCATCTGCATGCTGATTCCCGCCTTCAAGCTGAACGAAAAGGACTTCGTGGACGCAAAGCCCAGCGAGAGCAACGCCATGAAGAGCCTGGTCAAAACCTTCCGGAACAGGGAATTCAGGAAATTCTCCCTTTCCGACATTGCCTACTGGATCGGCCTGACCCTGTTCCAGACCGGGCTGCCGTTCTTTGTCACGGTATCCATGAAGCTGGATGAATCCAATACGATGCTGTTTATGGGCGGCATGACCGTGCTGTCCGCCTGCTTCTATCCCTTCGTCTCCCGGCTGGTTGCAAAATTCGGAAAGAAGAAGCTGGTCATCTGCGGTTTCCTGGGACTCGCGCTGGCCTATGTGATTACCGCGCTGATCGGTACGGTTCCCTTCCTGACGGGAATGCTGCCGGGCGTCCTGATCGTGATTATCGCCGCGTTCCCGATGGCGCTGCTGGGCATTATCCCCCAGGCGATTGTCGCGGACGTGGCGGAACAGGATTCCATTGAAACCGGTGAAAAGCGGGAAGGCATGTTCTTCGCGGCCCGCACCTTTGCCATGAAGCTCGGCCAGTCTGTTGCGATGCTGGTCTTTACCTCCCTGGCTGTGCTGGGAACCTCCCAGGACCTGAAGAGCAACGACCTGAAGGCGTCCGCGGAAGGCCTGCGGATCGTCGCCATCGCGGCAGTGATCTTCTGCGTGCTGGGCGCCGTGATCCTGGCCGCTTACAACGAAAAGAAAGTCATGGATACGATTCAGTCCCGGAAGGAATAAAACTTAGGCCGAAAAATGTTCCCGGGAAAAGCATAGAAACAAAAGCGGAAACCCATCCAGGGTTTCCGCTTTTTCGCGGGATTCGATTCCCTTCCGATATGCTCCTGTTTCCCCTGCCCCGGTTAATAGAAAACTGGCGGGATATTCTTCAGCGTTTTCGGAAGGGCCGATAAAAAGCGTTCCGGATGAGAGCATCAGCGCAGGAGGAGTATTGCTCACTTTTCAGCCAAAAACCATAGTGATGGTATATAATTTCCCTCTAAAATCATGCAAATCATGTTTTTATCACAGAATCTGTTTGCTGTATATTATGTGCATGCTGAAGATGCGTATAAGTGGTCTCTAGCAGTTTGACAAAGGTCTCATGTGGATAAAAACCCTTCCAGCTGACCTTGCCCTGAGCCACAAGTTCCGCCGTAACTGCAGCATAGTATTTGGGATCAATATCGAAATACTCTCGGTACATTTTGTCAGCCATGGTACTCGAGACTGGTACGATGTTCAGTGGACAGAGTTGCCAGATGATCAACTTGCCATATGGAACTATATATTACTGAAATTCCATTATTAGAAATTGGCTAATCGTCGAAAAATATAAATTAGAATGGGGAAAAGAAAAATCCGTCAGGTTTTCAACGTTTTGTTGCTCCTGACGGATCTTCCGCACACCCGGTGGGATTCGATTCCGTTCGCTCAATCGTCGCCTCTCGCGCTTGAAGCGTGCTCGATGCTCGTTTCGCGCTAACGAACTCAGCTCATTTGCCGTTGGCACTCCCCACTGGGGAGACATTCGCATCGTTCGCCCCCGGCCTACGGCCGTGTGTTCTGATCTGCAGGGCAGATCAATCTAAAACCGGTTACCCATAAAGGGCAACCGGTTTTAGATGGCACACCCGGCGGGATTCGAACCCACGGCCTGCCGCTTAGGAGATCGAAAAAGCGTTCGCCTTTGCTGTTCCCTGAAGTGCCTTTAAGCCTTGCCATTACTGGGTTTCTAACGATTTTCACTGTTCGCATTTGCCTTCAAAATACCCCCGTTTTCCCCCAGTGCTGTTAGCTGGGTGTTAGCACAGCTAACAATGGCGGCGTGTTCGACTTTCACATCTACCGCCAAATCGTTAGCTGGAGACTATGAAATCATCATCATTTATCCCCGTAATGCGTCAAATGGCTGTCCTGTCATGAATGAATATTCATTGCATATTTCTTGGGGCATTTTCGGATATTCAGATCAGCGTTTTTGTCCCTCCGTAAAGTGAAAGGCAATGCAGGCGTTGCAGAAATATTTGAATCTGCCGCTTTTGTTAGCTGAGTTTTCCACGAATCCTTGCTGGGGATTTCTTCGTTTGCCCGTTCCAGCGTTAGCAATCTAACAATTATGCAGCTGGGATAATGCCCATCCTCCAGATCTGAAGGAGGCGCGGAATCCTTTTGTAGAGCCAGTTTCCGCCATAACATCTGCTTTGGACAGAGATTGGGCATCGCCCGCCTGAAATGTGGCAGACAGGAAAAGAGCTCAAAGCAAACAAATGTGACAGTCGTTAGCAGAATCGTTAGATGGCGCAGAAACCCAGCCAACCGTTCATGAAGGAAAATGCCTGAAAATGCTTATTTCAAGCCACTTCCCGACATCCTTTATTTTGTTTTCAAGGTGCTTGAGCTACCGCCTAGTTGAAAGACGCTTCATATCAGTCAAAAGTAAAACCTCCGCCCTTTGTCATGATGATTGGCGTGTATTCTACCCGCAGAACATTGCCATCGCTTAGGGTAACGGTTCCTTCGGTATTATTCCAATCAAGGATGGTCTCCTTACCCTTGTTGAAGGTATTGCTTGCCTCCTTAGCATCCTGGAAGACACGAACACGCGAGGTAGTGGTTCCACTGAAATATATTTTATATGTCCCGGCAGGTATCTCTTCGCAGATTGTATCCACCTTTCAAGTTGCAGCGAACACTCTGCGGCATGCGTCTGGCTGTCGCTGCTATGTGATTCCAGATACAAATCTATCAACTGTCAAGGCTCCGCATCATGTGTCAGGCGCTGGCAGAAGTGGAATCCAAAATAGGAAAAGAGCCCGCTGACCATCATGAAAGCCAGCGGGCAACAGTAACTTACCCAATCACGTGGTATTCCATCAGAAGTTTTTCAATATCCGTGCCATGAATTTTCTTGAGCAATTCATGGACAGCTGCTTTTTCCTTTATTCCCAGCTTCATTTCAGAGAGCGGACGACCATCCCGCATACTGATCGTAGCCTTCAACAAATCGCGAACGTCATATAGACTGCCCCAGACTTCCGGCACACCGCGATCCACATTCATCAGTGTATATACAGCTACCATGGCTGTGCGCATGGAATACTCTGTCGTGAATACAGTATCTCTGGGCAATTCAGCGAAATTACCCAAGAAGGCGAAGTTGACTGCACCTTCTGGCACAACATCAGGTCTGTCTCCCGCGGTACGAGGCATGAAGTAAGCACTGGCGAAGGGCATCATCGTTGGAATTGTCTTTGCGCTGTGAGCAGCCAGTTCTTCAATCTGGCCCTCTGGTACGCCGATATGGTACAGCCATTCCATACAGATTTCTTTTCCTGTACAGTTCCGCATATTCTTCTTCACATAGTCACCAGGACGATCCGTATACAGGCCGTAGAGCCATACCAAGCACTGGCCCTCGGGCTGAGAATGGAACTGCGGCTGACGATTGATTGTCCAGCTGAGCAACCACCCGGAATCCTGCGCGGTTACGATGCCGCCAGTAACCACTTTCCCAGACAGCGGATCTCGCTTACAGATATTCTTGATGTATGGAAGAATCTTGTCGTCCAGCGTATTGACCGTGACGCCCATCCAGTTGCACTCTTCCGGATTGCCATAGAACTTCTCAGGATGCCCGAAAGAAGGGTCCTGAGCAGCAATCTTACGCCACAGATCGAATGAACCACCAGAACGAATTTCAGGACGATATTCAGGAACCTTATCCTGCCCGCCAATGGTGGAATTTTCAACATTGCTGCCATTTGTGATGAATAGATAATCGGTTTCCATCAAATCGAGGTAAACCGTCTCACCATTTGCCAATAGCTCGACCCGCTTTGCCACCTTGCGTCCATCATGGATCTCAAAGCGGACATCCATCACCTGCGTATTGAAGTGGAATTGGCAGCCATGATCTTCCAGATATTTTACCATGGGCAGAATCATAGATTCATACTGATTATACTTGGTGAAGCGCAGAGCGCGAAGATCGGGCAGGCCATCAATATGATGAACGAAACGCTGCATGTACCGCTTCATTTCCAGGGCGCTGTTGCAATCATAGAAGGCAAACATCGTGCGCCAGTAGGTCCAGAAATTACTGTTCAGCACTTCTTCACTGAGTACGTCGGTGATGCGTTTATCCGCCAAATCCTCGTCTGTCATAAAAAACAGATGCATCAGTTCCATGGATGCCTTGTCGCTCAGACAGAACTTCCGGTCTGTATGCGCATCCTGCCCCTGCTTTTCCGTGACACGGCAGAGGGAATAGTTGGGATCAGCTTTATTCAGCCAGTAATATTCATCCAGCACCGAAATACCCTCTGATTCGATCGAGGGGATGGAGCGGAACAGATCCCACATGACCTCGAAATGATTGTCCATTTCGCGGCCTCCGCGCATCACATACCCTACCTCCGGATACTTCCAGCCATCACAGGCTCCGCCTGCGATGGGATCGCGTTCGATAAAGTGAATGTTTTTTCCTGGCATCTGCGCATCGCGTACCAGGAAGCATCCTGCGGCCAGCGCGGCCAGACCAGTGCCAACAAAATAGGCGGATTTCTGTTCAATTCCTTCAGGCTTCAGAGGACGGGCAAAAGCTTCATAGTTACCGCTGGAATAATACATGACTCAAACCTCCTTCTTTTTTTCACACGATCCGTGTGACAAACAGATCATATCGTTTCTGATTCTGGATTTCTATTTGCAGGAATCCGATTTTGATAAGATTCCTGACATTGTGTGCGGTTTGTAAACCATTCATTTGGCACCGTGACTTTGGAGATACTTGTATACATCCTCCACTTTTTCAAATATGGCTGACTCATCCAGCTCAATATGAAAGGCGTCTTCGATCCCCATAAGCAACATCATGCATTTCAATGAATCCAATCCCAGGTCTGACTGAAGATAGCTCTTGGATGATATTTGCTTCGGGTCAATGTCTGGTGATACTTCCATCAACAAAGTCATCAATTTCTCTTCCATTGAAATTCCCCTCACTTTGCGCGAATAATTTTCATGCTGGCATTCTTTGTAAATGGCTCGTGCCTGATGATGATGCGGGCCGGCTGCATGGTGGATGGCAGAGATGCTCTGATTGTTTTCATTTCCTGGTAGATTGCTTCATCAGAGGCACCTTCAGCCGGGAGGACTTCCAATTGTATTACAGGATTTCCCGCAATAACTGTTTCCGAAACAAGGCAGTCCTGGACATTGGCGCTGCGGTAGAATGCTTCTTCTACCTCCTCAGGCGATACATTTTCGCCGTTCCCAAGGAGAATCAGATTCTTGATCCTTCCAACGATATAAATAAATCCGTCTTCATCGATCCTGGCCAAATCACCTGTTTTGAACCAGCCGTCATCAAATGCGGCAGATGTTGCGCAGTCATCCTTCCAGTATCCATCAAAAAGCATGTCACCACGAACCTGCAATTCTTCATGAACAATTCGCGCCTCCTGGCCCGGATACTGCTTGCCAACAGAATTGGGATGATTCTCCATGTCCAAATTTCCGCTGACCAGATTTGCAGTTTCGGTGAGCCCATATCCTGCGAGAACCTGAATGCCCAAGGGCTGAAAGCCCGTAAATAGCCTTGGTGGGACAGGGGCGGCTCCGCAGATAATCAGCTTCAACTTTCCTCCCAGGGCCTGAATTCCCCGCTTCTGCGCGATTGTCAGCATCATTTCAGCCATACCGGGCACAGCAATCATCGTCGTAGGCTGGACCCTGGCCATAATCCGAAAAAGATCCTTCATCTGCCCACATACAGCTATGTGAGCGCCTGCGTATAAACCGGACAGCATGCTGAAAATCATGCCGAACACATGGGTAAATGGCAATGCGGCTATCATTGTCTGTCCAAGCCGTGTTCCATTTCGATATGCACCATTCAGCGAACCACGCATGATTGCCCCATGATTCAAAATCACGCCTTTTGGCGTTCCGGTGGTTCCGCCTGTAAAGAATATCGCGGCACGATCTGTTTTTTGCACAGTAGCCGGCATTGCACCCTCCTGATCCATAGCACTCATTGCAATGATGGGAATGCCTAAAGCTGCTGCGCGATTTTCCAAAGATGTTCCTGCAATGATAGCGCCCAGCTCATAATGTGTAACCGTTTTCTTCAACGCATCCTCCGTCATGACAGACGGGATCATGACAGCTACCAATCCCGCAGTGGTTACAGCAAGGAACCACTCCACTTCATCAATACTGTTTACATCATACAGACCGATATTTGTTCCAGCTTTCAGATTCATGCTCTGCAGCTTATGCCGCCGGCAAGCGATCCTTTGCTCCAGAAAGGCGTAGCGTATTTCCTGGCTTTCATCAGACAATGCAATTTGCACTCCGTACTGTTTGCTGATGAAGTCAAGCAGATGAACAGTCGTTGATAAATATGGAATGCTATTTCGCTCTTCTGGCAGCAGGTGTTGTTCAAAATAGTTCATGGTTCATCTCCTCCTCGTTATTTTG
>Ga0256405_10003516_pt1 | contig 32062 bp, 23 predicted proteins | sample RumenRJG_02DNA_FD_189096 | JGI IMG/M metagenome (GOLD analysis project Ga0256405, IMG submission 189096) | Bovine rumen microbial communities from Lethbridge, Alberta, Canada - RJG_02 | ecosystem: Host-associated > Mammals > Digestive system > Stomach > Rumen | place: Canada: Alberta...
CTTGGCACCATCACTTGTTGCCTTGTACCAACGAGTCCACGCAATGTAGGCTGTAATGTCATCGGTACCGATCTTACTTGGCTTTGGCAGAGCCTTTTCTGTTGCGTCGTAGGTCTTGAATGCTTCTGTGATAGCTGCGCCGCCAGCCTGCACAAACGTAACATCCTCCGTAACAGCCCATCCCGCCAATGGCAAGAGGGACAGCAACATCAAAATAAGAAAATGTTTTCTCATAATCTTTAATGTTTAATTGTTAATAAAAATGTTTAAAACTAAAATGTTATAATTGTCTTTTTGTTTCTTCTTTCGAGAGGGCACACAGGGGTGCGGACCGCCACTCCCCTGCCGGTCAACCCGCTCGCTGTATTGTCGCAACAGCCAAACTTATGGAAACAAAAAAAGACGTGGGAGTAATGTCTCTCTCCGCGCTTATCCTCAAGATCAGGCCTTCGCAATGCCCCCAAGTAAGGATAAGCAACGTAAAGCCTGCCCACGTCAGATGATATATATACACACTACGGCAAAGTCCCGCCCTTATGCTATACACAAAGGAAGTACACCAAGCTCATGGCATACACCTTATTATATTTATAAGGATAGAGTGGTAGCCGTAGGAGATATAGAATCAACCCACGCAGACGCTTCTTGCTGCATCACCGCTGTACTTGGACTCAAAGTTGCGAAGTTTGATCTTACAGACAGTAACGTTAAGAAAACGTCCTTTCGAGACCAGCCCTACAATCGGCTTGGTGGTCTCATTCCATCAATGTTATTTTAACCATCCACCCACGCATGAGTGGACTTTTTCCAACTAAATCATGGATAAAGTACTTACGCTCAACAAAAAAAGAACGAAATTCTTTGTTTTGTGCTCGCTTAATCGTACTTTTCGGGGACAAAGGTAAATAATTATTGTGAAAATTGCAAGAAAAATTAAAAAAATTTTATGGTGTTCTCTTTTTTATCGGTGAAATAAGCCCTTCACGGTTGTCAGGGAGGGGAATTCCTTAGTCCTCTCCTCCACTCTGCTGGTAACCTTGGTTCTGCTGTGGCTGCTCGTTAACAGGTTGCTGCAGTTCCTCACGCTCAACCTGCTTGCGCTGGTTGTTCATGTTACCGAAGTTCCACGTGATCTGGAAATTGACATTCGGGTCACGCCAGTTCTTCTGGTGGCGCCAGAAGGTGTCGCTCTCGGTATAGTTCTCCCACTTACGAGTGTTGAAGACATCACGCCAGTTGATAGCGACAGCAATCGTCTTATTGAAGAAATTCTTGCGGAAACCAAGGTCAAGAGAAGCGTTCGGCTTACGATAGCCCTGGGTGATGACACCACGGGAGCGGTAGTTACCCGTCAACTGCAAGGAGATATCATAAGGCAGGATGAGGGATGCAAGTAAGCGGGCATCCCATGAGAAGCTCTTGTCGCTCTCACCAGTAACCGTCTGTCCGTCGATGACATACGAGAAACCGTCGAGCTTGTTGTAATATCCATTCACCGTCGTGGTGAGGTCGAGGATACGGAAGAGTTTGTTCTTACCGATGATCTCGACACCCAGACTCTGCCGCTTGGTGAGGTTCATCTGGGTCATGTACATCATCCCGTCGGCAGCATTCTGATAGCGGATACGCTGCATGACATCCGTTGTGGGACGGTAGTAAGTAGAGATACTGAGCGTATGCTGCTCCCACGTCTTCAGGAAGTTGAGGGAGATGGAGTGGGTATATTCTGGTGTCAGCTCCGGGTTACCGAACGACACCATCGAGGCATCACTGGTATTGCGGAACGAGTTCAGCTGTCCACCCCAAGGACGGCGGAGACGATAGGTGTAGTTCAACTGCAGCTGTGCCGACTCCGTCAACTCGTAGTTCAGGAACAGCGAGGGGAAGAGTTTGAAGAAGTCTTTCTTGTAAGGCTCATCCTTCACCGCAGTACCATGCTCCTGTGCATAGTCATAACTCTCGGTGTTCACCTTCCAGTACTCACCACGCAGTCCTGCCATGACACCCAGTTTTCCTAATTTGGTATTGACGGTGGCATAGAGGGCATGGGTGTCCATGGAATAGATGAAGCGGTTGTAATAGAGTTCATCCTCCAACTGGTCGGTACCCTCCCAGTTGTCAGCCATCCAAGACTCCTGTGGTGTGTTCTCATGAGAGAAGCGTCCGTTATAGCCCGCCTCCAATTTGAAGTTCTCTGAAATCTGATTCTCGTAGTCTAGTTTAACCTCCCATGAGCGGTTGCGGACATGCATGGGACGGTATTGATAATTGAAAATTGTTGGTTGAGAGTCAAAAGATGTCGAGTCTTGGTAAATATTATCGTTATCGCTCATCCAGCGGTTATACTCCACGTTAGCAGTCAACTTATGGGTGTCTGTCCAGCGGTGCTCATATCCCATGTCGGCATGGTAGAAATGCATATCGCCATCACCTCTGTTCAGACGGAACATACGGTAAGTGTCCTCTGTGGCGCCGATGGTACCATAATGGTAGGGGGTATAGTTACGGTTGTGGAACTTACCATGCATCATCATACCTCCGATGGAAAGGTCGTCGTTCTTGGTGAAATGCCAGGTGAGTCCCAGACGGGTGAAGAGGTTATGACCTTTGTCCTTGCTCTCACTGTCGTAGTTCTGATACTGGTTGGTCTGTTTGTAGTGCTGCTCACTCTCACTGCCCCCGCTGTTCCTGCGATTACGGAAGCCCACATTGGCAAAGGCATCAAGCACACCACTGGAGTAATTAATATTGCCACTGGTGTTCCATCCGCCACGGATATTGGCACCGGCACGCAAAGAGCCATAATAGCCACCCTTGCGGTCACGTTTCAACACAATATTAATAATACCTGCCGAACCCTCGGGGGAGTATTTCGCGGATGGGTTGTCAATGACCTCAATACGCTCGATGCTCTCCGCAGGAATCTGCTGCAGGATCTCCGCACGGTTGTCAGTGGTGAGACCACTCGCCTTACCATTGATCCATACCTCCACGCTGGAATTACCACGAAGGGATATCTCACCGTCCGTTGTCACCTCGACACTGGGGATATTCTCCAGCAAGTCACTTGCCGAGCCACCTGCGGCAGCCAGTATCTGGTCGACAGAGAACACCTTACGGTCGACCTCCAGTTTCATCTGTGAGCGCTGTCCGGTAACCTGTACCTCACCCAGTACCTTGGCATCCTCCGAGAGATACAGCGCATTATAGTGTTTGTTGCGGTCACTGGCAGAGATGGTGAACTGTCGTGTCAGTGTCTTATAACCCACGAAAGAGACCTGCAACTGGTAGTTGCCGTCTTTCAGTCCTGTGATATTGAACTGACCGCTGACATCCGTGATGGCGCCCTTGACCAACTTACCTGCTGGTGTCTCTACAACGACATTCACGAACTCCATGACCTCATCGGTCTGCTTATCCAAAACTTTACCTTTTACCGAACCTTGTGCAAAGGCTGCTATTGTGCTTACAAAAACCACAACTGCGGAAATCACTAATCTATACATAACTACCTTTAGACGAAGGTCGTGACGAAACGTTTAATCCATCATTCAAAAAAATAAATGCTGTTTCTTCATTACTTCACTGATTTTTTACTACCTTTGCAAAGAAATTCATAAACAGACAAATAAAAGATGAGAAAGTATCTGATAGCTGCCATCGCCACATTAGCTATGGCATCATGTAGTGAGAAAAAATTCCATGTAGAGGGAAATATCACCAATGCCAAGGACTCCGTACTCTATTTTGAGAACGTGGGACTGGAGGAGGTCGCTGTCGTCGACTCCGTGAAGCTGGACGAGGACGGTGCGTTCTCTTTTTCTAAGGAGCAGACACCAGCCCCGGAGTTCTACCGACTGCGTATTGCCGACCAGATCATCAATGTGAGCATCGACTCTACCGAGACCGTTACCGTCAAGGCACAATATCCGCAGATGGCTACCCAGTATGAGATCAGTGGTTCCGACAACTGCTCGAAGATCAAGGAGCTGACCCTGAAACAGATCAACCTGACACAGCGTGCCATCGCCATTTCACAGAATGACGCCCTCAGCGTCGACGAGTCGAATGACAGCATCCTGAACATGATCAAGGCATACAAACAGGACGTGAAGACCAACTATATCCTCAAGGAGCCCAACCGCTCGTATGCCTATTTCGCCCTGTTCCAGGCATTAGGGAACACACTGATCTTCAATCCCCGCTCTGACAAGGACGACATCAAGCTCTTCGCTGCTGTCGCCACCAGCTGGGACACCTACTATCCTGGTTCTGAGCGTGGTGCCAACCTGCATAACATCGCCATCGAGGGGATGAAGAATGTACGTATCGCAGCACAGAACGAGGCACGCACCATTGACGTGAACCAGATTTCCGCCACCGGACTGATAGACATTGTTCTGCCTGACAACAAGGGACAGATGCGTAAGTTAAGCGACCTGAAAGGAAAAGTGGTCATCCTCGACTTCCACTTGTTCGGAATAGAGAAATCACCAGAGCGTATCCTCCTGTTGCGTGAACTATATAATAAGTATCAGGCACAGGGACTGGAGATCTATCAGGTATCACTGGATCCTGACGAGCACTTCTGGAAACAGCAGACCGCCGCACTGCCATGGGTCAGTGTACGTGACCCGCAGGGACTGGACTCTCAGACACTCATTACCTATAATATACAAGGACTGCCAGACTATTTCCTCATCAGCAGAGACAACGCACTCTATAAGAGAGCCGCTCAGGTGAAGGATCTGGAGGCAGAGATCAGAAGTCTGCTTTGAGCGTTTAGCGTTGAGAGTTAAGGGTTGGCTATTGACGATAGGGTGCTGGCTGGTTGCCACCCATGCTTTGGGGCAGAGGTTCTCCCTGGAGCAGAAGAATGACACACTGTCGTTTCTGTCGCTGAAGACCGACTCGACCTATGATAAATGGAGACTGCCATACCCCGTTTACCGGTTCTGCACAGGGGATGTGGATGGTGACGGCAGTATCGATGCGATGGTGGGTGTCATCAAGAGCACCCGTTACTATCAGGAGAAAGGGCACCGCCTCTTTATCTTCAAGAACTACCACGGACTGGTGCGTCCCCTCTGGCTCGGTTCCAAGTTAGGAGGTATCTTAGAGGACTTCCGTTTCAAGGACGGACTTATCAGGAGCCTCGAACGTACGACAGACGGGAAATATGTGGTGGCGGAGTATCGCTGGGACCATTTCGGCATGGCTTTTGAGCGGTTTCTGGCAAAGAATGTCACCAGACCGGCTGCATTGGAAATATTTAATCATGACTAATAAACCATTTTGCCTATGAAAAAGTTGTTGTTGATGATGGTGACACTGTGTCTGACCATCAGCGTAAGTGCCCAAGAGGAGAAGCGCAAACCGTTCATTCTTCCCGGTAAGGCGAAGATCAATGTGGAGTCGCTGAAAACCAAGCTGCCCCTCAACATTGATGTTAACAGTCTGTCACTCTCCGAGGTGCGCATCCTGCGCAATGCCATAGCAGCCCGTCAGGGGTATCTCTTCATGAGCAGTGACCTGCGTGGTGTGTTTGCCTCCACCACATGGTATGAGAGTATCGCCGAAGACAGGTTGGACAAAGAGCAAAACGGGAAGGCTACCCCCATCAAGTACACCCCTGCCGAGCAGGCTTTCGTCAAGAAACTGCAAGCCCGTGAGAATGAGCTGAAGGCACAGAATAACAAGGTGCCTGCGGGAATGATGACCAACATGGACAATATCGTCAACCCCTTCAGTCTTTCTGACTTTGACCCGCAACTCTACAAGGCAATTGCCAAGAACGGGTTCGCCATCGTACCTGCTAACGAGAACCAGCTCTTCCAGATTTATGAGAACAACGACTACCGGGAGTTCCCCAGTTTTGTGACGACAGACCTCTATCTGCAGGCGTTCCACATGTTCTTCGACTGTCTGCTGAAAGAGACGGAGCAACAGAAACTGTCACCCATGGTGACGGATTTCGTGAAACGCAACTATGAGCTGCTTACGAAAATAGCTGCCAACACAACCGACAAGAAAGTGAAGGAAGCTGCGGAATATTGTGCGGCATACTATGCCATCGCCTATGAGCTGAACGAAGGGGAACCACTGCCCGTGGCTGCCAAATACACAGCGTTGGTGAAGGAGGAGATCAAACATGTGAACAATGCGGAGAGCTGCCCCTCGGAATTCCTGAGATATACCGTCGCCTACCAGCGCCCAGCCTTCCCCTATGCGCTCTACCGTCCTCGTGGACATTATACTCGCTCAGAGACGCTGCAACGCTATTTCCGCACGATGATGTGGTTGCAGAACGTACCCTTTGAGATGGAGAATGACGAGGAGCTGCGCTATGCGCTGATGATGGCAGAGACGATCTGTCAGGACGCTTCTCTCTCGAAAATGTACCAGAACCTGACAGAGCCTATCACCTACCTGATGGGATTGCCCGACGATGTCAGCATCACACAGGTCTACAAGGAACAGAAGGCATTCGGCAGTGTCCAGCAGATCTTCAACTCCAAAAAGAACATGGAACAGGTGTGCAAGGCTCTGATGAAGATTACGGACCAGCAGACACGCATCAAACCGAAGTTTGCGGTGACCAGTCCCTATAAGGTACGCCTGATGCCCCAACGCTATATGCCCGATGCGGAGGTGTTGCAGGAAATGGTGGATTACGAAAGCAATCCCACCTTGCGTGCGGTACCTACCGGACTTGACGTGATGGCTGCTATCGGTATTCCTGCTGCCGAGCGCATACTCATACAGGAGCTGAAGGAACAGGAGAACTGGAACCAGTTCACGCCCAATCTCCTTCGCATGAAACAACGGATGGGTACCATCGACTGGGACCAGACGGTTGCCAATAAATGGATTGCCTCATTGAAGGATGTGAATAGCAAGAATGCCAACTACCCGAGATTCATGCAGACACCCCAATGGGACAAGAAGAACCTGAATGCGGCACTTGCCTCATGGGCGGAGCTGAAGCATGACGCCATCCTCTATGCCAAGCAGCCATTCGGGGCTGAGTGTGGTGGCGGCGGTTTGCCGGAACCCTACACCCGTGGCTACGTAGAACCCAATGTCGCTTACTGGACAAAGGCGATTCACCTCATCGATGCCACGATGGACGTGCTGAAGAAGTTTGACCTCGTGACGGAAAAGGCTACCACGACCTCTCGTGACCTGCGTGAACAAGCAGAGTTCTTACTGAGCTGTAGTGAGAAGGAGCTGGCAGGCAAGAAACTCTCAGAACAGGAATACCGGCAGATAGAGGCTATCGGCTCTGTCTTTGAGAATATCACCCTTGACCTCGTCCGTGAACCAGACCAGGAACTCTACGGCTGGTATAACGTACAAGGTGCCGACAAGTCGGTGGCTGTCGTTGCCGATGTGTATACCGCTAATTCTTTCAACAACCCCAATAAGTCGGTACTGTATGAGGCTGTTGGTCCTGCCCACCAGATTTATGTAGTCGTTGAGATCGAGGGGTATCTCTACCTCACCCGTGGTGCCGTGTTCAGCTATCGTGAGTTCGAGGACGACTTACAGGCGCCACGCCATACCGACGAGGAGTGGCAGCAGGAGTTGGAAAGCCAGCCCAACAAGGGCATCCCCAGTTGGATGGAGGAGATTATCGTACCTCTCGGCGGTAAGAAACTCGACAACGAGTATATTTTCTATAGCTCGGGATGCTGAAGACGATGTTATTCGCTATGCTGATGGTCACAGACTCCGTGTCTGTGACCATCACTGGTGATATCCTGCTGGACCGTGGTGTCCGTAAGGTAATAGAACAGAAGGGGACGGATGCGGTGTTCTCTCCCTTTGTCGATTCGGTGTTTCAAAGCAGCGATATCGTCATCGGCAACCTGGAGTGTCCTGCCACAAAGATCAAGGAGCCCTCGTTCAAGCAGTTTATCTTCCGTGCCGAACCGGAATGGCTCTTCACCTTGAAACAGCATGGGATCACCCATCTCAACCTTGCCAATAACCATAGCGTCGACCAGGGAAGGGCAGGACTGGTGGACACCAGGGAGAATGTCATCTCAACAGGTATGATTCCCATCGGAGCAGGTCATACCATGGAGGAAGCAGCCAGACCGGTACTCCTGACCTCCTCCCCCCGGAAGGTTTACGTATTGGCTTCTCTGCAACTGGCATTGGAGAATTTTGCCTATCTGTCCGAAAAGCCCTCTGTCAGTCAAGAGGATTTTGACACGTTGGTGGAGCGTGTCAGACACCTTCGGTCGTCTGACCCCGACAGCTATATCATCGTCACCTTGCACTGGGGAGGTGAGCATACGCTACAACCCGTCACTATCCAGCGGGTAAGGGCTCATCAGTTGATAGACGCTGGTGCCGATGCCCTCATAGGTCATCATACCCATACCCTCCAGACGATAGAGGAATATAAAGGGAAGCCCATCTATTATAGTATCGGCAATTTTATCTTCGACCAGCGGAAGCCTGTCAACACCAAGGCATGTATGGTGAAACTGACTATTACGAAAGAATCGTCCCATGTGGAGACGATTCCTATAGAGATTATCAAATGTGTGCCCTGCCGGGGACGTTAGAAACTATTCAGCCAAGCCTTCAGCTCCAGCATCATCTCATAATGATAGGTGAACGACTGCAGACTGCCGAAACCATGACCGCCTGTGGGATAGATGTGCATGGTGGCAGGCACCTTGCTCTGGCATAGTTCCTCGTAATAAAGAACACTGTTGAGAGGGGGCACCGCCTTGTCGTCATTGGCAAGGACGATAAAGGCACGGGGTGTAGAGGCAGTAACATGCTGCTCGTTACAGAACTGGTTCAGCAGCTTACGCTTGGGTTTCTTGCCCAGCAGATTCTCACGGGAGCCCTTATGGGTGGTCCCCTGCTCCATCGTTATCACAGGATAGAACAATATCTGGAAGTCAGCAGCCGCATCGCCTTTGGAATGAGTGGCGACAGTAGAGGCAAGATGTCCACCTGCCGAGAATCCCATGATACCGACCTGTCGGGGATTGATGTCCCAGGTGGCAGACATACGGCGTACCAGTCGCATCGCCTCCTCCGCATCCTCCAGAGGAACCTGCCATACCCCATGAGGCATGCGGTATTTCAGTACGATGACGGCAACACCCTGTGCGTTGAAGAAAGGTGCCCACGACGTACCCTCCTTCTCGAAAGAAAGATGCTGATAGCCTCCTCCCGGGCAGATAACGACAGCACGACCCGTTGCCACACTCTTCGATGGCAGGAAAACGGTGACCTTTGCCAAATCGTTCGGGTCTCCATTGGAAGTCTTAGGACCAGAAGGCCATAAATCCATTTCCAACCCCTGCTGTGCAGATGACGATACGGCAACAAGCAGCATTGTCCAAATCAATAAAGATTTCTTCATTTTCATATTTTCTTACCTTTGTTGCTTGCAAAGATACAAAAATTCATTATCTTTGCAGCAATTTTAGACTAAAAACTTTTAACAATGTATAAACGAATTCTATCATTAGCTGCCCTCGCTACTCTCACCATGAGTATGCAGGCAAAAGTCAAGCTGTCGCATCTGGTAGGCGACAACATGGTGATTCAACAGCAAACTGATGTCCGCCTCTGGGGATGGGCAAAACCTAACAGCACGGTAACAGCTACCGTTTCGTGGAGTCAGGAGAAGTCGACCGTGAAAGCGGGTAAGGACGGTCAGTTCCTGTTGACCGTCAAGTCGCCCAAGGCATCCTACACTCCTCTGAGTATCACCTTCAACGATGGCGACGGTGCTGTTACTATTAATAATGTACTCGCAGGCGAGGTATGGGTCTGCGCCGGACAGTCGAACATGGAGATGCCTGTCAAAGGTTTTGGCATGTGCCCTGTCAAGGACTACAACCATCACGTCTTGGATGCTGTTAACTCCAAGGGTGTGCGTAGTATCAAGATTCCCAGTGTGATGTCGTCCAAACCGCTGAATGACGCACAGGCAGCATGGCGTGTATGCAGTCCAAAGACAGTCAGTGAGTTCTCTGCTACGGGTTATTTCTTTGCCCGTCTGCTCAGTCGTACACTCGACATGCCCGTGGGTATCATTGAGGCGAATAAAGGCGGTACCCGTGTGGAGAGCTGGTTGACAAAGGAGAACTTAGAGAAATACACCAATGACCCTACCGACTCTGTGGAGATTTGCAAGAAATGGTCACAATGGGACTACCATCGCTCCCTGCTCTGGGGTAACGGTACCTTTAATCCTATCCTGAAAGCTACCGTGAAAGGTATCCTCTATTATCAAGGATGCTCTAACGTCGGTGACCCCGGTGACCAGTACTCACAGCGTATGAAACTGCTGGTAGAGCAGTGGCGCAAGCAGTTCGGACTGGGTGAGATACCTTTCTATTTCGTACAGATAGCACCCTATGCCTATGACGATGACAACGTCAACGGCATCAGTGGTGCCAAACTGCGTGAGCAACAGTACAAGGCAAGCCAGATTATCCCTAACAGTTCCCTGGTATGTACCAACGACCTCGCTTATCCCTATGAGACGACCCAGATTCATCCTGCCCAGAAACAACCGGTGGGTGAGCGTCTTGCCTTCACGGCACTTAACCGTGACTATGGCTATGAGACCATCCAGTATAAGAGTTCCGCCTATAAGGATATGAATATCAAGAACGACACCGTCTTCATCCATTTGCAGGACAACTACTGGTGTGACGCACCCTTCGAGAAGATGGAGGGTTTTGAGATTGCCGGCGAGGACAAGGTCTTCTATCCTGCCACTGCCAAACATTTCTGGCAGCCAGGTGGAGGCTATTGGGATGAGGCTATCATCATCACCTCACCTAAGGTCAAGAAGCCTGTTGCCGTGCGCTACTGCTTTAAGAACTTCCAACTTGGTAATGTGAAGAATGGCGGTAACTTGCCATTGTTCCCCTTCAGAACAGATAACTGGTAATGGAACATCCCTTGGAGAAATTTGCTTACTGCCCGATTTGCGGCAGTAAGCATTTTGTTATTCATAACTTCAAAAGCAAACAGTGTGAGGACTGTGGCTTTGTCTATTATGCCAATCCGTGTGCCGCTACTGCTGCCTTTATCGTCAATGACAGACAAGAGATGCTGGTGGTACGCCGTGCCAAAGAGCCTGCCAAAGGAACACTTGACCTGCCAGGTGGTTTCGTGGATATGTATGAGACGGCTGAGGAGGGTATGCGTCGAGAGATTAAGGAAGAGACAGGACTTGAGGTCGATGACGTAGAGTATCTCTTCTCCAGTCCTAATGTCTATATGTACAGTGGCATAGGGATTCACACCATTGATATGGATTATCTGGTGCATGTCCCTGACGGTTGTGAAGTAAAGGCTGACGATGATGCTGCGGAATGTATGTGGATTCCCATTAAAAATATCCATCCAGAGGAGTTCGGACTACTCAGCATTCGACACGCTGTCGAGAGATTTATAGCTCAACAGCACTCATAGTTTCACGACAAAGTTCATCAATTTCTGTTATTTTCTGTTGCAAACCAATGATATATCTTTGAAAATGAGTATCTTTGCACCGTATTAATACAGAAACATTATGAAAATAGCATTAATCGGCTATGGAAAGATGGGTAAGATGATTGAGCAGATTGCCCTTGACCGTGGCCATGAAATTGTAAGTATTATTGATATTGACAATCAAGGTGATTTCGAGTCCGAAGCCTTTGCCTCGGCAGATGTTGCTATCGAGTTTACGGCACCACAGGCTGCCTATGGCAACTATCTGAAAGCATGGAAGGCTGGCGTGAAAGTTGTTTCAGGTTCTACCGGGTGGATGAAAGAGCATGGTGATGAGGTGCGCAAGGCATGTGCGGAAGGTGGTAAGACCCTTTTCTGGGCTTCCAACTTCAGCATTGGTGTCGCTATTTTCTCTGCTGTCAACCGCTATCTGGCAAAGATCATGAATCAGTTCCCGCAATATGATGTGGAGTTGGAGGAGACACACCATGTACATAAACTGGATCACCCCTCAGGTACAGCCATCACTCTGGCTGAGGAAATTGTTGCCAATCTTGACCGCAAAGAAGGATGGGCAGAGGAGACCACTGACCCGAAGCTGTTGCGTGTAGATGACATCCGTCGCGGTGAGGTACCAGGGATCCATACTATCCGCTACGATTCAGAAGCTGATTTGATTACCATATCCCACGATGCCCATAGCCGTAAAGGATTTGCCCTTGGTGCCGTGTTAGCAGCGGAGTACACCAAAGAACATGAGGGTTTGCTGACCATTAGCGATATGTTTAAATTCTAAACTATGGAAGATAGAGAAAAGAAGAAGTTGAATATGAAGGTACAGTGGACGAAATTCATTGTCGTGCTGGTGCTGTACCTGTTGTTCCTCTATTGGGTGAAGTCCTGGTGGGGACTGCTTGTCATACCCTTTATCTATGACGTATATATCACCAAGAAGATTCGCTGGCAGTGGTGGAAAGATGCGGAGGGTCCCGTTAAATTTGTGATGTCATGGGTCGATGCCCTGGTATTCGCCCTTGTCGCTGTCTACTTCATCAACCTGTTTTTCTTTCAGAACTATGTGATACCCTCCTCATCACTGGAGAAATCACTGTTGACTGGCGACTATCTCTTTGTGTCTAAAGTATCCTACGGTCCCCGTATCCCAGAGACACCACTGACGATGTCACTGACACAGCACACGCTGCCACTCTTCCAATGTAAGAGCTACATCGAATGGCCGCATTGGGACTATCGCCGTGTGAAAGGACTTGGAAAAGTACAACTGAACGACATCGTCGTATTCAACTATCCTGCTGGTGACACCATCTGCAGTGCTCCGCAATATCAGCCCTACGACTTCTACCAGATGTGTTACTCCATGGGCTATCAGATGTATCCCCAACGCCCTGATCCTGACTCACTGACTGTTGAGCAGCGTCGTCAGTATTTTGATTTTATCTATCAGGCGGGACGCAGTGAGATTGTGCGCAACCAGGCTGAATACGGACTGATAGACACACGTCCTACCGACCGCAGGGAGAACTACGTGAAGCGCTGTGTAGGACTCCCAGGGCAGACCTTGCAGATCAAGGACCGCATCATCTACATCGATGGCAAGCAGAACAAAGAGCCGGACAATGTGCAGTACACCTATAAGGTGAAACTCAGTCAACGCCTTGATGATGACACGATGAAAGAGCTGGGTATCACCATGGAAGACCTCACCTCACTGAATACTGCCGGTTATATGCCGCTGACCCGTTATGCCGCAGAGCAGCTGAAGATGCGTGGGGTGGCAGAGAGTGTGGTGCTTAATACAGATGCCAGCGACCTTGACATTTACCCCTTGAATGGTAACATGCACTGGACAAGGGACAACTATGGTCCTATCTGGATTCCCGCCAAGGGCAAGAGCATTGACCTTACGTTGGAGAACCTTCCTGTCTACGAGCGTTGTATCCGCACCTATGAGGATAATAAGTTGGAGGTGAAGGACGGAAAGATATATATCAACGACCAGGTTGCTACTAAATACACCTTCAAGCTGGATTACTATTGGATGATGGGTGACAACCGTCACAACTCTCTCGACTCCCGTTACTGGGGCTTTGTGCCAGAAGACCATATCGTGGGGAAGCCCATCTTCATCTGGTGGAGCAGTGATCCTGACCGTGGCGGCTTCTCTGGTATACGCTGGAACCGTCTGTTCCGCTTCGTCGACAATATCAAGTAGCAGCAGAGATGTCAGACTGGCTGAAGTTCGTGATAGCCCTTGCATCAGCCCTCGTGCTGGTGCTTGCCTTCCGTGCTTTGGCATTTACCGTCTATACTGTTGATGGGAAGGGATTACAACCGCTGTATATCGATGGTGACAGGTTGTTGGTGAACCGGTGGAGTTATGGCTTACGGGTGGACGGTAAAGGGATGTTGCCCTACAGCCGCATGCTCCGTAAACCAGTCAGCAAGGGGGATATTGTCGTATTCGACATACCTAATGACTCCATCAACGGGGAGTTCATCGCACGTTGCAAGGCTGTTCCTGGTGATACTGTCCATACGAAGAAAGGAACCATGATGGTACCGGGGCTAAAGGATTGTGCTGATGCTGACTATTACTGGCTGGAGTCCATTCACCCAAAGAATCCGGTGGACTCACGCAACCTTGGCTTTATCTCTGAGCGGAACATCATCGGAAGGGTAGTTTGTATCCTCTATAGTCACGACGACCAAAAGAACATGTTGGAAGGCTATCGAAAGGAAAGGACACTGCAATGATGACAGCACTACTGCAGACAACTTATTTCGGACCTGTCCAATGGTATCAGAAACTTGCCCGTTATGACCTTTCCATCATCGAGCAATACGACACTTATCAGAAACAGACCTACCGGAACCGTTGCGTGATTGCTACGGCTAACGGAATACAGGCATTGACTGTCCCTGTGGAACACTTATCTGACAAGATGACCGTGAAGGATCTGCGTATCAGTGATCATAACCAGTGGCGGCGTATTCATTGGAACGCATTACAAAGTGCATATAACGAAAGTCCTTTCTTTGAGTATTATGCAGATGATCTCCGTCCTTTCTTTGAGAAGAAGTATGACTTCCTCATTGACTTTAACGAAGCCATCCGGCAGAAGATATGTGAGTTGATAGATATCCAGCCTAAGGTAGACTATACCTCAGCATATCTGCCACCACTCACTACGGACCTCATTCCCGAGCTCTGCTCGCCTACCCGTAGCCTTTCAACTCTCAGTGATTTCCGGGATATCATTTGTGCCAAGCATCCACTACCCGATGCGGAATTCGAACCAAAAGAATATTGGCAGGTCTTCCAGCAACGACATGGATTCCTGCCAAATCTATCCATCCTTGACCTTTTGTTCTGTATAGGTCCTGAGGCGGTTTTCTATCTTTAAGAGGTATGTGAGAAGAAGAGTGTCCAGCGGTAAAGGTTACAACCGACAAAATTACCCAAGACCTCTGCTACATAGACGATAAGCACCTCTGTCTGCCATAGCTGTGTGAAGGGGGACACGAGGAAATAGAAAGCATCAGCAATACTATGGGCAAAACCACAGAGGATGAATACTGGTACTCCGAATATCAAAGGCAGCATCTTTCCCTTACGGGCAAACTCCACTGCCGTCGTCATGATGAATCCGCATCCTATCGCTAACAGGAAACAGGCAAATGGTCCTTTCGCCAATCTTCCGGCAAGGATCTTTGCTGCGGGTTCTATACAATCAGGTTGGGCATAGCCGATGAGCCATGCGGTAAGCAGACAACCAATGATATTGCCTATTAATACCATCACCAGCATGGACCAGTCACCCTGCCGGCGGATAAAACCTGCAGTCCCTGTGTAGAGCTTCAGACCATAGTAAACGACGGTCGTCAGTCCGAAAGCAAACAATACGGCACCTGCCACGCCACCTACCCTGAGGTTGACGACACAACCAATGGAGATACAAATTCCTGCTAAGATGGCAAGGGGCAGGATGTCTCTGAACAATTCTATTTTCTTCATGTCAAATCATTTAATATGGCGGCTATTTCCTCTAAGGAATTGGCAACCATTATCTGGGCTCGCCATTCCTTTCTCATGAATCCCTTTCCTTGCAAATCATCCAGTAAACTGACGAGTGTATTCCAGAAGCCCTTCATGTTATAAAGGATGACTTTCTTGCTGTGATAGCCGATGGTAGCCGATGCCACAGTACTGAATATCTCATCAAGTGTTCCGATACCGCCCGGTAAGGCAATAAACACATCGGCATAATCCTGCATCATTTGCTTACGGTCACTCAGGTTGTCACAAAGCATCTCCACGTCCACCTGCTGACTGATTCGACCCGACTTCTCCACAAGAGTAGGAATAACACCGACTACCTGTGCGCCACCCTCATGGGCAGCTTTTGCCACACATTCCATCAACCCTTGGTTGACTCCCCCATACACGATGGAATGGGCATTTTCCGCAGCCCATCGTCCCAACGCTTCTGTCATACGGAAGAAATCAGGGTCTATATCTGCATTGGCAGAACAGTAGATACATATTTTCATGATGGCTTATTTTTTCCAGAAACGACTCGTGATATCCTCAAACTCACCATTCTCTCCCTGACGATAGAGACGCTGGTTAGTGGTGGGTGACTTCAGAGGTCCCAAATGCTTGATAAAAGGACCGATCTTGATATAATCAAAGTCGGTCTTACAGATAGCAGAGGAGATACGGATACGTCCGCTGTACCATGCCACCTTGAATTCCGGATATGTCTCGTGGATATAAATGGCTAATTGATTGACCCCTTGGGGTTCGGCATCTCCCCCCATGAAAGCGATACAGGTAATATCGCTACCGTATTTTCTCACGAAATCGTCAATGGCATCTGTATCCAGGGGAAGCCCGACATCTTCCCAAAGGTAATGGCTATGACAGCCAGGACAAGCACAAGGACAATTAGAGATATTAATCGCCAGTGTCGTCTCGTCGGGTATCTCCTGAAATACAATGCCTGTATTGACGTATTTAAGCATAATTAATTATTAGCATGTGCATAGAAGCGACGTGCAGCCTCTTCCTGACGTGGCTGGGAGAAGTTGCTGACACGCTTCAGGTATCCGATGATACGTGTCATATAGTCCACATTCTTGGAATGGCAGTGAGGACATTCCTTCAAGTAACGCTTGTCGATATGTCCACAGTCGTTGCATACGGTATTGGGGATATTGAACGTGAAGTAGTTACATCCCTCCTGGGCAGCGACCTTCAGCAGGTGGGCATACTGCTGCTTGCTGAGGTGCTCCTCCAAGTTCATATGCAATGCGGAACCACCAGTGAGGTGCTCGATATAGGGAGCGCCATGCAACTTAAACTTATCGATAATCGTCAGAGAGTCATCCTCTACCACATAGAAATAACTGTTATAGCAGTCACGTGGTACGAAATAGCCGTCCTCACGGTCCCACTTGGCATGCTTGACACCCACGTTCTCCGCAGGGATCATCTCGCAGTTGAACATCACATCCTTCGTGCGGTACTGCTTGTTATACTTCTCGATAAGTCCAAGGATACCCTGTACGAAATGCAGATAGTCATCATTTGGCGTGATCTTCAGTCCCATGAACTCAGCAGCCTCTACCAGACCATTGATACCGATGGTGAGGTACTGTCGGCTGATATTGATATAACCAGCGTCGAAGAGTGGCAGCATGCCATGCTCCTGCAACTCCTTCAGGTTCTCGTTGTAAGCCATCTGCACCTTATGGCACAAGTCTATGACACCACCCAGATACTCCAGATAGTCCATCTTGTGGTTAACAGCATACTGGATGCAACGGTTGAGGTTGATGGTCAGCACACTCTTAGAGCCTGTAGACACGCCACCGGCACCCAATGTGTAACTGAAACCATTGTCGGTAATCTCATTGCGCAGACGGCAGCAAGAACTCAGGGAGTCGGCATTGTCACTCATATAAGTGAAGAACGAATGTCCTTCCGCATACATCTCTGCAGTGAAATCGCCCCATTCCTTATCCTTGCACTCACCATTCTCGTCAACGAGCAGTGCCATGGTCTCTACGGGGAAGGTCAACAGGGTCTTGGTACGCTCCTGATTGAACCATTTCATGAAGCGCTTCTGCAACCATGACAGACCCTCCCAGTCTGGCTTAGAACCGTCGGGGAAATAGAACTCACCGAAGATACTCTCGAAATAGTATTTGTCATAGTAAGCAACATTCCAGAACACTGCCTGATAGTTGCGGGCACCAGTGGGCTGGTTCAGCGTATATACTATCTGCTCAAAATAGTCAGTAATCACCTTGTCGAGCGTACGCTTCTTCAGACTGAGGTCAGCTTGCTCACCTGCATGCTTATAATAATCCTGTCCGTATTCCTTACCCAGGAAGTAGTTCATATACATTAAGAACTCTGGGGTAGCACAAGCGCCACTCAACATACTGGAAACCATGAACACCATATTCACGAACCCACCACAGAAGCTCTTGAGGTTGGTAGGAGCCGTGGAGTTACCACCAATGGAAATGGTACCGCCAATCAGCCAGGGATACATCGTGATAGAGGCACAGTAGTTGGCAAGACTCGTCTCATCGTTCTTATATATAAAATGGTGTGTCAGCTTGTCGATATACTCATCAGCGAGTTCTTTGCCATACATCTTCTTGATGCGGTCAGTCAGCAGACGACGGTTCAGACGGATGAAGTTGGACTTAGGCAACTCACCAATCAAAGTTGCAATGTTTTTGTGCTCCACGTTTGCATTTGCATCATACTTTGAACCCGTTGCAGCATTCACTGAGTCGCAATATTCTGACAAGAACTGTAACTTGGCAAGTGTCTCACGGTCCTCGGAATGAGCCTGGCGGTACAGCATGAACGACTTGGCAACCTTGTAGTAGCCCTCACGCATCAAGGCTTCCTCCACTTGGTTCTGGATGTCCTCCACCGTAATGTCGTTATGAATATCCAAACGACTGAGAATCTTAGAGATAGCCCCAAGATCTGTAGGTTGTTCCACACTGTCAAATGCCTTTAATATGGCATTCATAATCTTGTCTAATGAGAACTGGTCTTTCGATCCGTCTCGTTTTGTGATGGTAAAGTTCTTAATCTCCATTGTTATATTTTTTATCAAGTTTTTAATGTCTCAGTTGACGGAAAAGTTTTCCGTTTTGGATAACTTTTTTATTTTTTGAATTCAAAAAGTTTCCCATTTTGGAAAACTGAATTCGGTTGCAAAGATAATAAATTTCCCGAATACTGTCAATAGATAATCTCTAAAAAAATATAAATATCTATCATTTTTATATTATTCCACTTTTTATTCGTACCTTTGCCAACAAATAATAAAGGTATTAGATTTGAAGACATTTGAAGAATTAGGCGTTTGCGAAGAGATTCGACGCGCTATTGAGGAATTGGGTTTTGTACAGCCTATGCCCGTTCAGGAGGAAGTTATCCCTTATTTACTTGGTAATCAGAATGATGTTATCGCCCTTGCCCAGACAGGAACGGGTAAGACGGCTGCATTTGGTATTCCTGTCTTGCAGAAGATAGCCTCCATGCCCCGTCCACAGATGGGAGAGATAGGAAGAGGACTGCCCCACGCTCTCATTCTTGCACCAACCCGTGAGCTGTGTCTGCAGATTGCTGACGACCTGCGCGACTTCTCCAAGTATCTTGAAGGAGTGCATATCGAGGCAGTGTATGGTGGTGCGTCCATTGAGCAGCAGATCCGTGCATTGCGGAAAGGTGTACAGGTAATAGTGGCAACACCGGGCAGACTGATTGACTTGATGAACCGTGGGGTCGCCAAGTTAGATGATGTGAATAACGTGGTACTTGATGAAGCCGATGAGATGTTGAACATGGGTTTCTCCGAGAGTATCGACGCTATTTTAGAAGGAGTGCCCGCAGAGCGTAACACACTGCTCTTCTCCGCTACGATGAGTAAGGAGATAGAGCGTATCGCCAAAGGGTATCTGCATGACTATAAGGAGATCGTGGTGGGAAGCCGCAACGAGGGTGCCGAACATGTGAACCATATCTATTATATGGTGAATGCGAAAGACAAGTATTTAGCTTTAAAAAGGCTGGTAGACTTCTACCCCCGCATCTTCGCCATCATTTTCTGCCGTACGAAGCTGGAGACACAGGAGGTTGCCGACAAACTGATTCGCGACGGCTATAATGCCGAGGCACTGCATGGTGACCTGTCACAGCAGCAACGTGACCTGACGATGCAGAAATTCCGCCAGCATACCGTTCAGTTGCTGGTTGCTACTGATGTGGCAGCACGCGGCTTGGACGTTGATGACCTGACTCATGTCATCAACTACGGACTCCCTGATGACATCGAGAACTACACCCACCGCTCTGGCCGTACCGGTCGTGCCGGTAAGAAAGGAACATCTCTCAGCATCGTCCACTCCCGTGAGAAGCATAAGATCCGCAATATCGAGAAAGAGATTGGCAAGGCTTTCGAGGAGGGAAAGATCCCCTCTGCCGAGGAGATTTGCAAGAAACAGCTCTATAAGGTGATGGACCAGATTGTCAAGGCGGATGTCGACGAGGAGCAGATTGCGCCCTTCATGCAGGACATCGACCGTTACTTTGAGTATATCGACAAGGAGGACCTTATCAAGAAGATCGTTTCCATGGAGTTCGGTCGGTTCCTTGCCTACTACGCTGATGCCCCAGAGATAGAACCTGTCGGCAACAAACGGGAACGGGGTGAGAAGCGGGAGCGTGGCAAGCGGGGCGAGAAGCGGGAGCGTGGCAACAGTCCCCGCAAGGCTGAAGCCGGCTATCGCCGATTGTTCATCAACTTAGGCAAGAAAGACGGCTTCTACCCTGGTGAGTTGATGCAGTTCCTGAATAAGAACGTGAAAGGGCATGTTGAGGTCGGACATATCGACCTGTTGACCATGATGTCCTATTTCGAGGTTCCTGAGGAGGATGCCCCTCGTGTGATGAAGTATGTAAATGGTCAGAAATACAAAGGGCGTGACGTTCGCTGCAATGATGCTGAAGAGGGCGGAGCTAAGGGGGCTAGGGAAACTAGGAGGACTAGGGAAACTAGGAATACTAGGAACACTAGGGAAACTAGGGATACTAGAGATACTAGGGAAACTAGGGAAACCAAGAAGCACTACTCCAAGGACGAATGGATGCAGTTCCTCAATCCCAAGTCAATGAAACTAAAAGGGGATGTCCCCGACTTCAGCGAGGAGGGATGGGCTATCCGCAAACCAAGGAAAAAGAAATAAACGAAAAAACCAGATACCTGATATCAGGTATCTGGTTTTTTATTATTGTATACCCATTTCTTGCAACAACCTGTCGGCATGTCCCCATTTGTCCATCATATAGAGCATGAAACGCACGTCAACATTGATAGTACGTGCCAACTGGCGGTCGAAGAAGATATCACTCGACAGACTGTCCCAGTTGCCGTCAAAGGCAAGACCGAGCAGTTCTCCCTTATTATTAAAGATAGGTGAGCCGGAGTTACCACCTGTGATATCATTGTTGGAGAGGAAACAGAGCTGCAGCGTCCCTGTCAGTTTATCAGCATATTTGCCATAGTCCTTGCTTGACAGCAACTCGTGCATCACCGGTTCTGCGAAATACTCAAAGTTCTCATCAGCCTTCTGCATCTTCTCCCACAGACTGCGTGCCGTGGTATAATAGCCAGAGGGACGACCGCCAAGGGTATATTCCCCTATCTGTCCGTAGGTCATACGCATGGTGAAGTTGGCATCCGAGTAGTTGGGAAGATCCTGCTCCATCCGTAACTTGGCGGCACAGAGATACTTCTCCTGTTCCAGAATATCAAGGGTAAGCTGCTTGCGGTCTGCATTGATCTGTGCATACAATTCCGTGAGGTCGAGACCATACTGCACACCCAGGTCTTTGTTATAGCTCTTCTTATTGAAGTAGAGTGGTTTTCCATTCTTCATCAATACAGACTTTTTATACAACGCATTAACATAGGCGGTATAGTCTCCATGGAACTTCTCATCAACGGTCTTATAGAAGGCAGGCAGGTAGTTGGTATTGGTGATCTGTGCACGGTAGTTCCTCATCAGTGCGGCAAGTATCTCCTTGTCTGTCGCCTCATCCCATTCCTCACTATTATCCTCAAACTCGTAATATTGCTTCTTAGGCTTGTCCTTGGGTCCCTTCACCTCCATGCCCCAGTTGCTCTTCCAGGCACGGGATGTCAGCTGGTCTTGCAGGAAGAATGTCTCTATGAATAAGGTGCGGATACGGGTCAGTGCGAGTCGTTTCTGGTAGAGCTCTGCCATCTTGTCGAAGTCAAGCTGTCCTTTCAGATAGCCCGTCTCGTTCTGCCACTGTCTCAGCTTCATCTCAAAATCCTGTTTCTGCTGGATGAGTCCGATGCTATCGATACATTTGTTCATACCCATCGAGTTCTTCCAGTAGTTAGAGCTGTTAGCATATTTCGAGTCGTATTTGATGCGGACAGCCTCATCAGCACGCATATGACGCAGCATAATCTCCTGTTTGACACCACGAACCTGAACACGAGGGGCATTCATCGCGTCACGGCGCTCCTTGATACCATAGCTGCTGAGGTAACGGCTGGTAGATCCGGGGTAACCCATGATCATAGCGAAGTCACCAGGCTTATAACCGTCCATCGACACCTTAGCCCATGACTTCGGGTGGTAGGGCACATTGTCTTTCGAATACTTGGCAGGACCGTTTGTCTTGGGGTCGGCATAGATGCGGAACACACTGTAGTCGCAGGTCTGGCGAGGCCACATCCAGTTATCGGTCTCACCGCCGAACTTGCCCATCGACTTAGGAACGGCGAATACCAGACGTACATCCTCGAAGTCACGATAGGTGGTGAGGTAGTACTTGTTGCCCTCATAGAAAGGCAGCACCTCCACACGCAGGGTAGAGTCCTGCTGGCGGATCTCCTTGCTCCATGCGTTCTGGATAGAGTCTACAAAAGCCTCCGTCTTCTCTAACGAGAGGGTATCGATACCCAGGGCTTTCAGACTGTCCGTCACATCTTTCTGCTCGACCATGAAGCTAACGAACAGGTCCTCGTTGGGCAGTTCCTCGCTATGGCTTTTGGCAACAAAACCATTCAGCATATAGTCGTGCTCGACAGTAGAGTGTCTGCGGATGCACTCAAAACCGCAATGGTGGTTTGTGAATACCAGTCCGTCAGGTGATACTACTACTCCTGAGCAGTAGCCTCCGAAATTGATGACGGCGTTCTTCACCGCATTGTCACTCTGGTAGAGCTGATCCTGTGGCAGCTGGAATCCATACTGCTTCATCTGGTCATAGACGGCAGCAGGCAGGTTGTAAAGTGTCCACATACCTTCGTCGGCATGGGCTCCTAAGGAGCAAAGACACATCAGGCTAAATAATAACTTCTTCATATCTTATTTCTTAAAATATTTTCCGATAACAGGAAGACTGCTCAACGGCAGGTCTTGCTTGATGATAAAAGCGACAAAGCTGATGATCCAACCTGTATTGATAAGGACATTCACCCATGTGGAGTCATTATGACTTCTTCCGAAAAACATCATGGCTGTGATGAGAGCAGCAAGGAAAACATAGTTGAGAATGTCCTTCAACGGATAGTCGATGGGATAGTATTTCTGTCCTACGACATACGAGATGACCATGGCGACACCATAGCCGGCGAAACCTCCCCATGCACATGCCATGAAACCGTATTGGGGTACGAAAAGGACATTGACTATCAGCAGTACCGCACAGCCGATACCTGAGAAGATGGCTCCCCAGATGGTCTTGTCGATGAGCTTGTACCAGAACGACAGGTTGAAATAGATACCCATCATGATCTCTGCCGCCATGACGATAGGCACTACCTTCAGACCCACCCAGTAGTCTTCGTTGGGTACGACGATTCTTTTCAGGATATCCATATACCCCACCACGATAAGGAAGGCGAGGAGGGTGAAGATGATGAAGTATTTCATTGCCTTGGCATACATCTCATGGGAGTCCTTGTCCTTCACTCCCGCAAAGACGATAGGCTCGTAGGCAAAACGGAATGCTTGGGTGATCATCGCCATAATCATGGCAATCTTCGAACAGGCTCCATAGATACCCAGCTGTGCCTGCATGTCCCCACCTTTATATATATAGGGGAACAGCATCTTGTCGGCGGTCTGGTTGAGGATACCTGCAATGCCCAGCACGAGGATGGGCCATGAGTAACTGAGCATGGTGCGCAGCAACTGTTTGTCGAGCTTCCATCGGAAACCGGTATACTCCGTGATCAGACAAACGGCGAGCATGGCGGTGCAGATCAGGTTGATATAGAACACATAGCCTACGTCCTTGCCGTCCATAAAATAGAAATAGATGAGGTTCAGCACAATACTGATCACGATGTTCAACAGTTTCAGTGCCGCAAACTTCACCGCTTTCTTCTGTTGGCGGAGATGGGCAAAGGGGATACACAGGAAGGCATCGATGGCAACGGTGACTGCCATCACACCGACATAATCAGGATGGTCGCCATAGCCCATCGCCTGACTGATGGGTGAGAGGAACAGCAATACCAGTATGGCAAACAACAGGGAGATGCTGCCCACACTGATCAAGGTGGTGCCATAGACGGTCTCAGAGTCAGTATGTGTCTTATTGGTGAAACGGAAATAGGTGGTCTCCATACCGAAGGTCAGCAGTACGAGGACCAGTGCCACATAGGCATAGATATTGGTAATGATGCCATACCCACCACTTGCCACTGACAGCTTAGCGGTATAGAGGGGCACCAGCAGGTAGTTCAGGAAGCGTCCTATGATGCTGGAGAGCCCGTAAATGGCTGTGTCTTTAAAAATCGTTGTGAGTTTTCCCATATTTTTTTTATTTATTATAGTCCCTATAGTTACTATAGTTCCTATAGTCCCTATCCAAAGAACAAATAACAAATCGCAATCGCCGCAATGATACCCGCCAGGTCGGCTATCAGGCCACAGGCAACGGCATGGCGGGTCTTGGCAATACCCACTGAGCCGAAATAGACGGCGAGGATATAGAACGTGGTATCGGTAGAGCCTTGGAAGACGCATGACAGTCTGCCTACAAAACTATCAGCTCCGTAGGTCGTCATGGCATCGACCATCATACCTCTCGCACCACTGCCCGACAGGGGCTTCATCAGTGCCGTAGGCATGGCATCTACCCATTGTGCGTTGGCACCTGTCAGCTCGACACACCACCGCATACCACCTATCAGCATATCCATCGCACCGGAGGCACGGAACACACCGATACCCACAAGGATTGCGACGAGGTAAGGGATGATGCGGACTGCTGTCTGGAAACCATCTTTCGCTCCTTCGATGAAGGCATCATAGACATTCACTTTCTTCCGCACTCCTGCGGCGATGAAAGCGACAATGATGGTCATCAGCAGGATATTGGCGACGGTGGTGCTCACCTTGTTCATGGAGTCACTGTCCAACTGGGAGAAACCCCAGATGATACCTGCCACCACAACACAGGCTCCTCCTAAGGTGAGCAGCAGAGTGCGGTTCAGCAGGTTGATATGCTGGAAGAGGGAGGTGACGATGATACCTGCCAGTGTCGAGAAGAAGGTGGCAAGGAGAATGGGGATGAAGATATCGGTAGGCTGTGCTGCCCCCATCTGCACACGGTATACCATGATAGAGACGGGGATGAGAGTCAGTCCACTGGTGTTCAGCACGAGGAACATGATCATCGGATTCCATGCCGTGTCCTTCTTGGGGTTGAGTTCCTGCATCTGCTCCATCGCCTTCAGTCCGAGGGGAGTGGCAGCATTATCGAGTCCCAGCATGTTGGCTGCGATATTCATAAAGATAGAACCCGTGACGGGATGCCCTTTGGGAATCTCCGGAAAAAGTCGGGTGAACACGGGGGACAGCAGACGGGCAAGGAAATTAACCACTCCTCCTTTCTCTCCCACTTTCATCACACCCAGCCACAGTGCCAGCACTCCGGTAAGACCTAATGAGATCTCAAATGCGGTCTTTGACGACGAGAATGTAGAGTCCATCATGGCGGGGAACACTTCCAAGTCCCCGAAGAATATCAGCTTCACCAATGCTATCACAAAGGCAAGCAGGAAAAAAGCGACCCAAATATAATTCAATACCATTCTGCAAAGGTACGAATAAGTGAGTAAAGAACAAAATAAATTTATTTAATTTTTCTTTCGAACGTCAGTACCTTCGACGGAACGTCAAAGGTAGTGCAAATCGAACAAAGAACAAAATAAATTTATTTAATTTTTTTGCGATAAAAAAGAGTGCCTGCATCTCGCAGACACTCCTTAAAAACATTGTTTATGATCGTATTTGATGGGTCGGATTAATACAGGTTTCCTGTATTTGAAGCATTCTCATACCAGTTATCAGGAGATGCTGTTGTTGCATAGGTAGCGAAGTCAGCATAACTGGAGGTGAGAATCATCATCTCCTTCATCCAACGGGTGCTACGTGAAACTTCAACCTTCTGTGGTGCCTGACCTGTCTCTGCTTTCAGTTCCGTGCTGCCTACCTTTACCAGAATATCCTTAGCGTTCTTTGTACCTACATTAGGGATACGGAAGATAACAGGAGCAAGACCGTCAACACCACCAGTAGCGTTGGTATTGATCATTGTAGAGACAGACTTTCCAAACAACTCGTGAACCTCCTTGCCACCAATAGTCAGAGACTTGGTACCACCAGCTGCCCACAAAGTGATAACAGCGTCATTATCTACAAATGCCACGTCGAATACGGCATCATTGAAGTCCCAGTCGCTCTTACCGTTAGTATAGCCAACCTGAGAAAGGTCGCTGGCAACCAAGTCCTCAACCATAATGCGCTGTGCACTCTTATACATACCTGGAGTAATCTTTACAATCCAGTTGTCGAAGAAATAATCGCGCTCAACCTGCTGAGTATTGGCATCAACACCATGAGCCTCGAAGTCGAAGCCTACGAAGAACATACCTGCAACGATTGGGCTAATGACATCACCAGGAATGATGACATAGTTATCTTTGTAGAAGTTAGAGTCAAAAGAGTTATGGAAACCAAAGTACTCCGTGCTGCTGTTTACCATAAACTCAATCTTGTCAGGACCGTAAATGCGGTCGTTCATGTCAGTAGCACCAGGTTTCAGTCCATAGCAAACGTTTCCGTATGTACCAGCATCACCGGCGTTGAAATTGTTAGTGTGGTCAGTATCGCTACCGCAGTAGAGATAGTTCATATTGCCACCCCACTCACCTTTGTATACCTGCTGAACGAAGAAATCACTCCAGTTAACAGCAACACCCTCAGGATTCTTGTTATCCTTGAACCATTTCGTTACAACATCCTTCTGGTCCTGTGACAAAGGCTGGGGAACTTCCACGTACATACCCCATTGGTTACCATCGGCATTAACACCACGCATTCCAGCAAACTTGCCTTCTGAGTCGAAGGTAACTACCTGCTGATCATTGAATCCCCAGTTAACACTGGCATTAATCTTACCACCCACGAGGTTCTCAAAAGCAGCCTGATACTTCTGATCCTGAGTCTGTGTGTTAACTTCCTTGTCGCTTACGCAGCTGGCGAATCCAAGGGCTACAAAACCCATCAAAAATAACTTTTTCATCTTACAGTAATTTAAATTGATTATACTAAATATTTTTCGTTCAGATTTTTTCTACGCTGCAAAAATACATTATTTATTTAGAATATTCAGCTATACAGAGTTAAATAATGCTAAAACAAACGGAAACGTTTGCACAAATCAATCTTTTATCTGTAAAATAGTTCAAAGTTCCATCCTTTTTTGTAATTTTACACCCCAAAAGCAATCATGACATGAAAAGAAACGTTTTCTATACCTTATTTATTATAGCAGCAGCCACAGTCTTCTGCGGATGTATACGTGACAAGTTCCAATACTATGGGTACGAGGACCAATTAGAGGGATACTTCCCCGTTGACTCCATCGAGAAGGGACATACATGGATGCTGATGAACTCCTGCCAGAGTTTCCTCAGCGGTAACGTGCCGGATGCCGCCAAAGTGCAGATCCTGTCTGGAAACCCCTACGAGGATACGGGTGTCGAGGTGCTTGCCGAAGCATATACGACATCTGCCATCAGTAAGCAGATGACGTACATAGTACCCTCCATACTACGTACCGTCTACGCCGTGGTACGTGATGCTGACGACAATATCCTGCGCATCACTTCCGCTTCGACTAACAGCAGTAATATCAGTTTCGGAACGGGAGAACCTACAGGGACTCCCTACACCATATCACCTCAGAGGATTTTCTATTGCTACGAGGCTGACTACCCCAACCCGGGCGACTGGGACTATAACGACATCGTGTTCTCCGTCACCAAGGAACTGACCGACGATGAGAATGTGGTGGCACTGAATGTGACACTCAATGCCGTAGGCTATCTCACACAAATCGCTGCGGCACTACGACTGGTGGGCTATCCGTATGATGATGTGGAGATTACACAGGACGAGAAGACGACTTTCGTCACAGCACCTGACCACGGGCGGACACTCATCAAGCAGAAAGACCTGAAACTGAAGGCTCTGAACGGCGATGCCGTCATCAACCTCTTCGACGATGCACACCTCGCCATGTTCCACCTCTCTGCCGACGGCTCCGTATACCGCCGCTACTTCAACACGATGGAGAATGGCAGCAGCAGCACCAGTGCCGCCACACAATCGCCAGTGACCGTCACCTACTACATCGAGTTTGCCAATGAGTATGAGGCACGCAACTTCAACCTCGGACAGATAGACCCCTTCATCGTGGTACAATACGGTCAGACGGGAGACCATTTCTGGGAGATACACACCTACCCCTATAAGCTCACGGAGATGCTCTTCAACTATTACGAGGGGGCTGCCGCCAGTTATAACAACGGCTTCTCATGGGCTATCGCCATACCTTACGCTGATTTCCGCTGGCCTTTGGAGGGAGAACCTATCGGCATGCGTAAGAACAGCATCGTATCTGGTGCCTACCAGGAGAGCGGACACAGCTTTGGAGAATGGACACTCGACCATGCCGACGCACAAGACTGGTATGAGTATCCTGCCGAGGGTGGTGTGTATTAACTTTCTTCTGTAGCTTTTCTTCGGACTTACGTTGATTTATTACATAAAGTTTTAAAATTCGAGAAAAAAGTGTCAATCTATCAGAAATCATTGTAACCGGCTGTATGTTAGCCGGTTGTAACTTGACAGATAGGCTGATAGATTGACACTTTTTGTGGTAATATTTTGATTTCATACTTCCATAGGTTATGGCTGAAGGAATCCTTGGATATAGCTGAAGGAATCGTTAGATATGGCTGAAGGATTGTCCGGATGGCAGAAAACACCGGTTCCATCGTAGGAAACCATTGGTTTCTCCCAAGGAAACCACTGGTTTCCGCCAAGGAATCCGTCGGTTTCCGATATGGAACCCGCCGGGTTCTCATAGGGTTCACCAAGAATCAGTATAACCAACAGACAAAAATCGGGGCACCTATTCACATAGATGCCCCGCTCTTACGATATATAAATGTTAAGTATTTGATGCCATTGATTAATTGTTGCTCACCACCTTACCAGATGCCGGGTTGTTATACCAACCGTTCATCGCAGAGGTACGGCTTGCAGCAGGAGTACCTCCCCATGCTCTAAATGAGTTGTTTGGAACTTCCACATTACCAATAGTAACCTTCGATGCGGAAGAAGTGCCAGGATATGCTACCTGTACATTGACACGCTCCTGAGGCCATGCCCAGTCGGTTGGAACCATGACAGCATGCGGATAGAGGTCAGTATTCGGGAACACGTATGTAGTGCTGGTGCTCAGCACCTCGATAGATACTGGCAACTTAGTGAAGTCACCGTTCCATCCTGCGGGAATGCTGATGCCATTCTCCACTGCCGGATTAGCTGTCTGAGAACCAGAGCCTGTGTTCACCATCACACCTGGGTCAACATTCAAAGCGTCGTGAATCTCCTTACCACCGAAGAGATAAGTGTTACCTATCTTCACCTTAATATTAAAGGTAGCGCCAGCAGCAACCAACTTCACGTCAAGTTTTGTCTTGTCGTAAATCACCTTACCGGCATTGGCACCAGTACCTTGCTCAGTAACATGATAGTTCACTTTCAGTACGACATCGTTCATATCATAGTCGGTATTTACTGTCTGGTCCTCGAAAGCATAGGTGTAAACCTTCAAAGTCTCGTAAACTACCTCTGGAATGTTAGGAGTGAACGCCGGAGCACAATCACTTGCATCGGTAGAAGCTGTGTTAAAGGCTGCTTTGCCTACAACCTGAGGCTTGCCGTCACCGGCAGCCATGTTGATATTCCAATGTTCTTCATAACTAGAAGCATTTTGACCAGTGAAGCCACCAACATATACATTCAACTTACCATTGATAGGATAGGTCTCACCGACATTCAGGAAGTTAATATTATCGTATTCAAGATAAGCAGACTCTCCACTTGTAGGACCGTAAATCAAAGTACTGTTCAACTTCACAGCACCAGTAATTACCATTGAAGAATTAGTATCCATTGCGATATAGGTACCGATACCTTCACCACCTTCTGAACTTGAAAGGTCAAGTGCACCAGCCTTGAAGTATGCACCAGAAGCGTTCTCTATCAGCTTACCAGCGACCTCACCAGTAGCCTCAAACCAACAGTTGTTCTTAATCTGCAAATTAGCAGAATTGGAACCCTTAGGAGCACCACTGACATACATGTGACCATGGTTGACGAAAGTACTTGTACCTGCGCCACCATTCAACTCCGTACCACGGAATGTACCATAGTTGAAGAAAGTACCAAAGTTCTGATTGAATTTACCAACAGTGATAGTACCAGAATTATATCCTTCCTCACCAGCAGCATTACCATTAGTTACGTTGATTGTACCTGCACCAGAAATCGTACCACCCGCATTAACAAGACGAGCCTGATTAACGAAGTTCAACTGAGACCCTTCTGGGATAATAATCTCGCCACCTGCAACAATAACGATAACGGCACCGCCACCGACACGCTGCTCTTGTCCGGCAGGAATTGTCCATTTTCCACTTACATATACTGTACGAGCAATACCATTTCCTTCTTCGGTTGGAAGGACACCAATCAATTTATTCCAAGTGCCTGTAATCTTGAACTTGGTAACGTAAGTCTCATCTGCGACCCAAGTACCACCCGTAACAGTGTAAGCACCTCGGGTACCCATCGAGTAATTCGATATCCAATCAGAAATATGACTTTCACCAGCATAATTGACAATCGCATTATACAATTCCATGAATTTGTCAATTTTAGCATTGTGTGTGTCAACTTTCTCTTTTCCATTATATTGAAGTTGTATAGCATTAAATTCTGTACGTAATGGTATATAAACCTCATCATAGAATTTTTTGTCTGCTTGACTTGGCGTATATTGACCATTATACATAATATTTTGTGAAATGGTTCCCTCACTGAAATACGGGGCTTTAGGGTCTACAGTTACTGTCACGCTTCCACCTTGATAATAACCATTATCATAGTTGTCATCAACATTAGCATCTGTAGGTTCCTTGGCACCCTCCAGGAACGACTGAACGTATGCATTTGTAACAGTACAGGTTGGAATATCCACATGGCTGTTGGTTGCAGAAGCGGCGCGCATGACACGGCTGCCAGCAGCCTCATCACCAAATACTGCCTCTACCTTGCCGTCCTTCACTGCTACAGGCTTAACATAGGTATAGCCTTTCTCGTCCTTGATGGCAGCGAAAACCATCTCGGCTTCATTCGGACATGTAAAGTCGAAAGTAGCAACATCACCACTCTTCACCTCAGTAGAGCCAAGCACGACACCAGTATTGTCACTGGTGAATGGGTTGTTCTCATAAATCGTTACGGTGTAGTTAGCACCATAGTCACCATTCACAGCAACATTAGCCGTCACCTGTGATGCCATCACCCAACTCTGTCCGTCAGGAATGGTGAAACCAAGTTGAAGCTCAGCATTCTCCTTGGCTTTGGAATCAATCTCGCTCTGACTCATCGTCGTCACATCCTTAGTACAACTGCTAACGGAAGCGATGAGAGCCAATGCGGTAAAGCCATTCATCAAATACTTTTTGTTCATCATTTGCGTAGTTATTTAATATTAAACATGTTTATTTCCTTCTTTATCAGCTTCTTGCGTGTCCGCAAACATCTTATATATAAGTCAATAGATGTTGCAAAGATAGGAATAATAATTGATAACCGCAAAACTTTTATCGACAAACTTAAAACTTTTAACATTTATAACGAAGAAAGCAGTTACGATTTCCGCAACTGCCTTTACTTGTGGACCAGCCAGGGCTTGAACCTGGGACCTCCAGATTATGAGTCATATTTACGGTTTTTGCATGAAATGCCATGTTATTGCAAAAGCCTGTAAATAAAAGGATTATTTCTTTTGGCGTTTGCAGAAAATTGTGTAATTTTGCAGCAGTTT
>Ga0256405_10003517_pt1 | contig 32062 bp, 29 predicted proteins | sample RumenRJG_02DNA_FD_189096 | JGI IMG/M metagenome (GOLD analysis project Ga0256405, IMG submission 189096) | Bovine rumen microbial communities from Lethbridge, Alberta, Canada - RJG_02 | ecosystem: Host-associated > Mammals > Digestive system > Stomach > Rumen | place: Canada: Alberta...
CCGTCCATGAGTCTCCACGAAGCGCTCAATGGCACGGTCTATCTGTTCCCGGCGACGCGAAAAACGCTTCAGGATCTCATCCGAAACGCCCTTGATTTCAAACCCGACCAGTTCACCTTTGTCGCGGTATTTCTTCTCCAGATCGTATCCCAGCAGACCACATTCTTCGGCCAGCTTGTTCAGGTAAACCTTGCTCGCATAACGGATCGCACGCACCATTTCCCGGCTCTGAAGCGCCTTGTATTTCCCGTTTTTATCGCGCGTGACATTGACAATAACATTGTGCGTATGGAGCTGCGGATCCAGCAAACGGCTTGAGTTGTGATGATACTCGGCGTAGATGAAATTGCCGGTGAATTCGATGTTGTCGGTGTTCGCATTGATCCCCGAACGGAGACGCACGGAAGCAAACCGTTCCATCTCTTTCATCGCCAGCTGGACCGCTCTCTGATGGGCGTCTTCGATGCGCGGATCGAACAGCGACATGATCGAAACCGACTTCTGTGCCGAGCATTGGAAGTCATAGAAACGGACCGCGTTTTCGACATTCCGGGCGGTCAACTTCTTACCGGAAACGGGATCTATATTCTGCTGGAACGCGGAGAAAACAGACTGCGAAACGTCCTTTCCGGAGAGGTGAAAATCATCCGCAAGCGTCCCGCGCCAGACGCCTTTGACGACTTCGTGTTCGGAATAATAATCGTTGCAGGAGAGGTGCTGCCGATAGAAATCGGCGCCTTTTCCTTTGGTCGCTTTTATCCGGGCACAGGTAAACATTGACACACCCCAAGGGTTGAGTTGTTTACCTCTGCGGGACTGGGCAGGAGAATATAGATCGTATGAAAACCCAATATACCCCCGAAAACCGATTTGTCAAGCCCGGAATTTAAAATTTCCGGAATCCTTCCGATAATGGAAGACGCTCTTACCCTAAGCTCCGCTTCGGTATAGATAAAAACAGGAAATTAAGCGATAATATATCGTAGTTTCAATTAAGATAAAACCGATAAAATATCTCTTTATATCGTTATTCTATCGCTTGAAAAAACGAATGATCGAGGCTATATTATGAAAGAAGGAAATTATGACGAAAGGTAAAAATGAAATGACCGCCAAAAAGCAGAACAGGAAATCGCCGGGGCCCCGCAATCCGAAACTGGAACCCTTCGAATCGGAAATCATGGAACTGCATCTGCAGGGGAAAAAGGTAACAGAAATCCAGAACTGGCTGAAATCGGAAAAAGGGATTGCAACGGCGTATTCAAACCTTCATGCGTTCATCCATCGTCGTGCCGAAAAATTTTCCGAGACATCCGGCACCGCTGTGATCCTGCACTTCATGCGTCTGAAACCGGAGATCCGGGAAGAAGTCCTGCAAATCCTCCTGATGCTGATGCACAAGGAGAACGATGTCCCGTTCCAGAAATCAATTCGGAAGCAGAAATCAACCGAACCCACTCCAACACCAACAGCAAAGCCAGTCCTGGAAGACTACATGAAAATCCGGCCCGGCGACTCTCCCGCAATCATCCGACTGAAAAAACTCGGTACAATCGACAGCACCGAACTGGAAAAGTTTCAGGAAGAACTGAAAAAGGAAAAAGCAAAAGAGAAACAGGGGAAATCCTCCTTTTCTCAAAAAAGTTCGAGCGTTACATGATTTTGAAATTTTATGTCCGTTTTCTATAAAAAGATGCTTGTTTCTTCTATGTAATTTTGAAAAATACAGAGTATATTTATGAAAAAAGGGAAAATCCCTTGTCGATGATGAAACAATACAACAATATGAGGAGGCGGGTTTATGAAAAAAATTCGTGTCACGATCTGGAATGAGTTTATGCCCCATCAGAGAATTGGAGTTATCCATGATGTCTATCCAAATGGAATTCATGAATGTCTTCGCCAAGAACTTGCCGCAGATGATCTTGAAATTCGAACGGGAACTTTGGAAGAACCGGAACAGGGATTGCCGGATGATGTTCTTAACACAACCGATGTCCTTGTCTGGTGGGGCCATTCAGGTCATGCAATGGTTAATGATGCATTGGTAGATAAAATCCAACGCAGAATTATAAATGGAATGGGCTTGATAGTTCTTCATTCCGGTCATGCGTCAAAGATTTTTAAACGAATGATGGGAACCCGCTGCAGTTTACGCTGGCGTGAAGTCGGGGAAAAGGAACGAGTCTGGGTGGTTGCACCTGAACATCCGATAGCGCAGGGAATCCCGGAAACCTTTGTGATCCCGCATACCGAAATGTATGGCGAACGTTTCGATATTCCTGATGACGGGAAAATTGTTTTCATGTCCTGGTATGAAGGCGGAAATGTGTTTCGCAGTGGAGTCGCATTCCAGCGTGACAGTGGAAAAATCTTCTATTTTTCACCCGGGCATGAGTCTTTTCCGATTTACTATGATCCGATCGTTGTGAAGGTTATCGGAAATGCGATCCGGTGGGCTGCACCGCTGGAAATTTTTCCGGATCGTATCTCACATCAGCCGGAACCCGTTGAAAAAATTACAACCAAGAATCCCCATCCTAAAAAATAAGGACAGCAAATATTTTCCCAGGAGGCAAAAATGAAAAAAATTAGAGCTGCTGTTGTTGGAATCGGACGCATTGGACGTGCACATGTGGCAGAACTGTGTTCATATTCAAAGCAATATGAAGTCATTGCTGTAGCAGATCATGCACCCGATCGTTTAGAGAATATCCCCTCTCTGCCCGAGAATGCATTGAAGTATTCATCGTTGGATGAAATGTTGAAAAATCCTGATATCGATATGGTCACGATTTGTACCCGGCATCCGGATCATGTTCCGATGGCACTCAAGATCATGGAAGCGGGAAAAATCGCAGTCGATGAAAAACCTGTCGCGACTTCAGTTGCAGAAATGGAGCTTCTGCGGGAAGCTTTGAAGAAACATCCGGGAAAACTCTATTTCCGTCATAACCGTTGTTTTGAACCGGCATTTTTGAAAACGAAACAGCTGTTGGATTCCGGACTGATCGGCGACATCCAGTATATCAAACTCTACAGGAGCATCGGTTACTGCCGCCGGAATGACTGGATGACTATGCCAGAATTTTACGGTGGTCTGCTTACCAACTGGGGACCACACCTGATCGATCAGGCGCTTCGGTTTCTGGATGCACCGGTGGTCGATCTCTGGGCGGATGTCCGGCATGTTATTTCCATCGGGGACGGAGATGATATGTTCAAAGTCCTTATGAAAGGTGCCAACGGCCGGCTTGCGGATGTCGAAGTAACCGGAGCCAATGCCATGCCAGGCAGACAAATGGAAATCATCGGTTCAAGAGGCACGCTGATTTACAATGGCGGTCCGCAGCTTGAAGTTCGCCGCATTGATCCCGCTGTAGAATTGAAACCGCTCAAACCGCATCCGGAAAATCCCCCGCTGGAATATGGAAATTTCGATGAAAAGCTTTATTTCGTCGAATCCAAGTATGACATACCGAAGGAGATTTCAACCGACTATATCTGGAAAAGTATTTATGATGAAATTGTCAATGGGGTTCCCTCTCCCGTTACCTTTGAATCGGCGTATAGAGTTGTAAAGGTCACCGAGGAGATTTTCAAAAAGAGCGGTTTTGAACCTATCAAAAAATTCTTCAGCAAATAATTTTAGTGCCATTTCGGTATTTGCGCAGGAAATTGATTAGAAGACGCCCCTGCTTGGGGTGTCTCCTAACTTTGACCTGAATCGCGGCGGGGCGGTTGATTCTCTGCCGGAACAAGCCATTACCATCGGGATGAAAGAAATTTTTTCTGCCCGAAAGGTTCGTTTTTCCATGATGCTGGACATGCAAAGGGCTGTGCTGAGGAAAGCATGCTGCGACGAAATCAGTTCAAGTTGTCCGATTTCTTTTGCGCAGCGACATCCTGACGCAATTTTGATGGTTACTTCCAATGTGATGAAAAAACCTTTTTGACAAATCAAGGAATATCGTATTTACAAATTACCAAAACAATCCAATTTTCTAATTTATTGGCGATGGATGATTTTAAGTAATATTTCAGTTCCATTTTCATCACCGGAATAGAAAGCGAGATAATGTAAATTCCCATGTAAAGTGGCATTAACATTTCCCGCATGATGCCACGCTTTGCTGCCATGTGCAACGGTTTCCGGTGCGGACCAGCAAAGCGGTTTTCCAAAAATAAAGTCAGGGGCTGCTGTGCGGCATTTCAGCTCTCCGGTAATTCTCTGAAAATAATAATTGTAAATCCGTCCACGGTCCAGTATCAGTGATGGGGTTGATTCCAGAACATCGGTGATATTGGTCCGGGCACGCTTCCAAGTTTTGCCATAATCGTAAGATTCCAATTGGAATTGTGCATGTCCAGGATTATCTTCCTTTCCCTCCACTCGCGCAACGGCTAAAATTCTTCCATTTCCCAGATAAACAGCAGATGGTTCTGTAGGCCAGTCCTGTTTGCTCAGTCCCGATTCCACGATGCTCTGTTTCCACGTTATTCCGTTGTCTCCGCTGATCAGTGTACCCCATGAATGTTCCAGATTTTCTTTATAGTTTCCCGCAAACCAGAGCGACATCAGACCAACTCCCGGAACAGTGAAGATATCCGTGATCTGCATTGGCATGGGATCCAGTTTCAACTGTGCGATCCGTTGAAAGTGAGTTCCGTCCACAGTCCGGTAAAGATCATGATGCCATTCTGGTCCGGCATGCCGAATCCAGACCAGTAAGGCCGCTGTCGGATCCAAGCCTTTTCCGATGGCGGACTCTGCACCCTCTGAGGAATTGGCAACCATGGTTTCTTCGCTCCAGCTTGCTCCACCATCTTCCGAAGTTCTGGCATAGACGCCACGCGATATCTCGCCATAATAATGCTGGGTGCCTCGGGAATAGATACAGACCAAGTTTCCACCCAAAACCTGAATAAATGGCCATGAATTGTAGCCGGGGAGAGGCTGTACAATCAGATTGCCGACTGGTTCAATGGAATCGTTACTTGCAAAGAAAGAGGGCTTTTCCATTTTTCTGTTATGCTCCTAATCGTAATGATTTGTTTTAGTTTGATGTTTTTTTACGGGTGAAAACAATCATCCAAGTTGTCAGAAAAGAAAAGCATCCGACTAGAAACAAGGCGGTTTTTAAACCGATCCACTCGGACAGTCCTCCTACCAGCGCCGGCATCACCAGAAATCCTATGAAACCTACGCCGGCAACCATCGTGATTGCTGTCGCTGTTGGCACTGAATCGTATTTCCCCACCAAACCGTAGCAAATCGGGACAATGACGGATGTTCCCATACCGACCAGTGCACATCCTGCCGCGGCCGGCAGCACATAGGGCGAACTGGTCAGCAAAGCCATCCCACATATAATTAGAACACCCGACAATCGGATCATGTTTTCGCCGCCCCATTTCCGGATAAACCAATCTGCTGTGAACCGATTGCAAGTCAGAAACAGCATGTAAACAAAAAGGCCAACTCTGACATATTGCAATTCGGCATTAACAATCTTTTGAAAATAGATGGAAGACCAGTTGTTCATCACACCTTCGCATCCAAGACATCCCAGCGATATGATACCCAGAATCCACAAATACTTATTTGACAGCAACTCCTTGAAATTCACCGTTTTTTTCTGTTGCTCAGTCTGTCGATCACACGGAAGAAGATTGCGGAAATTCATCAGATAAATAAAAACTGACACTGCCGCGGCAAAAAGAAAATTTGTTTTGGGCGAAAGTCCACGAATGGCACAGCATGAACTTAACAATATAGCGCCGATGCCTCCCAAACTCCAAACTCCATGAAACGAAGCCATGATACTTTTCCCATAAATCTGCTCAATGCCGATACATTGAGTATTGATTGAAATATTGGAAAGATTGGTCGCCATTCCGAAAAAAAACAGAGCGGCAAACAGTCCGGGCCATGCCGAGATCATTCCGAGTACAGGAAGCCAGCAGGGCAATATCAATCCGGCAACTCTCACAATTCTGAAACTGCCGAAACGTTTTACCAAACACCCTGAAAGCGCCATTGCCGCCAACTGGCCCGCTGGAGGTGCCAGCAGGAGTAAGCCGAGCGAACCATCCGAAAGCGACAACGATAATTTAATATCAGGAAGACGGCTGGCCCAACTGGTCACTGCAAATCCTTGAATGAAGTAAAAGGAAGATGCTGCAATACGATATCTTATCCTCTGACAATTTGTGATGAAAGATATGGATGTAGTCATTTGCCTAAAATTAAATTTCCTTCATCGCTTTTATTTTTCCTCTGCAATAGGCGCAGGGTCCTACTGTATTCTTTCGAGTTTCGTAAAAAACAAACGAGGAGCATTTTTGAATATTGACTCTGCGGACAACTCACTGTCTGTTTTTTTTCGATCCATCAAAATTCTTCAACGCCGCTTTTGATATTTCCTTTGATCTCTTGATATTTTCAGCGCCCAAGTGATTGCCAAACAGGATCTAAATCAACAACCTGTCCAGTACGAGCGGCACGATCTAAAGCAAGTGCGAACACTGCGCTTTCCAGACCTTCATTTCCACTGCATTTTGGCAAAGTCCCATTTTTCATTGTATCATATAATTCCTTCATAATAAAATTATCGCCGCCGCCATGACCATCCCCGATAAAATCCAGAATTGTCATTCCTTCATCCCCCAGATTTTTGTAACGAAGCCGCATTTGACGCAAATTAATGTCCATAGTTCCTTCAGAACAATGAAAATACATCCTTCTTTCCGGAATCGCATTGCTCATGGTTGAAGTAAAACTTACTCGGATATGGTTTCGGTATTCAGCAATTGATACCTGATTGTCCATCAAGTCGGTATCGTCTGTAAATGCGGTTTCTGTTTGATGAGGATCGCGCCATGCAGAGAAAAGTTCTTTTCCATATTTATCTTCGAGGTAACGATTTTCCGGCTTGAAGAATTCCCGTCCTCCAAAAGAAAATACCCGTTGCGGCAATGATTGGCAGTACCAGTTAATTAAATCCAAATCATGACAGCATTTTTCGAGAATATGTGGCCCTGCCACATTTGAATGCCGTCTCCAATTGCGCATGATGTAACCGCCATGTCCGGGGAAAAGATTTTCATTCGCCTCAATAGTCAGGATTCGGCCGAGTTTTCCACTATCTAAAATCATTTTTGCCTTGCGGTAAATGTCAGCGTAACGAAGCACGAATCCCGTGGCGAAAAGATGTCCGCTTTTTTTCCATGCGTCGTAAATCGTCTTGCAATCTTCAATTGAAGTCGCCAATGGTTTTTCGGAGAACACATCTTTCTTTGCGGAAAAACCCTCCAGAATATGCTGTTTATGGAATGCATTGGGAGAGAAGACCATGACCCAGTCCACCCCTGGAGCAGTTATGGCTTCCTGCGAAGAACGGCAGCGGACCGCTTCTGCCGCATTCCATTTTTCACAGGCATAATCCATTTCTGCCGGATCCGGATCATAAACGGATACGATCCGGACATTTCCTCCGGAATCCCTCAGCAGACTCCATATAACCCCGAAAGCCCGGTGTCCTGTTCCGATTACGGCGACTCCAATTTTTTTGTCCATCTTAAAAATTCCTTTATTTGATTGTGAAGACATTTTCTCCATCTTTGCATTCCAGTTTCCGATTCTGAAAATACACCGTCATCGGGAAATCACAGCGGACGAAAATCTTATCGTTTTCCCGGATCAGATCGAGCCGTCCGCCGCTGAAATTCAGATTCCGGATGCCGAGCCGGCCTTCGGTTATGCCGGGATTCCAGGTCAAACTCCGGGAATCCGAATCGAAATTGCTGATGCCGATAATGTTTTCAATCAGCATCGAGATCGGTCCCAGTGCGGACCAGCCACAGAAATCCTTCCGCACCACTGGTTTCTGTTTGCTGTTCGCAGGTTTATGCTCAGTCGGGGAATAACACTCCCAGATCGTATGCGGTTCGAATTCCTTCCAGGCCCGGGTCATGAAGCGGAGAAGATCCAATGAAAGTTGCGAAGCAAATTCATATTCGCCATACTGCTCAAGGGTTTTGATTCCCATATATGCGACAGGAAGCCAGACCGCACCCCGCCAGTAAAGCCCTTTCGGATCGAAATCCGGATCATCCCGCGACACACTCGGGAAAGGAACAATGCCGCCGAGCTTGTTCGGGTCTTTGAGCAGCGCGAACTGCTTTTTCCGCTGTTCCGGAGTCGCACAACCGGCGAAAACCGGCCAGAACGAGGCGGGCGTGAGCACGCGGCAGAAGCCGCTTCCGTCCCGGTAACGATCCATAAATGCGCCGGATTCTTCATCCCAATAGGTTTGAAGCAGAGCTTTTTTCGCATCGAATTCCATCTGGAAACGCTGTTTGACTTCCGTTTCATGTAGGACTTCCGCAATTTTGACGATATAGCGCGCGGAAAGCGCCTGCTGAGCCAAAGCATCGACCCACCAGATCGAATCGTAGTCATCCCGTCCGCGCGGAGTATTGTCCATTCCGGAAGGACAACCGCTCCAGCAGTAGCCTTCCGCTTCTTTTTTCCATGTCATCTGCGGAGCGGGATCGTCCGCATGATCGGCCGGATCAAGATTTTCCAGAAAGTCGTAATGTGCGATCAGTTTCGGCAGGACTTCAGCCAGCCGCTTTTTGTCGGAATCCACTTGATAATACATCCATTCGATCCAGGCGAAAAGCGGCGGATTGTCGCGGTGATGGATCCGGATCGGCGCATCGGTCCTGAATTGGAGTGCATAAAGATTGTCGAGCGTGGCACGTCCAGGGAATGAGTTCAGCGCATAGCGGCAGAACATGCCCATGAAACAGCTGTCCCATATCCATACTTTGTTGACTCCGCATCCTTCAGACAGATACGGAGAAAATGGCAGATGATCCGATTCATAGACATGTTCCCAAGCCATTTTCCATGCCAAATGATAAAAATCCGAAAATTCCGGTTCCGCCTCTATGATAACTTCCGGCAGATCATTTTGCGGAAATGATCGTTTCGTCGGATGGAAAAGCGGCTCGTTCATATCAGCTTTCTCGGGTTTGCACCGTCAGTATCCGAAATGGACTTCAAGTATGTCACCGCAGCCTGAATGAAGAAAATCGTCCCGACGTCACGGAGATAATAAGGCAACCTGTCGCTGCCGTCCGGCATCAGCACTTTTTCCAGCACCGCACCCTGAAGGTTCGGATCGGAAGCATGAGTAAACTGCATGGAACAGCAGAATTCCAACGCTTTTTCCGCACGGGCAATCCAGTAAGATGGATTTTCGATTCCCGCCAGGTCAAGGAAGCAGAGTGCCGCACACGCACTGCCGCTGGCGGCATGACCGAAACTTCCGGTATTGAAATCGGACGCAGTATCACGGAATAAACCTCCGTCCAGCCGGAGCGCATGGTCATACCACTGGACCGAACGGCGGAACAGTTCAAGATAACGCTTGTCACCGGTTTCTTTGTAGAGTGTAAGCATGGGCCGTCCCCACCAATAGGCGTGGCGGGGATGGATCGTCCCCTCTGCAGGATTGCAGGGAATGATATTGATCCAGTTCCCGGCCGGTTCCTCTTCCCGGATCAGGGTTTCGGCAGTGGCAACGGCAATATCCCAATAACGCTTGTCCCCCGTAAGTTTCCAGACGGTCACAAAGACGGCGTCATCCAGCAGCGGCCGGTTTTGGGCTCCCGGAAGACCGAAAACGAATTTGGAAGAAACGATCTGATAGTAATCAAAGAATTTTCCGAGCTGCGGCTGCCATGCTTTGCGGGCGACCCAGTCCGCCGCCGCCAGTGCGGCCTCGCGGTAAACCGGTTTGCCGGTGGCGTCGCTGAGCATGAAAAGTCCGTCCAGCGTTTCCAGGATGGCGGAGGTGTTGACCAGATCGAAACGGTCCTCGAATGCCGGGAACAAGCCTTCGTCGTCGCCGGATTTGATCTGATTGTTCAACAGAAATCCGGCATTGTATTCGGCGTGTTCAAGGATGGTCTGGTCATCCAGTATATCGGCGGCCATGACTAAGGCTTTTATTCCCTGTCCCGTATGCCAGTAAGGGCAGAAGACATCCCAGGTTTTGCTCGCGGCGCTGTATTCTCCGCGCAAAGCGCCACGCCAGTCGGAATAACCGAAAGATTTTCCCTTTTCCCCGCAGTGAATATTTTCCCGGATCGTAGCAACTTGAACCAGCCATTGTGCTGCCAATTTGATTCGACTTTTCAAAATCTCGATTTGCATGCTCATTTTTTCTTTTCTTCGACAATTTTGTTGCTTTTGTGCGGCCAGTTGCCGGAATACCTCTCCAATTCAGCAAAATAGCCGAAATTGCATACGAAATCAGCTTCACACGCAGCTCTGTGATCCACCATTTTGTCAAAGTCGGTCCGGAATTGCTTACTCAATTTGACTCTTTCCGGATGTGGCTGATTGCTGCGTTTCGCAGAAATCCATTTGAAATAGGAATAGCTGGTGTTGCGGGTGAGTTCCGCATCGCGGAGTCCCATTCGGAGGTATTCTATCCGCTTAAGTGCGGTTTCATTACCCTCTGCACGTTTGGCGGCTTTGTCCAGGATTGAGCCTGCCTGAGTGAAAACATCTGCGGGGTAGAGAACATGACTCAGCAAAAAGAAATTGGTGTGCCCGCCTGAAACTGAACCGAAACGATCTATATTTTTCTGACCGGCTTCCATGATCTGTTTTCTGGTGATCTCTCTGCTGAATTTTGCCCAAAAATCAATATAAGACCGGATTTCTTTTTCTGCTGGAGCAAAGGCAGCACAATATTCCCGCACGGCATTTTCATAACCAAATGCCGGGTTCCGGTGAATTCGGATCAGCGTATAGAGCATTGCACCCTGATTCGCAAATGCTCCGGTAAGCGAATCAAAATTGGTTCCCATCATGCCGTTTTGTGCGGCAAATGCGAAATCTCCAGCAATAAACGGTCCGGAATTTAATGGGAAATTAGCTCCCGAAAGCATATAATTCGGACGCAGCATGATATCGGAAACACCGCTGTTTCGCCAGCCCAGCCAATCTTTTTTGAAAATGGTGCTTTCTTCCGCGTTAAAGGGAAATCCACTGCGAGGAACAAAGATTATCATAACATCTTTATCCAGTTTGGTTTCACGGGGCGGTTTGGAATAATTGGCATAGGCATAACCGACGACTTTGGCTTTGGGGTCGATAGCCTTAGCTTTTCTTAACAGCGCCATATAGAATTTTGCATACCGGTCGGAAAGGCACGGCGGAGGTGAATTGAGTTCTTTCGCTTCGTCGCCTTCTTCCCCCCAAAACACTAGCGAAAGTCGGTGAAAACGTCCCTTTTTGGTAAGCGGATCTTCTCCTTTCCCCCAATATTTAGAAAGTGCAAATAGCGGGTCCTTCGCATCCCATGCCCTGCAGGCGGCACAGACACACATTCCTGGTGTATCATTTTCGCAGGCGTTTACTGCTGGTTGGTAATATGCGGCTGCATTTCGTCGGCTGATGCTCCAGTCATGGATGACCTGATCCTGAAATGCGGGATTGGAAACGCACATGGTAATAAAATTTCCATTTTTGTCTCCGGCAAGCGGTTCGCGTTTCCCGTTTGGTAGAAGAGCAAAATATTCCGGATGTGTTTTTCCAAATCTCTGCCAATAATTGGCGAACGCATGACCATAGTAATGGTTTTCGGTTGTCCCCATGCGATGACGGACGAGGAAAAGCTCTTGAGCTGCATAAAAGGCAGCCCGGTTTTCTGGTTTTTTCCATCCGATCAACATCTTTTTGTTAAACGCCACCGGACGCACCCTTCTGCAAATCAACGGTTCAGCTCCCGCACGATCAATTGTGCCGATTTCAATTCTTGACTTTCGGGGGATCACTTCTCCGAGTTCGCCCGGCCAGAGCCAGCGTATCCCCATTTCATTTTCTAGATAGTCGTATACGGCATAAAGCGTTCCCTGACAGGCAGCACTCCACTGATGTCCGACTCGGGTGCCATTACGATTGCCGCCGATGAAGATCACCCCATCCCCGACAGATTTCAAAATGTGGCTGTCCATTGCCAATGCCGTTTTCTGAATTCCAACATCTTTCGCCGCTTTGACAGCACCGATGTAAAAGTGATAGCGCATCGGGGATTTGCCACCTTCACAGACAATTTTCGGTTCTATCCCAGAAACTTTTCCGAGGTGATATTGCAGCTCTTTGGCTGCAAACGCTTCGGCTTGGTCCGGCTTGTCCGGCAGAATTATGTCCGCCTGCCATTGACCATTATCAAAAACCGTAAATGCACTCAAGTGCAACGTCACAAACAATGCAGACAATGAAAGGATTTTTCTCATTTGCGATTTCTTTCAGTTGAATGAACTTTATATTTTTTTGAAAAAAGGCAGGATTACCATTTAATGGATCCCCACAATTCTTTGCCGCCTTTGGAAAGCGACAAATCGTAATCCCTGCGCTTAATCGGCTCTCCATGACCGTCTAGATATAAAATGGGAATTACTGTAACATGAGCAGCAAAAACTTTTGCTATGGAAGGAGAATTTGTTGACCATTCATTTTTTGTAGGCTGTATCGAAGATAAATTGGTTCCTCCATTTCTGAGATCATGTGCAACTCCAAATGAAAGACCGCAGATATAAATAAAAGTTTTGGAGAGACTTCTAACTTTACTTTCTTTATCTCTTTCTTTCCAAGCACGTTGTACGATGTCATACTTCAAATGAACATCATCCCCATTGTGTGCGTTCATTCCATAATGAATGATATTAGCCCTATCGACGGAAAGTTTAGAAGTGACCGCCGGACAGTGCCAAAATGTACTGTTATTGTAGTCAGGCAAATATCCACTCCCTTTTTCTGTTTTACCTAATTGTTGGTAATGAAAAAAATTAGTCCCTCCTTCGACAGACTGTATACAAGGTTTATAGTCAGAATAGTCATGAGTATATCCTATGACTCCATTTCCTATTTGTTTCAAAGTGCTGAGACAAGTGATTGTGTGCGCTTTTCTGAGTGCAGCACGGAGTGCAGGCAACAGCATAGCAGCTAAAATTGCAATGATAGCTATAACAACGAGCAGTTCTATCAGAGTAAAAATCTTGAACTTTCCTCCTTGATAACTTGTTTCATACCCACCTGTCCGTTTTGATGAATCGCTGAAATTTCTCATTTCTAAATTCTCCTTCCTTTATTGTCAGTTTCTCGACATTTCATCCGAAAGTTCTTCTTGAGGCAGAATGCAGTTTTGAGCCCGCAAGGATTCGATCAACGTTCTGGTGTTGAGCTTACAAGCAGTTTGGCCTGTAACAATTGCCTGGGCTGCAGCCGTGCCGGAAGCCTGCCCGTAAAGCATACATAAAAGTTGACTTCGCATGGAAGCATATACGTAAGTGTCACAGGACAGGGTACGGCCTGCAACCCAAAGATTCTCGGCTCCTTTCGGCACCAAAGTACCGTAAGGAATACCATAGTATTCTCCTTGCTGGAACGGAACCTTTGAATGCCAGTAGTTAGAGTAATGCTTGTATTCCTCCGTCGATGCATTCCGCACATGATAGTCGATTTTCTGGGCATTGATCGCAATCTGGTCTGGAAAATGCTTTTTGGCATCGTAATCGTCAATAGTAAGCCAATATTCACCCTTGATGCGACGGGAATCTCGGACTCCCATCAGCGGTGCAGTGTAAACCAGATTGATGTCAGAATACTCCTTGAAATAGGTCTTGAAGAAACGAATGTATTCCTGAACCTGAAGTCTTCCCTTGACCATCCCATCCGAAAGGCTCCGGCAGTTCAGGGAATTCAGTTTGAAAACATGTCCGGCATTCATGGCACCGAGATTCCGGAACGACCGGAAAATTCCAGGAACATGACGATCTGGCTGGGAGAAAAAGCCCTCGTCGACCGCCTTGTTCACGACTTCCTGTTGTCCTTTGAGTTTGCCGCATCCGTTGATGTCAGCTTTTTCCCATTCGATGCCATCGACGACAGCACACAACGTCGGGGCCATTGCAACATCCGGTTCAAAACATTCCGCACCACACAGTTTGACCAACGAAGCGTCTCCGGTGGCATCAATAAACGTTTTAGCTTTGATATAACTGAACCCCTCAATATTGTGGACAATGATGCCGTTTACGAAAAATCGGTCTGGATCTCTCTCCACATCCACAGCCTTCGTAAAAAATCGGACTTCCACATTCGCCTTGTCAAGCAGTTCATCCAGAACCAGTTTCAATCCTTCTGGATCAATTGCAACGAAATTGGCAACTGGGTCAGGATTGGGTCCGGGCTGAAATGCATATCCCCGCTCTGCCAGAAGCCGATAGATTTCCAGTGGAATTCCCCCGACTACTGGTTTTCCATAACTCAGGAACGGAGCCCATTGCAGAACCAGTCCGGCAGTCCCCATGCCACCGAGAAAACCGAGACTTTCCAGCAGCAGGACGCGGGCTCCAGTTCGAGCGGCACTGAGCGCCGCAGCACATCCACCAGGACCACCGCCAGCCACAACAACGTCATACCCGTCTTCGACCGGAATTTCCCGATTAAATGAATACTTGTTCATCGTTTCTCCTTGATAAAATTTAACTTTTTACCATCAACTGATTACTTCTTTTAAATTCTGATCGTCCTATAGGGAGTTTCACACGGAAGACCGTCCGCCAGATGGATCACCCCTTTTCCCGGCAGGGCGATCAGGGACCATTTGGTGAGAGAATGCGCTTCCCCGCCATGCCGGCAGGGGGCATAACGACTTGAATGATCCGCCAGCAGACGTTTGATCCCGGCCAGATCGTGCGGCGGTTCCTGTTCCGCAATATAACGCGAGCGCTCCACACAGAACGGACGGTAATCCGGCATACGCATATCGGCAAATTCCACTTCCGGAGCATAATAAAGATTGGTGGAATAGGCAAATGGGACATTTTCACTGCGTTTCACCAGTTTCGGCACGGCCGCATCCAGAAAAAAACTGTGACCGTTCCGGTCCCCGACGGCAATGGAAAAACCTTTGCCGGTCAGCGGAAAACTTTGCAGCTTTTCCAGAAATTCCCCGGCGGTTTTGCAATGCTGCATGGCATGCATTATCACCAAACGAATATCTACACGATCCCCGCTGCGTTCAAACCTTGAACCCACCGAGCCATGCGTATTTGCCAATCCTTCACCATTCATGGAGTCAAGTCCGCTCAGCCATCCGGCATAAGTCACTGTCATGGTCGGAATTCCGTGTTCCGGACGGCGGATCAAGGTAACGAATTTACATTTCTCATCGGGCCCGGCATCATTGTTTTTGGCCACGATTATTCCGTCCGGCGAATCATGCAGCAGCAATGGCGTACAGCGGTTGGTCCGGTTGTCAAAGGTGTCCACGAAATTCATCGCCAGCAGCAGCCGGTGATCCGTTCCGGCGCCCTCGGCGATGCCATGGAGCTCTTCACGGAGTTCCGGCAGATGCTCACTCAGGACCCGCTCCGCCCTCTCATACCAGAGCTCCAGTCCGGGACGCTGAAAAGTCCTGCCGAGGCAATCCATCTCGAACAGGATTTCCTCCCGGGCTTCTTCCCCATACTGCTGCCCCATTTTTCGAGGCGAACCGAAACATTCTATTGTTTTCATCTTCAATCAAATTGTATTTTTAATTCGTTGTGATATATTATACATCAGCAAAATAATATTTGCAATTGTATTTTTGAAACAATTTTTTATAATAATGAAACAGGGAGAAGCGATATGTACAGTTTCACCTTTTATTCCGGGAATCTTGGTTTCTTTGTCCGTTCAACTGGACATTTTGATTTTCGCCCCGGAGAACGGTCCCGGATCAAACGCGCGGATTTCGGAGAAATATTCTGGTGCATCGAAGGCAGCGGCAAATTCATAAATTCTGAAGGCCGGGAATTCACCCTTCTGCCGGAGTGGGTTTGGTACTATCCGCCCGGCTCGCTTCACAATCATGGTGCGGGAAAAGAAAGGTTCCATTATCGTTGGTTGACCTTGGATGGTCCTTTGGCGAACGCCGTTTTTTCCGGGCTGCACATCGCGCCCGGACTCACCCACGCGGGCGTCTGCCCCGAGGAATACTTCGACCGGATCGCCAGGAACGCCGGAGATCCGGAAAAAATGCCGGATATGCTGAGCGATGCCTTTTACATCTTCACCCGCATCATCAAGGGTGTAAAACAGCGTCGTCAGCCGGATTCCATGGCAATAAAAGCCCGGATGTTGATCGATACGGCATTCTCCAACCCGGAACTGAACGTGGAACAGATCGCCGACCGACTCAAAAGACATAGAGTTTCTTTGAATCGCGTTTTCAGAGAACAGTTCGGCATCACCATTTCAGAGTATCTCCATTCGCGCCGTTGCCGGGAGGCTTTTCATCTGATCCAGGAAACGGAAATTCCTTTGGCTGAGATTCCCCTGAAATGTGGTTTTTCTTCAATCCATTATATGTCACGGGTAATCCGGCAGCTGACCGGACTGCCGCCTGGCGCCCTGCGAAAAAGCGCACACAGCGAATTTTCAAACAGCAAAACCTTAAATTTTCAGGAAGACACAACGTTTTAGACTTAGAAAAGTATTATGCAACACTGATTCAAAAAGGGAAAATTATTTTTTTCACGTATAAACAACAAGATTAGCACTTTTTCAATCGTTGGATATGCCTTTGAATTCCCTGCGGTATTCCAATGGAGAAATGAAATATTTTTTCTTGAAAAGCAAGGAAAAATAAAAGGGACTGCCAATACCGACAGCTTCGGCGATATCCCCAATCGAATCATGCGTGGTAAGCAGAAGATATGCCGCATTCTGCAATCTGCAATGAATCAGAAACTGGTTCGGCGGCATATTGGTCAAAATCCGGAAAATCCGACGAAAATGTGAAATGGTCACATGACATTGCTCCGCAGCCTCGTTAAAATCAAATTCACGTTCAGGATGCTTCATAATCTCGGAAATCAGATTTTTCAGAACAACATCCTGAAACGGAGGAAGTTTCTTTTTCTTCTGCTGGGATTCATAAATTTGCAGCAGCAGATCTTCATAAAGGAGAATTGTGCGAGGCGGCATGATGGGCTGTTCGATCAGAGTTATAATGCCCCGCATCGTCTGTAAAAATTTGTCCGGATTCCGGATTTTAATAATAGATGGTTCAGTAATCAACGGCATCAACCCGCCGGAAATGTATTGCTTAATCCTGTCTCCGTAGGAACAAATCCAGTTATGATGGCGCGGCTTGTTATTTATGGCCCCGTATTCAAAATAAGCACCCGGATGGGTTATAAAAACGCAAGAGCCTTCCGCAACGATTTGTTTGCTATGGTTAACGGAAAGGAAAAATTCTCCGGAATGATTATACTGGATACCATAGTAAGTGGGAGCATTGTGATAAATCTTCCTGTCATCCGGAATACTGCCCCAACAACTGAAATACTGTTCAGCATAAAAATCCATTTGCAGCCCTTTGATTTGTTGTTTCCTTTGAAATCGAATACCTCATCCGATTGGGTAATTTACAAGAAAGACTTCAAGTTTCAAGATGGATTTCTCCGGAAATAAAGAAAAAAGTTGTTTTTTTATGAATGCAATCCTGAAACGATGTCCGTTTTATATAAAAAGAGGTCGTTTTTATCTATTCATAAAAAAATAAAATGGTGTAAATTAACTATATACAATAAAAATGATCAATCCATAAAAATCAAGGAGGAATCGGAAAAAGATGAAAAGAATTCTACTCAATGAACTGAAAACATTTTCAGCTGAGGCATTGCAAAAAGCCGGAGTGAATGCGGCGAATGCACAAATCATTGCGGAAACCCTGGTGACAACCGATATGTTCGGGGTGATTTCCCACGGGACCAAAAATCTGCTGAATTACATTCTGAAAATGCAGGCCGGGGGATTGGAGCCCCATGCGGAACCATTGATCGAGGCTGAAGGTCCATCGTGGGCGGTTATCAACGGAAATGCGGGCATGGGTATGGTTTCGGGCGTGAAAGCCATGGAAACGGCGGTCGCCAAAGCAAAAAAAACCGGGATCGCGTATGTCGGAGTGAAGAATTCCTGCCATTTCGGGGCTGCCGGCTATTATGCGAATCTGGCGGCGAAGCGGGGCATGATCGGACTTTCCATGAGCAATGGCGACCCAGTCATGACCATTCCCAACAGCAGCGGCGTGGTGATCGGGAACAATCCGTTTTCCTTTGCCGCACCGCTGAAAAACGGGAAAAGCGTTTTTCTGGACATCGCGCTGAGCAATGTCGCGGCGCTGAAGGTAGTCAACGCCAGGGAAAAAGGGGAAAAAGTGCCGAAAGAATGGCTGGTGGATGCCGATGGAAATCCCACGGATGATCCCTCGGAATTTCCGGAAAAATCGCACCTGCGTCCCATGGCCGCGCACAAAGGCTACGGTTTTGCCGTGATGGTGGAACTTTTGAGCTCGGTTTTGACCGGGAGCGGAATGTTGAGCGATGTCAAAAGCTGGAATCTGGATATGGCAACGCCAAATAACGTCGGACATGCTTTTATCGCGATAGACATTGCTCAAATATTGCCGATGGAACTGTTCGAAGCCCGGATGGAACGACTGGCAGATGAACTGCATAATGCAAAGAAAGCCAAGGGGGCGGAACGGATCTATCTGCCCGGCGAGCTGGATTGGGCAAAATATGATGCCGCCAGCCAAAGCGGGAAACTGGAACTGAACGAGGTCATGGCTGGAAATCTGGTGAAGCTGTCGGAAATGTTTGATTTGCCTTTGAATTTGGAAAATAACTGAGGAGACGTAAAAATGAGCGAAGTGATGGATCTTTTGAAGCTGTCGGGAATCTGCCCGATCATCGCGGATGCTGAAACGGATGCGGCCGTACCTGCCGCGGCGGCGCTGGTCGAGGGCGGTGTGCCGGTGGTGGAAGTGCTGATGCGGAATGAAAAATCCCGGATCAACATCAAAAACATCGCCACGGAACTGCCGGGAGTCCAGGTCGGAGCGGGTTCCGTCCTGAACCTGGATCTGGCCAAGGAAGCGTATGACCTGGGCGCGAAATTCATGGTCATGCCGGGCTTCTCCCGCAAGGTCATCGAATTCTGCATCGACAAGAATATTCCAGTTCTGCCGGGCTGTGACACCCCGACGGAAATCATGGCTGCACTGGATTACGGGATCAATATTGTCAAATTCTTCCCGGTTTATCAGATGGGCGGACTGGATACGCTGAAACAGCTGAACAACGGACCGTTTTCGATGGTTCAGTTTGTAGTGACCGGCGGACTGGATTCTCGGAACTTCCTGCCGCTGATGACCTGGAAAAACGTACTGGCCGCGGGCGGAGACTGGATGTTCCAGGATTTCAATGCGCTGGCGGGACGGAATTACAAGCAGATTACCTACAACATCCGCAAATCGGTAAATGACGTGCTGGACATCCGCGCGAACCTCAAGTGAAGAAGGGAAAGAACAATGAGCAATACATGCAAAATCACTCGGCTTACGGACTGTTTTGAACTCAGCAATGGTGTAAAGATGCCGTGTATCGGACTGGGAACGTGGCAAACGGACCACGAAACCACGATCAATGCAGTGGTTTCGGCGGTCAAAAGCGGCTACCGCCTGATCGACACGGCTGCGGCCTACGGCAATGAAGCCAGCGTGGGAACCGGGATCCGGGAATCCGGGATCGACCGGAAAGATATTTTCATCACCAGCAAACTCCGCAATGCGCATCATGGTTATGAATCCACCTTGGAAGCGTTTGAACGCACCATTGCCCGGCTGGGAGTCGATTATCTTGATCTTTACCTGATCCACTGGCCGAATCCGCTTCATTACCGGAGCATCGGCGAAAAAGCCACAGCCGCGACCTGGAAAGCATTTGAGGAACTGTACCGCGCCAAAAAAATCCGCGCGATCGGCGTGAGCAATTTCATGCCGCACCATATTGACGCATTGATGAAAACGGCGGAAATACTTCCTATGGTGAACCAGTTGAAACTGTGTCCCGGGATCACGCAGCCGGAAATCGTGAATTACTGTCAGAAAAAAGGAATCCTGGTGGAAGCCTACAGCCCGCTGGGAACGGGCGCGATTTTCGAGGTTCCGGAAATGAAAACGCTGGCTTCGAAATATCATAAAAGCATCGGTCAAATCTGTTTGCGCTGGAGCTTGCAGATGGGTTTCCTGCCGCTGCCGAAATCCAAAAATCCGGCGCGGATCCAGGAAAACACGGAAATATTCGATTTTGAACTTTCGCAGGAAGACATGTTCGCCATCGGCGGGCTGGAAGGCTGCTGCGGAACGGCTCCCGACCCGGATACGGTCAACTACTGAGAATTGAGGCTGCCGGCATGAGAATTCTGAACAAAGCCATGCTGACCGGACATGGAAACCGGGAAGGCCGGAGAATTGTCACGGAACTGCTGGATGCGGGGCTGGACGCTCTGGACCCGTATTTCAGAGTCAAAAAGCTTATTCAGGTGAAGGACAACCGGATCATTCTGGACAACCGGGATTTTGAAATGCGCAACGATCCGCATTCCGGCCCGGCTGTCTATGATGTGCGGGATTATGACCGCATTCTGGTGATCGGAGCCGGAAAAGGCATTCAGCGGGCGGCGTTGGCAATGGAAGAAGTGCTGGGGGATCTGCTGACCGGAGGAGCCGTGATTGCCAAGCACGGCGAAGGGATCCAGTGCAAAAAGATCGACGTCACGCTTGCCGGACATCCGATCCCGGATGACGACTGCGTGAAAGGCTGCCGGAAAATCGAAGCGCTCGCCGCAGGATGTTCCAGCCGCGATCTAGTGTTCACCATTTCCGGAAGCGGCTGCGGTTCGCTGATGACGTATCCGGCAGGAGAGATCACACTGGATGATATTGCCGTTTTCACCCGCATGATGCAGATCGAAAAGGGGGTCCCAACCAGCGACCTCAACACGGTCCGGACGCATATCGACCGTTTCAAAGGCGGCCGTCTTTCCCGGCTGTTCAAAAACGCCTCGCTGGTACACATGACCACCGCCGATCCCTCCAAAATGGGGACTCCCGTGCTGCGGATGGATTATTTTGAAATGCTCGCGAAAAACAACTTCTTTCCGCCGGTTCCGGCTCCGGCAACTTATTCGGATGCCATTGAAATCATCCGGAAATGGGATGCCTGGGAAGAAACCCCGGAGTCTATCCGGAAACATCTGCTGAACGGAACTCCGGAGAATGACAACATGGGGATCGGTGAATTCGAAAAACTGAATGCCCGTTTCTTCGGACTGATTTTCAAGGATGCGACGGTTTATCCGGCGGTCCGGGCGAAAGCGGCTGAATTCGGGTATCCGTGCATCATGCTTTCGGAATACATGCAGGCGGAAGCGGCGGAAGCCGGAAAAGTGAACGCCTCGATCGCCTTGAATTCTGAACGTATGAACGAACCGTTTTCTGCTCCGGTCGTATTGATGACTTCCGGAGAACTGCTGGTGACGGCAGGCCGGGAAAACGGGATCGGCGGACGCAATCAGGAATACTGCACGGTCGCGGCCATGAATATTTCCGACAGCAAGCGGATCGTATTCGGAGCGGTCGATACGGACGGCACGGACGGACCGGGCGGATTGAAGCTGCCCGATGCTCCGGAATGTCTCGCCGGAGCCGTGACCGACGGGTTTACGGCTGATGAGGCGAAATCCGCCGGATTGAACCTGGAAGCGGCCGTAAAGCGTCACGCGACCTCGGAACCGTTATGGAAACTGGGCTGCGGGGTTGCCGCACGGGCGGGCGTTTCCGCCTTGGATCTGGGCGTGATCCTGATCATGCCGCCGGAAGAAAAAACGAATCTCAATATGGAGAATAAACAATGAACACAGGAACATTGATCAAGTCGGTCCGGGCGCGGCAGGTTTACACGAACCGGGGAAATCCGGGCGTGGAAGCCGTGGTCGAAACGGAAAACGGAGCCGTCGGCAGAGCCATGTGCACCTCGGGTGTTTCGATGGGGTCGCATGAAGTTGAATTCACTTTCGACGGCGGAAGCCGTTTCCGCGGCAAGGGCGTGATGAAGGCCGTCAACAATGTAAATACGGTGATCGCGCCGGTTTTAACGGGCATGGATGCGACACGTCAGGCGGAAGCGGACCGGGCTTTGCTTTCCATCATGCCGGATGCGAAGATCAAGCTGGGCGGCAATGCGGTGGCAGCGGTTTCCGCAGCGGTCCTGAAAGCTGGCGCCAATGCGCTGGGCATTCCCCTTTACCGTCATATCGGCGGCGCGAATGCAATGTATCTGCCGGTTCCGGGCGTTGCCATGGCTGCGGGTCATGAGCGTTACGGCGGAGGTATCACCACGCCCGGAGGGAAACCGACCATGTCGGTCATGTGCTTCGGATTCGAAACTTTCTCCGATGCCTCGTATGCCTGCTGGGATATCCATACCCGCTGGTGTGAAAAAATGAAGAAAAAATTCGGCGGGACCCCGAACATCCGGGATTTTATCGTGATTCCCGCCGGAGTATTCAGCTGCGACGAGGAAATCTGGGAACTGATGGTGAAGACAATCGCCGAGGCCGGTTATGAAGGCCGGGTGGGATTCCAGATGGATATCGCCACCGATACCTATTTCAATCCGGAAGACGGCAAATATTACGGCCTGTTCAATAAGGAACCCAAAACCAAGGATGAACTTTACAAGTATTATCTGAAGATCATCGATGAATTCCCGTTCGTGATCCTGGAAGATCCCTTCAATGAAAACGATTATGAAACAACTGCGGCTCTGACGCACGACAGCGGGATCCAGATCGTGGGAGACGATCTCTTTACCACCAATCCGGCCCGGGTGGCCGAAGGAATTGCAAAAGGTGCGGCGAATACAGTCCTGCTGAAAGTCAATCAGGTCGGAACCATCTCCGAAGCGCTCGAAATGATCCAGTATGCCTACAAGTTCGGCTATGCGGTAATGCCTTCGGACAGCCGCGGGGAAGGCGCATCCATTGCGGATTATGCCGTGGGAATCAATGCCGGATCGGTTCGGGAATGCGGAATCGGCGACCGCGGAAACCGTTTTCTGGAAATCGAATTGGAACTCGGGAAAAATGCAAAATTCATCGGCGCGCGCGGTCTGAAAGGGTTCCGAAACCAGCAGCGTGCGGCCGCTTTTGAGAAGAAGGAGGTTCGGTGATGTATAAGCAATATATCAACGGAAAACTGGTCGAGGGCGGAGGCCGTCCGCTTGAAGTGTTGAACCCGGCAACGGGAGAAGTTGTCGGGGTTGTTGGATCGGCAACCGCCGCGCAGGCAAAAGAAGCGTTGGAGTCGGCAAAGAAAGCATTTCCGGTCTGGTCGAAAATGACGGTCAACGAAAGGATCGGCTGGATGCTGAAACTGCGGGACGCCTGCATGGCCGAACGTGATGTTTTTATTGAGCTGGTTGCCCGGGAAGCCGGACGTCTTTATCCGCTGGCATGTGCAGATGTGGACTGGTTCTTCATCAGTTTCGGCTATTATACGGATGAAGTCAAGCGGATGAACGGGGCAACACTTCCGGCGCTATCCTCGGCTCCCGGCACTGCATATCACATTGTGGAACGGCAGCCGTTGGGCGTAACCGTTGGACATCTGGCATGGAATTACCCGATGGGCAACATGAGCATCAAGCTCTGTCCGTCCCTGGCTGCGGGGTGTCCCTGCATCATCAAACCGTCCAGCAAAACACCGCTGTCTGCTCTGCATGTGGGGGAAATCGCGGCTGAAATCGGGTTCCCCGCCGGAGTGATCAATATCCTTTCCGGTCCGGCAAACGAAGTTGGATCAACATTGAACAGCAGTGTTATTCCCCGTATGATCACCATGATCGGTTCCACGGAAACCGGACTGAAAATCATGCGTGAAGCGTCAACATCGGTCAAGAAATTTTCTTTCGAACTGGGCGGCAATGCACCTGTCGTTGTGATGGACGATGCCGATCCGGACGAAGTCGCCGCTAATATCGTGGCAAAGAAAACCGGTTTTGCCGGACAGACCTGCGTGAATTACAATCGGATCTATGTCCATGAAAAAATATACGGGACGCTTGCCGAAAGGATCGCCGCCCGGCTGAAAAAATTCGTTCCCGGAAAGTGGAAAGATGAGGGTGTTATCATTAGTCCAATGATCGACCGTGATGCACGGAACCGGATGCTGGAACTAATCAATGATGCGGTCGCCCACGGTGCGAAACTGGTGACGGGAGGTGTCATTCCGAAAGAGATGGAATCGGGCAACTACATTTTGCCCGCTTTGCTGACGGATGTGACCGATCAGATGCGCGTCTCCAGGGAAGAAATTTTCGGTCCAATCATTCCGCTGCAGCCGTTCGACAGTCTGGACCGCGCACTGGAACAGGCGAACGATACTCCATATGGACTTTCTGCTTATTATTTCGGACATCGCGCACCCGAAATCGCCAAGGCGTTCGAAGCGTTCGATGCCGGGGAAATCTTTGTCAACGGCGGGGGCGGCACGGAATTTTCACCCCATGCGGGAACGAAGCAGTCCGGTATCGGATGCGACAAATCCCGCTGGTCCCTGGAAGAGTATTTCGACATCAAATATCTTTCCATGATCCCATAAAAGAGGAATATCAATGAACGAAAAGAAATTTGACATGATCGGATTCGGCGATCCGTTTCAGGATCTGGTCATCGAATTGAACCGGCTGCCGGAAACCAACATCAACATCCGGATGAATGACTATTGTTTTCAAGGCGGAGGCAATGTGCCGACCGCGACGGTCGCCGCCAGCGTCCTAGGACTCCGCTGTGCAATTCTCGGGGTAGTGGGAAGTGACATGTTCGGACATGCCAGCGTAAAGGATTTTGCCTATAACAAGGTTGATACTTCCCATCTGCTGATGGATCCGGGGAAACGCACGTCTTTCGGGTTGTGTGTGACGGAACTGGAAGTTTCCGGCAAGGAATTCATCAGCAAGGGAGGTGATTACAGAAATTTGGAAATCAATGATTTGGATGAAGATTTTATCAAATCCGCGAAAATCCTCCATATCGGCGATATGATGACTCCGGCAAAATTCCAGGCTGCGGACTGGATTCATGAAAGCGGTGGAAAGGTCAGCATTGATGCAGCCTACTACCGTCCGGACATCTACGAGAATTACCGTTATCTGGATATTTTCATTGCTTCGGAAACTTATTTTAACACAATGATGTGCGAAAGTAAAAAACACATGAGTTACGAGCAAGCGGCACGTTTAATCCGTTCCGAGGGGCCCGAAATCGTAATTTTCACCTTGGGGGAAAGGGGCTGTGCGGGAGTTTATGACAATACGTATTTTGAACTTCCCGCATTTAATGTGAAGCTGGTGGATTCCACTGGCGCAGGCGATGTTTTCCACGGAGCATTCAATTACGCTTGGCTGCAGGGCTGGGAGGTGCCGGAATGTGCACGTTTTTCCTCGGCGGTTTCGGCAATCAAATGCACGGAACACGGAGGACGCGCCGGGATTCCTGATCTGAAGACTGTGCAGCGGTTCCTGAAAGATGGGACCATTGACCGCAGTTTTCTGGATAAAAGATTGAAACAGTATCGTCAAGGTTTTTTCAATAATACAGCGAAAGGAGAATAAAATGCTGAATTACAAAGTAAAAATCGGACTTGTTCCGGTCCGGCGTGACTGCACCCCGCGTCCCGGAGCGTTCAACTGGGAACGTGCGGAGGAACGGGGAAGAAAAGTTGTCGCGTATATCGAATCTCATTTTTCAAATGAAAATGTTTCCTTTTCCGACTTGAAAGGCATCATTGATGTGGAAACCCTGTATTCCGAAAATGATATTGAAAAGGTGGTTTCCCATTTCCGTTCGGAAAAAGTAGACGCCATTGTCATCATCAACGCCAATTTCGGAAATGAGGAAGCTGCTGCGATGCTGGCGAAGGAAATGAACGTACCGGCATTGCTTTGGGCTCCGCTTGATGATGTGTTTGAAACCAGTGGGATGCGTTATACCGACAGTCAGTGCGGACTGTTCGGGACTGGCCGCCAATTCCAGAGATACGGCATCCCGTTTTCCTTCATCAAAACCTGTCGAGTGGAAGACGATGCCTTTGCGAAAGGCATTGACCGGTTCATCCGGGTTGCATGTATGGTCAAAAACTTCCGGGGAATGCGTATCGGTGAAGTCGGTATGAGACCGAAACCGTTCTGTTCTGTCATTTTCAATGAAGGGGAACTGATGCAGCGTTTTGGATTGCATATCATTCCGGTCAATATGGCTGTGATTGCAGATAAATTCAATAAGATTCTCAAGGAACGGGACGCTGAACTGGTCAAGGGTGCCGAACTGCTGAATTCAATGTATGAAGTGGATGAAAAAACAGCTCCGCTTCTGAAACGTATCTATGCGTTTGTGCTGCTGTTCCGGGATTTGTTTGCAGAATACAAGCTCAGCGCGATTTCTGCGGAATGCTGGACTTCAATGGGATTGGCTTGCGGAGCACTGCCATGCATTGCTTATGGCATCCTGCTGGATCAGGGGTTCATTATCAGTTGCGAAAGCGACATGCACGCAGCCATTACAATGGCATTGCTCTCTTGTGCCTCTCTGGGCAAAAAACCGCCGTTCCTGGGTGAATTTACAGTCCGGCATCCGGAAGACGACAATGTGGAACTGCTGTGGCATTGCGGACCGTTCCCGTATTCGACCCGGAAACCGGGATGCAAGCCCCGGCAGGTGGAACAGCGGCAGTGGTTCGAGGTGAAACCCGGTCTCTATACGGTCGCCCGGTTCGATCAGGATGACGGCCGCTACATGCTGCTCAGCGGAACCTGCGAAAGCGCGGAAGGACCGTTTACCAACGGGACGTATCTCTGGGCGCGGTTCAACAATCTCGACCGCTGGGAACGCAAACTGATGGAAGGACCCTATATCCATCACATGTCGGAAATTGAAGGCGATTATACGGAAGTGATCCGTGAATTCTGCAAATTCATTCCGAATCTGACTCCCGACACGGTTGAATGATGAGGCGTATCAGATGTTGATAGATTTGAAACAGATTTTGTCAATGGCGGAACGGAAGAAGGCGGCAATCCCCGCTTTCAACATGTACAACATGGAATCTGTCATCGGAGTGATGCGGGCGGCACGGGAAACCGGGGCGCCGGTCATTTTCCAGATGTTCAATCGTCTCGCCAGCACGGAATACGGAACTTTTGTTGCGAACTCAATCAAAGAAGCAATCCGGCAGCTGCCGACTCCTGCCGTGTTCCACTTGGATCACGGCGCGGGGATTCCTGAGGTCATGCGCGCATTGCGGCTTGGAGTTTCCGGTGCAATGATCGATGCATCCACTCTTCCGCTGGAAGAAAATATTGCAAAAACCCGCATGGCAGTCGATCTCTGCCGGGAATGCGGAGTTCCGGTCGAAGGCGAGCTTGGACATGTTGGCGGAACTTCAGATGAAAAATTAAGTGATTTTACCGATATCACAGAAGCGAAACGATTTGCGGAAGAAACCGGGGTGTCGGCTCTTGCCGTCATGGTCGGCACGGCCCACGGTGTTTATAAAAAAGCGCCGGTTCTGGATATTCAACGAATCCGCGATATCCGGAATGCAACCGATCTTCCGCTGGTTCTGCACGGTGGTTCAGGTGTGCCGGTGGAACAGTTGAAAATGGCAGTTGACGCCGGAATCCGGAAAGTGAATTTTGCGACGGACCTCTGCTATACGTTCTGGGAAACGGTTTACGGATTCAACGGAACGATCAAGGCAATGGATGTCCTGATGGAAGAACCGATCAAAGCGGTTCAGCGTTATGCTGAGGATCGAATCAGACAACTGGGAGCAGACCGGCTGTTATAAATCAGACAGCTTTGCAACCATAATCAGCCCCGTTCGTCGGGGTATTCAGGAGAATGACATTATGAAGAATCTTTTAACTGAACTTCAAAGCAAGAACCCCCGGATCGCCGTCCATGGTATCGAAGAGAATCTTTTCCGCCGTTTCGGGCGCATCATCAATTACGATGCATCGGCTTTGATTTCCGCCGCAGAACAAATAGAAATGCCTAAGGAAGGCTGTCGGTATCTGCCGGATATGCCGGAACTCGAAACATCGGAAATCTTCCCGTCCGTGCAGAATGAACTGCGGGGTCAGGGCAGCTGTCAGATCGGGATGTGCTGGGGTTCCAACAGCCGCTTGAACTGTCTGGAATATCATCGGGCCAGTGAACACAATATTGCCGTTACGGAGTTTGTCCTCATGCTGGCGGCACAGCAGGATATGGAAGGATTCGATCTGCCGGAAAACGCCCTTACCGCTTTCCTCGTTCCGAAAGGTTCGGTAATCGAGCTCTATGCGACGACCCTGCATTTCTGTCCATGTCAGGTTCATGACAACGGCTTTAAGTGCATCGTGGTCCTGCCGAGAGGCACAAACCAGCCGCTGACCGGACCAAAACCGGTTTCCGGGGATGGACGGCTGCTTTGGGCAAAGGACAAATGGCTGATCGCGCATCCGGACGCCCCGCACGTCGGAAGAGGAGCTTATCCCGGACTGCATTGTGAAAACTTCACAATCGGCTATTGACGTCTGTTTTAAGTCTGGAAATATGGACAACAGTAAATCAGAAGGAGCGAACATGGACAACCGCAGTGCCTTTATCATGAAATTAAAACCCGGCTGTGCCGAGGAATATAAACGCAGACACAGGGAAATCTGGCCGGAACTTGTGAAGAAGCATTCCGAATACGGGATTCGGGACTATTCCATTTTCTATGATGAAAAAACTTTGACTCTGTTCGCCTTCCGGCGAATTGTCCCCGGATCGAATCCCGATCTGATGAAAAACGATGAACTGGTCCGCAAATGGTGGGACTATAATGCCGATTTGATGGAATGCCATCCGGACAATGAACCGGTCGCGACACCCCTTGAGGAAGTGTTCCACATGGATTGACTCAAATAAAACCTGAAAAGATTTTGTTTTTTACAAAGATAGTCTTTACTGAATTTTCGATCTGGCTATCAGAACAAAAAAGTGGTTATACCTAGCCGGAATAATCTGTTCTTGGATAATTTGAATAAACTCAATGCTGCGGAAAAAATATCGAAATCAGGATGATCATGGTCACGGAACACAATTTGTGGGAAAGCAACCTGTGTGCGGCCGGAAATTTACTGGCTCAGTTGGCGAACGTTTACTCTGACCGGCTGCTGGCATACTATTCACTGGAGCGGTTGAAAGTCCTGGCAATAGGACACCCTGACACGATACCGGATGTTCCATCCCCGAATGTGGACAAATTGGAAAAATGCGCAGAAATCTTCCGTTCACCCAGTATAAAAAAAGTCGTCAATTTTTTAAGTAATTTGAGAGAAATGGCATGGAAAACTTGGCAATGAAACTCGGAATGGAACAGAAAGTGTTCCATGCGCAGGATGGTGCAATGCTGACTTACTGCATCAGAAAAACTGGCAAATGGTCAGAAAACGATGCCCCTGCGGTTCTTCTGTTCCTGCACGGTGCGGGAGAACGGGGAAACGATAATCAGATCCAATTAAAGCATTGTGCGACAGACATTGTGAACTTTTGCGAAACGGAAAATATCAAAGCTGTTCTGCTGTTCCCGCAGTGCCCACAGAACGTGATGTGGATCGAACAGTCATGGTCCCTGCCGGAGCATGAGATGACGCCGGAACCCACCCCGCAACTCCGGCATGCCCTCGAACTGCTTGATTCTGTGATCGGGCAGGAGAAATGCAATCCGAAGCGAGTTTATATCAGTGGCATTTCCATGGGCGGTTTCGGAACTTGGGAAGCCCTCTCCCGCAGACCGGAATTGTTTGCTGCCGCGATCCCTGTTTACAGCGGAGGTGATGTCGCACAGGCTAGAAAACTCAAGGATATACCGATCCGCGCATTTCATGGTAGCGCTGATAGCGTGGTCATGGTAAAACGCTCGCGAGATATGGTCGCGGCGATCCGCGCTGTCGGAGGATCGAAAATCTCCTACACCGAATACCCCGATGTGGATCATAATTCATGGACTGTTACTTATGCGAATCATGACAATCTGCGCTGGCTGTTTTCACAGTCCCGATGATGCTTAGATACCATATCATAGGAAATTCAGAGATCATTTTACGTGAATGTAAAATCTGCCGACTTCCTCCGTCGGCATCAATATCGCCTCACCGTCCGTTACCTCACCTTTACGCCAATCTCCGCCACAGTCCCAATAAAATGCAAACGACGGCCGGAATCACTCTCGGTTGGCAGTCTTTGACATTATCCGAACCAGAACAGCTTCTTCTAGACCTCCCAACGAACTGGCATCTCTTTTCGTACCTTTCCCTTCAGGGTGGATTTCTGCATGGTCCCGACGTGGATTGCATAAATGATTTCCGGTGCAAGCAGCATCAGCCGAAACATTCTGACGACAAACGCGGGTTCTTTTTCGATGGGCACGGTCAGATTGGCAGTGTTCCAATATGTCCTAGAATCAATCAGCGCTTGCCCGCGGAACGCCCGTACTAGACTCATCACCAGCGGATGAATTTCAGGCGTTTCGTTCTCCTGAAAAATCATTCGTTTGCGTCTGGAACGGAAGCGAAGCGAAGTGGATACTGTCACCAAAACATTTTTGTGAATTTCTATCTCATGGACAAAGAAACCCCTACGTGTTTAGCCGTAGTTCGGCAAACATTTTTCTTTTCCCCAAGAGTAGTATTCGTTTCGCTCAAAATAACTCTAAAAAGTTTTACACAAATTGCATAAAAATTGTTTTTCGTTCGAAAAAGTCAATGAAAGATAAAAAATCATTGCCCTCGCCAGCACGACAAAATAGTTTGGATGATATGACTGTAATATTGGGGCATATGCAAGAAATCTGAACTGTTGAAATGTGAATTGATCTAAGGCGGAATTGTATTCGATTTTTTTTTCTTCTAAAAAAGAAATACAAATATCATTTACATATTTACGGAGAATTGATTGTATGATGCAGAATTATGCCGAACCCTGAGATTATTGCACGTCCGAATGTATTCGCCTCTATTGTCACGGGAAAATTCAGGAGAATTTCACGTGAATGCAATACAAACAAAGATGAGCGAACTGTTGGAAGCAATAGTTCGGGAGGCAAAAACACGGTCGTTTGAGGAATTTGATCGGGAACTTAAGCGGCAACGGCAAACCCTATCCGATTTGAAGGAGAGTGTCGGCATGATTCAAAGACAGCTGCGCAACGCAGGCCTAAATCTCACCCCACAACCCACCATCCGCACTTCTCCACGAGACATCCGGAATTTCCGGAAGAGACTTGGCGTCACCCAGGAAGTCTTTGCCAAAATGCTTGATGTCAATATCCGAACAGTGATCCGTTGGGAAAATGACACGGCAAAACTTCAAAGCACACATAAAGAAATGATTCGCTCACTCAAATCAATGAAGAAAAACGAACTTGAACGAATCATTCTGGAAGCAAAAACTGCTTTATACGAATAACCCCCAACTTGATCCCCCGGACAATAGAGAATCCGAAAACAAGATTATTTGCTGGCAAAAGTCTGATATTCCCATATCATCCAATAAAAAAATGATTTTTTTTCATGACATTCTGGAACAAAACTTCAATCAACCAGATAAAAGATTTCATATCAAACATGACAAAATCAAGTTGAAAATGATTCTTTACTCAATATTTTTTTATGGAAATCTAAAATAAGAGAATGTCATATTTACCAGAATTCAATTTCAAAATCCCGATGAGCTATATTGTAAAGATAAACCATGTCATATTGGACCTCAAATAAGCATTCTTGATAATGTCATATGAAAGCCCAAAACATAGCTATATAACGTGACAAACAATGGCTTGTATTATGTTAATAGTCAATATGTTACACAAATAATCAGCCTTGCAAATCGCCCGTCCGAGGCGTATTTTAAAACACGCGGGAACGAGGTTTTCCGTTGTGTATTCTTTTTTTTGAGGTGTGCGATGTATCTGCACAAAGAAATGTCGGCGGCAAAGGTTATTTGCCGGGAAGTTTTGGATCGGACTCAGATGTACGCGGGAAAAGGAACGGA
>Ga0256405_10003518_pt1 | contig 32060 bp, 29 predicted proteins | sample RumenRJG_02DNA_FD_189096 | JGI IMG/M metagenome (GOLD analysis project Ga0256405, IMG submission 189096) | Bovine rumen microbial communities from Lethbridge, Alberta, Canada - RJG_02 | ecosystem: Host-associated > Mammals > Digestive system > Stomach > Rumen | place: Canada: Alberta...
AGAGCAAAACTTAATTCTCCTTGTTTAGTTTTTTGGGTTAATTTAATTATACAAGGATTTTAAGATTTGCTCTACTTTTTTTTGAGCAGTTCTTTCCTACGCCCCAACATTTATCATAGAGCCTTTTTAAACATTATAAAAGAGTAGCAAGTTTCTGCTACTCTTTTCATTTTTTTCTTGACAAAACACACTACTTTTCTTGCAAAGTATTGTTTGCATAGCAAACAGTTATATTTTTAGAGCAAGTCTAAAAGTTATATTTTGACTTGCAGTCAAAGTTATATTATATTTGCCATAACTTACCATGTGGGTAAATATAACTTTGCGTAGCAAAATATAACTGCGAAAGCAATATAACTTGCCGATAGGCAAATATAACTAGTGCGTCAGTAATAATCCCTATTACTGACGCACTAACGTCGGTATTTTTATTGTATATAGCCGAACGTTTTTTTTGCGATAATGCGGTAAGCGTAAAGCAAAAGGGCATTTTTAAGCCTATCTCTTTTAACGCATTGACTGTGGGTCATAAAGCGTATATAATAAAAAGGCGAATAGCGTAGATTATTTAAAAATAAGGGAATAAGTATGGATCTTAAAGTTTATATAAGACGAGGCGATACCGTTTCGGAATTAGCGAGTTTTGAAGATAAAGAATTATTCGTAAGCGCTTTTAAAGAGATAAATTCTTTACGCGTAAACGACGGTATATCGGACGACGCGGATAAAGTGATCTTTAAATTTATCGACGGCGTAAGTTTTGCCAAATCGGACATAAAATTGTTAAAAAGAGCGTTGCGCCGTTTTGACGAAGTTTATCTTTGCAACGAATTATTCGATTTGATCGATGGGATCGAAGGGGATTATTTTTGCATAAGTTTAAATGAGCAATGTTCAAAAAATTGCTTTGATTTTAGTGCTTATAAAATATAAAAAAGGAATATCGTTATGGCTAAAAAGAAATCATCTAAAAGAAAAACTAAAAATAACGTAGCGATACCCGTAGTTATCGTGGTTTTGGTCGTTATCGTTATCGGCGTACTCGTAGCGTTGTATTTTACTAACGCGGCAGGTTTTAGAACCACCTTCAATAAGTTTTTGAAAGACGTTATCAATATACAAATAGAACTTAACGCCAATGAAGAAAGTAATTCGGGGTCTCAAAACCAAAGCGGATCAAACGAAGGCAATAAAACGGATACCCCGAGCGTCGTTGGTAACGGGGAATTCAGTATCCACTTTTTGGAACTTGGCAATTATTATACCGGCGACTCCGTGCTTTTGGACTGCGGTAACGTAGAAGTGCTTATCGACGCGGGTAGCCGTCAAGGTAGCGCCGCAACTATAAAAAGTTACGTCGACCAATATTGCGAAGACGGGATTTTAGAATACGTCATCGCTACGCACGCACACCAAGACCATATAGCGGGGTTTGTCGGCACGAAGGCAGCCCCCGGTATCTTTAAAGCCTACGAGTGCAAGACGATAATTGACTTTGCGATGACTAACGCAACGAGTACGGTCTATAAAAATTACGTTGCCGAAAGAGACGCCGAAGTAGAAGCGGGCGCAACTCATTATACCGCCGCACAATGTATAAAAGGGGAAGACGGCGCAAAGAGCGTTTATCAACTTGGCGAAGGTATAACTATGACGATACTCGACAACTACTATTATTACAATAAGTCGAGCGACGAAAACAACTATTCGGTTTGCGTGCTTATCACCAACGGCGACCAGCATTATTTGTTTACGGGCGACTTGGAAAAGAGTGGCGAAGAAAAACTTGTCGAGCTTAACGATCTGCCCCGTTGCGAACTGTTTAAGGGCGGACACCACGGCAGTTATACCGCGTCTAACGACGTATTGCTTGGCGTAATAAGACCCGACGTCGTTTGTATTTGTTGTTGCGCGGGATCTCCGGAATATTCGTCCGACCCCAACCATATGTTCCCCGCCGTCGAAGCGCTTGAAAGAATGGTAAAATATACTACTAACATATATGCCACCACCCTTTATACCGGCGATTACGAAGACGATAACTCATATACTTCTTTTAACGGAAATATAGTGGTAACTTTCTCGGACGGAAAGGTAAACGTAAACGGCAGTAATAACAGTACGCCTTTGCCAATGACCGAGTGGTGTAAAGTCAATAGACCCACGGTCTATAAAGGATCATAATATATGAAATTGTGGTTTAAAATATTAAAAGACGATAAGATGATATATAGCGCGACCGAAGAAAATTCTCTTTCGTTAAATCAAGAAGACTACGAAAGGACTTTGACCGAAATGTGCCATAAAGCAAACTTGTCAACGCCCGTTTCTTTGGTACCGCATTTTATGAGTTTGGTTAGATTTAACGTTACCGATTATTTGCCGAGAGATTTTATCGAATCGGTAGATTTTGATAAGGTGATAATAGAGAATATATCGGAAGAAGACTCATAAGCACGTCCTTTGACTTGTCTTTACGCAAGCGTAAAGCCTACGTTTGTTGGACGGCTTATTCGTCTCCTCCAAAACGCAAGCGTTTTGTCGGGTTTTTAACAAGGAAAGCCTTTTTAATTAGATGTTTCGACTACGCTCAACGACTCATAAGTATCTCTTTTGACTTGTCCCAACTCAAAGCGTTGGGACTTCGTTTTTTAGAGAACTTATTCGTCTCCGTCAAAAATCTTTTTGGATTTTTGACGGGTTTTTATTATGCGGATATAGACCCTTCGACGATGCTCAGGGTGACGACCTACTAAGTGCAACAATTATAATTATAGCCATTGCTAACGCAATACTTTCCTATCGAAAAGTGTATCCTTTCGGATACGGCTATAATTCACCGCACAGCACTCGGCGAAAATATACAAGTGCATTTTCGCTTTCGTTTGTGCTTCATCCTGAGCAAGCGTAGCGCCGTCGAAGGATCTCTATCCAAATTAATTATTGCCTTTTGCTAACGCAAGTTTTTTCTGTCGAAAAAAGTATTTTTATCTTATCGTCGAAGACGTAGTCCACGACCAAAGTCGTGTCCAAACGAGCGAAGCGGGGTTGCACCCTTTCGGACGTTTACGGTCGAAGGAAAGGGGGATTGTCTGCGCACAAAGAAGGCAATCTTTGATTGACTACGACTGCGGAGAGGGGGTTTTTAGACTTTTGTTATTGTAATAAACCAAATTTATCTTACAAGGACTGTATAATTTAAACAAAAATAATAAACCATAATCATTTTTTTTAAAAACCCCCATTTTATCGTCGTAGCCTTGTAAACAAGTCTACTTTGGATAAAATCAACCGCCAAATGTTGTTATTGCAAATGCAATAACAACATTTGGCGCTTGTCTGCGCACAAAGTAGGCAATCTTTGATTGACTACGACTGCGGAGAGGGGGTTTTTAACAAGGATAATCAATTTAAATAGATACTTCGACTACGGTCTTTGACCTTCGCTCAGTATGACGAATCACTAACGGCAACTATGATTTGTCATCTTTTTGACTTCTCCCAACGCTTGCGTTGGGACTTTGTTTTTCATTATTTGTGTATTAATATTATTTATAATAATATTTTTTTAAATATTATCTCAAAATGTTTGACACATTTTAATATCGGTGATAAAATTTTTTTACTTGTATTATGAGTGAGAGTGTCCCCGTATGTGCTGATATAGGGACGCGAAGAGGTACTATGAATTACAAGCAGATCATCACCGAGTCCCCTTTGAAAGTGGTTGGCTTAAATCAAGTTCTAAAGGGTATCGCAAAAGATAACGTCAGGTGTGTCGTTATTGCTTGCGATAGCGAAAGTTTTGTCGGCGAGTGCGTAAAGGATGCCATCGGCGCAAAGTGTGTGGATATTCTATCCGGCCCTTCCCGTAAGGAATTGGGCGAGATAGTAGGCGTCGAAGTCCCGACCGCAGTAGTCGGCATCGTCAAGTAGTGATGAGGTCAACAGAGTTATCCTCTGGGTTGGTGGAGAACTCATCCGATTATTTTTCTATTCTAATAGGAGGTTAAGGTATGCCCACAATTAATCAATTGATCAGGTACGGCCGTGAGAAACAGACCAAAAAGACTATGAGCCCTATTTTGCAAAAATGTCCGCAAAAACAAGGCGTTTGCTTGTCTGTTACCACTACGACGCCTAAAAAACCTAACTCCGCTATGCGTAAGATCGCAAGAGTACGTCTTTCCAACGGTATGGAAGGCACCGTTTATATTCCCGGTGTCGGTCACAACCTTCAAGAGCACAGCGTAGTCTTGATCCGTGGCGGCAGAGTTAAGGACCTGCCCGGTGTTAGATACCACATTATCCGTGGTACCCGTGATACCGCAGGTGTGGCTAAACGTAAACAGGCTCGTTCCAAGTACGGCGCGAAGCGTCCCAAATAATCATCAGATCGGATGATACTACTTTAAAATTTTAGGAGGATTAAAATGCCAAGAAGAGGTAATGTGCCCAAGCGCGAAGTTCTTCCGGATCCTATCTACGGTGATACCGTCGTTACCAAACTTATCAACCAAATCATGTACGACGGCAAAAAGGGAATCGCTGAAGAAATCGTATACGAGGCTTTTAAAATGATTGAAAAGGAAACGGGAATGAATCCCCACGAGGTATTCATTAAAGCTTTGGAAAATGCAAAGCCCCAAGTAGAAGTTAAAGCGCGCAGAGTAGGCGGCGCTACTTATCAAGTACCTTGCGACATCCGCGAGGAACGCAAACAAACTTTGGCTATCCGTTGGTTGGTATCCTTTATGCGTAAACGCAGTGAAAGAACCAGCGACGCAAGACTTGCAGGCGAAATTTTAGACGCTTACAAGGGTCAAGGCGCAACTATAAAGAGAAGAGACGAAATGCATCGTCAAGCTGACGCTAACAAGGCATTCGCTCATTATCGTTATTAGTCCAAAGAACAAAGTTATAAGAGGCGAAGTATGAGCGATTCGATAGATTTGATAAGAAATATAGGAATAATGGCCCATATTGACGCCGGTAAAACCACCACGACAGAGCGTATTCTTTATTATGCCGGAGTTATTCGCAAAGTTGGCGAAGTTCACGAAGGCGGTACGCAAATGGACTGGATGGAACAAGAACAGGAACGCAAAATAACCATCGTCGCGGCAGCGACCACCGTTCATTGGGGCGAACATCAACTCAATATCATAGATACCCCCGGACACGTCGACTTTACTTTGGAAGTCGAAAGAAGTTTGAGAGTTTTGGACGGCGCGGTAGCGGTGTACTGTGCCAAAGGCGGAGTAGAACCGCAATCGGAAACCGTATGGCGTCAAGCGCGTAGGTACTCGGTACCTTGCATAGCGTTTGTCAACAAAATGGACTTGGAAGGCGCGAATTTCGCACGGACGGTCAAAATGATGAGAGACAAACTCGAAGCCAACGCGGTGCCCGCACAACTGCCGATAGGTAGCGCAAAAGAGTTTAAGGGCGTTATAGATTTGGTGAAAATGAAAGCCTTGATATACGACGAGGACGGGGAAGACCAAAAGGTTAGGACCCAATATTCGGAAATACCTTCCGAGTATCTCGACAAGGCGGAAGAAGCCAGATATACGCTTCTCGAAAGTTTAGCGGACTTCGACGATGAGTTAGGCGAACTGTTTATAGAAGATCAACCTATATCCGTTGACATCGTCAAAAGGGCTATTCGTAAAGGCGTTTGCAGTAACAAACTCGTACCCGTTTTTTGCGGATCGGCGTATAAAAACAAAGGCGTAGTCGCCTTGTTGGACGCTGTAACCGATTATCTTCCTTCCCCTTACAACAAGAAGGAAAACAAAGGTACCGACCCGAAAGACGAAAGTAAGACGTTGGTCAGAATGACCGATCCTAAGGAACCTTTTTCCGCTTACGTATTCAAGATACAGATCGACTTGGCAACTCATAATAAATTCTCGTTTATAAGAGTTTACAGCGGGTCGGTCAAAGTCGGAGATATGGTTTACAACAGCCACAACAAAACCAGAGAAAGAGTAAAACGTTTGGTCAGGATACACAGTAGCGAGTTTTACGACGTCGAAAGTTTGTCGGCAGGCGATATCGGGGCGGTCATGGGACTTAAAGAGTCGGAAACGGGCAATACTATTTGCGATAACCAACATCCTATCGTGTACGGCGAGTTGGTAATAGCCGATCCCGTCGTCAAGCAAGCGATAGAACCGCGTTCTAAAGCGAGCAAAGATAAGATGGACGAAGCGTTTTCCATATTGGCTCAAGAGGATCCGAGTTTCCGTTACTACGTCGACAAAGAAACGGGTCAAACCATCATCGCAGGTATGGGCGAGTTGCATCTCGAAATATTGGTGGAAAGACTTAAACGCGAGTTTAAAGTAGAAGCCGTCATCGGCAAACCCCAAGTTTCGTATAGAGAGCGTCTATCTCGTCCCGTAGAAGTGTTGGGCAGTCAAATCAAGCAATCGGGCGGTAAAGGTCAGTTTGCCGAAGCGAAAGTGAGATTCGAGCCTAACGACGGCGAAGGTGTAAGATACCACGATCAAGTTAAAGACGGGGAACTTACCAAGGAATTTATAAAGGCTACCCAAGAAGGTATCGAGGGTGCAAGATTCGGCGGTAAGTACGGTTACGAAGTCGTAGACTTTGACGCAACGGTATTGGGCGGTCAAATGCACGAAGTCGATAGTAGCGAAATGGCGTTTAGATACGCGGGCTCGGCGGCTATAAGAGAAGCCGTTTACAAAGTAGGCACCGACGTATTGGAACCTATCATGGCGGTGGACGTAACCGTTCCCGCGGACTACTTAGGCGACGTCAATCAAAGTTTAAATACGCGTGGCGGAAAGATCCGTAGCATGGATTCGGAAGGTACTATCTATAACGTACATGCAGACGTACCTTTGAGAGAAATGTTCGGTTATTCCAACACGTTAAGGACGGTATCGTCCGGAAGAGGCAACTTTACGATGCGATTCAAATGTTTTGACGCGCTTCCCGAAGACGTCAAATTGAAATTATTTTTCTACTAATTGCTTATAAATAGTTGCTAAACTTGTAAAAAATTGTTAATATTAGATTGTGTTATCTAAGATAATACAATAATTAAGCCGAATAATCAAAAGTTTTAGGAGGATTACAAAATGGCAAAGCAAAAATTCGATAAAAGCAAGGTCCATGTTAACGTTGGTACTATCGGACACGTTGACCATGGTAAGACGACTTTGACGGCTGCTATTACCATGTATTGCGCACATCTTGGTAACGCTGCTGTCATGAAGTATGACGAAATTGATAAAGCTCCCGAAGAGAAGGAAAGAGGTATAACCATCAATACCGCTCACGTTGAGTATCAAACCGCTAAGAGACACTACGCTCACGTTGACTGCCCCGGACACGCTGACTATGTTAAGAACATGATCACCGGTGCTGCTCAAATGGACGGCGCTATCTTGGTTGTTGCTGCAACCGACGGTCCCATGCCTCAAACCAAAGAGCATATCTTGCTCGCAAGACAAGTTGGTGTTCCTTACATCATCGTATTTATGAACAAAGTTGACCAAGTCGACGACGAAGAAATGTTAGAGCTCGTTGACATGGATATCCGTGAGATCCTTAACAGCTACGAGTTCCCCGGAGACACCACCCCCATCATCAGAGGTTCCGCTCTTCTCGCTATGAACGCAGGTAGCGAAGGTAACTGGGACAGCCCCGCTTGGGGACCTATCAAAGAGTTGCTCGACACCATCGACACTTATATCCCCGATCCTCAACGTGATACCGATAAGCCCTTCCTTATGCCTGTCGAAGACGTATTCACCATCACCGGTCGTGGTACCGTTGCTACCGGTAAGGTAGAACGTGGTACTGTCAAAATGGGCGAAAAGGTCGAGATCGTTGGTTTGATGGACGAACCCAGAGAAACCACCGTTACCGGCGTTGAAATGTTCCGTAAGATCCTCGACTACGCAGAAGCAGGCGACAACATCGGCGTTCTTCTCCGTGGCGTTGATAGAAAGGATATCGAACGTGGACAAGTTCTTGCTAAACCCGGTACTATCCATCCTCACAAACACTTCACTTCTCAAGTATACGTTTTGAAGAAGGAAGAAGGTGGACGTCATACTCCTTTCTTTAACGGATATCGTCCCCAATTCTATTTCCGTACCACCGACGTTACCGGTACCATCACTCTTCCTAAGGGAACCGAAATGGTTATGCCCGGTGATAACATCGATATGGAAATCAATCTTATCACTCCTATCGCTATCGAGCAAGGTCTCCGTTTCGCTATCCGTGAAGGTGGCAGAACGGTTGGTTCCGGCGTTGTAGCTGCAGTTTTGGAGTAATTTGATACTTTAAAAAACAAATAAAATGAGTTGCTTCGGCAACTCATTTTTTTTGTAATTAAAAAGAGAGTAATTAAAAAGAGAGTAATTAAAAAGAGAGTAATTAAAAAGAGAGTAATTAAAAAGAGAGTAATTAAAAAGAGAGTAATTAAAAAGAGAGTAATTAAAAAGAGAGTAATTAAAAAGAGAGTAATTTTATAGTTTGCTATTTTAAAAGTATGTTATTTCAAAAGTTTACTATTTCAAAAGGGAAAAAATCGTTTATGTTTTTTAATAAATACCTTATAATATAATTTAGATATGCAATTATTCTAAAACAAAAAAAATAAAACGAATTAAAGCAACTTTGAGATATTCGACTATTTAAAGGATAACTATAATAATTAAAAACAGATATGAAAAGAGCGATAAAAAGGAATATTCAACGCAATACCTATATAGAAGGCGTCGTCCGCGGAAACAAAGGCGGATATGCTTTTTTGCAACGAGCGGACGGCGGTAACGATTTGTTTTTGCCACATAACAATTTAGGCGGCGCACAGCACGGGGACACTGTAAAGGTAAGACTCGTAAAAGGGGACGAAGCCGAAGTCGTCAAGATAGTATCGAGAGGCATAAACAAATTGAGCGGGGAAATATACCGAGATAAGCAAGGCACGATGTTAAGACCCGACTTACAAAGTTATTATTCCCAAGTCCTTCTTCCTTACGCAAAAGGGGTTAAAGACGGCGATAAAGCCTTTGTCGAGATAGTTGAATATCAAGGAAATCGCCCCGTCGGTAAATTGATAAGAAAACTCGGGAAAGCGGGTGCGGAAGAAACCGAGATACTCTCTTGTTTGTTCGGCAACGGTTTTAGCGATTCCTTCCCCGTATCCGTCGAAAAAGCGGCTGCCGATTTACGCTCGGTCGAGTTTGACGGAAGAAAGGACTTAAGAGACCTTTTGACCGTAACTATAGACGGCGAAGACGCAAGGGATTTTGACGACGCGATAAGCGTGTATAAAGAGAAAGAGCATTTCGTTTTGTGGGTACACATTGCGGACGTTTCGGCGTACGTGAGACCCAATTCGGCAATAGATAGAGAAGCGTATCAAAGGGGTACGAGCGTTTATTTTCCCAAAAAAGCGTATCCTATGTTGCCCGAAAAGTTGAGTAACGATTTATGTTCTTTAAGGGAAGGGGAAGACAAAGCCACGGTAAGCGTAAAAATGGTGTTTGATAAAAACGGTGATATGATAAAGGCTATCCCCTATTTGTCCGTTATAAAAAGCAACCATCGTATGACTTACACCGAGACCCAAGCGATATTCGACGGTAATTGCCCCGAAAAATATCTTGACGTTTTGGATATGCTGACCGTCGGGCGAGAACTTGCGAATATTTTAAATGTAAAAAGAAAGGAAAGGGGCAGTATAGATTTCGGTGCGTCGGACGGAGAGTTTGCCTTTGAAGGGGAAGAGATAACCGCGGTAATTGCGGACGACTCAAAAGAAAGTAACCGTTTGATAGAAGCCTTTATGATAGCCGCCAACGAAGCGGTCGCAAGCCTATTGGAAGATAACGGTTATCCTTGCGTTTTTAGAACTCACGAAGAGCCGACGAGAGAAAAACTTAAACAACTTACCGCTTTTGCGGGGTGTTTTATCCCCGATATGCCCGAAGAACCCCTAAAACCCGCCCAAATAAGCAAGTTTATAGACGAGTGCAATAACTTGGGCGAAGCGGGCGATATTATCGCCAAAGTGGCTGTTAGATGTATGCAAAAGGCGAAATATTCGCCCGACAATATAGGACACTACGGACTTGCAAGCGACTGTTATTGTCATTTTACTTCCCCCATAAGAAGATACCCCGATCTTTTGGTCCATAGGATATTAAAAAGATATTTAAGGAACGAGCCTTACCAAGATATGGACAAAGCGGTCGATTCTTTGAGAACAAAAAGCGAAAATTGTTCGGAAAGAGAACGTGCGGCGGAAAGGGCGGAAAGAGATATTTCCGACTACTACAAAGCCGTTTATATGGCGGAACACGTCGGCGAAAAGTATCAAGGCATGATCTCGGGCGTTACCGCTTTTGCGCTTTTCGTAACTTTGCCGAACGGTGTCGAAGGATCGATAAGAGTTGACGATCTGCCCGACAGTTACTATTTGGACGACTTAAGGTTTACCCTTGTCGGCGACCAAAAAAGTTACAGGCTCGGGGACGAAGTGGAAATAACCGTTTTGTCGTCGGACGTAAACGCAAGAAAGGTGTATTTTGCATTTAGCGAATATTTAGAAAGCGGCATAATGGGCAAGGAAGGTTATATCGAAGGGGTAGGCGTTTTGAACCCTTTGGACGTAGACTCGATAAAAAACAAACCGTCGCAAAAAAAGAACACTTCTAATCGCAAAAACGGGGTCAAAAGATACGCAAAAGACCACAAACCGCCAAAGAAGAAGAGAAGAAGATAAAATTAAAAACCCCCTCTCCGCAGTCGAAGTCAATCAAAGATTGCCTTCTTTGTGCGCAGACAATCCCCCTTTCCTTCGTCCGTAAACGTCCGAAAGGGTGCAAACGCTAACGCTTTATAGGCGAAACTGTTCACACTGCTTTTTAATGATACTCCCAGATTGTCTCATATATCGTCGAAGACGTAGTCCACGACCAAAGGGCGTGTCCTAACGAGCGAAGCGGGGTTACACCCTTGTCGCAAAGCGACGGGAAAGGGGGAGCACAAACGAAGGCTAAAATGCACTTGTATATTTTCGCCGAGTGCAGTGCGGACGGCAAATGTCTATTCAAAGAATAGGGTATTATCGAATTATTTCGATAATACGTTATTGCAAAGCAATAACAACATTTGGCGGTTGATTGCCAAAGTTGACTTGTTTACAAGGCTACGGCTGCAAAATGGGGGTTTTTAAAACCTTTGCAGAAAACCCAAAAGAAAGCAAACGCAAAAGCGTATAAGGATAAAGATGTTTCGACTTCGCTCAACATGATGATAGACGGAGTACGAAAGTATTATCTATAATTATAGCCATTGCTAACGCAATACTTTTCTATCGAAAAGCGTATCCTAACGGATACGGCTATAATTCACCGCACTGCACTCGGCGAAAATATACAAGTGCATTTTCGCTTTCGTTTGTGCTTCATTCTGAGCAAGCGTAGCTCCGTCGAAGAATCTCTTTCCAATTAATAAACATCTTTTTCCAAGTATGACGATCATGCGAGTTAAAATGTATATCGGTATATGACTTGTAAAAAAGTTCGAGAGTTTACCGTTTTGGAAATAAACGGTTTGGGTTTGAGACGATTTTTATCAAATGTATTGACGGAAGAGAGTATAGAAGTATATAATTAATTATTGAAATAATATATATTAAAGGACTGTTTTTTAAACTAATATGCTTAAAATTTATAACGTTTTAACAGGTAAAAAAGAAGAGTTTCATCCGCAACAAGAAGGCAAAGTTTTGATGTACGCTTGCGGTATAACCGCTTCGGGCGACGCCCATATAGGACACGCATATCAAGCGGTCATTTTTGACGTAATAAGAAGTTATTTGGAATATTCGGGTTATCAAGTTACCTACGTTCGCAACTACACCGACGTGGACGATAAGATAATAATCAAGGCTCGTGAACTCGGCGTCGATCCCGAAAAATACGCGATAGAAAAGATGAACGCCATAGACGGGGAATTTGCTCGTTTGGGCGTGCTTCCGCCGACCATACAAAGCAAGGCGACCGAGTGCGTCGGGGATATGATAAAATTTATCCAAGCGCTTATAGAAAAGGGCGCGGCGTACGACGCGGGGGACGGCAACGTCTATTTTAGAGTAAGTTCGTTTGCGTCATACGGTGCTTTTTCGCATAGGACCGAAGCCGAATCTCAACTTTCGGGCGTTAGAAAGGACGTTGAAGAAGGCAAGGAAGATTCTCACGATTTTGCGCTTTGGAAAGCGGCGGGTACGGACGAGATCTTTTGGGATTCCCCTTGGGGCAAAGGTAGACCCGGCTGGCATATCGAGTGCAGTACTATGAGTATGAAATATTTGGGCGAGACTTTGGATATACACGGCGGCGGCAAGGACCTTATCTTCCCCCACCACGAAAACGAGATCGCGCAAAGCGAATCGCTTACAGGTAAAAGATTTGCCAACTATTGGATACATAACGGACTCGTTAAAGTAAACGGTCAAAAGATGAGCAAATCCTTAAATAACAGTATCTTTTTAAAGGACGTATTGGACGAGTATCCCGCCGACGTCATCAAAACTTTGATACTTTCCAACAGTTATCGCTCGGATCTTAACGTCGTGGACGGTATGTTCGACACTTTGGAAAACAAGATATTTAACGTATATAAACTGTTTGCGGCTATCGACTCTAAATACGCGGGCGTAGTAGGTGAAAAAGGGGAATATGCGGACAAGATAGAGAGCGACTTTAAAAAGGCGATGGATAACGATTTTAACACCGCTTTGGCTATCGCAAATCTCAACAAGTATATATCCGACTTGACCGTTTTCTTTAATAAAAAGACCGCCACACCCCAGATAGTCGTCGGCATAAAGGAAACTTTGATAAAGACCTACGGCGTAATAAGACTTTTGACTTCCGACCCCGTCGCGGTCGTAGACGGCGTGAGAGAAAAATATTTGAAAAAGAATAACGTTACCAAAGAAGAAATATCCGAGATATTGGCAAAATGGGACGTTGCTCGCAAGGAAAAAGACTTTGCTACGGCGGACTCTTTAAGAGCGGACTTGTCCGCTAAAAACGTCGCTATCCTTTTAAGAGACGGCGTTGCCGATTGGGAAGTAACGTTAAAATAAAACGTAAAAATGGAAAAACACTTAAAAGAAAACGTTGGCATATATTCGGTCGGAGCCTTTACCGCATTGATCGCGTTAATGGGCGTTTTGGCTAATACTTTTTATGCGGAAACGGGCGGTTACGGTTTGGGCTTTGCCTTGACGAGTCTTGCGCTTTTCGTAGAGTGTTTTTTATATAGTTTTTCACCAAAGATCGCCAAAACGCGTATGAAAGGGGCGCTTGCCTTTTCGGTATTTTTGGCGATTTTTTATTTGGCTTTGTTTATAACCGCCGATTTGTTTTACGTTCAAGCGATGGCGTTTGATTTTGACGGCAGTAAATACGTTAGACGCTTAATGCCGTTAGGCACCGTCTCTTTGGTTTTCGAGATACTTTCTTTGGTGGTTTTATCCCTCGTTTCGATAAGGCTTTTTGCAAACCTTTTCGGTAAAGAGTTTCATCGTTACGAAAAATTATTGGGTACCGACGTCGCAAGAAGAAGCGAAGGGGATATAAGCGTGGAAGAGTTCCCGAGAAAGGATACGGATAAGTTGATATCCGAAGCGGACAGGGCGTATTTGAGCGAAAAAATGACGGTAGTAGATCTCGTAAGAAAAGACCAAATACCTTCCGAATCTTTTGGGAAGGAAGCCGAGATAAAAACCGAGCGCATAGAAGAGATACCTAAAATAGAACAAGCGGAAAAAAACGAGTATGAACAAACCGAAATGGCGCTCGATCCCGCTTATCAAGACGACGTAGCCGAGATTTTGCCCGCCGTTCAAGAAGAGTCGGTCGAGATCGCCGACGAATTGAATATGCAAGTTGACGGCGTGGAAGACGACGCGGACTATAATCAAATTATTGCGAGAAACTTCGATCAAGGTTTCGCCCAAGACGTAAGACAAGACTATATACCCTCGCATACCGTTCAAAAAGAACACGAAGACGACGACGATATATTTACGGATTTTTCTTATGGAAGCAAGCAAGACGACGATACATCAAGGTCATAGAGATAGGGTCAGAGAGAAAGCTAAACAAGGGCTTCAAGGATTTCACGATCACGAGATCTTGGAATATCTTTTGTTTGCGGGCATACCGAGAAAGGACGTCAACGAGATAGCGCACGCCCTTCTTGACGCTTTCGGTACGTTTGCGGGCGTCTTGGACGCGTCTTTTGACGAATTGAGACAAATAAAAGGTATGACGGATAACGCCGCTTTATTGTTGTCAACTCTACCCCAAGTTTTTGAAAGATACCAACTTTCCAAAAACGACGTAAAACAAAAAATACGTTCAAGAGGGGACGTTTTGAGTTATGCAAAAGCCAAGATAGGTAATAGAACTTACGAGATATTCTTGGTTTTATGTTTAGACGTCAAAAAACAACTTTTAAAATGTATAGAATTTAAAAGCGGATCAAATTATCAAGTAAACGTTTCGGTTAAAGACGTGGTTACCGAAGCGGTAAAGTGCGGCGCTTATTACGTCGCGACTGCGCATAACCATCCAAGCGGGGATATAACCCCTTCCCTTAACGACGTTTTGTTTTGTAAGGAATTGGCAAAGGCTTTTTCGACCATTGGTATTTTGTACGTGGATAACGTGATAGTCGGCAAAAAAGACAGCATATCTTTTGCGGACGTTTTATCCGACGTTAAACGTACGTCTACGGTCAACGAAGCCTTGTTCGACGGCAATTTTCTTGACTTGTTAGATGAAGAAGAATAATATTAAATACGTGTCGCAACAAGCGATTTAGGAGGAAAAAATGAGCGATAAAAAAATCAATTACGCCGAAGAATCTTTAAAAAAGCATTATGAGTGGAAAGGCAAGATAGAAGTAAACGCTACCGTTCCCGTAAAAACCAAAAACGATCTTTCCTTGGCTTACACTCCGGGTGTTGCTCAACCTTGTTTGGAAATACAAAAGAACGTTGATTTAAGTTACGATCTTACAAGACGTCATAACCTTTGTTTGGTCGTTACCGACGGTACCGCCGTATTGGGTTTGGGCGATATCGGTCCCGAAGCGGGCATGCCCGTTATGGAAGGCAAATGCGTTCTTTTTAAGAGTTTCGGCGACGTTGACGCGTTTCCCCTTTGCATAAAGAGCAAGAGCGTAGACGATATAGTAAAAACTATTTATTTGATAAGCGGGTCATTTGGCGGCGTAAACTTGGAAGATATATCCGCACCCCGCTGTTTTGAAATCGAACGCAAGTTAAAAGAGATCTGCGATATACCCATTTTCCACGACGATCAACACGGTACCGCCGTCATAACTTTGGCGGGACTTACCAACGCTTTAAAGGTAGTAGGTAAGACCAAAGAAGAAGTCAAAGTCGTCATCAACGGCGCGGGCGCTGCGGCTATATCTATCACCAAATTGTTGCTTACCGCCGGATTTAAAAACGTCGTTCTTTGCGACCGTAAGGGCGCTATTTACAAAGGTAGACCCGATAATATGAATTGGATAAAGAACGAAATGGCGGAAGTTACCAATTTAGAAGGCAAACAAGGTAGTTTGGCGGATATGTTGGTAGGCGCGGACGTATTTATAGGCGTAAGCGCACCCGGTTGCGTTACTACCGAAATGGTCAAGACTATGAACAAAGACGCCATAGTATTCGCTTGCGCTAATCCCACCCCCGAGATCTTCCCCGAAGACGCAAAGGCGGGCGGTGCAAAAGTCATAAGCACGGGAAGAAGCGATTATCCCAACCAAATCAACAACGTTTTGGCGTTCCCCGGGATATTCCGCGGTACGTTTGACGTAAGAGCGAGCGACATCAACGACGAGATGAAATTGGCGGCTTCCAAAGCGCTTGCCGATCTTATCTCTGACGACGAATTGTCCCCCGATTATATCATACCCGCCGCATTTGACGAAAGGGTCGGACCCGCAGTTGCAAAAGCGGTTGCCGAAGCGGCAAGAAGAACGGGCGTTGCAAGAAAATAATATCTAACGCTTATCTAAAGTCGTATTGAAAAAGGTGTTAAGAAGATCCTTTCTTAACACCCTTTTTTATACCCTAACTCCCGTATAATAGAAAAACACAAATAAATTTACTTGAAAGTCCCGATTTGATCGTTCTTTTATTTGTCTATTAGGTGATTAAATTATGCATAATAGCCGTAATTTTTTTGAAAAACAAAAGCAACGTCGCTATTTATGTAATAATTGTTTGTCATAAATGCAAACGAAAAAACGGATTTGACTTCATATTGTTTTTTGATGTATAATATTAAATATTAAAAAGACAAAAAAGGACGCCTAATAGACAAATAGGTGAACGTTAAAAATGTTGTTTTTGATATGTATCGTGGTTAATATTATTGCGATAGCGACCTTCTTAAAGAAGAAATGGGGGCTTGTTGCCATCGTTTATTCTTTTGGGTTACTGTTGCTTACCACTATGATGGCGTTTTGTGTAGACGTTCCTGAAACCGTGCTTACAATGAAGAAAATATTCGGCGCGGATCTTTACAACCTTTTGTCTTCATTTTTAAAAGAGTTTTCTCACGATACTTTGGCGCCTTATTTGGCTATCGAACTCATCGCTTTACTTTATACTATAATCGCAACCCTTAAAGTTGCCGAAAAAATAATCAAAACTATTTCTAATAAAGCCGCTATATTCGAGAAAAACGATTCGTCTTTAAATCGCGTTTTTCTTGAAGAATCGGCGTTTCCTATCAAACGCAAAAACGATCGTTATTTGTTTAATTGCGTTTTATTGTGTTGACGGTTCATTATTATCGATCATTTAAGTTTACGTTTTTAACGATCTTATTAAAGACCGAAAGTTTTAATATGGCTTAAACATAAAAAATAATTTTCAATACAATAAATATACTAAAAATAGGAGACAATATGAAATTTATCAAAAAGAAAGGTTTTACCGTCGTGGAATTAGTAGTAGTTATTGCGGTCATAGGCATTTTGGCTGCCGTACTTATCCCGACGTTTACAAAATTAATAAGAAAATCAAGAATAAATAAAGATACTCAACTTATCCGTAATTTGAATACTGCGCTCGAATCCGATAAAGTCGAGAAAGAACACAAAACTATGTCTTCCGCTCTTGCCGCAGCGAACGCCTTTGGTTACGACGTTACGAAAATCAATGCTTCGGCAACCAATAACGAGATAGTTTGGGACTCGGAAAACGACGTATTTTGTTATATCAACGAAGGCGAACTCGAGTATTTGCCCGATAGCGTTGATAACAACAAGAAACTTACCGCTACAAGTTATAAACTTTGGAAGATATACACCGCCGCACCCCAAGACGGCGAGAGTTATTCTATTTACGTTGCGGGTCAAGGTGCCGCCGATTACGTTAATACTCACGAAGTAAACGTCGGCGTTGACTGCGGAAATTACGATATAGAAAGGGTTAGTTATCAAAATAGCGGTAATGCTCGTAACGTAACAATCCGTACAAATTCTTCTAACACCCAATTATTAATCAATGCCGCAAAAGATACCATCGAACACTATGACGTTGTTGGTAAAGTATCCGTTTTAGCGGTAGATCCTACACATTCTTATCACGAACACGGTTCCGCCGCATATATTGAAACAACTGCCGGACACGTAGTTCTTGAACAAAACGCAAAAGTCGATATTTTATACAGTAATTCCACAAGTGGAGTTTCTTTTGAACTTAAAAGTGGTGCAAAAATCGACCATGCTCATACGATATCCGAAGCGTTAAAGACAAGTCTTGATTCCGCAAGTGTAAATTTCGTTTGGGATTTTGATGAAGACGGCACCGAGATCCATCCTGTAGATGCCGGCACGTGGAACGTAGAAGAAGCGGTCGACGAGATCATAAATGAAAAAGTTACGGAAGAGTTGATAGAAAAATATCCCGATGCGGATTACGTAGCAAGAGTAGGAGTAAAAGGTTATACTACCGTCGAAAGTGCATGGAACGACGCAAGATCTATCGGTACTGCAACAGTTGTTATCTTGAAAGACGCGACTATTTCTTCAAGCCTTGAAGTACCTGCAAACGCTAACTTAACGCTTGATTTAAGCGGTAATACGTTGACTTCAACCGTCGCGGGAACAGGAAAAACGTCTGCAACAAAATCGCAAGTTATTTCGGTTTTAGGCGATTTTACGCTTAAAGGGGAAGGCGTTTTGATCGTTAACGGTGCTAACTGTGACGCAATAAAAGCGACGGGGACTGCATCTAACGTTACGGTAAAGAACGTAGAGATAGACGCAACCAAACAGAGCTATGGTCACGGATTAAACTTTTTGAGTGAAAACGGCAAATTGTCAGTAATCAATTCTAAAGTAACTGTGGCAGGAACAAGTTCCTACGGAATAGTAATAGATAAAAATGACGTAGACGTAGTAATTGATAAATCTAGTATTTCTTCTTCTTCTAATTATGCGACTCTTATGTTTTATACAAACGCATCGGGTAATGCAAAAATCATCAATTCAACTATTAGAAACGGTATATATAATGCACTACAAATTGCGGGTACGATAAACGTAAACTATAGTGATTCTATAATAAAAAGCAATAAGGCTATCGAAGTTTCGAAAGGTACTTTGGTAATAAACGACGGTATCGTAACGGGAATTATATCAAAAAAGGGTGGAGATATAAAAGTATACGGTGGCAAATTTAGCGCGGACGTAAGCCCTTATTGCTTACCTGCGGAAGATTACGATTTGACAACTACAACGACTATAGATAACAAAGTTCATACTATAGTACGTTATGCAAAGGTCCCGCTTATTCTTACAGATTCTCGTATAGAAGTTGAACTCAACGGGGACGCCGTAGACCTTCCTACCGTATCCGACCAATATACCGGCATTTTGGGTGATATCGTTTGGACCATGCCCGATGGCGCTAACGACTTTATAAACATCGAAAACGGAAAAATATCCGCTTTTGCTATGAGCGACGATATTGAGTTGACCGCAAGTATAGGACAATCAAATTGTAAAGTGATAGTTCATATTGCCGATTAAGTATGTGCAATAGATGACGTTAAATTTGAAACGTTAGACGAAGCATTGGAGAAAGCCGGTACAGGAAATTACGGTCTAACGGTTAAAGTTCTTAAAGATTATGACTTATTAAAGACGGTAAAAGCATCTTTGGCAGGTAAAAAAGTAGTTTTGGATATGTCCGGACATACGATAAGATGGACAGACGGATTCGTTTCTTCTGAAAGCATTCCTACTATGTTTAGCGTTGTTACGGGAAGTTTGACGATAACGGGTAACGGAACGATCAAAAACGACTCGACGTCTTTGGCAAGAGCGATCGTTGTTTACTATCCCGTTGAGTCCGAAGACGCTGCTCAAAGAGCCGTTGTAACCATCAAAAACGGAACGTTTGACGTAAACACTTCCGAAGTAGTATACGTTGGTAGGGGTTCTGCTATCATAGAAGGCGGATCGTTCAAAGGAATTGAAAATAACCAATATAACGATCATAGATATACGATCAACTGCCTTGACGGTGAGTATACTGCGGGAAGATCGAAAGTTACGATAAGCGGTGGCTCTTTCTATGAATTTGACCCGAAAGACGGCTTATCCGAAGGCGCACATACTGACTTTACGGCTAACGGATACGTTTCCGAATACGACGAAGAAAGCGGTTACTACACCGTAATTAAAAGCAACGACTAAATTTTAAATAATATTGAACGTTGTTTTACATTCATAACCACTGGCTAAGCCGGTGGCTTGCACAAGCCCCACCGGGGCATTTTACTAGCGTAAGCCTAAAGGCTTGGTGAAGATCCGCTTCTCGCACAGCGGTTACAAACTGAGCCTTAAGGCTTGCTTTTATTTGTTCTCTTTTACCGGCTCACCCGTAAACGGGTCTATATATTCTTTCATCGTCAGTTGCTCGTACTCAATATCTTCTTGTAGCTGATTTCGAATATATTCCTCTATTGCCTTTTTGTTTTTCCCTACTGTATCTACGTAATAACCTCTACACCAAAAGTGCCTATTTCCATATTTGTATTTCAAATTGGCATATTTATCAAATATCATTAGGCTGGTCTTGCCCTTTAGATATCCTACTATTTGTGATACTGAATACTTCGGTGGTATTGATAAAAGCATATGTATATGATCATGGCAAGCCTCAGCCTCTATTATTTCTACTTCTTTGTACGAACATAATTTCCTTAACATTTGCCCTATATCCGATTTTATCTTTCCATATATCACTTGCCTTCTGTACTTTGGTGCAAATACTATATGGTACTTGCAATTCCATTTAGTATGTGCTAAACTATTTGTATCTTTATTGTTGCTATTTCCTCTATCGTTCATTTTTCCTCCTTTGTTTGTTATACTGTGCGATCGGCAAATCTACACTTATTTTACAACAAAGGAGGATATTTCTATCCCCCATAGCTAAAGCTTTATTGATACTCACCAGCACTGCTGGTGGTTTCCTCTCCAATAAAAGAACGAGGTCGTTAAATGCGACCTCTAATTTTTTTATGCAATTTCTACTGAACTATTGACAAACTACGATTTTATCGTATATAATAATATCAAGAAGGAGATACTACACACGATGAAACGATTATTTGTACATACAGAACCATTCGTTCGTTGCTGGAAGGCAATGGGTTTGGAAGACGACTCGTTAAAACTTCTCGAGGAGGAGTTGTTGAAAGATCCGCAAATCGGCGACGTTATCCCCGGGTTGAACGGTGCGAGAAAACTCAGATTTACGCTAAATGATAATCACGGAAAACGTGGTGGTTCTCGCATAATATATATTGATATTCTACAACGCGAACGTTTATATTTACTGTTCGCTTATCCAAAAAGCGTTCAAGAAGATTTGAACGAAGAGCAAAAAAATACGATCAATCATTTGATTGCGCAAATCAAGAAGGAGGACTAATATGGAACTTGTTTTCAATAGCAATTTAAGTCAAGCCGAAATTGACAACAATTTTCGTAACGTTGACTTCTTTTCGGGAATAATGGAAGGTCTTACGGAAGTTTTAGCATACGAGCAAGGCAAGGCAAAAGCCGCAACCTTTGCACGCAAACGTGAACTTCCGAATATCAACGTTGCCGAATTACGAAAAAAAAATAATATGTCGCAAAAAGATTTTGCAAAAATACTCGGCGTATCTACTCGCACCGTTGAAGCATGGGAATCGGGACGTAACAATCCATCTCCGACGGCACGAAATCTTTTGTATCTAATTAGTTTAGATTGTACATTGATTGCAAAATTGCAGCATTAATATTGCGCTACACATTTCGCAACAATAATAAAAATATCCATCGCTATGCGGTGGATATTTTTTTTGGAACCTGTAAAATATTGTTTTTAAACTAAATACAGTCGTTCGCTACTTTTATTGATAATAATTGTAATTGAGTTTGGGTCGTTTACTAGTTGACTCAAAGGCTTATTTTTCCCAAGGGAAGACGTATTGGGTGAGACCCAAGTCGTCGCGGACTTTGGACATTTCGACTTGAACGGCTTCGTTGATGGGTACGCCACTGTCTTTGCGTTGTTGCCATACGAGATATTCCTTTTCGCCTGCGCTAAAGATATGGTCTTGACCCGGTTGTTTTTTGCTTGCTCTTACCGCTCTTATTATATCGCCCGCTTTCTTACGGCAGAGTTCTTCGCCAAGAAAATGGTTTGTGTCGATAGCGATAAAGAAGTGTCCCAAGTGATAGGGGACTTTTTCGCCTTTTTCGTTTTTGCCGTTTAGATCCTTACCGTATGCGCCGTCTTGCAAAACTGCGGAAAGTAATTCGACTACCATTGCGTAACCGTAGCCCTTATATCCGCCCAACGCTTCGCCTATACCGCCTAAAGTGGTCAAAGCCGCGGTGCCGTTACGTATCGCTTTTAACGCTTCGCCTGCGTCGCCTTCTACGGGTTTGCCTTCCAAGTCGATTATCGTGCCGGGATGCACGTCTTCTCCGATACGAGCGTAATATTCTATCTTACCGTTTTGAGTGATAGAAGTTGCGCAGTCGATGAGAAAATCAAAGGGTTCGTCGGTGGGGATACCTATGGTAAGGGGGTTGGTACCGAACATACCTTCTACGCCAAAGGTGGGTGCAACCGAAGGACGAGCGTTAGTACCCGTGATACCTATACAACCTTGCTTGGTCGCCATTGTGGGATAATAACCCGCTATACCGTAGTGGCAAGAGTTGCGGACAACTACCATTCCCATACCGTATTCTTTTGCTTTTTTGATAGCCAAAGACATTGCTTTGTATCCGATAACTTGACCCATACCGTCGTGTCCGTCTACTACCGCGGTCGTGGGGGTCTCTTTTACGATCTCAAAGTTCGTAACGGGATTTTGAATACCGTCGTGTATACGGTCTATATAGATGGGTTTAAAACGGTTACAACCATGGGATTCGATACCTCTACGGTCGGATTCCAAAAGAACGTCGGTACAGATCTCGGCGTCTTCTCTGGGTACGCCCGCGCCGACGAAAGCGTCGGTTATGAAAGCGGCGGCTGTTTTCCAATCCAAAATAACTTTTGCCATAATATACTCCTTTAAAAATTATATTTTATTTTATATTTTTACTACTTTATGCCGTATCAAAACGCAATTTTTTCGTTAAAAAGTATTGCGTTAGTAAGGGCTATGATAATATGGATAAAGATTCTTCGACGGCGCTTCGCTTGCTCAGAATGACGAATTATACATAACTCTAAGCATTTTATCGTCATCCTGACCGAAGTGGAAGGATCTCTATCCGCTTTAAAGCCCGTCAAAAATCCAAGAAGATTTTTGACGGAGACGAATAAGCCGTCCAATAAACGCAGGCTTTACGCTTGCGTGAAGACAAGTCAAAGGACGTGCTTATGAGTCAGTCGCTTGCGTGAAGACAAGTCTTAAGAGATACTTATGAGTCGGATAAAGATCCTTCGACGGCGCTTCGCTTGCTCAGGATGACGAAACATTTTTGGTGCTTCATTTGTTTTTCGCTCGAATAAACGATGACCTTTTTATAGTCATACGGTTTTTCTCCGTACTTATTACTTGGTTTTCGAGCGAGTAATCCGAGCGTTTTTGTCTTGGGCGTTTATATATTAAGCGTTTACGTCAATAAAATCAATATATCACTTATCGACAAAAATGTCAATTACGAGCCTTTTTTAATATTCAACTTTTGCAAGATAAAGCCCTTTTGCTTCCAACGTTTTGCCAAGGAGTTTTCTATCTTTTGTTTCAAAGGCTTTATCCACGTCGTCGGGGGTTATTTTGCCTATTCCGCACCAATATATCGTGCCGGCGATTATCCTAACCATATTGTATAAAAACCCGTTTCCGCAAACCGTTATGGAATATTGATCGTCGGTTTTGTCGATATCTATGGAATAAACCGTCCTTACCGTGCTTTTTACGTGTCCGCCCGTGGCTTGAAAAGGTAGAAAATCGTGAGTGCCTACTATCCTTTTTGCACATTCTTGCATAAGCGTCATATCGGGTACGGTAACCAAATGGCATTGAAAATCATAAAGCATAGGGCTTTCGGTCGGGGAAACGTAAAACTTGTAAACGTAGGTTTTTCTTTTTACGTCAAATCTTGCGTTAAAGTCCTTTGACACTTCTTTTGCGTCTTTTACCTTTATATCTTGGGGCAATAGGGGATTTATCGCAAAAGGCAATCGCTCGGCGGGTATCGCCGACGACGTGTCGAAATGCACTTTTTGTCCCAAAGCGTGTACGCCCGCGTCCGTGCGTCCCGACCCGTGCATGGTTACCTTTTCCCCCGTCAACTTAAAATAAGCGTTTGCCAATACTTCTTGTACGGATAAAGCGTTTTTTTGACGTTGCCAACCGCAGTAGGCAGTTCCTTTATATTCGACGGTTATCAAAACTCTCATAATATCCACCCGAACAAGGCGCATATCGCGTGATCGTAAAAACCGCTTATCCAAGTAAATTTCGGGGTCCACGGCGGGGTTAGAACGTAGTCGAGAATTATCGCCGCAAAAAATACCGCAAAAAGGAAAAAGAAGAAAAAGTCTCGCCCTTTTAATTTTAATACCCTATATCTCGTGCGGTTAGGCGTCGCGTTATAACAACGGGATTCCATTGCCAAAGCAAGTTCGTCCGCGCGACGGAAAGCACCCACGAAAAGGGGGATAAGTATGGGGACCATCGCTTTAATACGCGCAAATATGCTACCCGTGTCAAGATCCGCGCCCCTTGCTTTTTGAGCGAGAGATATTTTGTCCGTTTCTTCCATCAAAGTGGGGACCATACGCAAAGCGATACTCATAATTATCGCCAAATCGTGGACGGGGAATTTAACGAGTTTAAGGGGGGACAGCAAACTCTCTATCGCGTTAGTCAATTCCATAGGTGTGGTGGTATAAGTCAAAAGAGCGGGTCCCGTAACCAACAAGATAAGTCTTAAAGCCATTTTGGTCGCAAAAACTATGCCGTCGACGTAGATGGCTATTTTCCACCAACCCCACAAAGGCTCGCCGTCTCCACGGTAAAACAATACGTTTATGATAGATATAAAAATCACCAAAAACAGCACCGCTTTGATAGATTTTAAAAGAGATCTTATAGGAACTTTTGCTATCAAACTAGTGGTGATTATAAAGATCGCAAACGCCAAATATCCGACGTAACTTTTTACGAAAAATATCAAAACTATATAGGCTATCATCGCCAAAAGTTTCATTCTCGGATCGAGACGATGAATTATCGAATTGGTAGGATAATATTGACCGAAGGAAATATCTCTAAGCATTGTCGTCACCTATCTCTTTTAAAATTTCTTCGACCAAAATTTCGGGAGTTATCGCGTTAGTCGATATATTAAAGCCGACCTTTCTCAATTCTTCGGCAATAGCCGCCGAAGCCGAAAGATCCAAACCCAATTCTTTTATATTATCCAAGGCAAAAAGTTCTTGCGGAGTGCCGTCGAATATCATTTTGCCCTTTTGTAAAACTATGGCTCGAGTTGCGTAAGCGGATACTATGTCCATGTCGTGCGTAACCATTATTACGGTAGGACAAACGCTTTCTCTCAACTTTTGAACTAACTCCAAAATATCCCTTTTGCCCAAAGGGTCAAGCCCCGCGGTAGGCTCGTCCAAAACCAAAATCTTAGGACGCATCGCCAAAACGCCCGCTATCGCTACCCTTCTCTTTTGACCGCCCGACAATTCAAACGGGGATTTTTCCTTGACGTCTTCAAAGTTAAGCCCGACGAGTTCGATCGCTTCTTTAACTCTCGCTTTTATCTCTTCCCCGTCAAGTTTCATGTTGCGGGGTCCGAACCCGACGTCTTTTTCCACCGTTTCGTCAAACAGTTGATATTCGGGATATTGAAATACCATACCCACGCTAAAACGCAATTTTTTATAGTCGGGACGGCGAACGTTTAAGTCTATATCCAAAACCTTGACTTCCCCTTCCGTCAACTTGATAATGCCGTTAAGATGTTGCAAAAACGTGCTTTTGCCCGATCCGGTATGTCCAACTATCGCCAAAAATTCCCCTTCTTCAACGTTAAGGGAAATATCGTCAAGCGCCTTATGCTCGAAAGGCGTGCCTTTGGAATAGGTGTAACTTAAATGTTTGATCGATATCGACATAATTCTTCGGCTAATTGTTCGTTGCTCGTTATATCCGGTAAGTCTATTCCTTTATTTCTCAATAAATAAGCGACGTATTGTAGGATCGGAAATTCCAAATAACAACTTTTTACAAATTCGTAATCTTTAAATAGATCGGCGGGGGTGCCGTCAAACACTAACTTTCCGTCTTTTAAAACCACGGCTTTGGTGGCGTTTACGCACTCTTCCATGTGGTGGGTAACGTGTATTATCGTTATGCCTTCGTTTTCGTTTAAAGAGCGAAGAGTTTGCATAACTTCCTTTCTACCTTCGGGATCGAGCATCGCCGTAGACTCGTCGCAAACCAAGACTTTGGGTTTCATTGCGAGTATGCCCGCTATCGCGACCCTTTGTTTTTGACCGCCCGAAAGTTTGACGGGGGATTTTTTGCGGTATTCGCTCATTTTTACGGCGTCCAAAGCCCAAGTGATACGCTCTTCTATCTCTTCCCTTTTAACGCCCAAGTTTTCGGGTCCGAAAGCGACGTCGTCTTCGATGATACTCGCGACCATTTGGTTATCGGGGTTTTGGAAAACCATGCCGACCGAACTTCTTATATCGTAAATTTCTTGATTGTCTTCTGTGGCGGTGTCTTTGCCAAACACTTTGACTTTGCCTTTATCGGGGACTAAAAGTCCGTTTAAAAGTTTACTCAAAGTACTTTTGCCCGAGCCGTTACCACCGCACAAAACCACGAATTCCCCTTCTTCCACCGAAAAAGAAACGTCGTCAAGAGCGAGTATTTGTTCTTCGTCCCCTTCGTAGGTATATGAAACGTTTTCAACTTCGAGCGCTTTCATTATATTTTATATACCCTTATTGCATTTTCCGCAAAAATCATTTCTCTTTCCTTGGTAGTCAAAGAAAGTTGGTTAAATCTTTTCATCTCTTCTACTGCGTCCCACATCGGATAGTCGGTCCCGAAAAAGAATTTTTCCGCACCGAAACCGTGTATAAGATCGCTTGCCTTTTTAGCGTCTAAGGCGAATAAAGATGAAGACGTGTCAAAATAAACGTTTTCGAGTCCGCGATACGCTTCTATCCCGTCCCACTCCGAATAACCGCCGAAATGGGCGCAAACCAAATCCAATTTGGGGAACTTTTTTGCAACGTCCGCCAAAAGGGGCGGGTTGCTGTATTTATAACGATAATCGCCCGCGTGGAACAAAATGGGCATTCTGCCTTGCGCCGCGTGATAAAGTCCGAACACCGACGGGTCGTTTACGCTGAATTTTTGAAAATCGGGGTGTAACTTTATCCCTTTAAAACCGTGTTCCAACCCCCAACTGACTTCGTTATACGCGTCTTCTTCGGTCATATCTTGATGCAAAGTAATAAGCGCGTAGACGTTGGGATACGCTTGGTATTCCCCTAACAAAAACTCGTTTATCGAGTGGACTTGTTTTAAGGTGGTTGCGCAAGAGCATATCAAAAAGTCGGTTATACCCGCTCTTTCTCCGTCTTGGATAAGATCTTGGGTAGTACCTTTGCCGTACATACCGGTATGATAAAACTCCCCTATCGCTTGGGTGGCTTTAAGGGCGATCTTGGTCGGATAGACGTGAGAGTGAGCGTTGATTATCTTCATAATAACTCCAAAAGTCGAATTGTTTCGGTCAAGAAAAATTATAACACTTAATAAAGGCGTTACGCAACTTTTTGACGATACACTTTTCGATAGAAAAGTATTGCGTAAGCAAAGACTACGATCATTTGGACATAGATTCTTCGACGGCGCTTCGCTTGCTCAGAATGACGACCTACTAAGTGCAACAATTATAATTATAGCTATTGCTAACGCAATTCTTTCCTATCGGAAAGTGTATCCTAACGGATACGGCTATAATTCACCGCACTGCACTCGGCGAAAATATACAAGTGCATTTTCGCTTTCGTTTGTGCTTCATCCTGACCGAAGTGGAAGGATCTATATCCTTGACTCATAAGTATCTCTTAAGACTTGTCTTAACGCAAGCGTAAAGACTGCGTTTTTTAGAGAACTTATTCGTCTCCATCAAAAATCTTCTTGGATTTTTGACGGGCTTTTAACATGGAAAGCCTTTTTTAAATAGATGTTTCGACTACGCTCAACATGACGATAGACGGAGTACGTTCTCATATTTCGTCATTCTGAGCAAGCGTAGCGCCGTCGAAGAATCTATATCCTTATTTTTAAAAAATATTATGAAACGCGTCGTAACACTCAAATTGAAAAAACGCAATAATAAACCACGCCTGTGATAACGGCGGATAGGACGCTGCTTAAAAGATTTACGACGTTATTGTCAATAAATTTTACGCCTTTGACGAGTTTGGCGCTATCCCAATAGCCTTTGGTTTCTAAATACTTGTATTCTTGTTCGGCTTCTAAATATTTGTAGTCTTGAGTGGTTTCTAAATATTTATATTTTTGAGTGGGGTATATAGGTTCGTCGATAGGCTCTAAAGGTATTTCAACGGCGTACAAGGCTTGAAAAAGAGAGCCTATCAAAGTGTCCAAAGTACAACCCAAAACGCCGCCTAAAAATACGAAAATAAAAGCATACGACAACTCTTGATTTATCCAAAAACTCAAAGTAAAAATAATCGCTCCGACGATACACGCTATACTGCCAAGTAGCGTTATACCGCCGCTTATTCCTTTATCTACTTTTTTCCGTCTGATAAAGTCGTAAGGGGTCTTTTTGGAAAAATATCCTACGTCGGACGCGCAACTGTCGACAAAACACGAGCAAAGCGCAGTAGCCCCCATAACGAGCGGTAAGACGGCGTCGGTAACTTTGTAAACGACAAAGCATATCAAAGCGGGTAAGCCGTTTATCAATACTTGAACTACCCCCCTTGCCTTGGACGGCAACCCTAATTTGACCTTGTCGCGTTTTTTGAATATCCCGACTACGGCTATACATACGAAAGGTATGACATAAACTAAAAATAGCGTGTAGTCCATACAGTACGCCGAAACCAACATAAACGCTTCGGCAACGACTGCGGCAGGCGGCGTCAACGCTTTAAAATACAAAGCGGTCAATATAATAGGTAAAGAAATGATAGCCGACACCCAAAAAGCGTCGCTTACTACCCCGAAATACTCGGCTATCAACCCAAGCGCGACGGTAAAAGAAACGGTAAAATTGTCAAGTCCTTTTACAGCAAAAAGTTCGGCAAGAGTTGCTATGGCGCCAATACCGAACACGCAAAGCAAGGAAACTCCCGTTTTATATATGGAAGTAAACGCCCAAAGCGCCGCCGTCCCGAATACGAAACAAGCGAGAGAGCCGTACAAAGTTTTGTTTTTTGTAAGCAACCTATTTCCCTTTAACAGCCAACCGAAAATGGGCGCCAAACCGTCCCCGAAGGAAAGGAAAAACACGCTTGCGCCAAAATACAAATACATTGGTTCGTAATAATATGAAGCGATAGAAAGGGCGAGCATGGCAAGAGCGTAATAAACGGTCCCCGGGTGGGACTTGCTCTGTCTTTCGACCCCCGGTAAAAATTTAAATTTGTAGGACAAAAAATTTATCACCACGAAAAGCGCGGACAATATCGCTTGGTGATAGGATCTTCCCCAAAACACGTCCATTATACACCAAGTAAAGGCAATGGCTACGTGTATGACTTTGCGGGAAATCTCAACGTTTAAAGATCTGCGTTTTTGAAAAGCGCCGCAAATCAAAATGACGGCAAACAAATAACCGATAGACGCGATATAACCCCAAAGAATTTTCATATCAACTTATTTTGCTATTCGCTTTGTCCATAAAGCGATCTATTGATATTATAAATCTTTCGTGTTTGGCTTTGCCGATTATCCCCGCGTCGTCTGTAGCGGTCAAAGTAAACGTCAATTTTTTGCGGTCTATCTCTTCCAAAACACTATCGATCTTGACGGTACCGCCGATAGGGGTCGGGGAAAGATGACTAAGTTCGATAAGCGAGCCGACGGTACTTTCGCCGTCCGCCAAATATTCGCTTACGCTTTCCCAAGCGCATTTTTCCATAAAAGCGCACAAAACGGGGGTCGCCAAAACGTCCAAAGTACCGCTTCCCGCCGCTTTTGCCGTCATATTTTTATCAACCGTAAAACTTAAAGAATTTTTTATGCCGACTTCCATTTTTTACTCCGCTAAAAACGGTAATATATCTTTCATCGTCCTTTCGCCTTCGTCGTAAAGGAAAATATGCCCCGAGCCTTCGTAAGTTATTAGTCGCATATCGTTAAGGACCTTTTGCATGGTTTCCGCTTGATAATAAGGCATCGTTTTGTCGTTGGTCCCCCAAATAGTCAACACGGGAGTGCCTGCCGCTTTAACGCCTACGTATCCGTTTAAGTTCTCTTTAAAATTCAAAATAGTATGTCTTAAACTCGACAAAGTGCATCTGACCATACCTTTGTATTGCATACAATAAGCAAATTTTTCGGTGTAGTCCTTTTGAACTTCTTCTCCGCTGTAGATTATCTCTTTAGCGCAGTTACCGGTAAGTATTTTTGCGCCTAACGAATAGAATATCAAATCGCCCAAAAGGGGTATTTTGGCAAGTTTCATATATGCGGGGACTTTAAACGTCATACCGGCGGGCGCCAATAAAACGAGTTTTTTAACTCTTTCGGGGTGCGCGGCGGTGAAAGTGGTGGTTATTATACCGCCCATAGACGTGCCTACGAGATAAAAGGATTTGTCCCCGATGACGGCTTTGGTCAATTCGTCAAGTTGCCTAGCAAAAAGTTTGGGTTCGTATTTAGCCTTTACCCTTTCGCTCAATCCCCTTCCCAAAAGGTCGTATCTTAAAACTTTATAACCTTCTTTTATAAATATTTCGGCAAGTTTGTCGTAGATAAAATAGGGCGTGGCGTAACCGTGGGTCAAGACTACCCAATTATCTCCGTCGCCTTCCACCTTGTAATGAGTGTTGCCCGAAGGTAGATCTATAAATTGTCCGTCGGTGATAAGCGCTCTCGCTTGGTCGTTTAACTCTAAACTATTGGCTTTGTATTTCATTTTTTATCTCCCAAATACGCCGCGACCTTGTCGGCGCAAATTATCAAATCGTTTAACGCGTTGTCTTTTATCTCGTCAAAAGGTTTGTGCGAGGGGTTGGTCTCGAAAACCTTTTCCAACCCGTATTTTTTACCGTCTATAAGCGACGTGCCGACTACCGCCAACACTTTTGCTTTGCCGCTTCTTTTAATAACTCCGTCAATTACTTTTCCGCCAAAACTTTGCGAGTCCAACATGCCTTCGCCGGTTATTACGTAAGTGGCGTTTGTAACCCACTCGTCAAAGTCGGACGCGTCCAAAACCGCGTCTATCCCGCTTTTGAGTTTTCCGCCCCAAAACGCCAAAACTCCGGCGCCGAGTCCGCCTGCCGCTCCCGCACCTTGAACGTTAAAGTCGCCCAAACCTTGTTTTATAAAAACTCGATTCAAGTGCATAAGTCCCAAGTCGAGTTCTTGGACTTCTTTTTCGTCCGCACCCTTTTGCGGGGCAAAAACGTAAGCCGCTCCCGACTTGCCGTATAGCGGATTTTTGACGTCGCAAAACGCGGTGATCTCGAAGGGTCTACCCAATTCTATCCTATCTATATTTTGTAAAGTCCTACCGACGGGGATAAAACTTTGACCGTCTTTATCGTAAAATTTGCACCCCAAAGCCGCCGCCATACCGCAACCGCCGTCGTTTGTGGCGCTTCCGCCCAGCCCTAAAATAAAACGGGTAGCCCCGTGTTTTTCGGCGTCTAAAATAAGTTCCCCGACACCGTAAGTAGTTGTATCCGCCGCAGTCTTTTCGGATAGGGGCAAACCTGCCGCTTGCGCGGTCTCGATTATCGCAAGATCGCCTTTTAGCAAATATTTAGCGATGGTCTTTCCGCCGTTCGGGTCGGTAACTTGTGCGCGTATTATCTCTCCGCCCATAGCGGACATAGTATCGACCAAGCCTTCTCCGCCGTCGGATACGGGTACTTTTACGCACTCTATACCGACCTTTTCCAAAGCGGTTGCCAATACTTCTTCCACTTTTTCACCCGAAAGTGTGCCTTTGAAACTGTCTACTACCAATACGACTTTCATTTTATCCGCCTTTATATGGTTTACTTTTAAATTATATCACTTATTGCCCTACGGACGCAACACTCGACTAATCCGTCGGAGTGGATCTAACGCATTTATTTACGCAGTTAAACGATTTTACCTTAGGTACTTGAAAACATTTTATTAACACAAGAATTATTAAAAGACTGATGCAATAAGGATTTCATTGTTTGAGTT
>Ga0256405_10003519_pt1 | contig 32051 bp, 16 predicted proteins | sample RumenRJG_02DNA_FD_189096 | JGI IMG/M metagenome (GOLD analysis project Ga0256405, IMG submission 189096) | Bovine rumen microbial communities from Lethbridge, Alberta, Canada - RJG_02 | ecosystem: Host-associated > Mammals > Digestive system > Stomach > Rumen | place: Canada: Alberta...
TAACCGAGGCTGACATCCAGCGCATCCGCGAGGATTACGTGAAGGCCCGTCGTGCTTGGATTGCTGAGATTCGCAAGGATGCCCAGAAGGAATTTGAGATGGGCGATGTCGAGCAGGAAGTTTATGATGACTTTATATCAAAATTAGATCACGAAATAGACTATGAAGACTAAAGTTTTAATGTTATTAGCTGTTGGCTGTGGACTATTGCTGACAGCCTGCAGTAAGTACAAGTATGAAGAAGTGGAGGGCGACCTGTCGAAGACGCGTATCTATACGCTCGACAATGGTCTGAAGGTGTACCTCAGTGTGAACGAGGAGAAACCCCGTCTGAACGCTTTCATTGCCGTTCGTACGGGTTCCAAGAACGACCCAGCTGAAACAACGGGTCTGGCTCACTATTTGGAGCATCTGATGTTCAAGGGTACCGACAAGTTCGGTGTTACCGATGCCAAGGCCGAAGCTCCCTTGCTGGCCGATATTGAGGCTCGCTATGAGAAGTATCGCACGCTGACAGATCCTGCCGAGCGCCGTCAGGCCTACCACGAGATTGACTCTGTGTCTCAGTTGGCTGCCAAATACTTTATCCCTAACGAATACGACAAGCTGATGTCAGCGATTGGTGCCGAGGGTACCAATGCCTACACCTCGAATGACGTTACCTGCTATGTCGAGGATATTCCGTCTAACGAGATAGAAAACTGGGCCAAGATTCAGGCAGACCGTTTCCAGAACATGGTCATCCGCGGTTTCCATACCGAGTTGGAGGCTGTCTATGAGGAGTACAACATCAGTCTGACGCGCGATTTCCGTAAGGAGATGGCTGCCATGATGGGTAAGTTGTTCCCCAATCATCCCTATGGTCTGCAGACAACGTTGGGTTCTCAAGAGCATCTGAAGAATCCTTCTATCACTAATATCAAGAACTATTTTAAGAAGTGGTATGTACCCAACAATGTGGCCATCTGCTTGGCTGGTGACTTCGATCCCGACGAGGTGATAGCTATTATCGACAAGTACTTCGGACAGTGGAAACCCGGCGATGACGTCAATCAGCCTGAGTTCCCAGCACTGCCCGAGATTACTGCTCCTACTGATACTACTGTCGTTGGTCCTGAGGCCGAGAATGTATGGCTTGGCTGGCGCTTCGAGAAAGCCTCTTCGTTGCAGAGCGATACTTTGAATGTGATTGATTTGATGCTGAACAACGGTACTGCCGGTCTGTTCGACCTTAACATCAATCAGCAGATGAAGATGCTGGAGGCTAGTACATGGAACTATCAACTGCTCGACCACTCGATGTTTGTGCTCATGGGCAATCCACGCGAGGGACAGACTCTTGATGAAGTCCGTGGCTTGCTGCTCGGTGAGATAGAGAAGCTGAAGAAGGGCGATTTCTCTGACGACCTCCTGCCCTCGGTTATCAACAATCTGAAGTTGCGCTACTATAATTCTCTTGAAAGCAATGAGGAGCGTGTCGGTGCGTATGTCGATGCTTTCATTAATGGTACTCCATGGGAACAGATGGTGAAGTCACTGGATCGTATGGAAGGCATGACCAAACAGCAGATCATGGATTTTGCCAACCGTCATTTTAATGACAGCTACGTTACCGTCTTCAAGCGTCAGGGCGTTGACCCCAACCAGAAGAAGATTGATAAGCCCGAGATTACGCCTATCCCCACCAACCGCGACACTGTCAGTCAGTTTGTGCAGGACATCCAGAATGCAGAGGTGAAGCCCATTGAGCCTAAGTTCGTCGACTTCCAGAGCGACCTTACCTTTGGCGACATGCCGATGGGCAAGGAGGGTGCTGTAAAGCTGCCTTATGTCTATGTCAAGAATGTGGAGAACGGTCGTTTTAACCTTTCGTTCCGCTATGAGTTTGGCGAGGAGTCGGAGTTGAAGTACGCCTACGCCGCTGCCTATCTCGACTACTTAGGCACTGACAAGCTTACACCGCAGCAGGTGAAGCAGCAGTTCTATAAGCTGGCCTGCGACTACAATATTTCTGTCAACGCCCGTACCATCACCGTGAACCTCAATGGACTGAGTGAGAATATGGTGGAGGCACTCACGCTGCTTGAAAATGTGCTGCAGCATGCCAAGGTCGACAATGAAGCCTGGCAACAGTATATTGCTGTACGTGAGAAACAGCGTGCTGATAACAAACTCAACCAGCAGTACAACTTTGCCTATCTGGCACAGTATGGTCTCTATGGCCCTTACAATACCTATCGCAATGCCTTGACAGCCCAGCAACTGCAGGCCATCAATCCGCAAGAGCTGTTAGACCTGCTGAAACAGCTGAATCAGTACGAGCATACCGTGCTTTATTACGGTCCTATGACCGAAGAGCAGCTCTGCGAGACAGTGGGTAGCGGACATATTGTTCCTGCTACTCTGAAACCTGTTCCCGAGGGTAAGCACTACACCATGCAGCCCACCACTCAGAGCGAGGTACTCATTGCTCCTTACGATGCCAAGAACATCTACATGCGTATGTTCTGTATCGAGGACAATAAGTTCAATCCCGATGAGGCTGCCATCAAGGAAATCTTCAATGAGTATTATGGTGGCTCTATGGCTAGCATCGTCTTCCAGGAGATGCGTGAGAGTCGTGGATTGGCCTACAATGCCTATGCCTTCTATGCCGATGCTTCGTATAAGGATGAGCCAGAGTATGCGATGGTACATATCATCACACAGAACGACAAGATGATGGACTGCGTCCGTCAGTTCAATAACATCCTCGACACCATTCCGCAGAGTGCGGCATCGTTCAAGGTTGCCAAGGATGCTGTCCAGAAGCGTATCGCCAGCGACCGCACCACCAAGTACGGCCTTATCACGAAGTGGCTGTGGGCTAAGCAGCGTGGCATCGACTATGACGAGAACGAGCGTATCTACAAGGCGCTGCCAGGTACTACGCTCGAGGATATTGTGAAGTTCGAGCAGAGTCGGATGGCTCATAAGACGTGGCGTTATGTCATTTTGGGTAATGAGCACGACCTCAATATCAAGGAGTTGGAGAAGATTGCACCTATCCGCCGCTTGACCACAGAAGAGATTTTCGGTTATTAATAACTAACAAACAATACAACTATGGCAAAAGCTGTCGAATTTAAGTATGCCCCCATGTTTCAGGTGGGCGAAGACAAGACGGAGTATCGTCTGTTGACAAAGGAAGGCGTTTCTACCGCCCAGTTTGAAGGAAAGGAAATTGTAAAGGTCTCTAAGGAGGCGCTCACCCTCTTGGCTCAGCAGGCCTTCCACGATGTGGAGTTCATGCTGCGTCGCGAACATAACGAGCAGGTGGCTCAGATTCTGACCGACCCTGAGGCCTCTGAGAATGATAAGTACGTAGCCCTGCAGTTCCTGCGCAATGCCGAGGTGGCTGCCAAGGGCATCCTGCCTTTCTGTCAGGACACCGGTACCGCTATCATCCATGGCGAGAAGGGACAGCAGATTTGGACTGGCTTTGAGGACGAGGAAGCCCTGTCGCTGGGTGTGTTCAACACCTTCACTCAGGACAACCTGCGCTATTCTCAGAATGCTCCATTGAACATGTACGACGAGGTGAACACCCGTTGTAACCTGCCTGCACAGATTGATATCGAGGCTACCGAGGGTGCTGAGTATAAGTTCGTGATGGTTGCTAAGGGTGGTGGCTCTGCCAACAAGACCTATTTCTATCCTATGACCAAGGCTACTATCCAGAATGAGGGTACACTCATCCCATTCCTGGTAGAGAAGATGAAGAGTCTGGGTACAGCAGCCTGTCCTCCTTACCACATCGCCTTCGTCATCGGTGGTACCTCTGCTGAGAAGAACCTCCTCACCGTGAAGCTCGCTTCTATCAAGTTCTACGACGGTCTGCCCACCACGGGCGATGAGACCGGTCGTGCTTTCCGCGATATCGACCTCGAGAACAAGCTCTTGGAGGAAGCCCACAAGATTGGCCTCGGTGCCCAGTTTGGTGGCAAGGCCTTGGCTCACGACATCCGTGTCATCCGTCTGCCTCGTCATGGTGCCTCTTGTCCTATCGGTATGGGCGTCAGCTGTTCTGCCGACCGTAACATCAAGGCCAAGATCAACCGCGACGGTATCTGGTTGGAGAAGATGGACTCGAACCCCACCGAGCTGATTCCTGAGGAGCTGCGCAAGCCAGGCGAGGGCGCTAAGGGTATCGAAATCGACCTGAACGAGGGCATCGATGCTGTTCGTAAGGAGCTCTCAAAATATCCTGTATCTACTCGTGTGAACCTGAAGGGTACCATCATTGTGGCTCGCGACATTGCTCATGCTAAGCTGAAGGCCCGTCTGGATGCCGGTGAGGGTATGCCCGACTATTTCAAAAAGTACCCCGTGCTGTATGCCGGACCTGCCAAGACGCCAGAGGGTTATCCTTGTGGTTCGATGGGACCAACAACCGCTAACCGCATGGACCCCTACGTGGACGAGTTCCAGGCTAATGGTGCCTCACTGGTGATGATTGCCAAGGGTAACCGTTCAGACGTAGTGACAGAGGCTTGTAAGAAGCATGGCGGTTTCTATCTCGGAACCATCGGTGGCGTGGCTGCCGTACTCTCACAGAGCAGCATCAAGAGCATCGAGTGCGTAGAATATCCCGAGCTCGGTATGGAGGCTGTTTGGAAGATTGAGGTAGAGGATTTCCCCGCCTTCATCCTCGTAGATGACAAGGGCAACGACTTCTTCAAGACCCTGAAGCCCTGGTGCCCGAAGAAATGAGGAATGAGAAATGAGGAATGAGAAATGGATAACTGCCATCCTGTTGCTGCTGCTGACCATCTCGGCGGCAGCACAGGATGTTGTTGTTCAGCGTGGATGTCGCGTTGGTACACCCAGACCGGAAGGTATGGCGTTGCGTCGTGGCGTTCCTAGTGGTCAGCCTAAACAAGTAGGTGGCGACTTCTACGAGGGCGACCTTCATCAGTTGGTGGTGATGGTAGCCTTTGCCGATAAGGATTTTCAGCAAGACGAGACTGCTACGTTGGAGTTGTGGAACGATATTTTCAATACTGAGGGCTATACGGATGGTTCCTTCCAAGGGTCTGTTCGCGACTACTTCTGTGCCCAGAGCTACAACCAGTTCCGCCCCGTCTTCGACCTGGTATATGTGAAGGTCAGCGGCAATGCCAAGAAATATGCCAGCGATGCTTTGACCGACGAGAACTCGCAGTATCTGGTGCAGGACATCATGGAGCAGCTCGTGCAGAATCCTACTATTGACTGGAGCCTCTACGACTGGAACGGCGACGGTTTCATCAACCAGTTGCTCATCATCTACGCCGGAAAAGGGCAGAATGCCGGTGGTGGCAGTGACACCATCTGGCCCCATCAGTGGTGGATGAGCGAGCACTTTAAAGACCCTGAGGCGGAAGTTTATTGCGACCCCATTCCTGTTACCTATGGCGAGAATCAGTATTTGGTGGACTGCTACTGCTGTGTGCAGGAGGTGGTTAATACAACGAAAGTGAAAACCTCTTTTGGTACCATCTGCCACGAGTACTCCCACTGCTTCGGCTTCCCTGACTTTTATCGTGGAAGTGTAAGTTACGTCTATGAATGGGAACTCATGGACGCGGGCAACTACAATGGCAAAGGATTCTGTCCTGCCAACTATTCTGCCCATGAGCGCTGGTTGATGGGATGGCTCACGCCAACAGAACTGGACTATGATAGAACCATCACCAACATGCCTTCCTTGACAGAAGAAGGTGTGGCCTATCTTGTACGCAACGAAGGATATGAAAATGAGTATTACATGATAGAGAATCGTCAGCAGGACGGGTGGGATATTGCTCTTCCAGGCAGCGGGCTCGTTATCTTCCACATAGATTTCGACCCCAGCATCTGGACAAGTACTTCGGATACTCCCAACAGCAGCAAAATACAGCGTTATACTATCTTCAATGCCAACAATTCCAATTCGCTAATCTCAAATTGGCCCTATCCCTATCTGGCAAACGACTCGCTGACCAATCACTCTAAGCCGGCAGCCACGCTCAACAATGAGAATACCGACGGCACGAAGCTGATGAACAAGTCGGTGCGCGACATCGCCGTTACCAATGGTCTCGCCTCCTTCCGCTTCACCGTTGATGGAACTACAGACATCGACGATATCATCGACCGTAAGCCGACGGGTCTGTCGAAGGTGCTCTATCAGATGGGACCCGTGCTCATCGTCCGCGAACAGGACGGTACCATTCGAAAAATCATGAAACGATAAGATGTTGCCATGAATGTGCCAACATCCTCATTGTCAATATCGTCTATCCCCTGACACCATTACCATGAGTCAGGGGATAGAATCCTCATAATTTCTCTTTTTCTTGTTTACGTTAATCGGTGTACAGTTAGGGAAGGCGATGCTGTAGGCGCTGTCGAGGGCTTTCAGGTCCCTCACCGATGAACTTCGTGGCGATGTACAAGCACTCGGCCTTGGTCAGTTGGTAGCAGGGGCGAAGCTCGCCTTTCTTGTCCTGATATTCAACCAATGCAAATTTGCATCCGTTGACTTTCTCCCATGCTGGCTCCATCTTTCTGATAGCCCTCATGAGGTCGAAATGGTTTTTACCTGTCAGCTCTGCAATTTCGAACCCTTCGTGTGTCCATATCCGAGGTACCTGGTTCGTGACATATCAAATAACCTTGAGGCACATCATGGTCAAGTCATCATTAGGATCAGCACCATTACGATGCTTTTCTACTTCGGAAGCAAGGGTGTCAATGACCTGTTGAGATGTATAGAAGTGGGTGTCGCGAAGGATGCCTATCAATCTGTCATCACCAAACTGCTTCTGCTTGAGGTCTTCTGCCTCGTTCAGTCCATCGGTATAGATGAATAGCGCACGACCTTTGATGGTGTCTATCTCTTCGCCTTCGTAGTCGAAGTCCGGCCACAGACCAATAGGGGCATTAGGAATGATGTCAAGGAAATCGCCGTGATGCTCACCGCCACCAATAACTGGAGGATTATGGCCTGCATTGCAGAACTTAAGATGTCCTGTCTGTAAGTCGAGCATACCAACGAACATGGTGACAAACATACCACTGACGTTGTCGTCGCCAGAGAGTTCACGGTTCATGCGGTTACAGATGTCTGCTGGCAGTATGCCCTCATTGGCCATTGTGCGGAACAGTCGGGTGGCCTGTGCCATAAACAACGAAGCAGGAACGCCCTTGCCGCTTACATCGCCAACAGCGAAATAGAGGTTGTTGCCATTTATCACATAGCCATAGAGGTCGCCACCAACCTCTTTGGCAGGAGCCATCGAAGCATAGAGGTCGAGACCTTCGTAGTGGGGAAACTCGTGGGGTACCATCGACATCTGGATGTCGCGGGCAATGCGGAGCTCCGATTCTATGCGCTCCTGAGCGGCCTTCATCTCTGCCAGACGCTTGGCTGCGCGACGACGCACCAGCGTATATACTACAAAGATGATGATGACGAGTATCAGGGTGATGACGGTGGCTATCCAGCGTTGTGCGTTGAGCTCAATCTGTTGCTGGGCAATCTCGGCATCTTTCTGCTGTGTCTGATAGATTGTGGCCAGTTCGAGTGCTTGATTTTTCTTTTGATGAATAATGGCAGAGTCGAGGTGTTCGAAGGTGTATGCTGCTACGCTTAATGCTGAGTCATTACGACCGGCTTTGTAGTTGGCAGTGAATTTCTTTGTCAGGTATTCCATGTTGTCGAGTGTGATCTCTGAGCCATTTTCTGCCAAATACTGATATACTATCGCGTAAGCATCAGCTGCTTGGGCGTAACGCTTAGCTCTTATCAGATACTCGCCCTCATGGATTTTTGCAGTGGTTGTCTTGGCATATTGTGTGCGCTTAAACTCTGCAAAGGCTTGATCGGCCTCCTTTTGCTTGCCCTGACCATAACAGATATTAGCGCGATTGATGTAATAGGTACTCCACGACATGTCGGTAATAAAGATAGGAACATTCTCTTTGGTAGCCATATCCTTAGTAATAGCCTCTGCGTAGTTAAGCCATTTTTCTGCCGTCGGATAATCATCTCGATATGAGTAAGAAAGGGCGATGTTAAATAGAAAAACAGTTGCATAGTAATCGTGCTTCCATGAGGAGTCTAACGCCCTGACTTTCTGGATGCAATCATAGCATTTCTCGAAGTATTTCTCTCCTTCAGCTATCATGCCCTGATTAATATGGCTCCTACCTACATACTGTAATATTTCAGCCAGGATATCGTAGGCTTCAGTAGCGTATTTTGGTCGGGAAACTAAGGCATAAAGACCTTCGTAGGCAGGCAACGCGACGCGTAACACCCCCTCGTCATCATTTTTCTGCACAGCATTTTCTACCATTGCCTTGACGCACTGGAAATAGAACAGGCTGTCATAAGCGTCTTTGGGCGTTTCAGCCAAGGCGCGCTTCAGAATAGTTTCTGCATCTCGGGGCCTTCCTGTTCGTAAATAGATACTTCCTTTCATGTAGCAATTCCTGAATATCGAAATGTCGCCAGTCTCCAGTAAGCTGTCGCAAAGGAAAATAGCACGGTCAAGGTCCTGTACGCTGGTAGCAGCAGTAATCAGACTATCGGCGAGCGTTGTCTTTGGGACATAATTCTGCTTCTTGTCACATGATGTTATTGCCAACATACAGATGGCAATGAACAGGAGGGAAATGTGAGATATTGCTTTCATTGTTGTTCGATTATGCCGCAAAGATAATCATTATTTAAGAATGCTTGCTTATTTCTTTCCGTTTTTCTTGAATGCCTCGTAGTCCTGAACGATCTTGTTATAAGCCTCGGGATTCAGGTACCAGATGAATGAGCCAGGACCTATCGACAGTTCGTTGCCTTTCAGATAGCATGCGGGGATATTGAATGTGACGTTCTTGCCTTCCTCCTTGGTCAGGGCGCGGAAATTATCATCTTCAAGAATGATGATGTCTTCGCCTGCGTGAGCTTCACGTTCCTGCTGAGAACGTAACATGTTGGGCGCCATCCAGTTTATCAGCGGTTGTCCGACATGCCAGTCGCGGCTCTGTATCATAAGGTAAGGCTTTTGGTCTTTCAAAACGACAGGGACACCAAAGCGTTGGCTGTTGGTAAAAGCAGCTATCATCTGTTCCATAGCGAAACTGTAATAGCAGTTTAACTGATCCATGTTGGTAATGGGTTTTCCGCCTGGGGCAGACTCGTTGTCATAGAATGCCTGCGTGAGATGGATGAATCCGTGACGTAAGTCGGGATCTACCATCATGATGGCACGTCCAGCCATCATACGGGTGAAGATGGTGTAGGGGCTATAGCGACCCAGTTCTTTTTCAGCGGCGTCGATAGCCATCTCGTAATAGTCGCAGGCAATGGCATAGCTGCCCTGCACCATGTTGGAATTTGCCATCAGAAAGTATGTCTTTGCCAACAGGGTGTCTTTCAGTACTTTCTGCTTCTTGGCAATGTCCAGCGCTCTGCTGGTGTAGGTCTGGGCACGGTCGAAGTCGCGCTTTTCATTTAATGCGATGTTTGTCAATGCTTCAGCGGCATAAATCTGCTTTAAACCGTCTTTGGGATATTTGTCGGCAAGCTTTGCGGCATCGTCGGCTTTCTTCAACAGACTTTCAACGTTGATTTCTTGTGCCATCACATGGCATGTCATAGTACCTAGAATTACTAGGAGGGTTGCAATTTTCTTCATTAGGGGTTAAAATCTGAATAATTAAATTTATATGATTCCTGCTTTCCTCATCTTCTGGCGCTGCTCCTCATTCTGACGAATGAAGCGCTCGATGAATACGTTCTGGTCGCCAATACGCCAACGCTGGTATATGATGATGACCACAAGCGCTAGCACCACCACGATGAGGGTGGCAGCTAGCGCAACTGTGAAAACAAGTGTCATGTCCATACGCATTGTTGGTTACCAGATGTATGGACGGTCGGCGGGAGCAACATAGATGTCGCCGCTCTTCACCTGGAACAGGTCGTACCACTCGTCCATGAGTCGAGCTATACCGTTGATGCGGTTGAAAGAGGCAGAATGGACGTCGGTCAGATACTGTTGTCTATAGCCCTCGGTACCTCTGTCTTCTTCCTTCCAAACCTGGGCATAGTGCAGGAAATATTCGCGGAGCATGTGCTTCAGAGACTCGCCATAATAGCCCTTCTCTACCAGCAGGTCTTTGAATAACTCGAAGGACAGACGGACGCCACCGAGGTCAGCCATGTTCTCACCCAGCGTCATCAAGCCATTGGCATGCTGACCCTCGTAGGCCCACAGCTCGTTGAAGCGGTCGACCATCTGCTGCTTCTTAACCTCGAACTGCTGCTTGTCGGAAGGAGCCCACCAGTCTCTCATATAGCCTTCGCCATCGTACTGAGAGCCGTTGGAGTCGAATCCGTGACACAACTCATGGGCAAAGACATAGAATGTGGCATAGCGACGCAACATATCTTCCTCACTGTCGGACTGGGGATACATGACCTTAGAGCAGAATGCAGGGAAGATATAGACACCGTTGAAGGTGGGCGCATAGGAGGCATTGAAGCGGCTCAGCGGAAAACTCAGGAGAATATAGTCGGACAGGTATCCGTAAGTATGCTTGCCGATATAAGAATTAGCCAATGCGGTGCATTGGGTGCGGGCCTGTATCACGTCTTCGAGCAAAGTTTCACCCGTAAGGTTGAAGGCACCCTTCCCAATCAGATTTTCAGGCACACCGGCATAGAATTGCATCTTCTGCAACTTCTGCTGCGCAGCCTCCTTGGTGGCGTCGCTCATCCAGTCGAGATTCTGGATGCGTTGCGACATCTTGCCACGCAGACGCTCCAGATCGGCCAGACACTCCTGCTGGTTGACAGCGGGAGCAAAAGCCTCGGCCTCAGCGATGTTGATGAACGCTGGAACCGCAGTCTTGATGAGGCTATGTATTGTAGCAAGATTCTTGCTGACGTCAATCTGATGGAAACCAACCATGAAGAAGTAGTTTTCCATCATGACGTTATAGGCAGTGTACATTAAGAGCAAAGCAGGATCCTGATTGGCAAGCTCTTCGAAGAAAGAAGAAGGCTTGCTGTCTATCTTGTCGCGAGTGAGATCCAGATGGTATGACTCAACCAACTTTTCCAGACTGAAATCTATTGTGCCTGCACGACGCCCCTTCATGGCCTTGGCAAGGGAATATTGAGGCAGTCTGTCGCCTTGCAAACGCTCCATGAGAGAACCAGTAAGTTGGGGGTTGTTGACGGCCCAGGCCTTGTTGGCCAGATCCATCACCTTGTCAACCCAATCGTCCAACTGGCTGGGGTCTGCGACAAACGGTGTGAGACAACTCCTCATATAGCGACGCAACAGATTCGTATCGTTGGCTTTTCTAATCTCCTGCTCTAAACTGTTGGCACCAACCGTTATGACGTAATAGAACAAGTTGTTTTGAGGGTTTATGACACGTGCTACGGGAGTGGAATAGCCCATGTCGGACAGGATGCCCCATCCTCTTAGGACGTCGAGATTGCCATTCTTGTCTAACATAACACTCAGCACCTTGCCGATGGCAGCCATCTCCTTATTGGCATCGGGCGTGCCGAGAAGATTGCTGACAAGGTGTTTGACTTGCGGGTCTTCGCTGTTGATCAGGGCATTCTGCGAAATCGTATTGATATACTCGACGCCTTCGGTAATCCAGCTTACATCCTTCGGGTCATGACTCTTGATCCAGCTGCCATTGGCAAAATGATAGAAGGAGTCGCCAGGACGTACGCTACGGTCCATATCATCGTCGTGAAGATAGATGTCGGCAACAGGGTCAATCATCGTGGGCTCCTGAGGTGTAGGATTGTCCACATTGTCAAAACACGACGTAAGCACCGTCGTAGAAATCATGCAGCAAAGGACGGCTGCGAGCGTCATCAGATTCTTTTTCATTGTGATTAATTTAATATTTAAAAATAATGTTATTTAATTCTCATTTGCATTACTTGTTTGATTTCGATGGCAAAATTTTGTTATTTCCTTGCTACCTTACGATAATCTGAGGGCGACATGCCATAGGCGTCGCTGAAGGCGCGGAAGAATGAACTGCGCGAGAAGCCGGAGAGTACAGCAATCAGTGCAATAGAGTCTTTCGTGGTGGCCAACAAGTGGGTAGCATACCGCAGACGGTACTCATTGAGGAAACCGTTAACGCTTTTGCCATTGGTGCAAGCACTGATGGCATCGGTCACGTAGTGCTCGTTGGTACCGAGAAGCTGCGCCAGACGACTGCGGTCAAGGTCGGCATCGGTGTAGATGTGGTCTGACGAGTCCATGAGGTCGCAGATACGACGGAAGAGCTGCTGCTCGGCAGTGAGCACATCCTCCGGCTCTGCCTTTAACTGTTCGATGGCCTGCTGTTCCTCCCGTTCGCGCTGTTCAATCTCGGCCAACAGGCGGCGGTTCTTCTCAAGGAGTTCCTTATTATATTTGCGTGTGCGTATGAACAGGTAACCTATGAGTAGGATGACAAGGATAGCAGCGACAAGCAATACACGATGAATGCGCGTTTCGCTTTTAGCATCGTTCAGAGCCAGTTCCTTCTCATGGGTCTGGTAGATGACCGCCAGCTCAGCCGCATCGTTTTGCTTCTGCCAGACGAGGGCAGAGTCGATGGCGGCGCTGACACTGTCGGCAAGTACCAGTGCATCGGCATTTCGGCCAGCCTTGCGGTAGGCCATGTAGCTGGGAGAGAGTCGGGTAGCGATGATGTCGAAAGTCATCTTGGCGCCGTCGGTAGTCAAATAGGTGCTATCAATCTGTTCGTACCAGTTAGCTGCCTCGTCGTAGCGACCAGCAGCCATCAGGTAGTCGGCAGCCTCTCTGTAGCCTAATGGTTCCATCAGACGACTACGGGGGATGGCGGCATAAGTAGTTTTGGCTTCGGCTGCGTGACCCGTTTCTAATAGAAACAATGCCCGTTTGAGGGCAATATGGCCTTTCCATTCCTCAATCATCAGCGAGTCGCCTTGCTTGGCATGGCTTAGCGCTTGTGCACAGCGGTCAAGCCATGCCATTGCCCCTTCGGTGTCGCCTGTTTCGTGATAAATATCAGATATGTTGATACAGGCCCATGCGATATCCAATTCTCTTCCGTTCCCATGATCGGCATCTAGTTGTACTGCCTCATAGACTTTCTGTCCCGTAAGACGGGCCTCGTCGTACTGGTGCAGCTGTAGCTGGATTTCCGCCATGAGCATCAACAAGGCAGACTCTTGATTTTTGGGGAATGCCTCGTTCCCCTTTGCCTGATGTAGCAGTTCGGTAATGGTATTCAGTGCACCCTCTGTGTCGCCTCGTCTAGAACGCAAACAAGCCCAGCGGTAGCCCGCATCGGTATAGGAACCCCAATCCTGTGAAGGGTCTGAGGCATAGCCTTGATAAGACTTCTTGTAGAATTGCTCAGCTATCTTCATCTGCCAGCCTTGGTCGTAGACGAGTCCACGCAGATGGTCGGCCTTCGGCGTACTGACAATCTTCTCCGTCTCCATGCAGTCGATGACGGTCAGGGCGCGGTTCAGGTTCTTAGCATCGTAGGCTTCGTAATACCGCTGCCACGCTGCTTTTGCCTTCCCGTCGTCCTTTGTCTCGCCGCTATGAGTGCAAGCTGATACCATGGTTAGCACGACGCATAATGAAATTATGTATATCCTCTGCTTCATTTATTATACGATTCCTGCTTTCCTCATTTTCTGGCGCTGCTCCTCATTCTGACGGATGAAGCGCTCGATGAATACGTTCTGGTCGCCAATACGCCAACGCTGGTATATGATGATGATCACCAGCGCTAGTACCACCACAATAAGGGTGGCGGCTAGTGCAACTGTGAAGACAAGTGTTATATCCATACGCATTGTTTGTTTGAATTCATCTGCAAAATTAGTCTATTTTCTAGTAATAATAGTCTCATGGTAGGAAAAAATGAGTCTCAAAATGGGAAAAAGTAAGCCTGACAGAAATTGCCAGGCTAAAAAAATCCGATGAAATGGGCGATTTTTACGTTATTTTCATCAAACTTATAGGCAACTTACATCAAACATATACGCTATCTTCATCAAACATATACGCTATCTTCATGCAACATAGCCTATATGTTCATCGTGGATATAGGCTTCTCACATAGCGCGGAGCCTATACTCATCATGCGAGTAGCCTATACTCACATCGTCTCCATAGGCTCGGCTGCATGTCAGGAGCCACTCGAGCCAATGTCAGGAGCCACTCCGCTGCATGTCCGCAAAGGCTCGAAACGATGGCTGGAAAAATCCTATGAAACAAGGCGAGGGTAAAAAATCTGTATAACCGTTTGAATATTAGTTAGTTAGATCTTATAGTAAGTGACGGAAGTGACTTGTATATGCAGACTTTCGTATAGAAAGGATTAATCTACCAGATTAATATTTCCTTATGAAAAGTTAGGTACAGGTAGTCACTTTCGCCACCTTAATCACAAATTAGCAATCCTGTAATTTACTGATTATCAGAGTAAAAGAGCCTCTTTTGTTACAAACGTTTCAACGCCCCGTTCCGACAACCTCACAGGTGCCAGGCGCCTCGTGACCCTTAGAAACAATAGGGACGGAGAATTTGATCATCTCCGTCCCTATGATTATTATGTTACCACTGCTCGATTACTGGTAGTGTGGATTTACCAACCTGACGAGGACCAGAGACAACTTGAATCTTGTTTCTGGGTTCCAATAGTCTTGCTTCTAATTCTTTAAATTGCGCTCTCTTGAACATAACTTGTTGATTTTCTGCTGCAAAGATACGCAAAATTCTCAAATCTACCAAACAAAAATCTCAAATTGGTCAACATGTGTCATGTACCAGCCCCCTTCTATGTTCCGAAAAAAAAGGGGTTCACTTCGTGTGGAGTGAATCCCTTTTTCTGTGTTTAGTTACGGAAGATGAGACCGTCGCCAAACTCGTCGATGATGATGGGCTTGTCGCGGTTCACCTCGTCGGCCAGTATCTTACGCGACAGGTCGTTGAGCACCAGCTGCTGGATGGCTCGCTTGACAGGACGCGCACCGAAGTCGGGGTCGTAGCCCTCCTGAGCCAGATAACGGATGGCGGCATCGGTGGTTTCGAGGCGGATGCCCTGTGGCTCCAGCATATCGGTTACCTTCTTCATCTGCAGGCGAACCACGTCGGCAATCTGCTCCTGCGTCAGCTGCTGGAAGGTGATAATCTCGTCGATACGGTTCAAGAACTCAGGACGCATGGTCAGGCGAAGCTGTTCGCGCGTGGCATTCGAGGTCATGATGATGATGGTGTTCTTGAAGTTGGCGGTACGTCCCTTGTTGTCGGTCAAACGACCGTCATCCAACACCTGCAACAGGATGTTGAAGACATCGGGGTGAGCCTTTTCAATCTCGTCGAACAGGATGACCTGATAGGGCTTGCGACGCACAGCCTCCGTGAGCTGACCACCCTCGTCATAGCCGACGTAGCCCGGAGGGGCACCAACCAGACGAGAGACGGTATGCTTCTCCTGATACTCGGACATATCGATACGCGTCATCATCTGCTCATCGTTGAAGAGGTATTCTGCCAAAGCTTTGGCAAGCTCGGTCTTACCGACACCCGTGGTGCCGAGGAAGATGAACGAGGCGATGGGGCGCTTGGGGTCTTGCAAGCCGGCACGCGAGCGGCGCACGGCATCGCTGACAGCGGTGATGGCCTCGTCCTGGCCGATGACACGACGGTGCAGCTCTTCCTCCAGATGGAGCAGCTTCTCGCGTTCGCTCTGCAGCATGCGGGTAACGGGGATGCCCGTCCAGCGGGATACTACCTCGGCGATATCGTCGGCAGTGACTTCTTCGCGGACCAATCTCCCAGCGGCAGAACCGCTGGGCACACTATCCAGCTGGCGCTGGATGGCGGCGATGTCATCCTCGAGAGCCTTCAACTTGGAATAGCGAATCTCCGCCACCTTACCGTAGTCGCCCTCACGCTCAGCACGCTCGGCCTCGTATTTCAGGTTCTCCATCTCCTGCTTGTCCTGTTGGATGCGGTTGACCAGCTGGCGCTCGCTTTCCCACTTGGCGCGGAAGTCGCGCTCTTGGTCTTTGAGATCGGCAATCTCTTTGTCCAATTGAGCAATCTTAGGCTCATCGCCCTCGCGTTTGATGGCTTCACGCTCGATTTCGAGCTGAGCCAAGCGGCGGGTTATCTCGTCGAGTTCCTCAGGCACGGAGTCGCGCTCCATACGCAGTTTGGCGGCAGCTTCGTCCATCAAGTCGATGGCCTTGTCGGGCAGGAAACGCTCGGAGATATAACGCTCGGAGAGTTGGACGGCAGCGATACAGGCATCGTCCTGAATACGTACCTTATGATGATTCTCATAGCGCTCCTTCAGGCCACGCAGGATGGAGATGGCACTGAGCTCATCGGGCTCATCGACCATGACCGTCTGGAATCGGCGCTCGAGGGCCTTGTCCTTCTCGAAGTACTTCTGGTATTCATTGAGCGTGGTAGCACCAATGGCACGCAGTTCACCACGAGCCAGGGCGGGTTTCAGGATGTTGGCAGCATCCATGGCTCCCTCGCCACCACCGGCACCCACGAGGGTGTGAATCTCGTCGATGAAGAGGATGATGCGGCCTTCCGACTTGGTCACCTCGTTGATGACGCTCTTCAGACGCTCCTCGAACTCACCCTTGTACTTGGCACCAGCCACCAGTGCACCCATGTCGAGCGAATAGAGTTGCTTGTCCTTCAGGTTCTCGGGCACATCGCCACGAACAATACGACCTGCAAGGCCTTCGACGATGGCGGTCTTACCCGTACCGGGTTCGCCAATCAAAATAGGATTGTTCTTGGTACGACGACTCAAGATCTGGAGCAGACGACGAATCTCATCATCACGGCCGATGACGGGGTCGAGCTTACCCTTGCGGGCAAGGTCGACAAGGTTCTTGGCATACTTCTCCAGCGACTGGTAGTTCTCGTCGGCACTTTGCGACTGCACCTTCTGACCTTGGCGCAGTTCCTGAATGGCTGCACGCAGGTCTTTCTCGGTAATACCCGCATCCTTGAGGATACGGCCTGCGGTGGCTCCATCGGTTAACAGGGCCAGCAGAATGGGTTCGCACGAAACAAATTCGTCGCCCATCTTCTGGGCATCGTCCTGTGCCTTGAGCAATACCTTATTGGTATCGCTGGACAGATAGGGTTCGCCACCCTGCACACGAGGCAGGTGTTGCAACTCCGTCTGTACGAGCATCTCAATCTGTTGGCCATTGACGCCCAACTTCTGGAAAATGTAGTTGGTGACGTCCTTGGCCTTGCTTAAGATGCCGGCCAGCAAATGAACGGGTTCAATGGTCTGCTGACCATTTCGTTGCGCAGTGTTGACGGCCTCCTGAACCGTCTCTTGCGCTTTGATTGTAAACTTGTCTAATGTCATAAAAATGTCCTCCTAAGTTTTAATTTTTCTCTAAAACCCAGGAGGACAAAGCTTGTGCCGATGCAGAAAATGCTGTCAAAACGGCAGAAATGTATGTCACATCGTCACATCTACCACGTGTTTACCAGCAGAGTAGGGGATGACGGTGCCATCAACGGGCTTGCCGTCGAGCACGATGCTCTTGACACCCTTCTGAGAACCATTCGGATGGATGGTAATCTCGTACTCAGCCTCGCGGAACTTACGGCTGACGGTGTAGTCGGTAGCCGTCTCGGGCAGACAAGGATCGATGCGGATGCCATCGTAGTCGGGCTTGATACCGAGGATGAACTCAGATACCGTGTACCACATCCATGCAGCCGTACCCGTGAGCCACGAGTTCTTACCCTCACCTGGCTTGAAGGCGTCCTTACCTGCTACCATCTGGCAGTTGACGTAAGGCTCCACCTTGTGCAGCGTCTGGTATTTCTCTTCCACGTATGAAGGCAGAATCTTAGCATAGTGACTCCAGGCATCGTTGCCACGGCCAGCCAGTGTCTCACCGATGATGACCCAAGGATTGTTGTGGCAGAAGATACCGGCATTCTCCTTATAACCCTCGGGATATGAAGAGATCTCACCATATTCATAGATGTATTTCGAGAAAGCGGGATTGTTGAGTACCATGCCGTGTTCGCACTCCAGATACTTCTTACAAGAATCCAGCGACTTGGCAACCATACCGTCCTCGGCACCGATTTCTGCCATGGTACACCAGCCTTGCGACTCGATGAATATCTTGGCCTCGTCGTTCTCGTTAGAACCAATCTTACGTCCGTAGAAGTCGTAGGCACGGAGATACCACTCTCCATCCCAGCCGTCTTTCTTCACGGCAGCAATCATCGCATCAACGGCCTTCTGCATGCGCTCAGCCTCGTCGTCCTTGCCAAGCTTACGACAGAGGGCGACATAATCCTTACCCGTGACAACGAACAGACCTGCAATCATCAACGATTCGGCCTTGGTGCCCTCGCTGACGTTCTCAGTGGTCTGGAAGCTCTCATTGGGATCCCAAGAGAAGCAGTTCAGGTTCAGACAGTCGTTCCAGTCGGCACGACCAATCAACGGCAACAGGTGAGGACCGAGGTTATTGATGACGTGATTCATCGAAATCTTCAGGTGCTCGAAGAGTGTTACCTCCGTACCGGGCTGGTTGTCGAAGGGCACCATCTCGTCGAGAATGGAGAAGTCGCCCGTCTCCTTGATGTAAGCCACCGTACCGAAGATGAGCCAGCAGGGGTCATCGTTGAAGCCACCACCGATGTCGTTGTTGCCACGCTTGGTGAGAGGCTGATACTGGTGATAGCAACCTCCGTCGGGGAACTGCGTCGAAGCGATGTCGATGATGCGCTGACGGGCACGAGGTGGAATCTGATGGACGAAGCCCACGAGGTCCTGATTGGAGTCGCGGAAGCCCATGCCACGACCTACGCCACTCTCGAAGAACGATGCCGAACGAGAGAAGTTGAAGGTGACCATGCACTGGTACTGGTTCCAGATGTTGACCATGCGGTCGAGCTTGTCGTTGCCCGTGCGTACCTTATATATATTAAGGAGATTATCCCAGAGGGCGCAGAGCTCAGCGAATGCCTTGTCAACTTTCTCGGTAGTGTCGAGTTCAGCGATGAGGGCATGAGCCTTCTTCTTGTTGATAACCTGCGGTGCCTCGAATTTTTCATCCTGCTCGTTCTCGATATATCCCAGCAGGAACACAAAGTCCTTAGATTCACCAGGCTTCAGTGCGACTTCGATATAATGCGAAGCAATCGGGCTCCAGCCGTGGGCATGACTATTGCGAGGCTTACCCTCCATCACAGCCTGAGGATCAGCAAATTCGTTATACAAGCCAACGAACGTCTCGCGGTCAGTATCGAAACCCTGGATGGGGGCATTCACGTGGTAGAAGGCGTAGTGGTTACGACGCTCACGATATTCGGTCTTGTGATAAATCGTAGAACCCTCAATCTCTACTTCACCCGTTGAGAAGTTACGCTGGAAATTCTCCATGTCGGTAGCGGCATTCCACAGACACCATTCCTCGAACGAGAAGAGCTTGAGGTTCTTTACCTCGTTGGACTCATTCTTCAGGGTAAGTTTCTGTACCTCGCACCATTTCTTCAGGGGCACAAAGAAGAGCACAGAAGCCTCGACACCATTCTTCTTACCGGTGATGCGGGTGTAGCTCATACCATGACGACACTCGTAGAAGTCGAGCGGCGTCTTACAGGGTTTCCAACCCGGGTTCCATACCGTGTCGCCGTCCTTGATGTAAAAATATCGGCCACCATTGTCCATCGGTACGTTGTTGTAGCGATAGCGGGTAATCCGACGGAACTTGGCATCCTTATAGAAGCTGTAACCGCCGGCTGTGTTAGAAATCAGTGAGAAGAAGTCCTCGTTGCCCAGATAGTTGATCCAGGGCCAAGGAGTCTGCGGGTCTGTGATGACATACTCGCGGTGCTGGTCGTCGAAGTGACCGTAACGTTTTTGTTGTTCCATAAATGAGTTATAATAAGCTATCAATTTGAATTTTTCTCTATCAAGATGCGGGCATCGACAGCCACCACTTCCTTGTCGTCGGCCAACAGCGGATTGATGTCAATCTCCTTAATCTCTGTGGCAAAGCGCAGAAGGGTAGAGAGGCGCACAATGATTTCAGCATATTTCTGTTCGTTGAGTCCTTTCTGTCCGCGCGTACCTTTTATAATCTTGTAGCCACGCAGGGAATGAATCATGGAGTAAGCCTCGCCATAGGAAAGGGGAGCCAAACCAGACTGTACGTCCTTCAATACTTCGACGAAGATGCCACCCAATCCACAGAGTACCACATGTCCGAAGCGCTCCTCGTACTTGGCACCGATGAAGAGTTCGGTACCCTTTAACATCTTCTGGACCATGACGCCTGTAGCGTCCTTAATCTTCATCATGCGGTCGAACTCCAGCGCCAAATGTTCTGGGGTGCGGATGTTCAATGTGACGCCACCCACATCGCTCTTATGAACAGGACCTACCACCTTGGCCACAACAGAATAGCCTACCTTCTGGGCAAAGGCGATGAGTTCGTCCTTGGAGGTGCCTACCGTCTCAGGGACGAGGGGAATGCCTGCGCAGGAAAGGATGTCGCGCACGGTCTGGGGCGAAACATATCCATTCTCCTTGACATCAAAGATGATTTTGTTGAGTCTGGGTATGTCGATACCATAAAGTTGTACCTCAGGGGGTGCAGGTAACGGGGTGCGCATAATCTGCGACAAGGCAGTGGCCAGTGTCACCTCATCGCTGAAATTGACATGACCTTTGGCCAAGAACTCAGCCACCTCAGGACCTGCGGTGTGCAGACTGGGAAGAATGGGGAAGATAGGTTTCTTGCATTCCATAATCTTCTTGTGCAACACATCGTAAGCCTCATAGAGCTGGGTCAAACCAGGCGTGCCATAGATGACAGCAATGGCATCGACATCGTCCATCTTATGTTCGCAATAGTCGATGACCAAGCCTAACTGTTCAGCTGTTCCTGTGGCTAGGATATCAATCGGGTTGGCCACGCTGGAACCCGGAAATAGCTGGGCTTTCAATTCCTCAGCAATAGGACCTTCCAGTCTGGGAACTTCCAGTCCACCCTTCGACAGCGCATCCGTCAGCATCACGCCAGGACCACCTGCATGGGTAACAATGGCAAAGCGCTTGCCCGTCAAGGGAGGAAGGGTAAAGATACAACCCACGGTAGTCAATTCCTCACGACTGTGACAGCGCACGATGCCTGCTTTACGGAACAAGGCCTCGACAGCAGAATCGCTGGAAGCAATAGCCCCCGTATGCGAAGACGCTGCACGGCTGCCACTCTCTGATGAGCCCGCCTTGATGGCTGCTATGCGACAACCCTTGCGAATGAGGTTGGAAGCATGGAACAGTAACTTGTCGGGGTTGCTGATATTCTCAATATAGAGCAGCTTGACGGGAGAATCAGTCTCTGGGTTATAGTGCTCGTCCATGTATTGCAGTGCATCCTCAATGCCAATCTGCTTGCCATTGCCAATGCTCCATACACTGTTAAACTGCAGACCCTTGATGACGGCACTCTCCAGAATGAAGACGGCAGTAGCACCTGAGCCGCTGACAAAGTCGACACCCTTCGGATTCAGCTTAGGAATAGGCTGGGTGAACACAGAGTGATGCTGACGGTTCAGCAGTCCGATGCAGTTAGGGCCAATCAGTGCGGCACCATACTGTTCGCAGGTGTCAAGGATGCGTTGTTCCATCTTGGCTCCCGCCTTGGTCTCCTCGCCAAAGCCTGCTGAGATGATGATAAAGGCACGGGTCTGCTTGTCGCGAGCCAATAGCTCTACCGTGTCAGGACAGAATTTGGCAGGAATGACAAGAACAGCCAATTCTGTGGGAGGCAGTTCGTTGGCATCGTGGAACACTTTGATGCCCTGTACCTCATCCTCCTTGGGATTGACGATGCGCAGGGTACCTTGATATCCGCCTTGCAGAATGTTGCGCACAATGGCGCCACCAGGTTTGTGTACATTATTGGAACCACCGATGACGACGATGGACTGCGGGTCTAATAATTCACGATTAATCATACGAGTACAATGGCTTTCACGGGGTGAACAGCAATAGATGATTCTGGGAAGAAATAGCCTAATTTGAGCACGAAGGTAATAGGTGTGCCGTTGTCTACCTTGAGACCGGTAGGCTCTTCGTCGAGGGCAGCATCAAAGTTGCTCCCAACGGGGGCATGAACAAAGTCGGTATAGCTTAATCCTTCGTTGTTGACAGTGCTCAGACAGGCATTGATAAAGGGTTGCTGGGTAGTCAGGAACTTCTCTATATCTTCAGCCAAGGTGACAAGTTCCAGAATGTCCTGATTGATAGCAGGCTTCTCTCCATCGGTAGCCAGCCACTGAATGAGCGGTTGCAGTTCCTTGCGATAGGTACGCAACTCGTAGATGCGATTGTTCAGGGTGATGAAAGCACGCACGGCCTCATTGTAGACCATCATCTGGTCGGGTGTCAGATGACTGTTTTCTGCCTCCAAACGTCTTTCCTTACGCTTCTTCCGAATCTGGAAAAAAGCGGTGGTTCCAGCTGCTACAGCAGTCACTCCGAGGGTGGCTAATGCTGCCAACGCTGACTTGTGTTCTTTCAGTTCCATGTATATTTTAATTTAAAGTTTTTGCAAAGATAGTGTTTTTTGTTGAAATAATCATTATCTTTGCGCAAGAAATGAATAAAACAGACCATCAAATATTGAATATCGCCCTTCCGGCCATCGTGGCAAACATCACGGTACCGCTGTTGGGACTGATTGATTCGGCTATTGTGGGACACATGGGAGCAGCTGCCTATATTGGTGCTGTGGCTGTGGGTTCCATGATTTTCAATCTGGTCTATTGGGTGTTCGGATTCCTACGTATGGGTACCAGCGGCATGACAGCGCAAGCTCGTGGACGCAGGGATTTTGCGGAAGTTGTCAGTCTGTTGGTACGTTCAGCGATGGTGTCATTGACAGTGGCTTTTCTGCTGATTTTATTGCAATGGCCCCTTTGCGAACTGATGATGGCATTGATAGGTCCGACAGCTGATGTACGTCCGTTGGCAGCCACCTATTTCTATATTGTGGTATGGGGCGCTCCCGCCTCATTGGGGTTGTTCACTTTGACGGGATGGCTTATTGGCATGCAGAACACACGCATTCCCATGGCGATAAGCATTTTGCAGAATGTGGCGAATATCCTGATCTCGTTAATCCTCGTCTATGGGCTGAATATGAAGATAGAAGGCGTGGCCTTAGGAACGGTGATTGCACAATATGTTGGGCTTCTTACAGGGTGTTTCCTGTTGTGGTATCATTATCGTAAGTTGTTTTCAACAGACGATAACGGAGTTCCTCGGACGGTCCGAATTGGTCCGTTGTCGTCGGTCGCAGCCTTTCTTCGCGTTAACCGTGACATTTTCCTAAGAACCCTTTTCTTGGTGGCTGTCAACCTGTATTTCACCTCAGCAGGTGCCCGCCAGGGAGCTGTTGTCTTGGCAGTCAATACGTTGCTGATACAACTCTATCTGTTGTTTTCCTATTTCATGGATGGCTTTGCCTATGCGGGTGAAGCATTGGGAGGTCGCCATTGGGGTGCCCAAAACAAGGAGGCATTCTATGCAGTGGTAAGAAGACTCATGGGGTGGGGGGTAGCCGTGACCGCCCTGTTTACTGCCATCTATATTTTAGGCGGTTTACCTTTCTTACATATATTGACCAACGAAGTCATGGTGGTTGAAGCCTCCCGCGAGTATGTGGGATGGGCTTGGCTGATTCCGATAGCAGGTATGCTGGCCTTCATTTGGGATGGTATTTTCGTTGGCATCACCCAGACACGGGGCATGCTCCAGTCGTCGTTCATTGCGGCGCTGCTGTTCTTTGCCTGCACCTATTTCCTCATGCCCCTCTGGGGAAATCATGGTTTGTGGATAGCCATGTTGGTTTACCTCCTGATGCGTGGCTTGGTACAATCTTATATCTTTTGCAATCGAATACAAAATAACAAAATACATCATTATGGCACATCATCATGAATGTGAATGCTGCTCACATGAACATCATCATGAACATCATCACGAGCATCATCACGAAGAAGAAAGTCCGAAGCAGAAGCTTCTACTCATCGCAGTCACCGTTGTATTGCTGTTGGCTGCTGTTTTCGTTGAACACCATTTCAACCTGTCCACATGGCAATTGTTGTTGGTTTATCTTGTACCTTATCTGGTGATAGGTCACGACACCTTGAAGGAAGCTGCCGAGGGCGTGGCTCATGGCGACGCCTTTAACGAGCATTTCCTGATGTCGATAGCTACCATCGGAGCCCTTTGCATCGGTTTTCTTCCTGGTGCAGAAACAGAGTTTCCCGAGGCAGTCTTTGTCATGCTGTTCTTTCAGGTTGGCGAGTTGTTTGAGGGCTATGCAGAAGGCAAGAGCCGTGACAGCATTGCCCATCTGATGGACATCCGTCCAGACGTAGCGCATCTGGAAATAAGGAATGAGAAAGGCGAAACAAGGAATGAAGATGTCAACCCGGAAACGGTTTCCGTTGGCAGTATGATTATCGTTCGTCCAGGCGAGAAAGTTCCCCTGGATGGCGTGGTGATTGAAGGTATGTCAGCCTTGAACACGGTCGCTCTGACGGGTGAGAGCTTGCCACGTGAAATCACTGTGGACGATGAAGTAATCTCCGGTTGTGTCAACCTCTCAGGAGTCATCAAGATGCGCACCACGAAGAGTTTTGGTGAAAGCACTGTTTCGAAGATTATCAATCTGGTGGAAAACGCCAGCGAGCATAAGTCGCAGAGCGAGGCTTTCATCACGAAATTTGCCCGCATCTATACACCTATCGTGGTCTTTGCAGCCATCGCTCTTGCTGTCGTTCCCACTTTGTTTGATGGTCATTTCCCCACTTGGCTCTATCGCGCCTTGATGTTCTTGGTGGTTTCCTGTCCTTGTGCCTTGGTCATCAGTGTACCCCTGACCTTCTTCGGAGGCATTGGTGGTGCTTCGCGCAAAGGTATTCTAGTGAAGGGAGCCAACTATTTGGATGTCCTGGCAAAAGTCAACACCATTGTCTTCGATAAGACAGGAACGCTTACTCACGGACAGTTTGCCGTGACTGCCATTCACCCTGATACTTTCGACGAACATCATCTGTTGCACTTGGCAGCCCATGTGGAGCATTTCTCAACCCATCCCATTGGTGCCGCTCTGCGCGACGCTTTCCCTGATGAGGCTACGGATGGGTGTAGAATCAGCGATGTCGAGGAAATCAGTGGACATGGTATTCGTGCCAAGGTGGAAGACCACATCGTCTGTGTGGGTAATTCGAAAATGATGGATGCAGTAGGTGCCCAGTGGCACGACTGTTCGCATGTGGGTACCATTATCCATGTAGCCATTGATGGTGTTTATGCCGGACATATCGTCATCAACGACCGTATCAAGGAAGACAGTGCTGATGCCATTGCCCGTCTGAAAGCATTGGGCGTTACCAAGACCGTTATGCTGACGGGCGATCGGAAGGAAGTGGCTGACGATGTGGCCAAACAACTGCAACTCTCTGAATATCATGCTGAACTGCTTCCTGCAGATAAGGTGGCAAAAGTGGAACAGTTGATGAAGGCGGATAGTGGTATCGTCGCTTTCGTGGGCGATGGTATCAACGATGCTCCTGTCTTGGCCCGTGCCGATATAGGTATCGCAATGGGAGGTCTGGGTAGCGATGCTGCCATCGAGGCTGCTGATGTCGTACTGATGGACGATCAGCCATCGAAGATAGCACTTGCCATCCGTATAGCTCGTCGTACATTGTCTATTGCCAAGCAGAATGTATGGTTTGCCATTGGCGTTAAAATAGCCGTGTTGATATTGGCGCTGTTTGGATTGGCAACCATGTGGATGGCTGTTTTTGCAGATGTCGGCGTGACCGTGCTTGCTGTACTTAACGCCATGCGAGCCTTGCATGTGGAGAGTCGGTAAAAAGATATAGGATTGGTAAAACATGGTAAAACTCGTTAAATGGCTTGGCTGTTTAACGGGTTTTTCGTACCTTTGTCCTAATATTTAAGAAGGTTCGCATGTATGAAATATAGATTGTTCGTCATCGTGGCTGCTATCTTGATGGTGCCCATGGGGTTATTAGGACAGACGTATCAGACGCTGTGGAAGCAAGTGGAGGAGGCTCAGAACAAGGACCTCCCCAAGACGGCGTTGACACATCTGCAAAAGATAGAGGTAAAGGCTGCTAAGGAGCAAGCCTACGGACAACTGTTGAAATCAACGCTGTTGCATGCTCGTTTGCAGGCAGAGGTGGCTCCCGATTCTCTGCGCCCTGCTGTCAGTCGTTTGGAACAGCAGGAACAGGCTACTAAAGATGTAGCTCTGAAGGCGGTTTATGATGTAGTGCTTTCTATAGTTTATCAGAACAATCGAAAATTGGGTGACGATTGGGAAACCAAGAGCAAGGACTATGCAACAAAGGCCTTGGCACATCCCGATGCTTTGGCTGCCCAGAAGACCGATTCCTATGTGCCGTTTGTCATCAAAGGAAAAGATAGCGAGTTGTATGAGCACGACCTGTTGAGTGTCATTGGTGCCGAACTGGGTGCTTGGCAGGAGCTACACCATTATTATAGTCAGAAGGGTAATCGTCGTGCAGCCTGTATGATGGGTGCTGAGGCTTTTGACCGTATCGAAGCCTTAGACTCTTTGATACAGATCTATGGCGATCTGCCTGAAGCTTGTGAGTTGGCAATCTGTCGTTTCCAGTTGATGGAAGATGGCTATACCATTGCCCAGCGGATGGACTATCTGCGCAGTGCTATCAAGCGCTGGGGCAGTTGGCGCAGAGTCAATTGGTTGCGCAACATGGAGCGTGAATTGACAAGACCTCAGTTCTCTGCCAGAATGTCCAAACTTCTAGCCATGCCTCAGGAGTCACAAACGGTCCAGTTAAGCAACTTGCGTAATATCGAATCGTTGACCCTGCGCGTCTATCGTACTCCTCTGAAAGGCGATACCGAGATGGATGACCCGCAAGAAGCCTTCAAGAAACTGAAGACTAAGTTGAAGGAGGTGGAAGTCTTGCGTCAGACCCGCTATTTCATGGGACATGTGGATTACGAGCTTTTTAACGACTCCGTTTCCTTGGGTGGTTTGGAACCAGGTATCTATCTGGTGGAGTTCTCATCTCCCCAGACAGAGACGTCCCTACAATTCTATTATGTCTCTGGTGTCCGTCTCTTGTCGCAGGCCATGCCTGATGAACAGAAACGTCAAGTGGCAGTGGATGCCCTTACAGGTAAACCTTTATCTAATGCTACCATCCAGGAAGTAAAGCGTTATGGAAAACAGTTGTTTGCCTATACTCCCACAGACTGCTATTGTCCACCCATCAATGCCTATGGGCGCTATGTGTTTAACAACTACGACTATCATGCAGAGCATACCAGCCTGTTTACCGATCGTAGCATCTATCGTCCTGGTCAGACCGTTCATGTTACAGCCGTCGTCTGGAAAGAGCAGTCTGCGACGGACAATGTGGCTGTGGGGGAGAAAAGCGTCAACATCACCTTGCGTGACGCCAACTATAAACAGATAGCAGAAAAGAAGGTTACTACCGACCGTTTCGGCAAATGTACTACGGAGTTTACCCTGCCTACAGGTCTGCTGAACGGGCGTTTTACCATCCTCGCCAATGGAAGTTCTACCAGCATCAGTGTTGAGGAATACAAGCGTCCCACCTTTCAGGTGGAGTTTGCCGACTATCAGGAGTCTTATCAGCAGGGTGATACCGTTCATGCCCAGGGTAAGGCATTAACCTATGCAGGTGTTCCTGTGCAAGGCGCTAAGGTGAAATATACCGTTCGTCGCAAGGTGGCTTTTTGGTGGATGACCTACTCCCGCTATTGGGGACAGGGTTATCTGGGAAACGGTATGGACAGTGAGGTGATGAATGAAGGCGAGACCACGACAGCAGACGATGGTACCTTTATGGTGGATATGCCCATGCTGATGCCAAAGGACTTGGGTCTTCGTCCTATGTTCTATCATTTCGTGGTGGAGGCTGATGTTACCGATATGGGTGGCGAGACGCATAGTGGAACCCTCAGTCTGCCGTTGAGTAACAAACCCACCGCGCTGACCTGCGACATCCCTGAACAGGTTCGCAAAGACCAGTTGCCTCCTCTTACCTTCTATCGTCGCAATGCAGCAGGCAAGGAGATTGCTGGTACAGTGAAATACCGTATCGATGGTGGCAAGTGGAATGAATGCGCAGCTAATGTTCTGTGTCCAAAGTTTAAAGTTCAAAGCGGAGAGCATCGCCTTGAGGCTATCTGCGAACAAGACACCTTAGATGTCAAGTTTGTGGTGTTTGGCTTGGACGATAAGAAACCTGCCACTCAGACCAACGACTGGTTCTATGTGTCGCACACGCAGTTCCCCAACGATGGCACTCCCATTACCTTACAGGTGGGTAGCAGCGCACCTGATTTATACATCTTCTACGCCATCTATGCAGACAACAAGGTAATAGAGCAAGGTGAGGTAAAGAAGAATGGTGAGCTGATTAATCGTCAATTCAAATACAAAGAGGAATACGGCAATGGATTGTTGCTTTCTTATGCATGGATGAAGGAGGGTGTCTGCTATAGTCATCAGCAGACGATTAAGCGTCCGATGCCCGACAAGAAACTCCGTCTGTCGTGGGAGACTTTCCGCGATCGTTTGACTCCTGGACAACAGGAGGAGTGGAGCCTGAAGATTCAGAATCCTGATGGTACACCTGCAGATGCCAGTCTGATGGCTGTGCTCTACGATAAGAGCCTCGACCAGATTAAGTCCCATCAGTGGAATCTCTCTCCAGTGAACTATCTGCCTATGCCTTCTACTTCATGGCGTTTCCATCAACAGCAGCAGGTGTATTGGATGGGTAGCCAGCATTATCAGTCGCCTTTGAAGGTAAACGACATGGTGTTCAGTCGTTTCGACGATAGTGTCTATCCCTACTATCGCTACATCCGTGTTCGTGGTGCTCGTGCTATGATGAAGGCAAAGGCATCCGGCATCGGAGCATACGCAGCGAATGATGCCGTCATGGAATCTACTGCGATGACGAGTGCTGTTGCCAAAGAGGAAGCAGCTGATGAGGCTAAGCTGGTTGTGGAGGATAAGGAAGAAATATCCGAGCAGGTTCAGGTGCGTGAACGCTCGGCCGAAGGACGCTTGCTACCGGAGGGACGCAAGAACCTGAACGAGACGGCTTTCTGCTATCCCATGCTGGTGACTGATAAGGATGGCAATGTCGTGATGAAGTTCACTTTACCTGAGAGCCTGACCACATGGCGCTTCATGGGTGTTGCCAATACCGTGGATATGAACTATGGTTCCATTGAAGGCGAAGTTATAGCCCAGAAGGATGTGATGGTACAACCTAACGTTCCTCGTTTTGTCCGCATGGGTGATGAGGCCCAGCTTTCAACCCGTATCTTTAATACTGGTGAAAAGAACGTCTGTGGCAATGCTACCCTGCAACTTATCGACCCAGAAACCAATAAGGTGGTTTTCGAACAGCAACAGCCCTTTGCAGTGGAAGCTGGAAAGACCACCTCTGTAAACTATACTATTCACTGTTCACAATTCACTTCTTCACTGCTTATTTGTAAGGTCGTAGCCAGTGGTGATGGTTTTAGTGATGGTGAACAACACTATCTGGCCATTCTGCCCAATCGTGAGTATGTCACCAAGACGGTGCCTTATACCCAGCACGAACCAGGAGTGAAGACTATTGATTTGACCAAGTTGTTCCCTGCAGGTACTACCCAGCAGAAACTCACCATCGAATATACCAACAATCCTGCTTGGCTCATGGTGCAGTCGTTGCCTATTTTGGGACAACCCTGTGAGCATAGTGCCATTGACCAAGCAGCCTCTTATTACAGTAATCTGTTGGGCAAGACGCTGTTGAATCAGAATCCGCAGGTGAAGTCTGTCTTCGAACAATGGAAGCTCGAGAGTAATCAAACTTCTCTTACTTCTCAGTTGGAGAAGAACCAAGAGTTGAAAGATCTCGTGCTGAATGAGACACCTTGGGTAAATGCAGCCGACCGTGAGAGCGAACAGAAACAGCGCTTGGCTGACTTCTTCGACGAGAACGGCTTGAATAACCGCATGATGATGGCTGTTGAGAAGTTGCAGAAATTGCAGAATGCCGATGGTTCCTTCTCGTGGTATCCTAGCATGCAGGGCAGTACCCAAATAACCGTTGCGATTGAAGAGATGCTGGTGCGCCTTCATAAGATGGCGGGTGAACAGCAGTCCATCAAACAGATGCAGCAGAATGCTTTCAACTATATCTCACAAGAGATGATGAAGTTGGTCAACGAAATGAAGAAGGAAGAAAAGAAAGGTCGTAAGCCCACCTTCCCATCGTTCACCGCCCTGCGCTGGCTCTACCTCTGTGCCCTCGACGGACGCTCCTTGTCGTCCAATGTACAGTCTGCCAACAACTACCTCATTGCTTTGCTGAAGAAAGACATTAAGCGCCAGACCATTTACGAGAAGGCACTGACCGCCATTGTTCTGGCTCAGCATGGTGAGCATAAGAAGGCCATGGAATATGTGCAGAGCCTGAAGGAATATACCGTCTATACCGAGGAGATGGGACGCTATTATGACACCCCTCGTGCTTCCTATTCTTGGTACGACTATAAGATACCAACTGAGGTGGCTGCTATCGAGGCTATCCAAAAAGTTACTCCTCAGGACAATCAGACCATTGACGAGATGCGTCGCTGGCTCTTGCAGGAGAAGCGTACCCAGGCTTGGGATACCCCTATCAACAGTGTCAATGCCATTTGGGCGTTCTTGGCGAACAACGCTAGTCAGACAAGTCTCACTAGTTTAACTAGTCCAACTGCCCTCGCCATCGATGGTACACCCATCAACCTTCCTAAAGCTACTGCCGGTCTGGGCTATGTCAAGACTGCTGTTGATGAACCTCAAGGTAAGACCTTCACAGCCACCAAGACCTCCGAAGGTACTTCTTGGGGTGCTGTCTATGCACAGTTCTTCCAGAAGACCTCAGATATCGAGGCTTCGCAGAGTGGCATCACCATCAAGCGAGAGGTGATGGCGACGAAATCGCCATCTACCCTGAAGGTGGGCGATCGTATCAAGGTGCGCATCACCATCGAGACCACTCGTGATCTTGACTTTGTGCAGGTCATCGATCGTCGTGCAGCCTGCATGGAACCTGTTCGTCAGTTGTCGGGCTATCAGCAGGGCGCTTATGTGTCGCCTAAGGATGCTGCAACCCATTATTTCTACTACGGACTGGCTAAAGGAAAACATGTGATTGAATCAGAATATTATATCGATCGTGCAGGACGCTATGAAACGGGCACTTGTACTGTAGGCTGTGCCTATGCCCCTGAATATCGTGCCACAGCACCTTCGATGACCCTCAACGTAAAATAAAGATGATGAACAAGAAACAAACCATATTATCTCTTTTGCTGTTAGCAGCCCTACCCGTTGCTGCGCAGAAGCTGACATCCAGCAAGACTACTGTCGATGCTGGCAAGACGGGCTACATGCAGCCTATCACTGCCATCTTCGAGTTTAAGAACAAGAGTCATCGCAAACTGAGAATAGAAAAGGTGTTGCCCGACTGCAATTGTACCACGATTGATTATCCAAAGGGTGACATTGGTGGCAATGATAAGTTTGAAGTGCGCATGACCTATAATGCCCGTCAACTGGGTCATTTCGATAAGCAGGCAGCTATCATCAGTAATGGTAGCAAGGAACCCGTATATATCCGCATGAAGGGTGTTGTGCTTGCTGAGATACAAGACTTCTCCGGTACCTATCCCATTGAGATGGGCGACCTGCGATTGGACAAGGCTGTTCTCGAGTTCGACGACATCAATCGAGGCGATGTACAGGTTCAAGAGTTGCACATCTATAATAATGGTACCAAGATTTACCAGCCCAACCTCATGCACCTGCCTCCTTA